>Ga0114906_1000577_pt1 | contig 20429 bp, 16 predicted proteins | sample MalvirDeepMed_M9_FD_89687 | JGI IMG/M metagenome (GOLD analysis project Ga0114906, IMG submission 89687) | Marine viral communities from the Global Malaspina Expedition - Malaspina viral metaG DeepMed_M9 | ecosystem: Environmental > Aquatic > Marine > Oceanic | place: Mediterranean Sea...
ACCTGGACATGGAACTGGTGGGTCAACCGACCAGCGGAAACCCCTGGGGCTCGACGAATCCGCCTCGGGGCGATATCGGCTTCGACAGCGGCGACTTCAATATCTTCGTCAACGGCCAGGGTAACGGCACGAACGGCCGCTACGACGACCTGGAAGCCCCGAGCGGCATCGGCCCGTTTCCGCCCACCGGCGTGTTCTTCTTCGAGATCGCCGCCAATGGCGGTAGCGGTGAATCGATGCTCCTGACCAGCTTCCGCCCGGCCGGCGCACCCCAGGCCACGGCCGTCCCGGCCTTGTCGAAGATCGGCCTGGCCCTGCTGCTCGGTGCATTGACGGTGTTCGGGACGCTTGCAATGGCTCGACGCACCAGCTGATCCTGCCGAATGGCGAACCGGCCCGCCTCGGGTCGGTTCTGCCCCGCCGGCCGCCGCGGCCGCGATCGGCCATTCCATTGAACCAGCCCCCACTCGACTCCCTGGCGCAAGCGCTCGGCCTGTCCTGCGGCGAACTCTCGTATCGCTCGACCGGCAGCGGCTTTCTTCCCACCGGCCGTCTCGAGCATCCCAGCGGCGACTGGTTCGTCAAGTCTGCGCCCATTGATCAATCCGATCCCTTGCTCGCCGAGGCCGACGGCCTGAAGCGACTGGCCGCAGCCGGCCGGGTCTCGGTGCCCGCCATTCGCGGTTGTTTCCGGATCGAGAACGCCCACTGGCTGGTCCTCGAGTGGATCGATCTGCAGCCGCTGTCGGGTGCCGGTGCCGTGCAACTCGGCAGGCAACTCGCCACGCTGCACCGCGATGCCACATCGACTCGGCACGGGCTAGATCGGGACAACTGGATCGGCGCCACGCCGCAGGTCAACACGCCCGCCGAGGACTGGGCGGCGTTCTTCTTCGATCACCGGCTCGATGCACTGATCGATCGGCTCGGCAAGCAAGGGGCCGAGGTCGGACCGGAAACAAGCAACCGACTGCGAGACGCCTGGAGCGCTCGGTTCTGCGACTATCGGCCGATCCCGTCGCTGCTCCACGGCGACCTGTGGGGCGGCAACGCGGGACAGCTCCCCGACGGCCGCCCGGTCGTCTTCGACCCGGCGGTCCACTACGGCGATCGGGAATGCGACCTGGCCATGGCATCCCTGTTCGGCGGATTCGACACCGCCTTCTTCGACGCCTACCAGGCCGCGTGGCCGCTCGAGCCGGACTGGCAACTGCGGGGCGAGTACTACCAGCTCTACCACGTGTTGAACCACGCCCTGCTGTTCGGCGGCGGCTACATGGCCGACGCCCGGCGCCGCATCGCACGACTGGTCGGCGATACCAGCTGAGCGGTCCCGCGAGGGGACTCTGCAGTGTCGATTGCCACATTGTGCGCGGTGAGGAGGAAACCACTCGCGCTGCCATATCCCGCGCCGCAACCTGCCGTCGTCCAGTTGACCACTCCCCCGTTCTCGCCAGTTCGGAACAAGCCGATGGTTCCGAGCGCGCCGGCTGGTGTCGCGCTCGTGCTGGCGCTCCTGGCGCCCAAGCGTCGCCGACGTACAACCGATCTTGGGGAGCATCGACAGGACGGTGGAACACTGGGAATGCTGCGAATCGGCTTGGTCGAAGACCGTCCGGAGTGCAGACTGACGAACTTCTGGGAAAAATCTGTGCTGTTTGCTCATTGCCGCATCTTCATCAATCGGGAGAGTCTCCGGCAAACCCGGGGCGGGTCAGGGCGCGTGTGCTACCCTCCTTCGACTTGCAATGATGCAATCGGAATCTTTTGTATGCCTAGGAGCGCCAGTGTCGACCGATGCCGTCTCTTGAAGCTTGTCTTGATGAGCTTCGCCATCTTTTTGGCTCCGATGACCGCAGCGGCCGACACCATACTCGATTCCAACGAGGCTCCGGTTGAAGTTTCCGACAACCATTCAGTGGATGATGGGTCGGACAGCGATTCCCCACACAAGGAACGCGGCGAGGCTGGGCATCATTGCGCGGGTTGCCACATTCACGCAGTCGGCAGTTGCCGGCTCCACACCCCGATAACGCGCTCACATATGGCCAGACGTTTCCCCATGGCCGCTTCAGCTCACGCGCTCCACCGAGCGGACGGACTCTTCCGACCTCCTCGCAGTTGATCCAACGAGGCACGCCAGATTTCGCGTAGCAAGCGCTGCGCGCTCGTTGTATTGATCTGCCGAGGAAATCTTACAAAATGAGAGTAGCCAACTGTGGCGCCCTTGCCGGGATCGCCCTTCTTTTGCAACCCACGGTGGCGGTCGCGCAGGGCTGTCATGACCCAAGCGCCCCGCCCCATGAATACGTTCAATCCCGCCCGCTGACCCTGGAACAAGCCGTTGCCCGAGCCGGCAACGCGGCCCCGGAAGTGCTCGCCGCGGCCTTGGAGGCACGGGCTATGGCCGCTGAGGCCGACCAGGCTCGACGGTGGATCAATCCGGTCGCATCCATCGAAACCGAAAACTTCGCCGGAACGGGTACGCTTGACGGCTTCAATGCCTTCGAAACGACTCTCGCGCTGGAGCAGACCTTCCAGCTCGGCAACAAGCGCAGGCTTTCGGAACGTGTCGCGCGAGCTCGCTCTGCTCTGGCAGTAGCGGACTGTGAAGTCCAGCGGCTGGAAGCGCAAAAGCTCGCCGGCGAGCTCTTCCTGGAACTGCAGGCCGCCATCGATATGGCAGAAATCGCCGATGCGTCGGCGAACCTGGCAGAAGAATTCGCCGGCGTCGTCGCCCGCCGCGTCGAAACCGGGGACGCCGCGCCGCCCGAACAGGCCCGCGCAATGGCTGAAGCCGCCGTACTTCGCGCCACCGCCGACTCTACTCGTGGCCAGGCCAGTGCGCGGGCGCTCGCGCTCGCGTCCGTCTGGGGCAGCCCCGCGGTCGATTTCATCCCTCCTGCCCCCAACCGCCCCGAAAGACTGTTTGGCGTCTCCGGTTCAGGAACCACATTGAGTACGCACCCGACGCTTCAGGCGGCTGAAGCCAGCCAGACCGCAAGCGCGGCAGCGACCGAGCGCGCGGTAGCCGGGGCGTGGCCGGACCTAACGGTTTCAGCCGGAGTACGACGCTTTGAAGATACCGGCGACACTGCCCTTGTCGCCAGCATACGCTTGCCCCTTCCACTGTTTGATCGTAGCCAGGACACGGCGCGCGCCGCCCGGCTGCGCCGTCAACAGGCCGAACTCAACACTCAGGCGATCGAGGCGCGGTTGCGGGCCAAGCAGGCGAGCCTGATCGAACAGGCTCGAGCCGCGAGATCTCGGCTGCTGCGTCTCGACGAACAGGCCCTGCCGTTGGCAGAGGACGCTTATGCTTCAGCCGCCGAAGGTTACAGAGCAGGAAAGTTCAACCTTACGGCAACCCTCGACGCGCGGCGCAGCCTGATCGAAACCCGCGCAGCGGTGATCGAGGCCCGCCTTACGCTCGAGACCCTGCTGCTTCGACTGCGCGCGCTTACCGGCGCCACTCCGTTTTCAGGAGATGCCCCATGATCATGATCAACGATCGAATTCGTTTTACTTTGCTTTCACTTCTGCTTGCACTGCTTGTCGGCTGTGGAAATGATTCCGCGATGACAGCCTCTGACCGCAAGTCAGGGCAAGCCCAATCCCATGAGCACGGTGGTCATGTCGAGGCCGCGCAAAGCGAGGACGGCAACCACGATGACTCCGAAGGACCATTGGTGCGTGAAGACGTCCAACTAAGCGCCGAGGAGGCGGACGCTGCTGGAATTCGGGTGGCGCGAGCCGACCGCGGAGTGATATCGGTTCAGCTCGAACTTCCCGCCGAAATCCGTGCCGACGCAGATCGGGTGGCGCGGCTTTCACCCCAGGTCGATGGAATTGTCGCGCAACTCTTCGCAGGCGAGGGCGATACGGTAGTCGAAGGGGACGCACTGGCGCGGCTGAACAGCCGCGAACTGGCCGGCCTCAAGGCAGATTATCTGAACACCCTGAGCGCCGAGCGTCTTGCGCGGGCGGAGCTCGAACGCGAACAGAATCTGTGGGAAAAGAACATCACTTCCGAGGCTGACCTGCAGTCCGCCCGCGCTGCGTTCTCGGCCGCCAATGCGGCTCGTGAAGCCGCCGAGAATCGACTGCATGCCATAGGCGTCGATCACGATGTCCTCGATCGACTGAACGAAGCCTCGGATGGAGCTCTGGCGCACGCCTTCGTGGTCGCGCCGATCGCCGGGCAGATCATAGAGCGCCGAGTTTCACTTGGCGAGTCTGTCTCGGCCGGCGATGAGCCCATGTTCATCCTCCTGGACGATAGCGTTGTCTGGGCGGATATCGCTGTCTACAAAGAGGACCTTGCCTCCGTCAGGGAGGGTCAGACCGTTTCATTGCAAGGAGAAAACGGACAGCCACTGGCCGAAGGCGCAATTTCCTTTCTATTCCCGGTAATCGACGAGGCCTCCCGAACGGCGACCGCACGAGTCATCGTCGAGAACGCGGAACACAAGCTCAGACCCGGACAGTTTGTAACGGCGCGCATCGATGCGGCGTCATCCAGTTTGATGGTGAGAGTGCCCTCTGACGCGATTGTCGATGTCGAGGGAGAAACGTCCGTCTTCGTCCCATCCGGAACCGGATTCGCACCTCGCGCCGTGCAGGCCGGACAGACCTCGGCAGGATACACGGCAATCCATTCCGGACTTGGTGAGGGCGAAGCGTTCGTATCGGAAGGCGCATTCACTTTGAAAGCGCAGCTCGAGAAAGACGCTTTCGGCGATGGCGACGCCCACTAGGAGATCCACACGATGACCAACTTGATGCATCGCCTTGCGGGCGGCCGACTGCTCGCCGCCATTGCCGCAGTGGCCATTTCCATCGGCGGCCTGTTCGCATTCCAGAACCTGCCCGTCGACGCGTTTCCCGATCCGTCGCCATCGCTGGTCCAGGTGTTCACGGAGACGGAAGGGCTTTCTCCCGAAGAGGTTGAGCGTTATGTGACCTATCCCATCGAGATCGCAATGTCCGGGCTCCCGAAAGTGGACGAGATTCGATCGACCTCGAACTTCGGGCTGTCGGTCATCAACATCTACTTTCAAGACGGGACGGATGTCTACTTTGCCCGGCAGGTCGTTGGCGAACGCCTGGGGGAGGCAGCCGAAGCCATTCCGGAAGGGTTCGGGACGCCGAAAATGGGGCCGATTTCCACAGGCCTGGGCATCATCATGTATTACCGATTGGTCGACGAAACAGGCGAGCGATCTCTCGTTGAGCTGCGCGAAATCGCCGACTGGATGATCAAGTATCCGCTCCAGTCGGTTGAAGGAGTAACCGAGGTTCTGTCGCTAGGCGGCTTCGAAAAGCAATATCAGGTTCGGCTGGATCCCGATCAGCTGCTTTCCTACGACTTGAGCATCAACGAGGTGATCGCGGCCCTCGAGTCGGCGAACAGGACTGCGGGGGCTCAATTCATCGAGATCGGCGCCGAGCAGTACACGGTGCGGGGCGTGGGGCTCGCGCGAACGCTTGCCGATCTCCGTGAAACGCCGGTCAAGACCATCGATGGACGAACCGTTCGTGTTGACGATCTTGGCGAGGTGGCAATCGGCGGCGGAGTTCGGCAAGGACTGGCAACCGCCAATGGCGAGGGTGAGACCGTGGCTGGACTGGTCCTCAAACTCTACGGAACCAATACATCCGAAGTCATCGCGAATGCTCAGGCTCGCTTCGAACAGATCAACAAGTCGCTCCCCCCGGGCGTAACGGCCGTTCCGTACTATGACCAGGGCACGCTGGTCAGGAAGGCCGCGGCAACCGTAACGACTGCACTCTGGCAAGGCGCTGCTCTTGTTGCGGTGATTGTCATCATGTTCCTGGGGGGGTGGCGACCGAGCGTTGTCGTGGTTCTATCCATCCCGTTTTCGGTCGGATTCGCGTTTGTCGCGATGAACGTACTTGGCATCGGGGCCAATCTGATGACGCTTGGCGGAGTGGCGATCGCTATCGGAATGATGGTGGACGGCGCCATTGTTATTGCCGAAAACGTGGATCGCGGATTTCGCGAACAACGCCACGGCGAAGATCGTCGATCCACGGTTGCTCGTTCGAGTGCCGAAGTCATCGCGCCACTGATTGCGGCCGTCTCAGTGGTGATCATCGTATTCCTCCCCCTGTTTTCGCTACAGGGCACAGAAGGCAAGACTTTCAGGCCGCTCGCAGCATCGGCGGCCCTTGCCATGACGGGCTCATTGATCTATGCGTCGCTGATCGCGCCTGCCATGGCATTCAGCCTGATGCGGCCCTTGCCAGAGGGTCAAGAGCGAAAGAACGAAAGCCGATTGACCTCCCTGATCATGCCAGTAACGGCGTTCTTCGTTCGGCACAGACTCGCCGCCATCGCACTGGCCGGGGTTCTGCTGCTTACAGGAGCCCTCTCTGCAGCTCGTCTGGGTTCGGAGTTCACGCCGGCTCTCGAAGAAGGCGATGTGCTGTTGCGGGTGACAATGGCTCCCTCCGTCTCGCTGACTGAAGCAGGCGAGACGTCGACTCGGATCGAGAAGAGATTGCTGAGCGCGTTCCCCGAAATTCGTTCGATCGTCAGTCGAATCGGGCGCGGCGAGGTGGGGGCGCACGCAGACCCGGTCAACAGCATCGAGGCTTTCGTGACACTTGAGCCACGAGATCAATGGCGCGAAGGGATCGGCCCGACCGAACTGCGCGCGGCCATCTCCGAAAACCTTGGTCGGTTTCCCGGCGTTCGTGTGAACGTCGGCCAGCCTATCGCCATGTCGGTCGACGAGCTTCTGACCGGCACCAAGGCGCAATTGGCGGTAAAGATCTTCGGGCCGGATGCGGGTGTCCTGCTCGACGCTTCGAGGGAGCTCCAGTCGATCCTCCAGGAAGTTTCCGGAGCAACCGACGTTCAGGCGGATCAGATCACCGGCGCTCCGCAGCTCGTGGTGGCTCCTATCCGATCTGCGCTGGGAAGATACGGGCTCAGCGTCGAGGAAGCGCTGGACGCGCTTCGGTCCGGCGTAGGCGGCGCCAGGGCCGGCGCAATATTCGAAGGCGTCCGACAGTTCCCGGTCATCGTCCGCTTTGCCGAACAGGACCGAGATACAGCCGAGGCCATCAGCCGAATCGTGCTGCAGTCTTCGAGTGGCGCGCGAGTACCGCTCGAGAGTGTTGCCGAGATTCGGCAGATTGTCGGGCCCAGACAGATCACGCGTGAAAACGGTGAGCGATTCATTGCCGTGCAGCTGAACGTACGAGGTCGGGACATCGGAAGCTATGTTGCTGAGGCCACGGAATTGGTTGAGGCTCAACTCGAACTGCCCGCCGGCTATCGCGTTCAGTGGGGAGGACAATTCGAACTCCAGCAGGAGGCCAATCGGCGGTTTTCCGTCGTGATTCCCATTACGTTGGGCATCGTCTTCCTGATTCTGATGCTGACCTTCGGTCGCATCAAATCCGCGATCCTGATTCTCCTCAATATCCCACTGGCGCTGACAGGCGGCGCGCTGGCTCTCTGGATTGTCGGACTCCCCGTATCGGTTCCAGCTACCGTTGGCTTCATCGCTCTTTTTGGAATCGCACTCGGCAACGGAATGGTGTTGGTGAGTTTCATGGACGATTTTGCTCGACAGGGTCGCGATCACGACCTGGTGGCGACTGAAGCGGCGGCGCTGCGAGCGCGGCCGGTCCTGATGACGGCGTTGACGACTGCGCTGGGTCTTGCGCCACTGCTCTTTGCCACAGGGGTCGGGTCCGAAGTGCAGCGACCGCTCGCGACGGTCGTCATGGGTGGCCTGATATCGTCCACCTTGCTTACCCTACTTGTCCTGCCGGCACTCCATCGTTGGTTTGCGCCATCTCCGGGAGGTCATCATTCGCTATTGGAGTCCGAGCATCCACATGAAGAGTGAGCGATTCACTGTTTTAAAAGCACGCCGTCCATGGTGGCGGAGGAGCCTGAAGCACGGCCGCGGCACAAAGTCGATGCCGTAACGACACGGCAAATATGAACTTGCCACACCAGGCAGAAATGAAGAAATCGGTACATTTCAACGACTGCGCATCAAGAGTCTGTCGTCTGCGACCCGAGCCTTCGAACAGAACAAGGAGATGTCCCGCATGGGAGACCATCATCACGTAAACCCGGAGGATGGCGATCGGCGCGTTCTACTGGCGATCGTGGTCAACTTCGTCTTGACCATCGCTCAGATCGTTGGCGGCATGATTTCTGGCAGCCTCGCTCTGATCGCGGACGCGATCCATAATCTCTCCGACGCCCTGTCTCTCGTGATCGCCTTTGGTGCGCGGCGAATCGCACGCCGCCCGCCCGACAGCACCATGACATTCGGCTACGTTCGCGCGGAAACGGTCGCCGCGTTGATCAACTACACAACCCTGATCGTCATCGGCCTCTATCTCGTATACGAAGCGATCTTCCGATTCATCGACCCTCAGGGCGTCGACGGCTGGATCATCGTGATCATCGCAGGCATCGCATTGGCAGTCGACGTCGCGACGGCGCTGTTGACCTACGCCCTGTCGAAGAACAGCATGAACATTCGCGCCGCATTTCTCCACAACGTTGCTGATGCTCTAGGATCGGTCGCGGTGATACTTGCGGGTTCCTTGATCCTGCTTTTCGAGTGGACCATTGTCGATCCAATTGTCACTCTGATGATCGCTGGCTATATCCTCTGGCAGTCGTTTGCCGAAATCGGTCCTGTCATCAGAATTCTTATGCTTGGAGCGCCAGCGAACGTCAATGCCCAGGACGTCGTGAACGCCATTCGGAACATGCAAGGCGTGGAAGAAGTCCACCATGTTCACCTCTGGCGGATGAGCGAACAGGAGAACGCCATTGATGCCCATGTCGCAATGAGCAAATTACAAGCCGATCAATCTCAATCCCTCAGTGATGAAATCAAGGCAATGCTTGAAGATAGGTTTGGTCTAGCCCATGCCACGCTCGAAATGGAGGCTTCTCACTGCGGAGTGACATCTACATTCGGGCATGAAGAGGCGCCTGAGAGCAAAGGAGCCAGAGACGCGTAGTCGCCGTTTCAAGTTCGGACATTTCCTGGTCGAGCCCATGGGTAGGGGGCGCGCCGCCGAATCGATCGATTGCTTCGCGGGAAAGAAGTCGGCGTTTCCATGGAACTCCACGGCTTCTGATGTATCTTATAGGCATGCTGATGCACACCATTCGCCGACACCTGCCCGGACTGGGCCGCTTCCACGCGGCGCTGTTCGTGCTGCTGTGGGCAACGATGGTGGCCACGCCGTGCGTGATGGCGGTGCAGGTCGAGCCCGAGCCGATGGCAGCGCACGACTGCCCGCACTGCCCGCCGCAGCCGTGTCATGAGCAGGCCAGCCCGACGGACTGCGACGAGACCGAACCGGCGGACCGCCTCCGCTCGATCGACACCACGCAATTCTCGATCGCCGTACCGGTCGAGGCGCCGGTCGCGCCCCCGGACGAGCTCGATGCGAGGGCTGCGCCGCCGGCCGCGCAGGCGCGCAGTCGAGACGGGCCGCGCCCCCACCTGCTGCACGTCCGCTTCGACGAATAGCCGTTCTCCGCTGAGCCCTGGATCGTCCGCGCGCGAGCGCCGGACGAGTTCCTTCCGTTCCGGAGAACACCATGAAGATTGTTTCCATCGCCCTGCTAGTGCTGGCCGCACAGGCCGCCAGCGCACTTGAACTGACCGACGCCGAACGTCTCGTGATTGAAGTCGACGCTAGGATCGTCGGGCCTCTCAAGCGCGGCCAATCGACGGCACGGGCGTTGAGCGGACGCACGTCAGCCGATGTCTCGTCCCCCGGTATGGAAACAAGCCGTTTCCTGTCTGCAAAGACACTCAGCGTTAAACGCACATCGTCGACTGGCCGAACGCTCGGCTCGACGATCGCGACCTTGACATTCCCACGACTGGGTGGCGCCGAAGTAACAACTGCGGATGGCGGCTGAGCCGCTTGGATTCAGCACGTCCGCGATGTTGGAAGCCAGGATTTTCATTGAATGAGCGTTTTGGAGCCCGAGATGCATTTACTAGCTCTTTCTTACCCGAAGCCACGCATAGGACGACAGGTTTCAATGCTGTCTACATTGCTGATAGCGCTGTCAGGTTTCGCACTCGCAGACGCATCAAGTGATCGCCCATTGATCGGTGCCGAGTCTTCGCAAATTGCGAATGCGACCAGTCTGTCACTCGTCGAGGCTGTCAGGTTGGCGACTGCAAACGTCGACCCATCAGTTGCTCGTTTCAAGGCTCGTGCGGAGGCTCTGGCCAGCGAAGCGGTTGCCGAAGGCCAGCTTCCCGACCCGATGGTCTCGGCCCAGGTCGTGAATCTGCCGACCGACTCCTTTAGCGTGAATCAGGAACCCATGACCCAGGCCCTGCGGGTCGGCGTGCGGCAAGAGTTCCCAGCTGGACGCAGCCTGCGAATCCGCGCCAGCCAGCAAATCGCCGCGGCACAAGCCGAACAAGCCCGGACGGAGCAAGCGCTTCGGGAAATCGTGCTGGAGACTCGGCAGGCCTGGTTGGAACTGGCCTGGCACCGGCGAGCCGTGGAGATTCTGCAACAAAGCCGAAATCGCATCGAACAGCAGATCGGATCCCTGCAGTCGCGCTTCGCGGCCGGTGGGCTGAACGCCCAGAGCCTTTTACGCGCGGAACTCGAACTGTCATTGCTCGACGATCGGATCACCGAACATCGTCGGATGGCCGAAAGCGCCCGCGCCGCCTTGGCGCGCTATATCGGCAGCGAGGCCTATCGCCGTATTCCAGACACCCTACCAGAATTCACACTTGATTCAACTCGACTCGATCGACTCGAACGTCATCTGGTCGACCATCCGGAGATTACTGCCCGACAATCCCTTGCTGAAGCTGCCAACCAAGGCATCGCGCTGGCTCGGCAGGCCTACAAGCCGAAGCTTGCCGTCGAAGCAGGGTATGGCTTTCGTTCCGAACGACCGGATCTGGCCAGCATTGGCGTCAGCCTGTCGGTCCCGCTATTCACTGGCCAGCGGCAGGACAAGCGACAAGAAGCGGCCGTCCAACGCAGCCGTGCTGCGCAGTTCGAGCTCGACGATCACCTGCGTGAGTTACGCAGGCAACTGGACGAGGCTCTAAGCGACTGGCGACGCTACCAGGAACGGCTGACCCTATACGAGCAAGTGGTGGACCAGCGCGCCGAACAGACCGTGGAGGCGTCCATCACGACCTACGCCAACGGACAGACCGACTTCGCCGAGCTCATCCGCAGTCAGCTGGCCGCTCTGGACGTGCAGATCAAACAAGCTGAACTGGCCGCCCAGGCGGGTAAGGCCTGGGCCCGCATCACCTACCTGGTAGGAGAGCAGACTTGAATAAACCGCAGATCATCATTATAGCCCTTGTGGCTCTTGTGGCCGTTGCAACCGGCTTTACCGCCGCCTGGTTCCTTGCCGCATCGAAGGCAGTCGACTCAGAGCAAACGGAGAAAGCCGAGCGCGAGATCCGTTACTGGGTCGCCCCCATGGACCCCAACTATCGGCGCGATGAGCCCGGAAAGTCCCCGATGGGTATGGACCTGGTCCCGGTGTATGCCGATGAAGCCGGCCATGACAACGGGCAGGAACCCTCGATCCGGATCAACCCAACGGTCATCAACAACATCGGCGTCAAGGTGGCGCCCGTTGAACGCCGTGACATGAATCGCGAGATCGAGGCCGTCGGTCTTGTTACCCCCGACGAGGGGCGCATCTCCCATGTGCACGTGCGCACCGAAGGCTGGATCGAAGACCTTCACGTCGAAACCCGGGGAGACCAGGTTTCGGCCGGACAAGCCCTGTTCGAGATTTACTCTCCGGCGCTGGTGAGCGCGCAGGAGGAATACCTCCAGGCCAGCCGGACTGACAGTCAGCCCTTGCTTCGAGCCGCCGGCATTCGCCTGCACGCCCTGGGCATGTCCGACGAGCAGGTCGAATCACTCCGGCAGCGAGGCAGTTCTTCGCGTCTGTTCACGGTGAAGGCGGCTCAGGACGGATACATCACCGATCTCAACGTGCGCCAAGGCATGTACGTCCAGCCTGGGACGACCATCATGAGCATCGCCGACCTGTCCCGAGTTTGGGTGGTCGTTGATCTGTTCGAAGGCCAGATTGCCTGGGTCAAGACTGGGCAACAAGCTTCGATGAAGCTGCCATTCTCCGCCAGGGATCGCGAGTGGGTCGGAGAAGTCGACTATGTCTATCCGAGCATGCGTGCTGAGACGCGAACCGGCCAGGTTCGCCTGGCCTACGACAATCCGGACCTCGCGCTGAAGCCCAATATGTACGCCAGCGTGCAAATCGCAGCCGACCCGCACCGTGAAGCGCTCGCCGTTCCCACCCAGTCGATCATCCGCACCGGCAAGGGCAAACGCATCATTCTGGCGTTGCCCGATGGGCGCTTCCGGCCGGCACAGGTTGAAACCGGCCTCGAGGCGGACGGCATGACCGAAATCCTTGCGGGACTGGAAGAAGGGGAACGCATCGTCGTTTCCGGCCAGTTCCTGATCGATTCCGAAGCCAGCGTCGACGCCAGCCTGCTCCGAATGCAGGACGAGGTAGCGGAAACTCCGGCCATGGATCACGGGGAGATGGGCCACGGGGAGATGGACCCCGGGGAGATGGACCCCGGGGAGATGGACCACGGGGAGATGGACCACGGGGAGATGGACCACGGGGAGATGGACCACGGAGAGATGGACCTCGGGGAGATGGATCACGGGGAGATGGACCATAGCCAGATGGATCAAGGGGAGATAAACCACGGCGACACGAATGGCGTCGTCGAGGTCATCGGCCCCGAGCAGCGTGAAGCCATGGATCATCAAGAAATGCGCCAAGAGTCAGGTCGCAGAACGGATCCCCGAAATTCGGCGAGCGGCGCCACCGATCCGGAGGGAGGCCAGTCATGATCGGAGCCATCATTCGCTGGTCCATCAGGAACCGCTTTCTCGTCCTGATGCTCGCGGGCCTGCTCGCCGCCTGGGGCACGATTGCCATGTTCCGCACGCCGCTAGACGCCATTCCCGACCTCTCCGACGTCCAGGTAATCGTCAAGACCACCTATCCCGGACAGGCACCGCAGGTGGTCGAAGACCAGGTTACCTACCCGCTGACCACGGCAATGCTGTCGGTTCCGGGTGCCACCACGGTACGCGGGTACTCGTTCTTCAACGATTCCTTCGTCTACGTCATCTTCGAGGATGGCACGGACCTTTACTGGGCGCGCTCGCGGGTTCTGGAGTACCTGAGCCAAGTGGCGCCTACCCTGCCCCCGGACGCCCGTCCGGCACTCGGACCGGATGCAACCGGCGTGGGCTGGGTCTATCAGTATGCGCTGGTGGACCGTACCGGACAACACGATCTTGCCGACCTCAGGTCCCTGCAAGACTGGTTTCTGAAATACGAACTCCAGACTGTCGAAGGTGTTTCCGAGGTGGCGTCAATCGGCGGCATGGTCCGTCAGTACCAGGTCGTCGTCGATCCCGACAAGCTGCAGGCATTAAACATTCCCTTGTCGAAGGTTCGCGAAGCGATCCAGAACGGCAACATGGAAACCGGCGGGCGAGTCATCGAGATGGCCGAGGCCGAGTACATGATTCGTGCGACCGGCTACGTGGACTCGCTCGAAGATCTCGAGGCGATTCCGGTTCGCACGACTGAAGACGGCGTGCCCATTCGCATCCGCGATATCGCCCGCGTCCAGTTCGGGCCAGAGCTCAGGCGTGGTGTCGGTGAACTCAATGGCCAGGGCGAAGCCGTCGGCGGCGTGATCGTGATGCGTTTCGGAGAAAACGCCATGGCAACCATCGAGCGAGTCAAGGACAAACTCGAAGAGCTCAAGGAGGGCCTACCCGAAGGCGTCGAAGTCGTCGAAACTTACGATCGCTCTTCCCTGATCGGCCGAGCGGTCGATACGCTTCGCGAGAAGCTCCTTGAGGAATTCATCGTAGTCGCGCTGGTCTGCCTGCTCTTTCTATTCCACTTCCGTTCGTCGCTGGTCATCGTGCTCAGCCTGCCGCTGGGCATCCTTTCGGCCTTCATCATCATGCAGCTCCAGGGCATCAACGCCAATATCATGTCCCTGGGGGGGATTGCCATCGCCATCGGCGCGATGGTGGATGCGGCCATCGTGATGATCGAAAACTACCACAAGCACCTGGAACACCACGGCGATTCCCTGGAGGGCGAAGCGCGCTGGAACGCGCTGGCCGACGCGGCCGTAGAGGTCGGCCCCGCGCTGTTCTTCTCGCTTTTGATCATCGCGCTGAGCTTCGTCCCGATCTTCGCGCTCGAGGCGCAGGAAGGTCGGATGTTCAAACCGCTTGCCTTCACCAAGACCTACGCCATGGCCGCTGCGGCCGGCCTCGCCATCACGCTTGTGCCGGTGCTGATGGGCTACCTCATCCGGGGACGGATCACACCCGAGCACAGGAACCCAATCAACCGATTCCTGACCTGGGTCTACCGTCCAGTGCTGGCTACAGCACTTCGGTTTCCGATCGCCACTGTTGTTGTCACCTTGGCTATCCTGGCCAGCGCCTGGCTGCCCCACAGCCGGATCGGCAGCGAATTCATGCCCGAGCTTGACGAAGGCGACCTGCTCTACATGCCCAGCGCCTATCCCGCTGCGTCTGCCGGAAAGATGGCGGAGATCCTCGGCCAGACCAATCGCCTGATCATGTCCGTGCCCGAGGTCGAGACGGCCTACGCAAAGGCGGGGAGAGCCGACACGGCCACCGACCCGGCACCATTGACCATGGTCGAGACCACCATCCGCCTCAAGCCCCGCTCGGAATGGCGGGAAGGCATGACAATGGACAAGCTCAAGGCCGAGCTTGACAGCCTCGTCCAGGTTCCGAGCCTGACCAACACCTGGATCATGCCGATCAAGAACCGCATCGACATGCTGGCGACCGGCATCAAGACACCGGTGGGCGTGAAGGTAGCCGGGCCGGATCTGGAAGTGATTAACGAGATCGGCTCGGAGATCGAGCGTGTCATCGAAGATGTACCGGGGACGGCCTCAGTTTATGCCGACCGCGTCACTGGTGGGCGCTACGTCACCGTTGATGTCAAGCGCGAGGAAGCAGCGCGCTTCGGCCTCAACATCCGCGACGTGCACGAGATCGTGCGTTCGGCCGTGGGCGGTATGACCATCAGCCAGAGCGTCGAAGGGCTTGAACGCTATCCGATCAATATCCGATACCCGCGCCACAAGCGCGAGTCAGTAGACGAATTGCGCGACTTGACCATCGTCACGCAGCGTGGGGAGCAGATTCCCCTTTCAGCCGTGGCGGATCTCCAGGTCGAGACCGGGCCCGGGGTGATTCGCACCGAGAATGCTCGGCTCAACGGCTGGATTTATATTGACGTAAACGACCCGGATCTCGGCGGCTACGTTCAGCGAGCTAAAGAGGCTGTAGCGGAGCAAATCGACCTGCCGCCAGGTTATTCCCTGGGATGGTCGGGCCAGTATGAATTCATGCAGCGCGCCGCCAATAAACTGAAGCTCGTCGTTCCGGCCGCTATCGGCATCATCGTGCTATTGCTGTTCATGAACTTCCGCAACCCCATCTCAGTATTCATCATTCTAGGCACGCTGCCGCTTTCGTTGGTCGGAAGCTATTGGCTTCTCTATCTACTGGGCTACAACATGTCGGTAGCCGTCGGTGCCGGCATGATCGCACTAGCCGGCGTGGCAGTGGAAATCGGCGTTCTGATGATCGTCTATCTCGATCAGGCCCTGGCGCTAAAACGTAGCCAGATTGCCGAAGAAAGTCGGTCGATTCGCAAAGCCGATGTCATGCACGCAGTTACCGACGGCGCACTACTTCGCGTTCGTCCGATCATGATGACGGTTGCGGTGATCATCGCCGGTTTACTCCCGATCATGCTCGGGCACGGCACCGGATCGGAAATCATGCGTCGCATCGCCGCACCCATGGTCGGCGGAATGATCAGTGTCACGGCGCTCACCCTGGTTGTCGTTCCGGTGATCTATTACCTCTGGAAGTCCAGGTCAGCCAGCCGGGATTGAGGCGGCCCTCAACAACTCAAGGAGAACACCATGAAGAGCTTTGAAGAAGCGTCGCGAACATCGCTCAAGGATCAGCTCGTTGCCACCGCCCATGCACTGTCACTGTTCCTGCTTGTGAGCTACTTGTTGTGCATTGGATTTGGCCTTCTCACGCCAGGCATTTTTCACATGCACGAAGCCTGGGCTCCGCTTTTGCCCGGCTTCGAATGGCTGACAGTCAAGGGTTTCGTCGCCGGCGCAATCGGCGCCTACCTCTATGGGTGGTATATCGCCGGCGTCTATGTACCGCTGAAACTCTGGACGACGTCTCGGCACAACTCTTCGTCAGAATAGAGCCCATGACTTCACCAAAGAAGGAAACCAGTACATGAAGCCCCTGACCACTGTGTTCAAGACCCTCGTCGCCGTCGCAATCCTGGCGGGAATGGCCGTACTCGCCTTCGCCTGGAGCGGCCTCTATCCAGTGGCCGTCGGCTCCGGTCATACTGCCCCGGTAGCGTGGTTGCTCGAAACCGTTCGCGAGCGTTCCGTAGCGGTCCGCGCAGGCGAGCTGCTGGTGCCCGATGATCTCGAATCGCCCGAGCGGATTGCTGCCGGTGCAGGCCACTACAAGAGCATGTGCGCCGACTGTCACGGCAAGCCCGGTGAGGAACCGGCCGCTGTGTTCGACCCCGCTCCGCCAGCACTTTACCGCTACCGAGTGGATCCAGCCGAGGCCTTCTGGACTATCAAGCACGGCCTGAAGATGACCGCCATGCCCAGTCACTTGGATCACAGTGACCAGGAGAACTGGGATGCCGTCGCCTTCGTTCGGGCGCTACCGGACATGGATGTCGCCGAGTACGAATCACTGACCGCCGATGCCTCGCACGATCACGGCAACGACGGGGGTCACGATCATGGCGAGGACTCGGACGATCACCATCATGACGGCGCTAGCGAAGTCACTGGTCACCACGATGACTCGGACATGATTTCGAAGGCGTCCGAAGACATGTCGGGCGAAGGCGACCATCGGCACGAAATGGGCGCCGACAGCCCCGAGTCCGCGATCGAGGGCTTTCAGCACGCCCTTGCCGAGGGTCGCGCCGAAGCCGCGCTTGCCTACCTGCACCCCCGGGTGACCATCGTGGAAGGCGGTCACATCCAGACCATCGACGAATACCGTGCCGGCCACCTTGCAAGTGATATGGCATTTCTGGGTCAGATCGAGATCGAGCAATTATCGCGCACCGTCCAGTCTGCCGGCGGCCAGGCAACGGTCGAAACGCGCTCGCGCTTCACCGGGACAATCGACGGTCAACCCCTCGACTTGGAAAGTTCGGAATTCGCGACGCTGATCGAAACCGAGAAAGGCTGGCGAATCAGCCAAATCGCCTGGAACAGTCGCCCGTACGGCAAGAACGACGGTGCCGATCAACCCGAAGCCCCCGACCACCAGCACGCCTCCGGAGAAAATGACCATGACCACTGAACGCATAGTACGCGCCGGGCTGCTTCTTGCGGCGGCGGCCCTGATCGCCGCCTGTCAGGCCCAGTCGCCCGAGGAAATGGCGCCGACCGAGAGCACCTCGTCAGCCCCGAATATGACCGTTTACCACGACCCCGATTGCGGCTGCTGCAGTAAATGGATTGACCATATGCGTGTCAATGGATTCGCCGTGGAAGCCGTCCCGACGCGCGACATGAATCGTATGAAACGGGATCTGGGCGTACCGCGCAACCTGCCCTCCTGCCATACAGCGGTGGTTGGCGACTATGTGATCGAGGGCCACGTTCCGGCCGGGGACGTGAAGCGTTTGCTGGCGGAACAGCCTGATGCCCGGGGCCTGAGCGTGCCCGGCATGCCCCTGGGCTCTCCCGGGATGGAGATGGGCGACCGCCGTATGGCCTACGACGTCATCCAGTTTCACGAAGACGGCGACACCTCAGTGTTCACTCATTACGAAGCCATAGAGCGGGAGTGACCAATGACCACGCAAAAGATCGAAGCCATCATTCGCGTCAGCGCCCTGGAGCCGGTGGAAGAGGCGCTTAAGAATGCCGGCGTCAGCGGCCTCACCATCAGCCGCGGAGGGGCTACGGCGCTTACCGGAATTACTTCCGCGACGACTGGACGCATCGCTACGCACGCCTGGAGATATTCACCTCAAGGGCAAGAGAGATCGCGGATCTGATCGTCGACTCGGCTCACACCGGGCAGGCCGGCGATGGCATCGTAGCCATCGAGCCCGTCGATGAGGTCATCCGAATCAAGACCCGGGATGGTTTCCAGAGCGGTGAGGACTGACTCTTGAACCTCGGAACGAGCTTGCAATTCGGCATACGCTACCTGGCAGTACTGACATCGGCGAGCCTGCTGTGGGAATTTGCCCACATGCCTTTCTACACGCTGTGGCAGACCGGCACGGCAGGCCATATTGCTTTTGCAGCGATACATTGCACGATCGGCGATGCGCTCATCGGCATGGCCGCCCTGGCGCTCGCCGTTGTCTTCGCCGGCGGCGCCCATTGGCCGCACAAGCGGCGCGTCCGAGTGGCTGTTGTCATGATACTCCTGGGGCTGATCTACACCGTGTTCAGCGAATGGCTCAACGTGGAATTGAGACAGTCCTGGGCCTACCGCGACATCATGCCGACAGTGCCGCCGATTGGCACGGGCCTGACCCCGCTCCTCCAGTGGATTGTCATACCGCTCGTCGCCTACCGATATTCGCTGGGAGCCGTTCGCACAAACGTGCGGAATCGGCCCAAGGCTTCGGTTGAATCATGAAGCAGTCCTCCAATTCCCGTCTGTACCTCATCTGCCAGAGGCTCGCTGATCGGGACGACATTGACTCGTAAGGATCAAGGAAGATGAAAAAAGAACGCTCACACTCACACGACCATTCCGGGCACGAACACGGGGCCCATGGAAATACTTCAGGCCATGAGTCGCACGACAAGCATTCGGGGCACTCCCCAGCCATGTTCCGCGACAAGTTCTGGCTTTCATTCGCCCTGACACTGCCGGTGGTGTATTGGTCCGATCACATCGAGGGATTGCTGGGTTATACCGCAGTAACATTCCCGGGATCGATCTGGATCCCCCCGCTACTGGCCACGTTCGTGTTTCTCTATGGGGGCTGGGTCTTCATACAGGGGGCCATTAGAGAGCTGCGCGCTGGTCTGCCCGGCATGATGGCCTTGATTTCGCTGGCCATCGTAGTGGCTTTTCTCTTTTCCTGGGTGGTCCAGCTCAACATCATTCCCGCAGAGGCGCTCTGGTGGGAACTCGCGACACTGGTCACCATCATGCTGCTGGGCCACTGGATCGAAATGCGCTCGATTTCACAGGCGAGCGGTGCGCTACGGGAACTGGCGAAGCTTCTGCCCGACGAGGCGACGCGGATCACGGGGTCGGGTGAGGAGCGTGTTGCGGTTTCCGACCTCGAAGAAGGTGACCTGGTGCTCATCCGGCCCGGCGAAAAGGTCCCTGCAGACGGGGTGGTCAAGAAAGGCGAATCCTCGGTGAATGAATCGATGGTAACCGGGGAGTCTCGACCGCTCAAGAAGGCCGCAGAATCGGAGGTCATCGCCGGAACGATCAACGGCGAGGGCTCCCTGCAAGTCATTGTGACCGGAACCGGCGACAAAACAAAACTCTCCGGGATCATGCGCCTGGTCGCCGATGCCCAGAAATCTCGTTCCCGGATGCAGAACCTTGCCGACCGCGCCGCCCAGTTTCTCACCTATGCCGCGATTGCCGCCGCGACCCTCACACTGCTGGTCTGGTTCGCTCTTGGCGCGCCTGTCGACTTTACGGTCATCCGCGTCGTGACGGTGCTGGTCATCGCCTGCCCGCATGCGCTCGGTCTGGCAGTGCCATTGGTAGTGGCTATTTCAACCACCCTAGGTGCCCGCGGAGGGCTTCTCATCCGCGATCGGCGGGGGCTGGAGGAAGCACGTAATCTCGACGTAGTCGTGTTTGACAAGACCGGCACGCTGACGCTCGGCGAATTTCGTGTTGTGGACATGGCAACAGCTGACGAACTTTCCGACGACGAAGCGCTTCGAATCGCTGCCTCCATTGAATCGGAATCCGAGCATCCAATTGCCCGCGGCATCGTCAAGACCGCCGACGACAAGGCAATTCGCTACGACTCACCCGACAGCTTCCGAAACATCACGGGCCGAGGCGTTGCCGCGAGTCTTCAGGGGAAGGACTACCTCATGGGTGGAGCAGCCCTACTCCGCTCCGAAGAGGCCACTATCCCGGAAGCCCTTAGCAAGACAGCCGATGCCAGTGCCGAACGCGGTCAGGCCGCCATCTTTCTCGTGACAGAGGGCCAGGCCATCGCCGTATTTGCCGTTGCCGACGCCATTCGAGAAGAGAGGCGC
>Ga0114906_1000585_pt1 | contig 20287 bp, 17 predicted proteins | sample MalvirDeepMed_M9_FD_89687 | JGI IMG/M metagenome (GOLD analysis project Ga0114906, IMG submission 89687) | Marine viral communities from the Global Malaspina Expedition - Malaspina viral metaG DeepMed_M9 | ecosystem: Environmental > Aquatic > Marine > Oceanic | place: Mediterranean Sea...
TAATTCTTTAACACAAGAATTTAATTTACCTTTTGAGAATACAACTCAAGCTTACAACGATTATAAAGAAAGATTTTATACAAAAGCTCAAAACACTGACAGTATGGTTATGGGTGAAGTGTATAAGTTTACAGATCAAATATTAAAAGCTGGCGAAGCCACGTACACAACCCTGTCTAACTTAGCTCTTCCGCTATTTATAACAGAAGGAGCCGGCGTTGTTATGGATGCTACAGGCTTAGACAACTTCAACAAGAATGGTTATCAACCAAACAGTTATAGTAGAATAGACAACTTGCTTGAAACATTTTTTGGTAATGACGCGATAGACTTACCTTCATCAGATATTGATACTTTTAAAACTGAAGATTTCGACGCTATAACTAAAGGTGAGTTTAGAGATTTTTTTGCAGACGGCAACGCTGGTAGAAAAACTGTTAATGGCGTGCTAGGCATGATACCTTACGTAGTAGGTATAGTTAAAGGAAAAAGTTATAAAAGCCTTGATGATGTTGGCAAAACATTTAAAGACGGTCATAAAAAAGTCTTTAAGAATAGAAGCGCAGACGATATTTTAAGAGACGCAAACATGATGAATGCTTCTTTTAAAATGACTGTATTTGATGCCTATCAAGAAGGACAAGACATGGGCTTAGATAAACAATCGGCCTTAGTTTTTGGAACTGTTTCTGCCACAGTTACAGGGTTAACACAGATGATAATGCCAGATGCTCAGTTCTTCACTGGGGCACGAGGTAAAGCTATATTACAAACGTTCGCGGGAAGTTTAAGCAAGGCCACTAGTAGAGAGGCTAGAAGAGCCGCTGCTTCAACTTATATAAAAAGTATATTCAAAGAGATTGGGGAAGAAGAACTAGATTTTCTATCACAAGAAATATTAAAAAGCATGTCTTCTGCTAACCACGAAAACCACATGTTAAGTGCTTCTGCTCACTTAGAACTGATATTTGCTACTATGACTTTGAGTGGTACTATTGGTGCGGTTGGTGCTAGAAAGCAATATAAAAACGAAAAGAAAAATCTTAACAAGCTACTGCTTAAAGAAACTTATGATATTAATAATAGCTTAAATGATAGATTATCTGTTATAGAAAGAAAGCAGCAGATAATAAACGGGTTAACAACATTAAGCGCTGAGCAAAAAAAGCGTAGAATAGAAGACCTTGAGCAACAAAGAGAAAGTATATACAAGGCACAGACGTATAATAACAATATAAAAAACGCTTTAGCTGTAGCTCCTGAGTTTATTAACTATGATCAACTAGACATACTAAGACAAAGACAAGAGTTAGAGAACGAGCTAAAGACGGCTAAAGGAGAAAAGAAAAAAGAAGTACAAGAAAAAATAGGTGAGCTAGAAGTAGAGTTTGAAAACGCAAAAGTAAACAAAGAAGCAGACGTTGTACTAGATAGAACAATAGAGGTTATTCAAGATTTTTCTGGTGACAGCTTTATAGTTGGTGAAGACGTAGAAGACACGGAGCAGAAACTAACGGCTATCAACGAGGCCTACAAAGAGGTAAACGAAGAAGAGGGAAGAGAAGTGTATAGAATACTCACAGACCAAGAGATAGCTAATGCCGCGAGGCAAGAAGGATTTAACTTTGGAGATGTTAAAGTTATAAATAAAAAAGTGTCAAGAGCTACTGGAAACACAAACGTAGCCGCGCACGAGTTTTTACATGACATACTAAAAGGAACATTAAACACTAATCGTAAAGCAGCTTTAGATATAGCTGACGCTTTTGGAAATTTATTAGTAAACTTAAATCCAGAACAATTTAATAATAGTACGTTTAGAAAAAAGCTAGCGCTATATCAAACAACACAAGCTGACGTAAATAGAATAGTTGAACAAAATCCTAACGCTACGGATCAAGAGCTAGACGCGTTAATAGAGGCTCAGATAGACGAAGACATTCACAAGCAAGCTATAGAGGTTATAACGTTAGCATCTGATGCTTTTGCTACTGGCGACTTAAGCTTTGATGCTTTACAGAAAAGAGGTCTTACAGATAAAATACGAAGAGTAAGACAAAACTTACAAGGAACTTTTTTAGACAGGTTTGCAATGGAAGTTGAGTTTAACGATGGCGCTGACGTGTTTAACTTTGTAAAAGACTACAACACTAGTGTAAAGAAAGGTAAATTAACTAAAGCTCAAAAATCGTTACTAGACGGGAAGATACAAGGTAAGCTCACCGAGGGAGAGCAAGGTCAAGACGTGGGCCCTCAGGAGTCTAGAGTTTATCAAAGAGTTGAAGAGAAAAAAGATCAAATAACTTCTACAGACGAAGACACAAAAAGAGAAGGCATCTTCATGGCTGCCATGGAACTTGAAAACGAAGTAGACAGAAGACTACCTAAAATAGAAGGTATGACCGCAGAAGAAAGATCCGACGTGGTTAGAAACTTTATGTTTAGCGAAACAAGAGGTTTAGTAGGCTTGTTAAACAAATACAATCCAGACATAAACGATAGCGTTATGGGTTATCTAAACGCTAAGCAAAGGGGTATAAGCTTACTAGACGCTAGGCTTCAAGAGTTTTATCAGAACGATCCTAGATTTGGAAACATAATACAGTCAACTAGCGAAGAAGCTGTTGGCACAAAAGTTGAAAGAAGAACAGCTGAAGACGCCGAGCCATCAGCTAAACCTAAACAACCTAAAACAAAAGGTGTTATAATAGCTAAGAGGTTTAACGCTGTTAAGGATGCACAAAAGTTAGCTGATAAAGAGTTTGATAATATAAAAGACGATATAACTTCTTTAGCTGATACGCCTAGAATAATGACTAAGTTGATTAGCAATATAACTGGTATACCTGTTAAAAAGCTACAAGAGTTTATTGTTGATGAAAATGGTAAGAAAGTTAAAAACCCAAGTTATCTTGCTAACCTATCTGATAGTGAGTTAGCCTCTGCTCAAAGAGCAATAAAAAAATACGACACTGTAATATTAGAAATACTACCAAAACAACACACCGTTAAACTAGTTAAAGTTAAAGGTGCAGATGGTGTAACTAGAGAAGTTGAAAGACCTGACAAGGCAACTAAATTATCTGGAAAAGTTAAAAAAGCTTTGTTTGTTAAAGGTAAAAGAAAAGATAACTTGACGCCGTTCAATAAAAAGCCTGGTCTAAAAGAAAAAGATGTTAGAGAGCTTGGCGGCATAGTAGATGGTGTGCCAGATAGATCAGATAGAAATACATCTGCAAGCGTGCTTGGTATATGGACTACTTTAGATAAAGCTTGGAGTAATCAAGAGATTAGGCTAGAGGCCCAGCGAAGAGGATTGCCTATGCAATGGATAGCTGGAATACGCAACGGTAATGATGCTATCGTGTTTTCTAAGTCTGGAATTCAAGAGGTTGGATCTTTTGCTAGATCAATACCTGTAGAAAGCAGGGGCTTTTTCTTTGATCGTATACCTGAGTTTGCGAACGAACCTGTTCTTGGAAACGATTACAAGAGTATTGAAAACGCTGTACAAAGAGTTTGGGGTGACCTACCGTTTGTTGACGTTCCTACTGTTGCTAGGGGCATACATAAGGCTTTTCAATACATTACGCCTAAAATAGCAAAAGACCCTGTTAAACTGGCAGAAAAGCTGCTTACGGTTGACAATGACGCGTTGTCTAAAGTAAAGCAATTTGCTGGTAGCAATATAGACGCTTCTAAAGCGTTTCAAGATCCTGACAGAGTTAAAAAAATGGTTGCTACTCAATCAGCTATAGCGAACGAGTTGTGGGACGCTAGTAATCCTGAGCTTTCAATTGCTAAAATAATGATGATGAAAAATCATTTAGCTAGCATGAGTAAAACCAGTTATTTGAAAAGAACACAGCCGTTTCCTCCTGGACAAGCTTTTATTGATAACACACTTCTTAAAGTTCCAGAAGTTAAAAAAGTAAATACTAAAACTGATAAAAGAGGCGGTGTAAGTGTTGTATCTGTAGTTCTAAAAAATGGAGCGATTATTAAACCAGCTAGTATATCTTCTAGTCAGAGTAGCGAGGCAGCTGTCAAACAGTTTAAAAAAGGAGATTTAGTCAAAAGAAAGCAAGACGAAATAATAGCTCAAGAGCTTCTCAATGACATTGTAGAAATAACATCTAGGTATTTAAAAGAAGGTACTATAGATAATGTTGACTTAATGATGAACATGGCTTCTTTGTTAAGCGGTATGAACAGCGTGTTAGCTAGAGCTGGTAAGCTAAAATACATGACGCCAAAAGCTAGAGACGGTAAAGGGCCGCTTCGCTACGAGCACATGACGCCTAGAGTTGTAGTTCTAATGAACATGTTTGACGCTCACATAAACGGTGGTGGTATAGATAATGCTACCGATTTCTTACAAAACTACGAGGTTGCTGTTACATCTGTAGATATGGACGACGTATTTAAAGACGCAGGTTATAACTCTTCGCTACCAGTGGGTGTTACAATGCAAGACCCTTCTTGGTTTAGATACTACAACGCTGAAACATTACAAGCTAGCGACAATAGACTAGAGCCTTTAATAGATGAAAAAGGTAATGTCCTTAAAATATCTGATGCATATTCTAAAGTTAGCGACATGCTTACATCTAGAGATAATACAAACATGGGCATCATGATGAGTAAAGCATCGCTTAACGCTAGATCAATTAACGCAGATACACCTTCAAGGGGTGCTTCAGTTTTTGACTTTGATGAAACACTTATTATAGACGGTGAAAACTTTATAATTGCCACAGACCCAGATACTGGTGATAGAACTAAAATAAGTAGCGGCGATTGGCCTTTAAAAGGACCTAAGTTTGCTGAAAGAGGTTTTACTTTTGACTTTACAGATTTTGTAAATGTAAGAGGTGGTGTTGAGGGGCCGTTGTTAAACAAACTTAGAAACAGAATAGCTAAGTACGGAACTAAAAACAACTTTATACTTACGGCTAGACCGTCTGAATCTGCTACCGCTATACATGAGTGGCTAAAAACTAAAGGTATTAATATACCTTTTGAAAATATTACCGGTCTAGGTAATAGCACTGGTGATGCTAAAGCTCAATGGTTTGTAGACAAGTATGCGGAAGGTTATAATGACATGTACTTTGTAGATGATGCTTTGCCAAACGTTGAGGCTGTAGCGCACGTATTTAATCAGCTAGACATGAAAGGTAAATCTGTTCAAGCAAAAATACAGTTTAGCAAAAGCTTAAACAGCGATTTCAACCAGATGCTTGAAAGAACTAAAGGTGTTGGTGCTGAAAAAATATTTTCTAGAGTAGAGGCTAAGAAGAGAGGTAAGAACAAAGGCGGATTCACACTGTTTGTTCCACCATCTGCCGAAGACTTTACGGGGTTGCTACGATACTTTGTAGGTAAAGGAGAGCAAGGTGATGCTGACATAAAGTTCTTTGAAGAGGCTTTAGTAAAGCCTTTTGCTAGAGCTGATCGTGAAATGAGTGAGCTTAAGCAGCGAATGAGAGATGAATATAAAGCTCTTCGCAAAGCTTTTCCCGACGTTAAAAAGAGGCTAGGCAAAGAGCTAGATATAAAAGGATACACGTTAGATTCAGCAGTGAGAGTTTACTTGTTCGATAAGGCTGGTTATGAGATACCAGGCTTGGCAGAGTCAACTAAAAGAAAACTAATAAATATAGTAGAGTCAGACGCAGAGACTAAAGCTTTTGCTGACGGCCTGTCTATGGTAACAAGAGAGTCTAACGGTTACACTAAACCTGGTGAAAGCTGGGACGTTGGAAACATAGCTATGGATTTAGATAACGCTGTTAATAAAGTTAGCAGAGCGCAGTTCTTAGAAGAGTGGGTGCAGAATAAAGATGTAATATTTTCGCTTGAAAACTTAAACAAAATAGAATCTGTGTACGGCAGTAGTTTTAGATCTGCTTTAGAAGATGTGTTATACCGTATGGAAACTGGCAGAAACAGGCCTAAAGGTAGAACTGCTTTTGAAAACAAATGGAACAATTGGATTAACAGCTCTGTTGGTGCGATTATGTTCTTTAATGCTAGATCGGCCGTGCTACAGACGTTATCCACGGTTAACTTTATTAACTTTGAAGATAATAATATATTTAATGCGGCTAGAGCTTTTGCTAATCAAAAACAATATTGGTCTGATTTTACAATGTTATTTAACTCAGATTTTTTAAGAAACAGAAGAGCTGGCTTAGCAACTAATGTAAACGAAGCAGAGTTAGCTAACGCTGTTGCTAGCGCTAAAAATAAAGCGATGGCTGCTCTCAGGTATTTACTTAAAATAGGTTTTACGCCTACGCAGGTTGCGGATAGTTTTGCAATTGCCTCTGGTGGCGCCACGTTCTACAGAAACAGACTTAATAAATACTTAAAGCAAGGCATGAGCCAAGCTGACGCTGAAGCTCAAGCTATGTTAGATTTCAGAGAGATCGCTGAGGAAACGCAACAGTCTGCTAGACCTGACCGTATATCACAGCAACAAGCTTCTAATTTAGGTCGTATCATATTAGCGTTTGCTAATACACCAATGCAGTATAATCGGTTAATAAAAAAAGCGGCAGGCGACTTAATAAACAAGAGAGGTGACTGGCGGGCTAATGTATCTCGTATACTTTATTACGGCGCTATACAAAACTTCATATTTGCTTCTTTGCAAAATGCTTTGTTCGCGGTAGCTTTTAGTGATGAAGAAGACGAAGATAAAGAGGAAATAAAAGAGCAGAGAATATTAAATAGTATGCTAGACTCTTTGCTAAGAGGTTCCGGTATATACGGCGCTGCTTTAGCTACTGTTAAAAACGTCATACTAGAGTATGCTGAGCAAGATCAAAAAGGCTTTAGAGCAGACTATGGTCAAGTTGTAGTTGAAGGCTTACAAGTATCTCCACCTATAGGTTCTAAAGCTAGAAAGCTATACAGTGCTATGATGACTAGAAAGTTTAACAAAGACGTAATGAAGCGTATGTCTATGTTCGACTACAATAACCCTGCTTGGATCGCTATAGGTAATGTTGTTGAGGCAACTACAAACATACCAATGTCTAGAGCTATACGTAAAATTGACAACTTACGTGAAGCTATGAATCAAGACAATACAAATCTACAAAGATTATTCTTAGCATTAGGTTGGAGTTCTTGGGATTTAAACGTTGGTGAGAAAGTTGTGCGCAACGAAGGTAAAAGCAACGAGTATACAGTATTCTTAGACGAAAGAAGACAAGCTGTTGAAGACGTTAAGACTGAAATAAAAGACGAAAAGAAACAAGAGACAGTTCGTAAAAAAGAAGAAAAGAAAAAACAAAAAGAACTTGAAGAGCAAAAAGTAGTTGAAGACAATCTTGAAAAGCAAAAGAAAGAGGGTGAAGAAGCTACTTGCGCGGCCATGACTTCTAGCGGTAGCAGATGTAAAAGAAAACCAGTTAAAGATGGTTTTTGTACTGTGCATGAAAAAACAGAAGAAAGGAGTGATGGTAAAGAGGTACAATGCTCACAAGTGAAAAGCAACGGTAAGCGTTGTAAGATGAAAACAAAAAACAAATCAGGATTATGTTATTATCACGACTAGCAATTATATTATTATTAATTTTAACTTCTTGCGCAGCGCCTAAAAAATGTTGTTCACAAGTATTAAAAAAGACGTTTAAGTTTTCTACATTTTATGTAGCAGCAAACGGTAACACGTCATTAGCTGATAGAGACATATACTCTATTCAAGACGGAGCTGTATTATACGACACAGTGTTTACTCCGTTTGATTACTCATTAGTTATGGGTATACGTAAGATTAAAAGATTTGGTTATGAAGATATAACTAAGTTTAAAGATGGCACAGAGTCTGCTTATGGTGACGCTGCCAGTGTAGGTCTATCACCGTTTGAATATTTGTTTCAAGCAAACTACAAGAGGCAAGAGGGTGTAGAATATTTAGATCAACATCACTTTGTAAGATATGTAAAACCAAAGTGGCTTGCTAAAGTAGAATACATTAAAGATGGTTTTGCAGACATAGAATATTTTGAAAGCACACAGCGATTAAGATTAAATGGTAATAAAAAATTATCGTTTAACATCGGCGCTGTACAAAGACTTGCTGAGCCATACGGTTTTGATCCATTAGAACAATGGAAAATACAAAACGATTATTTACACTACACATGCTTAGCTATTGAAGAGGGTTACAGCGTAGATGTATACGAAAACGAATATAAAGATCCTGATGGCAATATAGTAGCCACTAGCGCTGACGTTTGGAAACAAGTTGTTATACCTGAAGTGCTAGAAAACTATGTTGAAAAGAAACGTAACGAGCTACCTAATCAGTGGCAATACTCTTTGGTGGTTGGCTTTGACTACTATTATTATAAAAAGAACTTTTGGTTACATAGCTGGGGTAACTTAATGCCTTACCATTATGATGATGGCGGACAGTATTCTTATCACAATTTTAACGACGGTGAACAGTGGTATGATTACTCGGGTGGTTTAATCGTAGGTACTAAGATAACCAAGAACTTAGGCCTGTTTGTAGAAGGTAAGTATAACAAGTACTGGAATCGTGAATGGTATGATTTTAAGTGCGGTATCAACTATGTAATATTCTAGGTATGGCTTATGTTCAAAAAAATAATCCTTTTCCTGTAACTAGCTGTGGTAGACGTAGAACGTTTACGCAAGGTGGTGATCCAGGTAATGACAGAACTAAAGACAACCCGTTTAAAAAAGCTGATCCACGTAGAACTATAGGACCTGGTAAAAACTTTAATAAAGCTAAGCCAACGGGTACAGGTGCCGCTGCTGGAGGTGGTATGACGCAGAAAGGGGTTGATGAATATAAAAGAAACAACCCGGGTAGTAAACTTCAAACCGCTGTAACTAAAAAACCATCTGAACTAAAACCTGGTAGCAAGGCTGCTGGTAGAAGAAAATCATTTTGTGCTAGATCAAAAAGCTGGACCGGCGAAAGAGGTAAAGCCGCTAGACGTAGATGGAACTGTTAGATAAAAAATTATGGCTTACAAACAAAAAAATAATCCTTTTAAAATGCAAGGTAAAGACGAAAGTCTTTCACCTAAAGAGCAAGTAGCTAAGTCTCAAGGTAGAGAAGTAGGTGAGATGAACAAGTCGTCTAGGTTTCACCCTGATAACGCTGGGCGTGGACCAAAGACAGCTGTTAAAATGAAATCACCTATGAAAGGTAAATTAAAACCTTGTCAGAAAGCAGCGGCTAGAAAAAAGTTTGATGTGTACCCTAGCGCTTACGCTAATATATGGGCATCTAGACACAAGTGTTAAATGTTTAAAGACTTTAACATACAAAAATACTTAGATAAGAAACCGCCTAGCGACGGTTCTTTTACTACAACTCAAGAAATAAAAGAGTTGAATAGCATACCTATTAACGAAAGGTTTGTTAAAGAGAAAGATGATGTTAAGGCTAGTTTTCAAAAAATAGCTAAGAAAAAAGATATAACTATAGACGGATCTGATATAGACAAAGTATTAGATGAGTCTGCTAAAGTTATATTAAAAATTAAAAAACACCACAACAGGCCTAGACCTAAAGCTCTTGCTAAAAAAAACAACATAAAGTTTGATGACAAAGAGCTTGACTCAATGAAAACGCCATCATACCCGTCAGGCCACTCAGCTCAAGGTATATTAATAGCTAAGCTTTTAGGAGACAAATATCCTACGCTAGCTAAAGACTTTATGAAAGTAGGTAAAGATATATCTTATAGTAGAAACGTAGCGCACGCTCATTACAAGTCCGATAGCAAACTTGGAGAACAGCTAGGTAAAGACATGTATGAACACATAAAACCAAGTAGTCCACTTAAATGCTGGAAAGGCTATGAGCGCGTACCTGGCACAGCTAAAGGCTCTAAGGGTAGTTGTAAAAAGTCAAGCCCAGTTAAAAAGAAAGTCAAAGCTAAAGGCGGTGGAACTAGAAAAGTTTGCTTGCCTAAAGCTAAAATTGCTAGCATGAGTTCTTCTGAGAAGAGCGCTGTAGTATCGGCTAAACAAAAAGCTGGTAGAGCTGGAAAATATAAAAGATCTAGTAAGAGTAACGTTACCGGCACTAGCAGTGGTGGTAGCTTAAAAACGTGGTTAGAACAAGATTGGAGACAAGTAGGTAATCCAAGCAAAAAATGTGGTGAAAAATAATGGCAACAGAAATAGGTAAGGAAACAAAAGTAAAACTAAGCTTAGAAACAATAATATCGCTAGGCGTTGTGTTAGTAATGGGTACGGGCATGTGGTTCACTTTGCAGGCGGATATAGCTGAAGCAAAAGAGCTGCCAGCACCAATACCGCCAGAGGTTACGCGCATGGAGTTTCAAATGAAAGACGAAATGATACGTAACACTATCATGAACACTCAAGAAGACGTTACAGAAATTAAAAAAACTCTTGAGAAAATAGAAGATAAATTATACAAGTAATGAAAATATGTATAGCACTACTGCTTAGCTTAGCAAGTCTAGCAACATTTAGTCAAGTAAAAGTAATACACTTTAATGCTGGTTGGAACGAAGCTAATGATGTAGGGTGGTTTGACAAACTGTCAGACGCTGGTAAAAAAAGCTTAAGTATTGACGACGCTGATATACAAAAGAAATACGCTATTGCTATTGTACCTACTATCATTGTGTTTGACGAAGGCGAAGAAGTAAAACGTTTTCAAGCTGATCTTAGTTTTAAAATGGTTGCTACAAGAGAAGAGATACAGGAATATATTGATGAACTTATAATAAGTAAATTTTAATGAAGTATTTAATTACACTATTATTTTGCATTAACATAGCGTTTGCACAATGTCCTAACGGAACATATCTAAACATCGTTATAAATCCAGATCAGTATCCAGAAGAAACTTCATGGGCTATATTGGACTACAACTTAGACACTGTTGTAACTGGCGGTCCTTATGATAACATTATAGATTACTCTCCACAAGTAACTCAGCTTTGTGTACCTAATGGTGACTACGAATTTGTAATAAGTGACACCTATGGAGATGGTATGCAAGGCAGTTTATGGGGTGGACAAGATGGCTCATACTATCTAGTAAGATGTAATGATACTATAGTTGAAATGGATTCGGCTAACTTTGGTTTTGTTGCTTACCATGGGTTCACCGTAAACGACTGCGCTCCTCCGCCACCTATATATGGCTGCATGGATAATAGCTTTGTAGAGTTCTTGCCAATAGCAACCGTAGATACAGGAATGTGTTTCACAGAGAAATTATTTGGCTGTACAGATTCGCTTGCTTATAATTACATAGACTCAGCTAACACAGATATACTAATAGATAGTTGTACGCATACATTAGAGCTTACAGACTTAGCTGGCAACGGTTGGGCTGGAGCATATCTACAGGTGTTTCAAGGCAATAACTTTTTAGGTATATTTACTCTTGATGATGGTTTTGACACTACGTTTACATTTGAGTTAAGCGTAGCAGAGCCGGTGCAAGTAAAATTTAATATAACACAACAGTCACAATTCACGTCAGTGCAATGCGGTTATAGTTTATATTCTGATGAGCACGTAGCTATTAACGCACCAGGAGGATTTGCTAGCCCACTAGTTCCTTTTGTTAACGTGGTTGGCGTGCCTTACTGTGGTAATAGTTGTATCGATAGAGTTTATGGTTGTACTGACGTTTCAGCTTTAAATTACAATGCCGTAGCTAACACTGACGATAATACTTGCTATTATGTAACAGGCTGCACGAACCCTATATACTTAGAATATAATGCTAGCGCTGATTATGATGATGGTAGCTGTAATACTTTAGTTGTGTTAGGTTGTATGGATAGTACAGCTTTCAACTTTGACCCAACCGCAAATGTAGAGCTAGCAGGATCTTGTATACCTACAGTGTTGGGTTGTATGAACGAGTTTGCTTTTAATTACAACCCACTAGCTAATACGCCTGACACTTGCGTAGCTATTATAGAGGGCTGTATGGATATTACAGCTATGAACTACGACTCGTTAGCAAACGTAAGTGATAACTCTTGCATTTATTATGCTTACGGCTGTACAGATGTAACAGCGTTTAATTACGATCCGCTAGCAAACGCAGACGATGGTAGTTGTATAGAAGTATTCTATGGTTGTATGGACGCTACGATGTTTAACTATGACCCTAATGCAAATACAGACAATGGTAGTTGTATACCTTTTTACTACGGATGTATGGACAGTACCGCACTCAATTATGATGACAATGCTAATACTGACAATGGCTCATGTGTTTATGCTATTTATGGCTGCAATGACCCGACTGCTATTAACTACGATCCGCTTGTTAACACACCTGACTCAACGTGTGAGTACTCTGCTGGTTGCGCTATTGGTGATGTCTATACTTTACCTAATGAGTGCTTTGCTTGGGTTATAGAAGTAGATGAGTATTGCTGTGATGTTACGTGGGATCAAGGCTGCGTTGACTTATACGAGTATTGTCAAGATGGTTGGTCAGGCCCGACCGACTTAATTGAGTTTAGAAACGAGCTAATTACTTATCCTAACCCAACAAGTGATTATATATACGTAAACAAAAAAGTTGATATTACAGTTGTTAATATGCTGGGGAATATAATCATATCTAAAAAACAAATAAACGTCTTAGATGTATCCGTATTAACTCCTGGCGTGTACAACTTAATTGTCGAATATAATAAAATAAGAACTAATAAAAAAATAATAAAAAAATAACATGGCAACATTAAACGTAAGCTTAACGCTGACAAGCACAGACATATCTAGCGACAACCTTAGCATGACGGTAAGTGACGCTTTAACAGTAGTATCACCAACACAATCAAACTCTCTTGTTACTGCAACAGCTACAGGTGGTGACAATATTATACTTCCAAATTTAGACTCTCCTAGATATGTTTATCTAAAACACACTGGATTAAATTCTGCTGGATCATCTTCTGGTACTGACAAGGTACACGTAGAAACTGCAGATGGCACTACAATAATGGAATTAAAGATAGGTGAATTTGCATTTTTTCCATACTATAAAGAAGGCGCTGGACTGCTACAGCTCGAGGCTTCAGCTAACACGGTTCAAGTAGAATACGCTTTTTTTACTAGAGGATAATATGAAGTTAGAAGTATTAAGATTCAGTTCTCAAGCTGACTCTACTTCTGGCCTATTGTTTGAAATAACAGACATTGGCAAGAAGTTTATGTGTTACACACTTGAGGACGAGCGTAGAGCTCTAAAAGTTAGAGGCGAAACGCGTGTGCCAGCTGGTACATATAAAATTGAATTAAGAAATGAAGGTGGATTTCATCAAAGATACACTAAAAAATATCCTGGTGTACATCGTGGTATGTTACATATCACTGATGTTCCTAATTTTGAGTATATTCTTATTCACACTGGAAATACTGACGAGCATACTGCTGGCTGCCTCATTGTTGGTGACGCGCAGGAAAATAATCTCTTATTGCCAGATGGCTTTGTTGGTAAGAGTGTTAACGCTTACAAAAGGATTTATCCGAGCATTGCGAAAGCTATAGCCAACGGAGAAGAGGTCACTATTACTTATGTCGACTACGATTAATGAAAAATGGAGGATTAAATATATTTAGAAATGTATCTAGGTTTCTTAAAGATGTTTTTATAAAAAACATTAATAAAGAAATATCTGGAGAAATTTTAATTATCAATCCACAAGATAAAGTTTCTTCTTCTACATACTTATCTACGTCTAAAAATAAAATAAGTGTTGGAGGTAGGGGTCTTGATACTTTTGAAATACAAAGAGCTAGAACTGCTTCTGGAGATGGTGTAGCTTTAAACATAAAAGCGGGTGATGGTTTTGGCACAGATAAAACTGGTGGTGATTTAAACTTATATGGTGGTGCATCAACAGGAAATATAAACGGTGGTGCATTAAGATTTTGGCAGGCCGCTAGATCTGGTTCAACAAACAGCACGTTAAACACTTGGACAGAAATGTTCAATACAGAAATAACACAAAGTCGTATCAACTTTCTTGGGCTTACTACTCTTTATTTTCCTGACAAAGACGCTAAAATTTCAACTGACCAAAGTATAGAATTAATACTAGACGTTGACAATGACGATACTGATAGGTATTTAGCTATAAAAGACTCTGCCATTACTCGAGCTTTATTTCCAGATGAAGGTAATTTATACCTCATGTCAGCGTCTAACTCAACTGGTTTATTTTTAGACGCTATAAACTCTAGAATATCAGCAGGTAGTAAAGCCGCTCATAGCGGTACAAACGCAAACACAGATAACACTGGCGGTGCTAATCAAGCTGGTATAAACTTAACTGTTGCTGGCGGAGCTGGTACAGGCACTGGTAACGGTGGTGGTATTAGCTTTGGAACGTATCCAGCAGGAAGCTCTAGTACCGCAGTAAACTCTACTTACGAAGAGAAGATGGCTATGGACAAAGATGGTAATCTACAGCTAGACGGAGGTATAACTACGGGGTCAACCTCGTTCGTTAATAGTAGCGGGGTAGTGCAAGTGGCGAGCCAAGGAACTATTGATCACGATTCGTTAGCAAACTTTGTAGCAGCTGAGCATTACAGATGGGATAATGATATAAGTGGTACAGCAACTATAAACGCGGCTAATATACCTACATTAAATCAAAGCACAACTGGCAACGCGGCCACAGCAACAGCTTTAGCTACAGCTAGAAATATTAATGGGGTGAGTTTTGATGGTACTGGAGATATAACTGTTACTGCTGCTGGATCTACTTTATCTGACACGGTAACCGTAGGAAAAGGAGGAACTGGAGCTACGTCCTTAACATCAAACTCTATACTAACAGGTAATGGCACGTCTGCGGTTCAAGCTGAATCAACGTTATCTTATGATAGCGAAATACTTGATATTGGCGCAGATGATAATGGCGCTGCTACTGTAAGAAGATTAAGACATACTGACGATGAGGGTGGGGACTTATATATAAGAGGTGGCGATGCCACTGGGACAAACAAAGCCGGTGGAGATTTGCAGATATTTGGTGGTAGAGCAACTGGTAACGCTGCTGGTGGAGCTGTAATAATACAAGCTGGAGAAACAAACGCTAGTAGTGGAACTACTCTTAGAGGAACAAACGTAATAGCTAGCTTTAGAACTGATGGGGATACTCTTCTACAAGGTAATCTTATATTTGAAGGATCAGTACCAGATGCACACGAAACAACTTTTAGTATAACAAATCCGACGGCTGACAGAACAATAACGGTTCCGAACTCTTCTGGCACTATGGCTTTGACAGGGGTTAATTATACTTATCAGTATATAAGTTTTACAGGTAACTCAACCGTACCTTCAGATGGAGACTGGATTACAGTTTCTGCGAATGGTATATCTAATCACAGTTGGAATGTTAATCTAGGTTCTGGCGGCACTACCGTAGATACCTCAACAGTCACGATACCAACTGGTAACATTTGTCAAGGTATTATAGTTCCTTACGACTGTGTTCTTGTTGGATATTCTAGCTTAATAAGAAGTGTAGGTAACTATCAATCAAAGGTAGGTTTAGCCGTTGGTGTTCCAACATACAATGACTTTGCAACGTTTGACTGTACGTTGAGAGCTTACAACGCTGCGGATATTAGTGCTGGACCTGATACTAACTATAGTCAAAGACCTGTTAGAGCCGACAACCTATCTGTTAACTACTCTATGTCAGCTGGGCATGTAATATTTCCTTTGATAGGGAGTGTAGCTAGTAACTCAAGAACCGTGCAGTGGAATTGCACTTTAGTTCTTAAAACATTATTACCGTAATGGCAGATATAAAAACAATGACACAAGAACTGACTGACATGTCAGCTGATATAGAAGAAGCAATGCTTGGTGGAGACTACGTAGAGGTTGTGTCTATATTAAAGAAGATAATAGAAAAATTAGATGAGCTGGTAGTAGCGCAAAACGAAAAGTAAAATGAAAGCAGTATTTAAAACATCAACGATGAGCACACCGCTAGAGCTAATAGCAGGTTTAAATATAAACACCTACGGAAGTACGCCGAAAAAAATAACAGCTAGTAAAATTTCTTTATGCTCTGATTCAGATACAAATGTAGATGTTTACATGCAAGCTACTAATTTAGCAGACAATAGTATAGTAACTAGACATTTTGCTTATTCAATTGCGCTCACACCTGGAGATACTGTAGATGTTGTTAGCGGCAGCTTTAGTTTTACTAGTGAATATTCACTATTCGTTTCCAAGCCTATTGTTGACGGTGCTTCGGTAGACGTTTACTGCGAATACACTGAAGGCGATGACAATCCTTTTGTTGTAGGTTTTACTACATAAAAGATAACTTCAAGTTAACAATTACTTAATGTAAAAAACGGTCCACAAGGTAATTGTAACCCTATGGACCGTAAAATTGACATAAGCAAAATGCTTTATGTAGCGATAATGATTATCGTTTACATCGTGGCTGTTTAAGCAGCAACAGCATTCTTCATCTCTTGAACTTCAGTTCTTACTTGTTGTGCTAAGTTCTTAATATCCTGCATATTTTTTCTTACTCTAGTCCCAGCGGCTTTATTACCGTCGTTGAACTTCTCTAAGTCGCTAATACCTTTTTCAAGGTTAACTAGCATTTGATTATACATTTTTGTTACTTCGTTCATAATAAATTAAATTAAAGATTAGTTACTTCACAGCTACCACCAGCGCAAGCAAGCTCACCCGATAGATCTGTGTTATCGTCTAGTTCTGTTACATTTTCTAAATTGATTACAGATAAGTGTTTCATACGCTCGTTGTACTCGTCTTTAGACACGTCTTCAAACGGAGCTTGAGTATATGTACCACCATCGTAAGGTAATACTGATAGACCGTTGTAGCAGTCACGGTTGTTCCACATCCACTCACCAGCTTTATCCCACTCATCTTTTTTCAAAGATATAGTAGCAGACACGTTGTGAGTATTGCTTCCAGCTCTGTGACCAGGCTTAACCCACTCATCAGAAACTTGTTTAACTCTTTCGAGTAAATCAAACGCGGACTCAGTTCGGACAATAGAACCTTTTGGCGATTGTTGTGGTATCTCAATTACAGCGGTATCGTGTGGTCTGAAATATTCATCTTTGACTAGCTCAGGAAGGTGAATCGATAGATACGAATATATCGCTTCGTTTTTTCCTACACGCAGTCTACGGACATAATAATCGTTATGCCACGCATGAATACCGGATGAAGTTCCGAGTACCAGAGATGTCGTCCCTGCAGGCTTCACGCAGGTTGTACGCGCAGCTTTGTTAATACCAATTAACTTAGCTACTCTTGTGTTCTCACGTTTTACCATCTCTGCGGCTTTCTTCATATCAAGTTCTAGCACCTTTTTAGAAGCTATCCCCGTCATTGATATACCAATGAGAGCGTCTTTTTCAGTTGTCTCTCTCCAGACTTCACGTAAGTAATGAAAGTCTGTGTAACCAGCTTGTAACGTACCGATAAACGTAGCAGCTTTAACTCGATCATTAAGATCATCTTGATCAACTACGTCTGATACATTAACTTCGCATAAGTTACAGAATTGATAAGGACGTAGTGCTATTTCACAGCACGGGTTTGTGCCCCAGTCTTTATCATTATTAAGGTAGATACCAGGCTCACCTGAACCAGACAGCTCAATACGTTTCCACAAGTTCATAAAGAACTCTTTTGTAATTTTATGTCTGATAAGTACAGCTGAGTTGTTAGCTCTACCACGTTGTGGGTTTGTTTCCCACCAATTACCTGACTTACAGGCAATCATCTCTTCATCATAAGCTGAGAACAAAGATATTAATGCCGCACGTCTAATGCCACCAGCAAGGACAGCATCAGCAACATGACAAACAATATCATGAGCCTCAAGAGAAGTGAGATGCGATCCGTCTTGTTTCTCATCTAATATACCTTGAATTTTAACTAAACATTCTTTCAGCGGCTGTGGGCCAGGCGCTTTACCACCCGACGTTACTAGCCTAGCACCCTTAGGTCTTATGTCTGTATAATCAAACTTTATTTTTGATGTACGTCTATCACCAAGATAAGACTTGATTAAAACCTTAACAGCATCAGACCAACCTTCGATACTGTCGCCAATAACAAAACGTCTACTACGTTTGTCAAAAGGTTTAGTAATAGCTGGTAGCTTTTTAATATGATGTTGTTGTACTGAGTAGCCTACGCCACAGCCAGATAGTAACAAAAACATACACTCATTAAAAGAGTCTATTGAATCGATAGGTAAGTACGAACAGTTGTACAACCTGTTAGGTGACAACTCAATTGGCTTACCTGAGAACTGAAGGCTACGCATAGAAGGCAGAACCTTCTTAGCGTAAACCAACTTGTATACGTTCTCAATATCGTCAGTCAACTCAGGGTATTTCTTTTGATGCATCTCTTTGTTTCGAGTTACAAGTTCTTCCCACGTTTCTCTCCTGTTAAGTTCAGGAATAAATTTAGCGTACTTCATGTGTACGGTAATATCTGACAATATATCTTTCATTAATTAGTTTTTATAAATAGTTAAACAAATGTCTAAGAAACCTAGGTATATTACATGATTGTCTCTTAGTTCTTCTTTATATGTTCTCATGCCGAACAGTATGCCTGGAAAAGTTCCAAAGCTTAATTCCCAATTATCTTTCATTGTGATTTTAGTATTAAATTAATAGTTTCATCACAGTCTTTTTGATTTTGGGGTTTATATAAAGTTACACGAGGTAAATTCTCTTTTACGTACTTTTTAAACATTTTCCATCGCATTGGAAAACTTTCGTTAGCACGGCCTTTACACTCGATAATAAAGTCTTTGCCGATAAAATCAGGCGTGTACTTTACTGGTAGTATTTTCTTGTTACCACGATCTTTATATTCACCTTTACCATTAGACTGTTTTTCATAACAGCTTTGGTTAAACTCAAAGCCTTCCTGTATTACGTAAGTCTCGCCTTCGTATTTAGCTTTCAGCTTAGCTTTTTTCAGGGCTAGATACATATATCGCTCTAGCCCTGACGCAAACTGTATGCCATCAACTACGACTTTCTTAGCGCGTACAGGTCCACGTTTTTTAGATCTCTTCTTCATCATTAAACTTTTGTATTAAAGCTTCTTCAGATAAGTCCCTGAGTTCTTCGCGTGCGGCTTGAATATACAAGATAGCATCCATTAATTCTTCTTGTACATCTTTTAAATAGCCCTGTAGGTTTTTCATACCAAGCGTACGCTCATCATCCAACGTTTGGCCGTACTTTTTGTAACCGGCATCAGATCGTTTTACAAACTCTCTACAAACATTATCGACTACAGGGTCTCTAAATTTAAACGTACGTGTTGTTACGCCGTCCATACCATCATATATTTCTCTACTACTCATATTAATTATCTTTTACAAATGTTCCGTTAACCATTTTACCCGTACGCTTACTAATAACGTTGTAAGCTTCTTGTATACACTCTTCGATAGGTACACCGCATAACTCAGCTAAGTTAGTTAATACAACTACAGCATCGCCAATACCATCAATGATTTGTTCAGTATCATTTTTAAGTATAGCTCTACCGATCTCGCCAGTTTCCTCCATTAACTTAATGTACTGAGTTTTAGGATCACCTTTGTCGTACAAACCTCTTTCATTAGCCCAAGCTCTAATACAGTCAAACAACTCATCGCCACAGTCATCACAAGTAGTGTTGCAAGACTTAGGAAATAGCTTAGCGTTTATTCTATCTAGTTGAGGGTCGTTATTATCAAACCATCTAGCAAAAGCTTTATTATATATATAGCATCGATCGCTAGTATATTGTGATGATTTAACATTATTCATTATCCACTTAATAGATGCCTCTGTTATTATAACATCACCAGCATCTGTTTCCCACGACATACCTAGGTTGTCCATGAGTTGGCCTTTTAATTTATTGACTGGACATGGAAATGTCGTAGTCATTTCTGTTACGTTTATATTCATATTGTTTAATTCTATAAAATTGTTATTAAATAAATCTTTATAAAGCTGTCGATCAACTCTATAACCGTGACGCTCTTGCAAATACAGTTCACGCTTAGATATATAATCTATATCGTCAGACATTTCTAGTATTTCATACTCGCCAACGTCGTATCCTTGTTGTTCTTCAACCCTGTGTTTAATGTTGTTTGTTACACCGATTTTAATACCGGGTATGTGATAAATAGCGTACATCATAAATGGTATTGTCTTTCGTTCATTACTGGTA
>Ga0114906_1000592_pt1 | contig 20119 bp, 27 predicted proteins | sample MalvirDeepMed_M9_FD_89687 | JGI IMG/M metagenome (GOLD analysis project Ga0114906, IMG submission 89687) | Marine viral communities from the Global Malaspina Expedition - Malaspina viral metaG DeepMed_M9 | ecosystem: Environmental > Aquatic > Marine > Oceanic | place: Mediterranean Sea...
GAGTTCGGCCGGGCTCGGTGCCGGCGAGGCGGTACAGGTCGCCGCGAGCTCGGTGAGGATTTGCGCGGCGGCGGTCGCATCGGCCGCCAGGTGACCGGCGGCAGCGGTCCCAGGTGCCGGGGTAGGGGTCGCGGTCCCAGGTGCTCGGGTGGGGGCTTCGCCGGCAGCGCCGGCAGCGGGTATACCTATGCCCTCGATTTTTTCGAGCTCGGGGCCGGGGGTCTCTATGCCCTCGATTTTTTCGAGCTCGGGGCCGGGGGTATCGGGCAGCTCGAGCCAGTGCGTGATATGAAACCCAAAGCACCAGCCGGCGCCGGGCTCCTGCCAGCCGCCGAGCCAGGTCATGGCACAGGCATCGACCGCGGCCGGGGCCTCGGGCCTGGCAATCAGTACTACATAGCGGCCGGGCTCGAGGGGCCGGCGCTCGCCTATAGGCACCCATACCCTATTTTTTTGAGGTCCTGGGGTGGGGGTCATTTGTTGCCACCTGGGCCGGCGTGTTCGCGGTGAAAATCAGCCAGCCGCTCGAATATCCATTCGACGCAGGGGACCGCGAGCGAGTTGCCGAGCGCTCGGTATTTTTTTGCATCGCTGCCGGCCTCGATGCCGTCGAGCCATTCGTCGGGGTAGCCCATTAGCCTGGTGCATTCGAGCGGCGTAAGCCGGCGAACCGTCGGGGTAGCTGGCGCTGAGTGGGTTATAACCGCAGGGAAGCGCTGTTTTTCTGGCATACTTTGCAAATTTGCGTTCGTGGACAAGCATTCGGCGACCTGGCCGCCGTCCCAAAAACTGTCGGGCGGGGTTTCCACTATGCGCGTTGAGTCGGTGCCGCCGACGGTGAGGTCGGTCTCGGTTTCGCTCACATACATTCCGCCGGCGGGCCGGTCCTTTCGGCGGTGCTGGCCGCCGTCGTTTGTTTGGATATTATACGCCGCGGCCTCGGGGTCGAGCGGCGCATCGACGGCAACCAGCGGCGTACCTCGGCCGTTACCGTCCTCGGTTACGCCGTGTTTTGCGGTGAGCGCGTGAGTGATGTCGCCGGCGGTGGAAATGACCGGCACCAGGTGGCCGGCCTGGGCCTGGGCGGCGTCGGCGCCGGTATTCCCTACACCGCGAGTTGTTAATGCGCTCGCGACCGGCTTGGCCGCGATGGGGGCCGATTCAGTTACTCGGCCGCCACTATTTTTAGCGCCTGGGAGAGCAGCGGCGGCAGGGCTCTGGACCTTTTTTCGGCCCGCCGGAGGATTCCCGCCGAGGCCTTTTTTGATAGCCTGTATTTGCTCGGCGCATTTTTTTGTAGAACGTCCAGCAAGGTCGAATAAATCGGCGTCCTCGGGGATTCCATCACGGCAGCCGACGAGAAACAGACGACGTCGACGTTGCGGGACGCCAAACCATTGAGCATCGAGACAGGACCAGGCCGAGCTATACCCGAGGTCGGTAATGCAGCGCACCGCTGTCGCAAAGTCCTCGCCGTGATTTGAGCTATAGGCACCCGCGACATTTTCCCAGCAAAAATAGACAGGCTCGAGCTGTCGAACAAGGCGGGCTGCTTCAAAGAACAGAGAGGATCGTTCGCCGGCGAGCCCGGCGCCTCGGCCTGCTTGGCTAAGGTCTTGACATGGCGAGCCGAAGGTAAGGACGAGGTCGGCGGCGTGTTTTTTTTGTCCATTTTTATCGGCTCCGGGTTTATTTGTAGTAGTAGATTTCCCTCGCGGCCGCCGGCGTTTGTGCTTAGGGTCGACGCCACCGGCATCGGGCGAAATCGTGATGCCTGGCCGTGCCATTCGTAAAGCATCATCATTTTTATCGGCTCCGGTTTGGGTTTGTGGTTTGCCGGGTTCGCCGGCATCGAGCTCGGCGAGCGCCTCGAGGATGGCCGGCGCCTCGAGCTGCGTGATGTCGCCCAGTTGAATATGTCGAGGAAATCGGGCGCGGGTTACTGCCATCGGATAAGGCTCGATGTCGCTCGAGACATAGCCGAAGGTGGCCGGGTCCTGGCCGGTGGCACGGCACCAGGCGAGGGCAAAGCCGCCCAGGCCATCGAATAGCGAGACGAGTCTCATCTTGTCGAGGGGGTTCACCATTCGACCGGCTCCTCGGCGGGCATCTCGACAAATGCGGCCGCGAGCCGGTGGCGGTAGAGCTGCTCTGGCCGGCGCCAGCCGGTGCGGTTGGCAGCGAGTAGGCCGGGGGTCCTATATGCGACCTGTATCGGGCCGCCTCGGCGGTGGCCGGGCTCGATGGCGATGGCGGTGCCGACTATCACGATATAGCTCTCGCTCTTTTTTTGCAGCGGGCCATAGCGCAGCCAGTAGCGCCGGCCGATTGTGACCGGCTCGCCGCCGGCGTCGGTGTAGGTCCTGGCGGCGCTCATTCCATCGCCTCGCGGAGCGGGTCAATAGTTCGGGCGCTCGAGGTCTCGGCGGCTTCCCGCAGCGCGGTCGCGACGGCGACGACGGTGTCGCTTTTGCCGGGCGCCGATTCAGTCGCCGCTGCCGGCACTTTCGCGGCGATCTGCTCGGCGAGCGCCTCGGGCTCCTGGCCGGCGGCGAGCTCGGCGGTGGCCCATTTGGCCCAGGCGTCGTTAATTCGGTGAGCGGTGGCGACTACCTCGAGAGCGCCGGCGGGGGCGTTGGTCAGGACGCCGAGCGGCCAGGTATTCGGCCGGGTGGCCTTGTTCGCATCGCTGTCACAGGTAACCAGCCAGGCCGAGAGCCGGGGGCCGCCGAGCGCGGCGCCGGCGAGGATGACGTCGACCTCGGCAGCGGTGGCGGCGTTCGCCGGCCGGGTCGTCGGAGCGCGGGCCGCCTTGACGGCGAGCCGGTCGGTGATAATTGCGGCCTTGGCGCGATTGAGCTCGGCCAGAAGCGGTTTTTTCTGCTGGCTATAGCCGGCGGCCGCCGCATAGTCGAGTAGCGGCTTCCAGAGCTCGGGGTCCGTATTCTCGGCAAATTCGCTAATAATCGTCGCGCCGAGCTCGGGCATATTGCCAAAGCGGGCCTCCCATTCCATTTGAAACATTCTCGGGGTCGGTGTTTGGATTAGCGGTTTTTGGGGTCGCATCGGGTCGCCTCGCTGGGGTTGTGGTTAGTATTTTGCATTGAAGGCAGCCCGCTCGGCCGCGAGCCCGGCGTCGCCGTTGCCGCCGTCAAAAATCCAGGCGGCAGGGTCAGCGGCATAGCGGCCGGCCCGGTCGATGGCGTCGGAGAGGTATCGGGGGTTGAACAAATTGGACGCCGTTAGATGCGTTATGACGGCCGCCTTGTCGGGGGCCGCGTCGTATTTCGCAAACTCATAAGCCACGACGTCGAGTAAATGCTCGGGCGTGACGCCGGGCTCGCGGAGCGCCGAGGCGATAGGTGAGCTTGACATATGTCCGACTACGGCCGCCAGGTGCCGCTCGGCCCGGTAAGCATCTATCTCGGCCTGTATAGTCCGCATTTGTCTCTCGTAGTCACAGGGGATCGCTCGAGGGTTTTGAAAAATCATAGGCGGCGGCGGCGGAGACGATGTTTCGGTTTCGGTTTCTGAAACTGAATCGGCTTCGGCTTCTGAAACTGAATCGGCTTCTGTATTACCGCCGCCATTTGTTTCAGTTTCAGAAATAAGACTAGATACAGATTCCTTCCTTCTTTCCTTCTTTCTTTCCTTCTTTCTTTCTTTCTTTCGGTGGCGGGCTTCTGCCACTTCGTTGGGAGAATCTGCCACTTCGTTGGGAGAATCTGCCAACGAGGTGGCGGATACTGATAGCCAGCCGATGCGCGGGGCGCTCAATACTGCCAGCATTCGCTCGAATATCTCGGCATCGAAGCCGGTGAAATCTTCCATGTCGTCGGCCGTCCAGGGCTCGCCGGCCTCGGTGCCGTCGTCGGTTAGCCAGCCGGCCAGGCGTTGGTCGGGGCGTCGGGCGCTCTGGACGTTGCAAAGCGCGACAAAGCAACCATATATAGCGGCGCCGTCCTCTAATCTGGCAAGCCGCCGCATACCGCGGCCGGCGCGGTTTGGGTGAAAACAAAGCTGAGGGGAGATCAATTTTCGCGAGGCGGCCGATTCAAAAGCCTCAGGCCAGGCGGGTATACAATAGGTCGGCGGGCGGGGCTCATCCATGGCGGGGCCTCGGGGTTTGTCGCTGCTGGTATATGCGCGAGCTCTCGATTGCGGCGGCGACGTCGTGAACACTACAGCAGAGATGACGCCGGCCGGGGTCCTGGTCGATGAGCTGGCGCTGGTGAGTCGCGACGCGGCTGGTGGGGCGGGTCTTTAGCTCGAGCTCGATCCAGGTGCCGTCGTTGTGCAATAGCAACAGGTCGAGTAGTAGCGGGTTTCGCTGGGCCGCGTGGATATGGATTTGCCAGCCGACAGGCGGGCGGCCGGCGGCGATGGTGGCGGCGCTGCGGCGCCAGTAGCCGAGACCCTCGAGCCATTGCTCGGCGTCGGCCTGTAGATCGGCCTCGCGGTCGGCGAGGTGACCGTCGCCGGCATCAATGCGGCCGGCGCGGTAGGCATCGTCAGCGAGGCGCCCGAGGGCGGCGGTGCTCTTTTTTGCGACCTGGGCGCGGTAGCGCGGCGGGATGTCGGAGAGCTTCATCGGCGGCGCCGGCAGTAGTTGACAATACGGCCGAGGCCGCTGCCGAAAATTGCGAGCGCGAGCCCGATCATGCAGGAAACTATAACTATACCTATCATGCCGAGAGTGTCGTCGATCATTGGAGCGGGTCCTTAGTTATGGGGTTTTATGTTTAGCGATGGCGACGGCGAGCTCGATTTCAAATTCTACGCCGGCCGCCGAGCTGATGCGTTGGGCCATTTTAATGGCCGCCAGATAGTGCTCCTCGAGGGAGGCATCGTCACCGGCACCATTGCCGGCGAGCTCGGCGGTGGCGGTCCCAGGGACCGTCGGCGCCGGGACCGTTGCCGGGAAGGCGGCGGGTGCCGCCGGCGCATCGGCGGCCGGGGTGCGGGCCGGCGCGATGTCGATGTCGAGCGCCGGCTCGGGCTGCTCGGGCTCCGGCAGGGGCCGGCCGTCAGGTTCGGCGGGCGGCGCCTGGTCGGCCTCGGGCGCGATGCGGTGCTCAATTACTGCCTTGCCGGTAGTGTAGACTTGGGGGATCTCTCGAAATGTTCGCCGGATGAGCCCGCAGGGCGAGCCGTCGCGGTTGTTCTCGCCGGCCGTGATGGTGAGCTCGAGCGGGACGTTGTCGGGCAGCGCGGCGGCGTTGGTGACGCGAATGCGGATTTCGCCGGTGGCGTCCTTTATGGTGCCATTTTGTGCGGTGTAGCCGGTGGCGCCGCCGGTGGTGTCCTGGGCGAAAAATTTGCCGCGGGCCGCGATGCGGTCGATGATGGCGTCGTCGGGGAGCTGGAGAATATCGGCGATAGTCATACGCGGCGGCCTTCCTCGATGATGATGTCGGCGTCGTCGCCTACGATTTCAATCCATACCTGGAAATCATTGGCGGCGGCGAGCTCGGTGATGGTTTGCAAGCTCGCCGGGTCCATAAGCGAGCCGTCGGAAATTCTTATAACGCGGAGCGCCGGGTCGGCGGCCATCGCCAGCGCGACGCCGATGCGGATTTGCTCGGCGCTGCTGCAATCGGCGAGGGCGGTGTCGTTGTACCGCAGCGCGGTCTCTTTGCCCTCGCCGGCGACGACGAGGCCCGGCACCAGGTCGCTAATAACGTGGAGACATTCGGCCCGCTCGCCGCGGAGCCGGGCGACGTCGGCGTCGAGCAACTCGAAATCGTCGACGTCGATGGCGAGGGCGTCGGCCAGTGACGACCGGCGGGCGGCGTTTTCCTGCCAGGCCGAGCGGGCGGTCGATGCCGCCACCGCGGCAGAATAGGCGTCAGCGGTGACCGCTGGCGGCTCGGCCTCGGCCGCCGGCCGATTGTCCTCGAGGCGCCGGATAATATTGTCGCGGCGGGTGGTGGCCGTCTCGAGAGCGGTGGCCCGCTCGGTGATTTCATTCTCGGCGGTGATGAGCTCGCGGGCATCGGCCTCGAGCCGGCGCTGTAGGGCATCCCACTCGTCACGTTTAGCGCGGGCGGCCTCGAGCTCGGGTAGCGGGTCGGGCGGGCATTCTGCCGCCTCGCCGCCGAGGGCGGTCTCGAGGTCGGCGAGAGTCTGCCGGCGACCGCCGATTTCCTGGCGTAGCCGCCGGCGGTCGAGCTGCATCTGGTCGAGCTCGGCATCGAGCGCGGCGACGGTATCGGCGTCGCAAAATTTCGAAACGAGGACCGCAACCTGAGCCGGGCCGAGGGTGCGGATGAATTTGTGAGGGTCCCATATTCCGAGCTGGCCGGCGATCTCGTCAAGCCAAGTTTGAGGCGAGTCGACGGCGGCGGTGTTGCCGTCGCCTATATCTACTTTCACGCGGATCGCCGAGCGGATCGCCGCGGCCTCGTCGTCTCGGTGCCAGGTGCGCTCGATGATGTAAACGCGGTCGCCGCTGCCGCCGGTGGCGGTGCCGCCGAGTACAACGCGGACCTCGGCGCGGACCTCGCCATGCCGGATTACCTCGTCAGGGATTACACGCCGGCCGCCGAATGCATACCAGAGCGCGTCGAGGGTCGACGATTTGCCGGCGGCGTTGGCGCCGCCGATGGTGATAACGTCGCCGGCCGGGGAAATCTCGACCTCCTCGACGCGCTTGATATTTTGCGCGGCGATGCGGATGACCTTGTAATGATAGTCAGCCATTCGCAGCGACCTCGGGCTCGGTGGCGGTGGCGAATCCGTTGGCCGCGATGCGCTCGACGTCGAGCCGGTGGTATTTAGTCGAGAGCCGGCGGACGTCGATTTTGCCGTCGCGAATCCAGGCGGAAAAAGTCGAGGTGCAGATATTGAGCAGGGCCGCCGCCTCGGCCGATGAAATCCAGAGCGGCGGGGTCGGAGTGGTCGCGGGGGCGTCTCGCATAGTTGCGGGCCTTATTTTGTTTTTTTTGGCGGCTGGTCGGATGTCGGGCGGGGGAAATATCGCCGCCGGTGGCGCAGTTGTAAAGCGGGCGCGGTGTTTTTTTCTATTTTTTTTCTATTTTTTGCGGTGCCGGAGGGTGCCGGCGCCATATATATATATAGGTCTATAGGAGCGGCCAGGGCGTCAGCCGGTGCCGACGGCGCTGCTCGAGGCGATGAGCTCGGCATACTGGTCGGCGTCGTGATCGAGGCGGCCATCGAAGCGCGAAGGCAGCCAGGTCATCGGCGCGGTCGGCGAATAGCCGAAGCGCGGAAAATGACAAACAGGATCGAGCCGGCGGCCGAATAGCCGGCGTCGGGCGCTGATAACGCGGTGCCGGAAACATACGCCAAAAGCACGGTCGCCGAGGCGCGGCGGAGCCAGAGCACAGACGTCGGTATAGCGGCCGGGCAGCGGCTCGACGCTGTCGAGCAGCGCCAGCAGGAGAGCGAGCGCGGCGCCTTGGGAGTGGCCGGCGATGGCGGCGGCCGTCGCGGTCTCGTTGCGGCGCCAGGCGTCAAAAGCCGGCCAGATTTTATGAGCCGCCCGCCAGAAGCCGCCGTGTATTTTACAGCACCGGGCGCCGATGCTCGCGGCCGTTTTTCGGGCGGCCAAATTACAGCCCCAGTCGCGCCAGCCGTTAGTACCGCAAACAATAAAAACAGGCCGGCCGTCGGCCAGGTGGTCGGTGCGAAATTCGACGGCATCGACGGCGATGAGGTCGCCGGCGCGGTAACAATCGGCGGCCAGCGCCGCGAGTTCGGGCCAGATGTTAGTCGGCATTTTTTGCGAGCGCCAGCTCAATCGTGAGGGTTGATAGCTGAGAATTTGGGACAATCATGCGGCTGTCGGTGTCCAACATATAAAACGTAGTGCGGAAACAGCCGGAGCGAACATAGCGAGACGGCCGGCTGGAGATTCGCAGGGGCGAGTCGAGCGTCAGGGTGCCGAGGCGCCAGATGAGGCCGGCGACAATATTGACCAGCAGCGAGCGGAAAATTAAAACGCAACAGCCCAGCAGAAAAAGCGACGAGCCGAGCGAGCTCGCCGAGCGGAAAAGCGCCTCGAGTTGGTCGGGCTCCATCATTGCGGCGCCATAGTCCGCAGGGCATAGGCCACCATTGCGGCGCCCTCGGTGACGATCACAGCCAGGCAGCCCCAGACTATACGCTGTTGCACGGTGAGGCGCTCGGTGATGACGGCGAGCTGCTCAGAGACCTCGACGCGGTGGTCGTGCTCGCGGGCCGTCGTCGACTGGAGTAGCTCTATAACAGTTTTCGCGACGGCGAGCCCGGTGCGAAGCTCGGCGAGCTCGCGGCGGATTTTGTCAATGTCATCGTCGGGCATTAGTCGCCGGCTCCGGCCTCGAGCTCGGCGAGCCGGGCCTCGAGGGCGTCGAGGGTCCTGGGGTCGCCGCTGCCCAGGCGCGAGCGGATTGCCGAGGCGCCGAGCTCCTGCAATACCTGGCCGGCGCCCTGTTGCCGCAGCGAGCCGAGCCGAATCTCACGGCCGCCCTCGGCCGGTGTCGAGTATGAAAAATCAGCGAGCTCGGCGTCGCGGAGCGGGTTGAGATGAAACGAGACGGCGCGGATGTCCTTTCGAGTGACGCCGGTCTCGGGGTCGGTCTCGACGGCGACGGTGAGCGAGTTGCAGCCGGCGGCGAGCGCCAGAGCTGCGAGGGCGATGAGGTAGTGCATTTTTTCTCCAGGTTTGGCCCGCCAGCGCCGCCGCCCCAGCCACAAAGCGCGACGCCGGCGAGCTCGGTTTTTTCCTGTCGTGAGACAGTTCGAGGTCAGCGAAAAACAGCCAGCCAATCGGGGTAATGTTCGGCGGCCCAGGCGGTAAAAGTTTCCTGCTGCTCGACGGTCAGGTCGGCGCCGGCCAGCGGCAGCTCGAAGCGGCCGAAGGTCCGCAAGCGGTCGACGCTGGTGCCGGGCTCGATGGTGTTTAGTTTGTCCTGGGCAGCCTGGACGTCGGCCATAGTGTAGTCGAAATCGCGGTCGTATATTTTTACAGTCATTAGATCCAGAGCTCCGCTCGGTAGAAACGAAAGCCGGCGGCCGCGGTCGTGAGCGTCCTAATGCCCATAGTAGGGTCGAGCGCCGCGGTCGGCAGATTCGTCGTGATGGTTGTATCGGCTTTTACGATGGTGCCGTCGTGCTCGCTGAGTCGCATTCTGACCGATGTGCCGCTCGAGCTCCATTCTATCTCGAGGTCGTAAATTTTCGAGGCGTCGGGCGCGACGCCGGTGTCGGTGAGCGTTTGGCCGACGCTGACCTTGCGCGTCAAAAACTGAAAGTTAGTATCTGGCCGGGCCGTCGAGAACGTGATGCCGAGGTGGTCGGCGTTGTAGTCGTCGCTGTCGATGGTGTTATTGTAGGTGCCGTATTTTGAGAGCCCGGCGAAAAATCGAACGTTAGTCAAATCCGAGAGCCCGAAGCGCACCCAGTAGAAAAAATTCGCCGTCGGCAGCGCGTGAAACCAATAGTGATTGATTCCCCAGGTGGATTCATTGTTTGTACTGCTGCCGGTATCAAATTCCTGGTGGTAGCCGCCGGCGTCGGTGCCGAGGTTTACGGCGCCGCTGACGGTCTCGTATATATTCGAGACGTTGCCGGTGCCGGAGAGCGAGACGCCGCTGGTGTTTGCCATGCCGGTCGGGTGTATCCAGTAGGCAAGGCGCTTTACTGTCGCCTGGCGGGCCAGCTCGAGATACGTCGGCGGGACCGTCGCCGCCGGCGTCGGTGTAAGGCCCTCGTTAGCAGTAGAGACCAGATGCCCGCCGCTGATCGAGGTGCCGGTTACTGCAACCTCATAGGTTAAAGTTGCTTTAGTTGCCGCGGTTATGGTAACGCTGGTCGCGCCATCGGCGGCCGCGGATACACCTTCGAGCTGATTGAGTAGGTACGCCAGGGCCGCGAAATATTGTGTCGCCGTCGGGGTACTGGCGCAGCCGAGGGCATGAGTGGCGCCGACCAGTGTCGGGGTGGCGGTGTACGCGACGCCGGTGTCATTTGTGACAGTCAGCACAGTAGAGCCGCCGACGGCGATGATTAGCGTTATGCTATTCGCTGCGGGGAGTATTGGCGTAGAGAGGACGTTTACCGCGGCCGGGACCAGGGCGGCGAGGCGGGTGTCGGTCTCTATGCCGGTGTAGTATTGAGCGGCGAGTTCGACGGCCGTGAGATACGAGGCGGCAGGGACCGGCGGCGGCGCCGGCAGGTCGGCGCCGACGGCCTTAATTATGATTGGCGCCTCGTATAGCCGCTGCACCAGGCCATCGGCATCGGTGAGCGTGACGGTGAGGTGGGCCGGCGCCTCGTCTTTTGTGCCGAGAAACGAGTTGCACGTTGTCGGGTCGATGGTTACAAGCGAGGTAAATTTGCCGGTTTCCAAATCTTCAAAGGCGGCGATATAGCCCTGGTTATATGCTGTTTGATATGTGAGCTGGGCGGCGTTGGTCGTGCGGCTTTCATTGATTGAGACGCGGAGCGCGAGCGGGGTGCCGGCGGCGTCGATCTCGAAAGGGCTCTCGGTGCCGCCGATTTTGTGGATAAACTCAAAAACGAAAAGAACGACGGTGCCGTTGTCGACGCTGAGCTGCGCGACCGATTCGTCGCTGGTCGTGCCGTCGCTGTTGTCGTCGATGCGGACCTTAATGTCTCGAAAAACGAGCGGGCTGGTTGCCATGATTTGTTACCTCGGTGTGGCTGGTGTGTGATTCATTATGCGACCTTCTCGAGGCCGTCGGCGACGTCCCATTTGTACATCATATATACCTGGAAGGGATCGCGAACGGCCCAGCCCTGCTCATTGCCGGCGCCGGGGTCGGTGCCGGTGAATGTAGCGAAATCGCCGACCGAGAGGGTCGGCACGGTGGCGGTGGCGGTCGGCGTAAGCTCAGTTTGAAATATGCTAAACTGGTCGGTAGCGCCGCCGTAGTCGTTGCATTCAAACGAGGCGCCGGCCGGGGTCGTCAGGGCCGTATAAAAATTTATAGTTTTCTTTGGCGACGACGTCGGCGAGCCGCCGACAAATAACTTGGTAATCGTCGGCGCATCGAGCACCCATTCGTCGGCATCGGTCTCGGGGCCAAACTCGAAGCGCCGGCGGTGGGCTGTCCAGGTGCCGGCCGATTCGCGGGCCGTCGATTCGGCGAGCTCGCCGCCGTCGCCGTTGGCCCAGGCCGCAGCATTCCAGGCGGTGACCGCTGCCGCAAACGAGGCGCCGGCGGCCTGGCGGTATTGGCCGTTGACAAAGCCGAGCGACGCGGCGGCGGCGGAAACTATGCAGCCGGTCGAGCCGAGGCCGCTGCAATCTGACGCCAGGACCGAGGCGCACGATGAATGAGTCCCATAGTCTCCGGGCGGGGCGCAAGTGTCGGCCGGGCCGGTCCATCTGATCTGACCGTCGCGTTCACTCGGCGGCGAGCTCGCGTTTACAATCCAATTAGCGGCGCCGTACCATTGGACCGTGACAAAGCCGTCGGCGTTGGCCCAGGTGCAACCCGAGCCCGAGTGTGTGACAGTGTTAGCGCCGTTGTAGTCGGCCCAGATAGAGCCGGCCAGGCCGGAGAGCGTGACAGTAAACTCGAGCGGCAGCGGCGGGCTGCATGAGTTACAGGCGATAGCCGAGGGGGCGCTGATGTCGTTTAATATTTGCGACGTCCAGCGCAGCTCGTCAAGTATTCGCTTCTGCTGCGAGAGCCAGGCAAAATTAAACTCGTCGAGCTCGGAATGCTCGAGCCGGGCCTCGCCGAGCTCGGCCATGAGCGTCGCCTCGGACCAGTACGGCATCGGCGGCGCGGTTGTATGCGCGGCGCCTTCCCATTCGTCGGCGTCGGTGGTGTCGGTAAACTGCGGGATCAGCGCGTCAATAGTGTCGCGGATCTGGTCGGCGATTGTCAGCGAGGAGAAGAGCGCGAAATCGGTGGCGGCAGCGGTTAAAAATGACGGCTTGGCTATAGTCGCGGAGCGGTCCTGGCGGGCGTTGCAAATGTCGACGCGTTCGTTTAGTGCTATTTGCAGCTCGGCCAGCCAGGGCGCGGGGTCGTATAGCTCGAAGGTGCCGGTCCATGTTTCTGTCCATGCCATAGCTTCACCCTATACGAGCGGCGATGTGGATGTCGCCGCCGGTCCATGATTGCCGGAGATTTGAGAGGACGCCGCCGGTGCTGGTAACATAGCCGAGCGAAAAATATAGGATACCGTCGACCTGGGCCGGCGGCGCCGTGCCGGCGACGGTCCAAGGGGTCGCGGTGATGGTCGCGCCAGATTTCGTTATTTTGTAGCCGAGCCAGTTTTCGCCGGCGCTGCTGACGGTTAAATTCTCGGCGGCGGTTTTTGCCAGCCGGTCGAGCCCGACGATTATGCCGTCGTAGAATCCATAGGCCGCGTCAGCGCGGAGCTCGCCAAAGATTACGCGGTCGGCGACGGCGCCGGAGAGCGTCAGCGTAAAACCGAAGCGAGCACCAGCGCCGAGTGTGATCTGGCCGTAGTGCATCGCCCAGAATTTCTCGACCTCGGCGTCGGCCGCGGACCATATAGCCTTGCCGAGGACGACGACCTGCTGGCCGGCGCCGGGCAGCGGCCAGGTGGTCGAGCTCGAGAGCGTCGCGACGACGCCGGCGGTGGTCGTAATCAGATAATATATATAACTGTCGGCGCCGGCGCTGGTGAGGTCGATAGTTTCGGCCGTTGTTTTCGCCAGGGTCTCGGCTCCGACGGTGATGTGATCGTCGAGTTCATAGCCGGCCGCGGCGCGGTTGGCGCCGACGATGATCCGGGCGCGGTTGGCCGGGTCGATTTTCGTATCGAACGCCGAGAGCGGCGGGCAGCGTACCTGGAAAACTATCTCGCTGTTGCGGCGGATAATACGCAGCCGGCCGTCGGCGCTCTGTAGGTGATTGAGCAGCCGGCCTATTTGTGCGCTCTGGACCGGGTCGGCCCAGGCGCCGCCGGTCGGGCCGGCCTCGAGCTCATCGAGTAGAATGGTGTTGCCGTCGTTCATTTTATGCGCTCGTCTCGTCAGCGTCGGCCGGGGCGGTGCGGCGCTGTAGGGATAAATTTACGCGGGCCATGTTGCCGGAGCTGCGCTGGGCCGATATTCGCAAAACGTCCCATTCGCCGGCATAGGTGACCGTGACGGCGGCGCCGCCCATACTATGAAAAACAATAGCCGGCCGGTCGATGGTCTCCTGGTCTATAAATGTATCAAAAGCGCCGCTCGCAACCTGGGCAATGTGTATATCTACATGTGCCGATAACGTGCGAACTTTGCGCTTTTTTACCTGGGCCGGGTCGTCGACGTCGCTGGCGTAGGCTTCCCAGCGTACCTCGAATGCGTCAAATATTAGCCGGTCAGGGTAGCGCTTGGCGGGGGTGCCGAGCAGCTTGAATAAAACGGCGTTCGGATTTGTTACTGCGCTCATTATGGCTGGAGGGGTAGGCGCTCGTCGAGAGTCGAGGAGATTTGGTTTAGGATTATGTTATTTTGTCCTACAGCATATTTCCAGGCGATGTCTCCGGGGGCGTCTTTGCCGCCGCCGCCGTAGACCATCGCCGCCGCAGCGATGGCGCGGGAAATATTGACCTCGCGGCGACCGTAGGCGAGGTCTCCAGGCGAGACGGCCTCGCCTGGCCTGCTTATCTCTAATTCGGGTTTTTTGTCGCCTCGGATCGTTTCCAGGGCTATTTTAAACATCTTCGCCATCGGTCCCATCGATTCGCCGGAACTATATTCTCGTCGAGTCTGGCGAAAACGTCGAAACCAGTCGACGATGCCGCCCTGGTCGAGGTTCTCGCCGGGGCCGGCGTCGGGTATCGGTGGGTTAATGACGTCCTCGACGTCTTTGCCGATCTCCGCCAGTTTATCGAAAAGCTCGACGGTGTCGCCGAGTACGTCGGCGGCTCGCTTTATTGCGGAACCAATGCCGGAAAAAATAGATTTGATGCCCTTTTGTACGTCGGGGTCGTTGAGTGTTTCCTGTAAAGCCGTTGCAAGCTCGTCGAGAGCCGGCAACAGCGTCGAGCCCATTTTCTCGGCTGTTGATAGGAAGTCTTGTTTCATTCGACCGAGCGCCATTGCCGAGGTGTTAGCCATTATGTCAAAAGCGACGCCTTGAGCGCCGGCGGCGACGCCTATCTCGGCCATATGAGCGGGCAGCCGGCCCTCCATGAGTAGGGCAATAATGCCGCTCGCTGCGCGTTTTTCTCCGAATAGCTGCGAGATCGCGGATAAACTGGTGCCGGTTTCTTTCGTCAACAGCCGGAGGCCGCCGACAAGGCCGTGCGTTTGGATGAGCTCCTCGGCGCTAGCTATGCCGAGCTGTCTGAATCGTTTTTCGAGATTGCCGGATGGCGTCGCCAACGACGACATGACGGCGCCGAGCATAGTGGTGGCGCGGGCGGTGTCCATCTCGGTGCCGACTATAGCCACAAAGCTCGCGAGCATCTCATCGAGGCCGACGCCGAGCGCGTTGGCGGCGCTGTTGGATTTGCCGAGGCTGTCGGCCATTAGCGCGTAATTAGTAGAGCCGAGTTTTACGGTGGTAAATAGCTTGTCGCTTACCATCTCGGCGTCATCGGAGCTGAGGCGGTAGGCGTTTATAATGCCGACCAGGCCCTTTATGGCGGTCTCGGTATCGGTGACCGAGGCGATCGCGGTCTTGACGCCGGTGGTCAGAAAGTCGATGGCGTTGCCGGTCGGGATGCCGGCCGAGAGCGTCGCATATAGGCCGGTGGCGAGCTCGCCTTTAGCTTGGCCAAATTCCACCGACATTCGGCGGACGTCGTTGGTGAGTTTCGTGCGGAGCTCTGGCGGCGGATCGCCGAGCAGCGTGAAAACCTCGGCCATTTTTTTCTCGAAATTTACGGCCTCGCGGATACTAAAAACAGAAGCGCCGAGGCCGACGCCAGCCAGGCCGGTCGCGGCGCGGCCGACGGTTTTGCCCAGCCGGCCGACAACGCGGTTAAACTGCGAGGCGTCGGCCGTTATTCTCGTTTTCAGTTGGTTAGTGGCCATCGGTCATATTTTGCGTAAGTCGACGCCGCAGCGCGACGGCGGCGGCGTCGTTGGTGGTGTCGTCAGTTCTGCCCAGGCGCCGCCGGCGCTCGAGCAGCATCTCGGCGACCAGTGCGACCGGCAGCCGCTCGTATATGTCGGCCGGCGTAAATTGCGAAAAATCCCAGGCCAGCGAGACCGCGAGCTCGATGGTGGCGGCGACGGTTAAATCGTTTTTTTTTCATCTTCCCCACCAGGCGCGGCGGCCGGCAGCCGGAGCAATGCGGTTTGTGCATCGGCGATACATTGCTCGATGGCGCCGACGACGTCCTCGAGCGCTGCCGTGCCGAGCTCGCGGTGCCACCATTCGTGTGCGGCGATCTCGAAGTCGGCGCGGGCCGAGGCGGCCGAGGCGACGCGGTCGAGGTATGCGCTGTACCTGGCCTCAGTGTCGGCCGTCTCCAGGCAGCGGCCGAGCGCGGCCTCGATGCGGGTGGCAGCGATAACCGGCGCCATAGATTCGCCGCCGGTCGCCAGGACATATGCCGCAGTGATCACGCCAGCGACGGCCGCCTCGCCGTCGGCGGCGCCGAGGACAAAAGGCGAGTCGATCATGTACAGATACGAGAGCCGGGCCAGCGTCAGCGGCTCGAGGCCGAAGGCGTAGCCGGCGCCGGCAGCCGCGAGCTCGGAGACGTCGACCGGCTCCGGCTCCTCGCCGGCGGCCTGGCGCCGCAATAGCTCGAGATTCGCCGGCGACCGGAGCCGCTCGAGCTCATCGCGGCCGACGGTGATGGTCCCGCCCGCCATCAATCAAGGTTCGGGAAATGGGTACCAGTAAAACTGACGACCTTAAAATTGTCGTTCGTTAGCCGAACCGTGCTCTCGGTGATGTAGATGTCGCCGGGGTTTTCGCTGTCGGTAAAGGTTATCGCCGTGCCGGTGCCAACCTGTTCGTCGGCGTCGCCGTTGTCGGCGGCAGCGATAACAATATACTCGCCGGATACCTCAGTGACCTTTTGCGAGAACGCAGCGCCGACGACATTGCCGGCGCCGTTGGTGATCTGCTGCGAGTCGACAGTCTGCTTAAATTCGAGATTTTGAATGTAACCAAACGCCTCGTCGGTGACTCCGAAAACGAGGTTAGCATGTCCAATGTCTGCGGCCATTTTTTGCTCCTGGGTTTAGTCGGTCGCTATTGCGGTGATTTTTGCGGTCAGCGAGCGAACGCGGAGCGCATCGGTATCGACGCGGATGACGTCGCCGTCCTGCTCGATTCCTTTGACGGTAAAATTGCTAATGCCGGAGAGTGTCGAGAGTATCGAGTCGTCGCGGAAAACGTCGCGAACGGCGCCGATGAGCTCGAGCACGACCGAGCCGGTGGCGTCGTCGTCTTTATACGTTTGCGCCTGGAGTTCGACCAGGATGACGTCTACGCCGATGTTCTGAAATTCGGCCGGGTTGGCGACGCTGCCGGCATCGACGACGACGCAGGGGTATACCGCATCATCTCCGGCCTGGCCGAAGCGGACAACGTCGGCGGTGATGTCGGCCGAGCCCTCGAGAGCTGCAACCCAGGCCGCCTCGGCCTTGTCTTCTATTGTGGAGACGGTCGCCATGTCAGCCTTTCCATTTGTGGCCCTGCCGCCGGGCGAGGCGGGTGAGGCTGCGGTGCATTTTTTTGTTGGTGTCGATCAGCGAGCGGCTCAAAATATGCGCGGCTCTATTCCCCTCGCCGCCGCGGTCGAGCAGCATGATGTAGGGGGTCGCGTTGCCGATGTCGACAAAAGGGCGCCAGGAGCGCAAGCCGTTTTTGAAGAGGCCCATAGATTCGCCTTGCCGGCCGCCGCGTCGATGGTGCTGCGCTTTTACGGTCATACCCAGGCCCTTCATGGCTTTTACCCAGCCGGCTTTTGCGAATCCGCGAGTTTTCGGCGCTTTCGCGGCGCCGGCGATAGGCGTGTACCGCATGGCCGAGCGTGAGAAGTCGCGGCCGGCATTGCGTACCACCTTGGGTAAGTCCGCGCCGGTGAGGCGCTGCATGGCCTTAATATTTTTCACAAATTTCCGCCGGCTCGCGGGGTCTATTTCGGTTTGCATTTGTGCGCTCATCGTCGGGCCGTGTACTGGTCGCCAAGGTGCATTTTTAGCAGTGAGCCGGCGCCGCGGTCGTGCGTTCTTAAAACGCGGTACGCAGTGCCGGCTATGGTTACGGTTTGGCCGGCCGCCGGGCTGGTTGCCCAGGCGGCCGGGTCCACCGTGACCGCAAACGCGGCGTCGCTCTGGTTGCCGGCGCCCAGGACCTTCTCATCCTGGCGCACCGAGGTCCTCACGCCGGCGACAGTGACGCCGGCGAAAGCTACCTCGACGTCGGCATCGAACACAGCGGCCGCCTCGGCATATATAGCCGCAAAGTCGGCAGCTATGACCGTCGACGCCATCGGCCTACGTTAAAAGCCGAATTTCGCCGTTGACGCCGCTGGCGTCGCCGCTGGCGGAGTTCGTAACCTGTACGCGAACGTAACGTTTACATTCGCTGTGGATGCCGACGCGGACGTCGGCAGCGGCAGCCCCAGCGCCACCGGCGCCGGTTTGCGTGATGACGGCACTATACAAATCCGTAAAAGTGACGTCGTCCGCGGATGTTTGCAGGTCATATATCATTGTGTCAGCGTCGCCCAACTCGCCAGTAGCGAGGACCGGCGCGACGATGTCAATTTCGGCGCCGCTGACATGAACGTCGCCGGCGCCAAGGTCAATACTGGCGCTGTTTACCGTGGCCGCCGATGCCGGCAGCGCGATGGCCGCCTCGAGGTCAGCGTCGCGGCGGTTTCTGGCGTGAGATACTATGCCCATTTTTTTTGTCTCCTGTCGTTGTGGTGGGGGTTAGCCGGCGACCTCGGTGTCGCTGATTGCGTCGGTGGCGTGGATCGGGATGCCGGCGACCTCGGTCGGGATCGGGGCCGGGGCGCCGGTCGCGTTGGTCGCGGTCCTGCTGGCGCGGAGCTGATTCAGCGAGCGCGTCGACATGAATATCGAGTCGGGCGCCGAGCCAGCCGGGAATAATGCCAGGCCCTCGAAAAGCGCGTCGTCGCTCATCATGTTTCCGGCGCTGTCTATGTTTTTGATCCGGGCGACGCTGTTGGCGTTCACCACTTGGAGCCCGACATAAGCGAGCAGCGGCAGCCGGTAGCCGTCGTATGGATTGCTCGAGCCATCGGTCAGGCGCTCGACGCGGACGTCGCCGGTGCTGATGGCGCCGTCCATGCCGATGACCCACTGACAGTCACGCGGGCCCCATTTGACCAGCCAGGCGCTCGAGGTGTCGGAGCCGGTGCCGGTGACGTCGTAGACGTTCGCGGCGTCGACGGTCTCGATGAGGCCAGGAAAGCCCTTCGTTGGGCTGCCGGCGGCCGAGGTCGCGACGGTGGTGGCGGTGCCGTAATACATCTGCGAGCCGAGAGCGCGGAAAGCGCCCTCGAGGACGCCGGCGCCCTCGATTGCCATGACGGCCTCCCAGCCGTCCTCATGCGCGTCGGCGACGGCCTTGTCGGTCTCAATCGGCGCGTCCAGAATAAAAGTCTGCACGAGCTTGTTTTCGTAGCCGCTGGCGACGGCGGTGGCGCCCTCGTTGGCGGAGCGAAAGCCGACTGTCGGGATGGAATTACGGACCAGGGTATTGTACTGCTGGCCGGCGATGGTGCGCGACGATCCGACGACGAGCTCGGGCGCTGCTGCGACCGATTCCTCGACGAGGCCGGTGATGCCGTCGCCGTTATTCATTTTTACGATGTCGAGAAACGAGAGGTTTGCCATTTAAGGGCTCCTGTTTTTTTTTGCGGTTAGGCGAGTTTGAGGGAACGAGCGAACGCGGCCAGGTTCGGGCCGATGCGGGCCGCGAGCTCGGTGATGCGGTGGTCGGGTGCCGGCGAGCTCGGCGAGACCGGGGCGGCGCCGATAATCTCCGGCGGGCCGGCTTCGAGTTGCGCGACGCGGTGCTCGAGTTTCGCGGTATGGCGCTGCTGGGCGGTGGCGTAGTCGATGCCCTCGACGACGGCGGCAAAAGCCATGTCGGCGCCGAATGCGTTGCCGATGGCGGCGAGCTCGTCGATGCGGGCGGCGGCCGCCGCGGTGACCTGGTCGGCCGGCGTCTCGAGCGCGGTGGTGATTTGCTCCGGCGCCTCGAGGGCGGCCGGTGCTTCTATCTCGGCCGGGGTGGCGGCCTCGTCGGTGGTGGTGATGGCGTCGGCCATGCTGTCGTGCTCCGGTTTGGTTGTTTGCCAGCCGGCAACAGTGACGGCGGGCGGTGTGCTGGTTGTCTGTAGATATTCGCGGTAGCGCTCAAAAAATGGCGCCATCGCGGTCGGGTTGGCCTCGACTATTTGCCAGATTTCGGGGTGCTCGTCGAGAAATTCGGTGACGGTCGCGGCCTCGAGGCCGGCGGAAAATTTAGAGAAAGCGCCGCCGGTCGCTGCCGGGTCGTCTACAACGTCGACCGCGGTCAGGTGCTCGATTGAAAAGAACGGCGGGCCGGCGATCTCGTCATAATCGGCCGAGCCCTCGAGCACCAGCTCGGCGTCGTCGGTGACCTTGTAAAAGGGGCCGGCCTCGAATGCGATAGAGTTGCCAAAGGCGCCGGCATCGCTGGCGGCTAAACTCTCGACATAGGCGCGGAGGTCGCCTTGCGGCGCTCGGGCGGCTGCGGGCGAAAGGTACAAATCAGCTCGAGCAGTGCCGTCGTCGTCTCTAAAATTTTTCGCTCGTCCAAGGAATGAGCCGATTGAGTTGCCGGACATTGCCGGGTGTCCGAATCGCTGTTTTGAGCCGGCCGGCTTTTCGTTGCCGAGGCGGACCAGGTCCGCGATGAATGTGTCGTCGATTTTTGCGCCATGCCCTTTAACCTCGCCAGGTTCAGCGACCGCCATGCCGTATATTATGTGATTGTCCAGGTCGACGCGGCCAATCTCGGGCTCGAGGCCGCGGGCGATGCCGGTGCGAAATCGTTGTTTTGCCATTATGCGGTCGCCCCGATTAGGTAAATTTTTACAAGTATTGTGTCGGAGCCGGCGCCGTCGTGCGCCAGCTTGATGTCGGTTGACGTCGTATTTGTGACGACGTAGGCGGTGGCGTCAGGGGCGCCGACCGAGAGCCAACCGCCGC
>Ga0114906_1000596_pt1 | contig 20104 bp, 30 predicted proteins | sample MalvirDeepMed_M9_FD_89687 | JGI IMG/M metagenome (GOLD analysis project Ga0114906, IMG submission 89687) | Marine viral communities from the Global Malaspina Expedition - Malaspina viral metaG DeepMed_M9 | ecosystem: Environmental > Aquatic > Marine > Oceanic | place: Mediterranean Sea...
ACATATCTCTCAACATTAGGATATTTCTTTGTTGCATCGTCGATACGACCTTCGGCAATAAGAGCAATTTCCTCCTCTGTTAAGGGAGCTTGTGATTCAGCTAAAAATGTACGCCAATTGTTATGAAAATTCATTTGAGTCTCCTAAAAATAAAAAAACTCTCTACATAAATAGTTGTAGAGAGTTATAAAGAAAGCTAATATTATTAAATATTATTTGTTATTACGGCGATATTTTATATCGCCTATTTTTATTAGGACCCAAACAATAGAAAGTGCAGGGACAAGAAGTAGCAAAAAAAATGTATCCTTTACCAAATCTTTTATATCTTCTTTCCAATCTATTCGTTTTTTATCCAGTCCCAAAATTTGTCCTCCCGGTTCCAACTAAATATACCATTATCAGAAAACCAAGTATTAATTCCGTCTCTTTTAATATCACTATAGGCATTTTCTAATTCTTTTGGAGAATTTATACGAGCTTTACAGAAAGAGGTAAAATTATTATCAGCATCTGCATAAAGTTCAACTAGTTCACAGTAGTGCCCGTCAGCTTCCCAAAGATCTGGATAATCTATTTTTATTAAGCCATATTTCCACATTATATTTCTCATGAATCAGTTTTTTTTATACTTTCTGATAGATATTATCGATAAAACTATTGCGGCAAGATCTAATAAAGAATAAATTATAATAGATAAAAGGGCAAATTTACTCTGTGTCAAAGTCAGTAATATTGCAGGTACTGATATCATCTTGGCCAGTATAAATGCTACGGTAGCAAATTGAGTATATATATTACACTTAAAAAATGTTTCAATCAAGTCTTTCCCTCACGATTTAATTTATAAACTGTTTAACACAGGAGTAGCATCTTTTTTGAAAACGGCGACGACTGACGGGAACGGCGCAGAATTAGTTTCTTTGCTGGAATTCTCGAATTTAAGTCTGCCCTTCACAAAATGTAGCTCAGATGCCTTCATTATAAAATTATGAAAATATTTTGTGTCTGTTCTTGCAGGACATAATAATACAACCGTTGTGTTTTCATTCCTTGACTCTTTATAAGCTTTTTCGACCCAATGTTTGAGATCTTTTCTGCTGTAAGGTGGGTTAACAAATACTGTTTCACCCTCCCAACTTTTAGAAAGCCCGTCATCTTTTATGGTATAAAACTTTTTGCATTTTGCGTTTTTCTTTGTTGCGCAGGGATCAAGTGTAAACTCAAATTTATCGTTTAACTTGTTAAAAAATAGTTGAGGGGTGCCCCACTCATTGCTATCTGAACTAAACATTAGTTCTCTTGTAGAATTATTCATTTATGCCTCATTTATTAATTCTAAAAAATTTTCTGGAAATATATGAGTATCCCCATTTGAAAATGTAATTGTGTATAATTGACCTTTGGTCATTTTATGTGGTTTTTTAACTGTTGGTGACATAGTATTTTTTATATTTACAATAATTCCAACTAGATTGGGATCAAGTCCGAAGGAACTCACTCTATGTTTGTGCTCTGTAGAAATAGGTTTTCTTTTAACTAAGTCACCTATCTTCATCACAAATTCTCATAGTTTTTGTTATTTGTGAATTCCGGAAACATGCGCACTTCTTTTCTAAAGATTCATTTCTTTTTTCTTGAAGTTCAAGAGCTTTGTCCAAACCCTCATATTCTTCCAGTAATTCCCAAAACCAATATGCCAGTTCTGCAACTGTTGTTTCGTTTTCCTTAATTCCTGCCAGAAAAGTATCGAAAGTTTCATCTGGTTCAATTTTGTTTTTCACCCAATATCTCCATTACTTTTTTTAACTCTAAAATTGAATTTTCAGCAGAAGTGTGTGTTATCGCGATTCCGCCGGCGTTTTCCCATTTACTAATATATTTATGAAAATCATCAATAAGAATATTTGGGGTCCCGTCTTCTCCCAAAGCATGTATGTGTTTTAATCCATCCATAGGCAAATGGATATTTTTTGGGCGGGGCTCTAAATTATTGTAAATCCAAAATTCTTTTCCTGTTTTAGAATCAAAGTCCCAAGGATGAGATAAAATTTCCACATGATACTGACAAATATATTCCCAGAGTTCCAAAGCATCTGGCATTGGTTCTAATACATCCGCCCAAAAGGCCTCATTATCACTTATAGAAGATTTAATTTCATTGAGCGCTTGATTATACACAGGATCTGGGTGCTCTTTCCGAAAACTCCAGTCCATTGATAATATCTCAGTAATTACTTCACTGTTTAAACTATTTTTAGATGCTTTAATAATCCCGCCAACGAGATCAACTAAAACACCATCCATATCACAATATATTTTCATAATACTAATAATAGCACTAAAAATATATAAATGCAAGAAAAAAATGGTGGAGGTGAGGCGAGTCGAACGCCTGTCCAAAATAATTCAAATATTTATTCATTCACAAGATTAGCTTATTTTTTTATTGTTATAGTCTTTATCTAAAATAAACAAAAGAGTTTGACTTATAAAATGTATAACCAAATATACGATGCTGACTATATTTGAGAGGGTCAGTGTCCTCTTTTCACTAACTTGGTTAAAAAGGCGTTAGCGGCCCCTTTACGCTGCTATAGCGTAAGAGAAAGTGTCATCATTGGCACTTATAATTTTCCAGCGTTTTTACAGAGCCTCGCTGCCCTCTGTCTTGCACAAATATCATCCATACCTTGTCGAAACCAGTTCACCCCCAAATTTTAAAAGAACCTATTGGTTATAACTAGTGCTGGCCTTAAGTAGCTTAGCACCTTTTTTAGATAATTGATAAAATTGTTCTGCGGCATCTTGATCACCGCCGGCGGCATCTTTAATTAATTCTTGAGTTGAATTAAGAATAACTTGGCCAACTTGGGAAGCTGATTCAGATGCGCCGCGAATAACATCCATTAATTTATGTTCGTCTCCGGATAAGTGAGCAGTACGTACCGCTTTAACCATTTCTTTAAAATCTCCGGCTCGTTCAATATTAAAATCTTTAGCAGCTGCGTCAAACATAACATCTAAATAACCTACGTAGGCACTAAGGACATCAGGGCTCATATCTGGGATCGTTGCAGAAGCAGTTTGGAATATTCCAATTGCTATAATTAATCCAATTAAAGTTAATACCATAACACCTTTCGGGCCAATAAATTTAACAAATTTTTGTACTCCAGAAACAAAAGCTTTAGCTAATTTCATTGCTACAACAGGTGCCTTCTGAGCTGCAGCTAAAACCTTATCAACTGTATTTTGCACCATTGGCCAAACTCTTTCCTTAAGAAAATCTCCAACTCTTCCTTCTTGAAGGTTTTCTCCATAAGTTAAGATATTTTGTATTTCTTCATTTAATTCTGCATTAAATATTTCAAATAGTTCATCTTCTGTAACTTCTCCGGATGCATATGATTCTACTAAAAGTACATTATGCTCAGATACTTCTACAGTATTAGAGAAATTATTCCAATTCTCCATTATTAATTTCATTGGGGCGGTCGACATAATATTATCTCCTACGTTATTAAATAGTTTTATCTTTTTGTAAAAAAGCCTTTAATATCAAACTTTTTTAGTATTTTTCTTAACTCAGTTTTTTTAAGCCCTAAGAAAGCCGCGGCTTCACCCTTTGTTCTGGCTGCGCCCATAGTATATAGTAATACTGCTTCTTTTGCTATATTAGGTACTGAATACCATAATTTAAAACCATATAGCTTGTGGTCTACTGCCCGGGCAGCTATCTCTAACCTTAACCCGATCATCTCTTCGAAGGTTAAAGAGCCTAACATGATTTCAAACTCATCATTTGATCGTTTTTCTGTACGTAATTTATTTGAAATATTATAATAGTCTTCATTAGTTACACGTTTCTTACTATAATTCCACATAATATGCCCTGAACATTTACTTAAATATATGCTACAATATTTAACTAGCTAGCTTGCAAGGCTGTTAACTTCAGCCTCATACTCATCTGTAGTAGGTTCTTTAACAGTACTGAGATCAGTTTCAAATTTGTCAAAATATAATTTCAAATTGGTAATTAAGTAATCATAAAAAGTATCTTTATCTTCTTCTGAACCCAGTACATCATATGAATCTATTATATTAGTACTAACTTTCTTAAAAGTATCAAAAGCTATATTTCTACCAGTCTCTTCAGCACCTTCAATTCCAAACTGTTTTCTGGGATCCTCTTCCTCTGGTTCCTCTTCTGGTTCTTCTCCAGGATTGATATCAATAAAGGCTTCTTCTTCATGACTAGTCATTGTAGGAGTATCATCTACTGATACATCAATTTCTTCTTCTTGCTCATTAATTGCTTCAACATCCATATCCCCAGCTTTAGCCATAGCTTTCGAAGGAGCTAATGTTTTTTCAACTGCCTTAACAATATGGGCTCTGTAAGAATCTCTTTGTTCTTTATCAGAAGTAAGCTTTTTAAAGTCCATTTCAATTACTGGCAGTATCTTTTTTAATAAGTCAGAAAGTACATTAATACCAGTCGAAGCATGAGGAGCAGGATCATTATCATCAGTTGCAGTGGCTTCAGATATTAATTCTCTTATAACCCTTCTGAGTTGTAACTCGTTATTGTTCTCTTCTAAAATTTTATTCTTTTTCTTTTGAGCAGCTGCTTTAATACCTTTTCTTACAATTTCTCTTAATTTTAATTCTTGTAAAAAATCTAATCTGTTGATTTGCATATGTTATTCCTCTTCTCTAATTAATTTTTGAGATTTCTTGTTATCTCTTTTAGATGTACCAGCTACTGCTCCGCCTGCCATGGCAGACATTTCTTTTACATTACCTCTGGCTGCAGCTTCTGATGGTGTATCTAATCCTAACCTATCTTCAGGTTTATTTTCAGTTAATTCGTCCTCTTCTAGAAATCCTGTAGTTTCCCAACCAATTTCTCTAGCTTTTTGCTTATTATGAGCTTTTGCTTGTAGCCACCTGTCAAACAGTTGTTTATCATATGAATCACTTAAAGCTCTGCTAGCACCAAATCTGTATACATCATGCAATACTTCTGCAGTATCAAGAAGTTCTCTTGTTTGACTGTTTGGATCTAAATAATTTATACCCAGCGCTTGCATCAGGCTGCTAACATCTTCGTTTTTTTTATTAATATTGGATAACATAGCTCCGGCTTTTCGACCAATATTATCAACGAAGTCTTTCAATCCTTCATCTATTTGCGCGCTAGCCCATTTCCTTTGTTTTTCAGAAGAAACTTCTAATAAAGTTTTGTCAAAAACATCATTAACCAAAGAATATAGAGATTCCATAGTCAATGTTTTTTTTTGTGGGAATTCCCCATCATATATAATATTAAGAATTGTTTCCGGATCTACAGAATCTGGTATATACTGACTTAAAATATTATAATCCGCATTATCTATGGATTTTCTAAAGTCCCTAGCGCTCATTATATATCCGCCGTCGTCATGTGGTGTAAAAGCATAGTCTTCTACGTTTGCAGGAATTACTCCCTGTACTCTTTTTTCTTGAGGTATTCCATGGAATCTAGAGAACCTATTAATGTCTGACATACCAGAAGTTGGATCTGGTTTAGTGCTAGCGCCCGGTATTATAAGGTCTCCAGAAACAGGCTTAAATCCTGCGACATTTCCGGAAACTAATTCGTAAGCAGACTGAACAGGAGAATTATATGGAGATTTCGCGATTATGACGTTATTAATATCGGCAGTTGAATTTTCCAAATAAACTTCCCAAATTCTCTTAGATTCATCTAAACTTATTTCTACTCCACCATCCGTTGTTCTAGAAAGTGGAGATATAAGTATTACCACAGTATCAGCTAATTCCGCATAATGTTCCACCATCTGTAGATGTCCTTTATGCGGAGGTTTAAATTTACCGGGGATTACGGCAACTTTGCGGCGAGAAAGTTCTTCTGGAGAATGATCACCTCCTTCTTCCTGAAGTTCAGCTTTCTTAATAGGGGGAATTGCACCGCGGCCATATTTAAATAACCCTAAAAGTTGGTTAACAGGTGCGAAATTCCCGGTAAACTTGTACATTTGGTCACCATACTGGAAGACAAAGCCCTCGACAGTAGTATTAATATTATCCAAATGTTTTATTTTTCGTAATTGTTGTTTTAATACATCTTGTACTTCTTCTGAGTGATCGCCACTATATGATTGTATTTGGCTAATCGCAGATTCAACTTCAGATTTTAATCTATTAACTTCTGAATTGTTATCGAGTACATAAGCACTTTGTAAATCTCTTAAGAGTTCAACTGCAAAGTCATGTATTGCTTCCTCGATGGGAAGGATAATTTGTTTAATAAGTTTATTGCCGTTCCCTACAAAATCACGTATTACTTGTTTTTGATCAGAAGGCAATCCTTTATAAATTTCTGTTAATGACAGAAATCCTTCTTTTTTAAGAATTCTATCAACAATATTCTGTTTTAATTGTTCTGAAAAATAAGATAACTCTTGATTAAGAATAGATAATAAATTAATTTCTAAATATTCTTCTATTGTCATCGAGCCATCAAAGCCAGCTTTTCTAATTTTAGCTATAGCAATTTGCAAATCATAATCATCATCTAATTTTCTTAATTGCAATAAAGCAGTTCTCTTAACATTAAAATCCTCTTCGCTAGTAGCCTGTTCAAAGCGATCAATTACTTTGTCTAAAGCTTTTGAATTCTCTTCGGCAGCAATGTTTTCAACAGTATCAGTTTCGGGATTATATATTTTATGGCCAACATGATGTATTGATAAAACGTTAGCATCATAATTAACAACATTAGACGCGCCGGGGCCTTGAATTTCTGTATTATAAAAGATCTCGCCGCCCGAGCCAAATATTGCTACTTGTTCAGGAGGGGTAAGACTTTTAGCGGCTTTTTCAAATGCTTTAAAAGCATCATTATAAACTTTTTTAACTTGAGGTCCACCTTTAAATTCTCTCGCAGCTAATTCTTTGGGAACCATACCACCTTTACGCATATCTCCCTTATTTCTCGCAGCCCTAGCCTGTCCGTCTTTAAAACCTAAGAATATATTATATCCATCAGTCTTTTCTGTACCTACTAATTCACCGTTAGAGGCGAGAGATAAGATTTTTTTCATCTCGTTGAATGTTAGATCTCTATTATCATAAAGATGAGCTAAATGTCCGGCAACGCCGCCCATAAGTATATACCTCTAGTCGTTTGTCTTATTTGTGGTACTATTTCTTGTACCAGACGACTTTGGTCGACGCGTAGTCGAAGAAGTTCTAGGCGTACGCCCTGTCGTCTTTTTTGTAGTTGTGGTAGTTTGAGTCTGAGTAGCAGTTTTTGTAGTTGCAACTTCTTCTGTTACCGTTACGGGTTCAGGAACTACTTTTACCGTAGGCACCTCTGTGGTTGTAGTAGTACTAGCAGTTTTTCTTGCCCGGGCAGCGGACTCTAGTTCTTCTCTCCACACTCTTCTTTTATTTGGATTTGCCATAATTAAATCTCCTTGTGATTATAAGTAGTTAAGTATTTACTTACTCTCTTTAGTAAGTCTATATGATTTTGTAGTATCTTTTAAGTTTGGCACGCCTTTAATTAATCTACTAAATTGTATTTGGTCGACGGTCCTGGGTGTTTCTGCAGAAATTCTATTAAAATGATTAATTGTAAAATCTTTTTTTACCTTATCCGTTGTAACAGCTGTTGGAGCAGTACTATATAAATAACTGGTTTTTGCGGCATACGCTCCGATAGTTTTATATGCGCCTCTACTCGATCCGGATATACCCGTTGTAATACCACTAATATCAGTACCAATATTATTTAATGGAGAGCCTTCTTGTTTTAATCTAGAAGAGCCTGGATAATGATATATATCTGCCTTTAAACTAAAATCTTTATTGTTAGAATCATTAAAACTAGGATCTTTTTCCACATTACGATTGGCAGAAATTTCATCTCCACCATTATTATAAAAGCCCCCATTGGTTGGACTTCCATTATTATAAGAATTGTTAGTGCTGATATTGGTACTCGAATTTTTAAAATAAAAAGCAGAATCAGAAAGAGTACTATTTGCAACAATACAATTTTTTATTATTGGACTTCCGTCGGATCTTTGAGAACTAATACCTATTCCTCCCTCATAATTAGAAACAACAGTGTGATATATTTCAGTATTATTAGAATCACAGTCTAGACCCGGTACAGTGTTTCCACTATATCCTCCATCATAACAAACACAATTTGATATTTTTATAGGACTGATGGTAGAAGTTTGTTTTATAAAACTAGTTCTAACATTTTTAACAAAACAATTTTTTATCTCTGCTATTTCGTTGCTCAAATCCCCGCCGTTAGTACCACCAATATTTGTTACTGCATAACCAGTTCTTTTGGTATTTACCTCATTAGTATAAATGCCTCTTCCCGTTAAAGTAATATTTTTTAATTTAAACGCAGTAGTACTTGAATATGAAGTAACACAGCTGTCTCCAGCTCCAATTATTGTAAAATCATAAGAACCAGTACTTCCATCGATTACCCATCCCGAATATGGTCTTATAGTATCATCCGAAAGTCCACCGGTATTTCCATCGATTGTAACATCCCCGTCGCCCTGTGACAATATTTTAATTTTTTTAGTTGTACTCTTATTGAGGCCATACTCTGCATAAATTCCTGTGCTTATTATAATTCGATCGCCCTCTCCGGCATTAGACAGCGCGGTAGCAATAGTTAAATAAGGAGCCTCGACGCGACCATCACCTGTTGCATCATCGCCAGATTTTGAGACATAAATGTCACCCATTTATTTATAATACCTTATTTAGTCCACATCTTTGTTAATTTTTCAAACAGGAATTCACTTTTGTCACGAAGCCGGCTTTCAACTGTCACATCCTGGCCCTCCTCTGTTACCTCTTCTTCTGCAGCATCGTCAGACTCCTCTAAACGCGCGCTCACGGCAACATCATCGCCCTCGCGACCACGACTATGGCTTCCCGCCTCGGATCCGTCAGCCGACTTCCTACGCTCGTCTAAATCAGCCTCATACAGTTCCTCTTCAACATCATCATGAAGATCTCCGCATGCCTCGTCTAAATCGACCGGTCCTACATCTTCTTCACTAGTTTCGGTTTCTTCGTCTCCTTCAAAACCTAAAACTTCTTCAAGTTCTTTATTTTCAAATAAAGCCTTTTTAAGCCCCTCTCGGACCATCTTTCTAATTTGTGTTTCACTTAACATTCTATTGTTCTCCTTTATAGAATCTTCCCAATCTCTTAGGATCATATTGCCTTCCAAATAAGCTTCTTTTTCCATCTCTCTCAAATGATCATCTTTTTGCGCATATCCCTCACCAACCTCTCCAACATTATCAAATTCACCTCTACAATTCTGTGCATGATGTACTAACTCATGTGAGAGTGAACGTAATAAATCTTTAGGGTGTCTGTTATCTGTATATAATACTATTTCCATACCTTCCGGATTATAGTAGGCAGTTTTACCTAAAGGGTTTTCAGAATTATCAACATCAGAGGTTAACCTAATATCCACTGGCTTGTTAAATCCTAATCTTTTCTGTGAATAGGGATAAAGCTGATTAGCCATATCAATAAGTTGGCTCATATCTTTTTCAGTTTCGTTAACAATATTAGTATTTGTTTTTAGAGATTCATTAACAGATATATTGGCACCTTTTTGTTTTTCGAGCCACGCTTTCACCATTTGAGCGATTTTCCAGGCATCATCCGCACTTAATTTTCTACCAGATACCTTTCCGTCATCGCCCACATAATTGGCCTGCATAAGGTTTCTATGGAGAATTGACATACTGACTACAGCTGGAGCTTGGCTAGCCTCTGAGAGCGATTCTGGGCCGCCTGAGACCCTTACATCCCTTTGACCTCCACCAGCAGTAGCATCTTTTACTGCAGCTCTTATTTGATTAAGCACTCCGGCAGTATCAAATGGGATATTTGTTAATCTTCTAATTTTTTTAATAGAAGTTTTAATAACTGATGGTTTAACAAACTGAGTTAACTCAAATTCGGGTATATCCAACTCTGGCTCGTTTATAGCACAAGGAAGTTCTCTCTTTTCTGCTTGTTTATGCATTATATCAATAATATTTTCGACCTTCTCTTTTCGTGTTGATCGTAGTAAAGCCAGAAAATCAACTTCTTGTTCGCGTCTCAGATTGGCTAACTCTGCCCAACAATCAAAAGTTTTTCTAAGATCTCCCTCTCTATCCAGGCGCCCATAGAAATTTTCTGCACCTTCCTCTGACAAATGTTTTAAATATGACTCAATTCTAAGAACAGATTCTTCAAGGGAGCCTCCCTTCATAATATCAAGGGCTTTTTTAAAGTCCGCGGGTTTTTGACCGACTTTTTTAGCTGCAGATTTATCTAATCGATCACTAGCAAAAGATCCCTTAAGAAATGTTTTAAATTGAGAATTAAATAATTTACGCCCGTGTTCAAACTGTTTTTTAATAAACTGGGGATTTAAAACCTTGTTATAATCACTTGGACCTTCAATATCCTTTTTCCCTATAATACTAAAGCTAGTCAACATATGAGATATTGCATAAACCAGTCTCATCTCTGTAAAGATATTAGCATTAATTTCTTGCCCAAATACTTCTACAGGATCTAATTTTTGTTTTGACAAAGCGCCTGTCATCTTTGCAAAGTTAGTTTTATACTGTTTTAGCCACTTTGACGCGTCTTTTGATAATATTAGTAGATCGTCATCAAATTTAAGGTTGTGTGATTGTGTACTCGCTCTATCAGTCTTCATTTTATTCAAAGCTTTCAACAATTTAGCTACATCTTCGCCTTGTTCTTCGGTTAAACCCTCATTAGTACTATTTTGTTGAGTATCTTCGCTATAACCCTCGATAGTCTTAAACAAATCCTGCGAAATGGCCTTCGCATCGCCAATATTGATTAAAATTCCACTATTTCCAAGCACCCTATCAGAAAATTTAGACACTTTTGTTACTGCCGTAACGAATATTTCTCTGGTTTTTACTAAGAAATCATCAAATGTTTCGGACTTATCTGCTAAATTAATGCTATCAAACAGGCTTTTTTCGGCCTTTCCGACCGATTTATCCAAGAATTTAAGGATATTTTCGGCAGTTTGTTCTCTTTTATCATCTAAATCGTCTTGATTTTGCGTATTTTCGTCATTTATCTCTTCATTTAATGATAAAAGACGCTTTTTTACGCTAATTTTGATGTTTTTTCGACTTAAAATGTCCATTATTGAGTACGCACCTTCAAAAAACTCGGTTTTCAACAAATAATTAGTTTATTTTGCTTTAAAAAGGCTCTTTTATCTTTAACCAATGGGAGGAGAAGACTTAGATCTCTTAAAATTAGGTTTTTTTGTATACGGCGGCTTATTTTCTTGATCTCCAAACCCAATATTTGATTTTTTAAGCCTCGAATGCTTGTTTTTTACCATTTTTTGGTATTTTTCTTCTTCTTCGAGGAAATTATTGAACTTTTTGTTGAAATTTTCGGCCATAGACATCATTCTATCATAAGAATTCGATGCAATATCGGAAAGTTGACCCAAATAACCATTTCTACGTAATACTTTAAAAGCTAGGTTCTCTGAGGAGTATTGTCCACCCTGTTCTAACCCACATTGCCGGAATTTTTTGATCTTTTCTTTAATTTTGAGCGCTCTTTCATGAGATTCTGTATATTCTTCACTATAAAATACTTCTTTTACTGTATCAATTAGTGACATAAGCTTTGAAGCTTTCTTCTTAATATCATCAAATTCGAATTCTATTATTTCTTTGGATGGTTTAGTTATCCATTCATCATTTAGTACTGAATATACACCGGTAGAAATATGAGATTCTCTAGAATCTTGTACATAAATCTCTACTTCGAAACCTCTTATCATAATATCATGGTTTTTATTCCACAATCCGAACTTACCTCTGAAGAATTCTCTTACTAAATCATCGTTTTCATCGATTTTAGAATAATCAACTACAATATGAAGATCAATATCTGAATATTTGGACCAATTGAAGTTAGCTAATGATCCAGTGAAAGTAATATCTTCATACTCAAGGTCTGGTAATCCTATATTTTCTAGAAAATCATCAACAATTTCCTTCAATTTTATAGAAATTTCAGGATTTAAGTGCATAGATTTATCCCATACCTTAGAATTCAATTCATCATTCATTTCAAAGCTTGTCAAATCCATAGGTTTTAGATCTGAAACAAATTCTTCCCATAATTTTTTTATATTTTCCATAACTTAAATACTATTTGCAAGCGTTTTCGTCAATAATTTCCATTAAACTATTATAAACAGTTAACGTATCAGACGAAAGTTCGTACCATTTGCCACCAGACGCAGTACACAAGGGTTCCCACCCGTCGACGAGTGTACCATTATTTTTGTGCCAGTCTTTGGAGAATATATATATCTTAAGATTAAAGATCTTAGATACTAATTCTAATAAATTATCTTGTGTTATCTTTGGCAAAAAGTAAGATTGAGGGATTTCATCAGTGAAAAGAATGATAACTCTCTCTACTGCAGCATCTGTACGCCATTCAATATTAAAATTTTCCTTCGAAGGGTCGGATTCTGATACATTTTTAATAATATCCCAGGTTAAATCAGCTAATAGTACTGGTAAAGACCCGGCACCTACTAAATTTTGCATAGAAAGATATAATGCATCGTACATCATCTCTCTAGCACCGGTCATATTATATGAATTTAAGTTTAATTGTGCCAAAGAAGTCATAAAATCAGTAAATCCGGTGAGATTGTGATGCAATTTAAGATATTCTTGACCTATGGTATCAGAGGCCGACTCTAATGGCCCAATAATGATCCCCCACTGTAGAACTTCTTCATCACTATAGTATCCCGCAAATTTATTGAGGGCAGACATTACAGCATATATCTCAGTATCCATAGAACCTGACCAATCTACAATAAATAATATGTCAACAGGATCTAATTCTTCCCCAGTATCAACTATTCCATCACAATCGTCGTCGACACCATTACATATTTCTTCTTGTGGTACAATTTCATCTTTACAAAAACCATTTATAAAATTCTGAGATTGTTCTGGATAATTTCCCCAAGATCCTTCTAAACAAACCATATATCCAGGCTCGCATATACCAACATACAGATTAGCTGGATCTCCTGTATAACATTGAGAAACTAAATCTTCATCAATAAGCTGATTGCAGTTGTCATCAAAATTATTACACTCTTCCGCTACCATGGGTTGGCCAACTAACGGATCACAAATTTCATCCGGGTCTGGAATATATGCGCAAAGAGCTGCACATTCTGTTGTATATATTTCTTCGCAATTTGGATCTGCACATTCACAAGTTTTAAAACCCTGACCACAAAGAAGTGGAGATTCATTACAGGGGAATAACACACCCACATGATTAATGGTACATTCACATTTTAATTCTTCATCAATACTACCATCACAATCATTATCAAACCCATCACATATTTCTAGTTGGACCGGAGGGGCGGTACAGGAGACCCAATTGCCGGCTATACAATATTCAACCCCCACCCCGCAGTCTGTGTTACATTCTTGTATGAGATCTTCGTCTGTTGAACCGTCACAATCATTATCTACACCATCACAAACTTCTTCTGGTAAGAATCCACACATTCCACAATCATTTAATTGGCCCTCATCTATTTGGTCATCACAATCATTGTCTTCTCCGTCACATATTTCTTCTTCACACAAAGAAATACAATCAGTATATTTTATTTTTCCTTTATCACAAACCTTATCTTGAGTGCCCGGGTAACCATCCCAGGTCACACAACTTATCTCACCCATATTATAGTTTGTTGGATCGCACTCTAAGAATTCTTCGCATTCTCCTATAGATAATATTTTCGGAGGGTCAAAACATATATCTTTTGTTACCTTCATACGCCATTGGGCATTCAAATCACAAAAAAACCATTCTTCGCGAATACATTCTTTCTCATATTGTTCAGGAGTCTTTAAATCCAATATGTTCCTAGGAACAGAAACTATTGGAATTTGTGTTATATCCGGTACAGGAGAAGGTCCTTGTTCATCAGCACATGCTAAAGGAATAATAGCAATCAAAAATATTAAAAATATTTTTTTCATTTGAAAAGATCTCCAAAAAAAATATCTTCAAAGTTTGAATCTGTAGAACCTATATTTTGAGAATTATAATAATCCCATGCTTTAACTAAATATCTTCCAGCCTCTACGGGCCCGTCATATTCAGCCTCTATATCTTCTAAATCCGCATATTCTACCGGGAAATAAGCTTTTAGTTCCCATTTCATTTTTCCATTTCGGTGAGCTATGCCGATATAGTGTTCTCCATCAATATCATTTACATAAATACTAACCGTATTCTCATCGATATCTTTATATGTAATCTTTTTTATCATATGGCCGGCCTCTCTCTAAAATATTAAAATTCCTCATTAATATGTTGACATTTTGAGCATTGAAACATTTTTATAGGAATAAACGTTTCTTGTCCTGTTGGAGAAATAACAGGAGATACTCTTCTTATCTGATGTACCTCTACAAATTCAGTACATTCACAACCATTACATTTAACAATATCGGTATCATTAATATTAATATTTACATTATTCATAATTTAGCACACTCTCTTTTTTCTAATATTTTAAGATGAAATTTATCTTTAATTTTAGAGCCATCAATTATAACTCTTTTTATCTCGGGAATTGTCGCGACATTTTTACTTTCGAAAATATTTTCTTTTATTAAATCATATGATTCATGCTCTGGATATATAACCATAATCTCAACTTCTGGATTATGTTTACTTTTATATAATACTATGTTTTCATCATTCATAATTTTTGTTTCCTTTAAAAAACCTAAGCGAGACGGAATATTTAGATCTAAATTTCTAATACTTTGAGAATTTTCAAGTTCCCAGTCTCCATCTCTTATAGCTTCTATGGCCATATTATATGGCACACCATAACTTCCTGAATTTAACCAATCAATTATAACATATTCACCAACTTGGGTAATTTCTCCGTAACCGCCCTCATCATGATCAATAATTTTATCACCGATTTTTAGGCCGCCTCTTTTTAATAATGTAAGAGAAGGATTTTCTTTTCCAGTTATATTCATTTATCTGATTGCACTTCTACTATATCTTCTTCCTCTTCTAAACTATAACTTCTGCTCTTCGGAAGCGGATCCACCGCACTTTTTTCTTTTGTGGCAAAATCCCTGTACCCTGTAACTTCTATATCTTTCGCCTTCGCCCTTGTTTCCGGAGAAAACTGGCTAAGTGCTGAAAGCGCGAGTTCATCCTCTTCAGAACCTTTCTTTTCTTTTCTTTTTAAGAGGTTCTTTAATCCTAATATCTCATGTAATTCTTCATACACAATTTTCTCTATCTCTTCTTTACTTAATTTCATAATATATTCCTTATTATTAATTATACCATATTACTGGTTTAAACTGTATTAATTTACTAAAAAAAGTATTAATAACCTTTTTATCTTCGCCGGAGGCCTCCGAATTCGCCGCTAATATAATTTTTGAATTATTATTAATCCCTTCTGGCTTTTCTTTTCCTACTCGATCCCATATTTCTTTTTCATCTTTATAATTTACTTCGCCCGCGGGCAATAAATTTTTTGTATTTTTATTATTACTGGGTACTATAATTAAATCCCATCCCATTTTATCAGCAGGATTAATCAACTTTGGCCATTCTCCGTAATCAAACGGCAAAGTAACCGATTTTAAACCGCCAAATTTTTTTGTCGTTCCCTTTGGACTATCTAAATGTATTTTTTGATCAGGGTTATTTTTTAAAAATATAAGTAAATCTTTTTTTGAACGAATTAATTGTTCACTCATAACTCGCCGCCAATTTTCGAAAATTTTTCTCATTTTTAGCTGTAACTAACACTAGCCGGAGAGCCCATGGGCCACCAGGACGAATTAGCCCATACTAAATTAACAAATTCTGCCGCGGCACTAAAAGTTATAGTTCCCTCATTTCCGCTTTTCCAAGACGCGCTAGTAACAGTAATAGTTAAGGCGCTACTATAACCAGTAATTAATATTCTCTTTGACTGCCCATCAACTGTACCATCGGGCAAAGTGACTCCCAAAATACCCCCGGTCGAGGATAAAAGAGATAAGGGAGTAAATGCATTTAAATTACTTCCATCATCACCAGGCCCGGACTTAGATTCGGTATCATAAGTTAATCCTTTAAAAATTACTTTATCATCACCGGTACCTAAAATGATATCACCGTCGACTTCTAAAGATCCAGTAATAGTTGCCTCTGCACCATATGTTGTTGCCATTATTTAAAAACCTTTTCTTTGGATGTTTTATAAAGCTTCCTTAAAAAACTTTTTTTAAGATTTAATAACCTGGAAAAACGAACCCTTTCTCTGGAATTTGTATATAAAGAGTGGGGACGTTTAATTTCACCGTCGATTATTTGATCTGAAAAATCATAAAATTTTGCTTTTGGGGATCTGCCATGGGCAGTACCGGCATATATAAAGCATACTAATACAATAGCGATCAAAATGCCGGTACAAGCTAAAAGAGTTTCCTTTAACATCACTTTCATACCAGTAACTAGTTTATAATTTAAGCTATAATGAAAAGTACGAAAAAATTCAAAAATTTTTTCTACCTTTTAATCACTTTTCCCCATCACCAATTAGATTATCTAATATTTCGCCTACCAATTCTACTACTTTTTCAAGTATCTTCAAGGCAGCCACTATACCAGCTAGCTCTTTTGGATCCATGATTCCGCCGGTTTTGTTGGCCGAACTCATCTTTTGTGTTAGCGTAACAAAACTACTAGTATTCATTTCACTATTTTTGTTATACCAAGAGTGCGTGCTAGCATTGCCTATACCGTGCTTGCCTGACGTATCCTTACCTCGGCATGCTTCGGCTTCCGCTAATGCGCCAGGCGCTTGTTTTAAGGCGTCTGCTCCGGATATAGGAGAGGATCCTCCTGCGCCTGCGGCAGCGATCGATGAAATACCCATAATATGCTCCTTTTCCTATTAATAACTAGGTTTTAGAACTCTTTTTCATTGCCGGCAATGGTTTTAAGATATCAGAGTCTTGTAGGTTAACCCGCGATATCAATTCTAATGATTCGTTGGGAAAAAAGAAATAGCCCTTGTGGGGCCACCAAAAAACTTTATATAAAATATTTTCATCAAATTTGTCAAACGATATAATAATACCGATTTTACACTGTCGTGAAGTATGTTTTTTAGTTTTAGAGTAACCCCCGACTAGTTTAACTAAATCCCCAATTTTAAAATCCATACCATAATTAGATTTAATGAAGACTTCTTACATAAGAATTGGAGATTTAGTGGTCGAGCGCGGCCGAGAAGTCCTGGGCGTAGTGATAAATACTGTAGATCCTACCCAAGATTATAACCATGGACACGCTTTGGTCGCCTTAATGGACGATATGGTCAAATGGTATCGCTGGGAAGACCTACAGATTATATCACATAACCCGAAAGAGTATAGTAATGAAAAAGACTAGCCTTTTCTAGTATTACGCTCTTCTTGCACAGCTCTACGAAGAGTTTTACATGTAGTTGCAACCTCTTGTAATGTCTTTCGCAGGCGGCCGCCGGCGGCATTATTACCATCACTATGCTTCGTAGCATCATCTAAAGCCTCAGTAAGGCTATTAATCAGTGTTGTAACTGTTTCAGTAGTAGTTGTAGACATTATGTTCTCCTTTAAATCTAACAATTAGCTTTCTTTTTTGACGTCATCATTTCACGCGTACGGATATTCAATTTCATCTGGGAAATTATTTCGTTCCAATTTTTTATCTCGGAATCTTTAAGTTCATCCAACATCACCCATAACGAGTCGACTTCATCTTGTAACTTTCTGTTCTTGTCTCGAAGTTCTTTAATGAGTTCTACTTTGCTTTTGTACGCGGTCATAATGCACTATAATAGCCTTAACTAGCCGTTATGTTAAACTTTTTACTCTTTTTTCTCGTCAACACTAGCAATTCCTCGCATATTTAGCGAGTGCATCGCCTGTATTCGAGCTTGTACATGGCTAATTCGCTCATGAAGTGTATTAATTTCTTTAGTAAAACGCGCCAAAAGCGTTTCTAGCTGTTCCATTTGTTGTTTTAAGTCACTCATATGATTCTCCAAGACTGCTACTCTTTCTATTGCTCCCATAATAATTCCCCCTATATTATAAATAGGTCCACAAATTTGTTTTTATAGCTGTGTATATTTTTTACGGGGGTATTTTTAGCTATAGATTTTTACTCTCGCAATACTATTAATCTGCCTTTAAAGGCTTAAGGTGGCCATTTAAGCGTTGTTCATCTCTCAACATAGCTTTTGCCACACCGGCGTCACTATTCGCTGACTCAAACCGTGCCTTCCAATAAGACGTCCACGATTCTTGATTAACGAGCTTGGCGTTTAACCTTTCATTTTCTTCGGCTGTTTGTCGACAAAATTTGCATAACTCGGGCATGCCTATAATTAGGGTACCCGTTTGTAATTATGGGATTTTTTTTCGCCGATCACGTGCATGCACTTAGATCTCATATGCCATATAGCCTACGCTGCGACATATATTCCGGTACCCGGGTAGGGGGGAGGGGGGTAGGCCTACCTAATCAGCAAGCAAAAAAACGTAATGAATTCGCTAGTTTTCGTCAGTAAACTTAACATAAGGCAAGCCCTCTTGCCATATTATAGTTACATCGCCGGCTAGATATGCCACTAGACACTCATCTATCTGTAACGCAACGTCGCGTTGGCCTAAGTCTTTGTAATGCTTAACTAATTGCTTAAGCTTTATTACTGTAAAGTCAATGACGTTGCTACTTGCTGGGTCACTTTCTTTTTCTTTATTACTCTCGGCCATGTTGTAATTAGGCAGAGAGACCAGAATTACGCATATATTCCGCGCACTTACGGTTGAGGGCCTTCTCAATCTGAGAGACACGGGGCTTGCTAATGCCATTGGCAATTGCAAGCTCAGCCTGGCCGACGGGCTCATTACCCAAGTATTCCGCGAGGTTACGGGTACGAAAGATATGATTGTCCCGAAGGGAAAGAGTATTTACAAACTCCGCAAGGAGCTTGACAACCTTCTCACTCTTGCGAGTACGGGCCAACTGCTCGAATTGATTGGGGTTTCCACTCGCGAGAGTGTCACCGAAAGTGGCGGATCCCTCAGATCCGCTGGGAGCGCTAAGTGACGTGGCACTTCCGGTTACAACCGCCCATGCAGCGCCGACCTTCAGAACGTCAAGACCCATGATGCGGGCCGCGTTCTCAGGCGTAACCGGCATATCCTCTTCGTTGAGGGTGCGAATGGCGCGGTGAATCTTGCGATAGAGATCGCGAGTGGTGCGATCGTCACCGCTGACCGCGTTAGAAGACTTTACAACTTCTTGACAGCGGGCGATCATCCATTGGCGGGCAACGGTGGGAAAGCTTGCGCCCCGGTTGGGGTCAAACTTGCGGATCGCGTCGAGGGTCGCTCCGCTAGCAGCGGCGATGAGATCTTCAAGCTCGATCCCGTTGCGGACGTGCTTACGAGCGATATTGATCGCAAGGCGCATGTTCGTCTTGACCAGCGTATCGCTAGCCTTGCTGTCACCGGCAAAAGCGGCGATGCAAAGGGCCGTCTGAGCCTTGCGGGGAAGGGGAGCGAAAGCCTTAGCGATATCGAAGTAGTTCAAGTTGTGGTCCTTTCGGTTAGTTGTTTGCCTTACTTGCAGAGCAAGAATAGCATGTTTTTAGCCTAAAAGGTAAAAAAACGACATGTGTAAGTTATTGATATTATTAATAAAGTGAAAATAAATTGAACTAATTTCTCTTTTAATATCGCAAACTTACGAGGGGAGCTTGTAACCCCTTGATATCATTAAACCCCATATCACCACGATCTGGCCCGTCTCAGCAGGCTATGATCGTAAGTGATATCAAGGGGTTACAGCGCTAGCTAAGCCGCCAGCCAGGCCCGATGACGAAGGCCAC
>Ga0114906_1000603_pt1 | contig 19964 bp, 6 predicted proteins | sample MalvirDeepMed_M9_FD_89687 | JGI IMG/M metagenome (GOLD analysis project Ga0114906, IMG submission 89687) | Marine viral communities from the Global Malaspina Expedition - Malaspina viral metaG DeepMed_M9 | ecosystem: Environmental > Aquatic > Marine > Oceanic | place: Mediterranean Sea...
CGTTCACTGAACTAGCCCGGCAGGGTCTCGCTGCGGCTGGTGATGCGGCCCAGTTTGTCGTGGTTATAGCCCATGGTGCCCAGCGCGGTGCCTGCCAGCAGGCCGCTGTCTGGGCCCCGCGTCAGTGTCAGATCACCGGCCAGGATGACCAGGCCGTCATCGTCGTAGCTGAAGCTCGCACGATTGGCGCTGTTGACGCAGCGCTGGCTGAGCCAGAAGTGGGTGTCCCAAGTCTGTTGTTTTCTCCCGTCTCATATAGTCAGTTATGGAAAAGGCAGTGAGCGGAACACTCTGTGACTGAACAACCGGTAATCTCCGAAACCCACGATGATCTTTTCATCATGAATACAACCCAGGGCACGCATTAATTGGAGCTCCCAGCCGTGCGTGCCCCCGATTATTGCCCGCCCCGAAGTCGTTGTACGTATGGCTCTGGGCCAGAATGCCCAGCTCGCTGCCTGCCAGCAGGCCGCTATCTGCGTCCCGCGTCAGTGTCAGGTTACCGGCCTGGAGGCATATATGCCTCCGATAATGACCACGACTTCTTTCTATTTACCCCCTTTTTCTTTTATGCCCAATAGAATCAGAAAAAATGCAGCCGCCAAGTGAAGAACAAACACCCATCCGAAACCGATATTTTGACCTATCTCATAAGTATAGTCAGACATAAATCTATGATTAAACGGCTCATCAGGCTCACCCAAGTAATAAAACCCTTGAACCATAATTAGTGCCGCGAGAACGAAGTGTATGATTTTACTCAACATATTACTCTTCATTCACCAGACCCAGAACTTTTACAGCTCATGATACAATCTGCTGTCGTATAAACCCCATATCCAAAGAAGATACGCTTACCAAAATGTTCTGCGACTTCGCCACAAGCTTTAGCTAATTTCATTATCCCTTTCTCAGCTGCAGCCTCGCTAAAATTAGGCACCAGACATTGCATTTCACATGAAAGGCTCGCATTTCTATCAACCATATTTGACTGTCCATACGGACCATTACCCAGGCCATAAGGCCCACTACTAAGGCCTAAAGGATCAATCAAATTTATAGGGCTATTTACCACATACCCGTACAAGTTCGAACCATCACCCTCAAACCGAATCGGATCCTTCGCCGTCCAACGCCCGGTTTTCGCATCATAATCCCGAGCACCAAAACGGGTCAGCTCCGTATGCTGATCATAAATCCCACCGGCAAACCCAAACGGCTGGAACCCGGGATTGGTATCTTCCGTGATATTCCCCCACACATCGTAGGTCATACGCTGGGCCACATCGCCGGTGGCAGTATCGATAACGAGTCTCGGGCTACCCAGGTGGTCGGAGATAATCCGGTAGGTGTTACCGTCTTTCTCCATATACGCCGGCACATTGCGCTTGTCGCCGTAGATAAAGCGAGCGGTGATATTGCCGCTGCCATCCAGTTCGGCGATGGGGTTGAGCTGGTCCTGGTACAGGAAGCCCTGGGTCAGGATGCCGTTGACCTTCTTGCCGATGCGACGGTTTTGCCCGTCGATGACATACTCGACGGTCATGTCGCCCGGCAAAGTTACCGTGAGCAGGTTGCCCAGCTCGTCGTAGGCGTAGGTGGTGGTGGCACCGCTCTCGGTTTTGCTCTGGCGTTCACCGTTTTTGGTATGGCTATAGGTGGCCCCCTGGTAGCTGAGCAGGCGGTCCTGCTCATCGTAGGTGGCGATCTGGGCACCATTTTCATGGGTGCGGTTGCCGTTGGTGTCGTACTGCCAGGTGGTGGTCTGGCCGTTACGGGTAGCTGACACCAGATAACCTGCCGGATTGTAGTCGTAGCTGTCGCTCTGGCTTCTGCCCGGCAGGGTCTCGCTGCGGCTGGTGATGCGGCCCAGCTTATCATGACTATAGCTCAGGCTGCCGATCTGGCTGCCTGATTCGGTAAGCGTGGTAGCGGTGCGCTCCCCGAAGTCATTGTAGGTATGGCTCTGGGCCAGGATGCCCAGCGCGGTGCCTAACAGCAGGCCGCTGCAGGGGAGCGTGCCCCCCTTGATCTCTACGGTTATTTATTAGGAAAAAAAACCTATTAGCTTCATAAAAAAACTGGTTGAGTAACCCTGAAAAGCAGCAGCCAAATGACATGCTGGAACTTTACACCCCTCTTCGCTAGGGCCTATCCAGTACCGGCTATTATCGCCATAAGGCTCCGAGACGATAAAAGCCGCTCCTCTATAAGTGAATCGAATATGGATATCTCCAGATTCGAACCACCTCCTCTTTTCTATCTGGTCAACATCAGGCAGCACCCTCAGAAATCGGCAAATTTGTGGGACGCCAATAAAAACTTTTGATATTTCAAAAGCAAATATACAACCGTCATGAACTATAGCCGGGTATATAACCATCAGTTCGTCCCCCCGTCAGCGCCCGCTGCTGCAACACCAGCTCCATATGTGTTTATGGCTGGGTTAGACCTTCCTGAAGCAGCCCGTAGCGCTGCATCGCTATTATATTTGGACAAGTTAGGTTTTCTCCAGTTCTTGCCAAGTCCAAGCCTAAATGCAGCTTTAACGCTGTTACGAAATTCTGATGCAGCAGCTCCTGATGACGCTAGCATAGAACCACCTTTTACCATCCCTGCATAGGCAAGCCTTGCGCCTCCCGCAGCAAACGAAGTCCACCCCCCCACTTTATAACTGCTAGAGCAGGGATCTACTCCCCCACTCACATCGGTCAGTTCTCGTAACTCATCTCCAAACCCCAACAAGAGGCCATCACCTAAACCAGCAGAAAAGTCTACAAGACCCTGGGGAAGACTTGGGAGATTTCCGTCAAGATCAAATAAATTGATTGGATCATTCAGAACATAACCATATAAATTTTGGTCCTTGCCTTCAAACCGAATCGGATCCTTCGCCGTCCAACGCCCGGTTTCCGCATCATAATCCCGAGCACCAAAACGGGTCAGCCCAGTGTGCTGATCATAAATCCCTCCCGCAAACCCAAACGGCTGGAATCCAGGATTGGTATCTTCCGTGATATTCCCCCACACATCGTAGGTCATACGCTGGGCTACATCGCCCGTGGCAGTATCGATAACGAGTCTCGGGCTACCCAGGTGATCGGAGATAATCCGGTAGGTGTTGCTGTCCTTGACCATATACGCCGGCACATTGCCCTTGTCGCCGTAGATAAAGCGGGCGGTGATATTGCCGCTGCCATCCAGTTCGGCGATGGGGTTGAGCTGGTCCTGGTACAGGAAGCCCTGGGTCAGGGTGCCGTTGACCTTCTTGCCGATGCGACGGTTTTGCCCGTCGATGACATACTCGATGGTCATGTCACCTGGCAGAGTGACGGTGAGCAGGTTGCCCAGCTCGTCGTACTGGTACGTGGTGGTGGCGCCGCTCTCGGTTTTGCTTTGCCGCTCGCCATTTTTGGTGTGGCTGTAGGTGGCGCCCTGGTAGCTGAGCAGGCGGTCCTGTTCATCGTAGGTGGCGATCTGGGCACCATTTTCATGGGTGCGGTTGCCGTTGCTGTCGTACTGCCAGGTAGTGGTAGCACCGTTACGGGCGGCTGACACCAGATAGCCCGCCTGATTGTAGTCGTAGCTGTCGTTCAGGCTGCTCCCCGGCAAACTCTCACTGCGGCTGGTGATGCGGCCCAGTTTGTCATGGCTATAGCCCATAGTGCCGATCTGGCTGCCTGATTCAGTAAGCGTGGTAGCGGTGCGCTCCCCGAAGTCATTGTAGGTATGGCTCTGGGCCAGGATGCCCAGCGCGGTGCCTGTCAGCAGGCCGCTGCCTACGTCCCGTGTCAGTGTCAGATCACCGACCTGGGTGAGCAGGCCGTCATCGTCGTAACCGAAGCTCGCGCAATTCGTGCTGTTGACGCAGCGCTGGCTGAGCCAGAAGTGTGGATCCCAGGTCTGGGAGACCGTGCCATTGATGTCGCCCTGCCAGGATTGCCCGGTGGGCAGGGTGCCATCCCACTGGTAGGTCAGCGCGTTGCCTTCCGGGGTGGTGATCTGCGACAGGTTGCCGGTCTGTGCCTGGTACTGGTAGGTGGTGATGCCCCGCTCAAGGGTAACCTGCTCCAGTTGGCCTCCGGCATTGTAGCCGTACACCACTTCACGGTTGTCCGGGCGCTCGATACGCGTCAGGTCCCGGTCGCGATTGTAGTGATAGCGGGTGACGGTCTGCCCTTCCGTGACCTCCGGCGGAGTGTAGGCGGTTTCCTGGTCGATGCCGTCGTAGCTGAAGACATGGGCGTCGCGGCCTGGCGGGGTGAGGCTGACCAGGTTGCCGTTGACGTCATAGTCATAGCTGACTTCGCGGCCATCCGGGAAAGTCTGCTTGGTGATACGTCCCATGGCATCGTGCTCGAACTCGGTGGTCCGGGACATGGCATCGGTGAGGGTGTCCAGGTTGCCTTGGCCGTCATAGGCCAGGGAGGTTTGCCGTTGGTCCACACCGGTTCCCCGGCTCAGGCCTACCAGGCGCCCTTCGCTGTCATAGTCGAAGGTGGTGGGTAGCAGGCCGCCGGCTTCCACCTGTTGGGGGAGCAAGGTGTCCGGGTTCGACAACCTTTCGGTTACCCGGCCTTCCGCAGAGGTCATGCGGGTGAGCCCGGTGCGGGCATTCACTTCCAGGGTACTGACCTTGCCGTTCAGGTCCGTGATTTCGGTATAGCGTGCGGTGTCAGCCCCGTTTTCGGCATACTGCCGGTCTACCGTGACGGTCCGGGTGAGGCCGCTGGGCAGCTCCTGCTGGATCTGGCTGGGGCGCGGTCTCTTGGTCTTGGTGTCGAGCACGTTATCGATCAGGGTGATAACGCCGTTTTCCTCGATACGCTCCTGGAGAGCGTCCGGGGTGAGCCGGCGAGTCTTTTCCACACCGCTAGGATACTGGGTGAGCCACTGGCTATCACCGTTCTCCAGACGGGTACGCTCCACATGGTACTGACGGCTTTCGGCGGTTACATACCCGTAGTGATCTTCATTCGGGCTGAGGTGCTGGTTATAAAACACCCAGCGCCCCTCTTCCGGGTTGCGGGTTTCCAGCAATCGACCACGCGGGTTGTACTCGCGGACATGGACGTTGCCCTTCGGGTCGGATTTCTCGGTCAACAGGCCATCAGGCAGGTAATCGAAGTCGAAGCTGCCGCCATCTTCGTAGCCCACTTGGCGTAGATGATTGTTCTCATCGATGTTGAGTGTCGTTATGTGGCCGTCCGGAGACACAATTTGTGTAGGTTTGCCAAAGGTATCCCGTTCTATCAAGGTTGCGCGGCCAAACCGATCAATGATGGATTCCAGGCGCCCTTCATCGTCATATTTGAACGTGCTGAGTGTTTTACCACTATCGGTGTCGATCGTCGCTTGATGTCTACCATCGATATCGAATATGAAAGGCGTACCCGCAGCGGTCGATGACTGGCGAATACAGCGCACATGGTACAAATCTGATTTATTGAAAAGTGGACTATTGTAGCTCTCACTTTCAATACCCCAAGCCTGAGTATCATCATTGTGATTGGTTGTTGAGCTCCAATATACCTGGCGATAATCCGAAACAGCACTCCACAGCTCACCTTCCGGCAAATCCAGCTCTGTCTGGTGAACGAAAATATCATTCGGCAACACATAGAGGAGCTCATTGATGTTCGGCAAGCGCCAATCATCATAGCCTGCGTATTCTGACGCTTCACAGTGCGCGATGCTGTCATTCCAGTTCAGCTTCAGGCTGGAATTTTCTGGCGCATCTTGCCACATCAGCGCGTTTCCCTGATCGACAACAACGCCACGGGTATCATCCCTGGCAAGTCGCTCAATATAGCGCTGATCCAATACTTGACCTTTAACACACAATACTGGCTTGGGCGCTTCATCCGGGTTTGCGCTAAGCTGATTCCATAACTCCAAGCTTCGTGACGGGTCATAAATCATTTGGCTAACTGCGCCGCCACCTTTAGTCGCTGTATAGCCCACCTCTTTGGGCGTTGGCAACCTCCAGCCGCCCCCCCAGAAGTTATCCACCATCTCGCAATATGCTGCTGCCTGATTCCGGGTACGACGCAATTGTGGCTCATCAAAAAATTGCCACTCAAGGCCAGTAACATTGTCGATTAAGGTGCCAATTTCAGTGATGCCGTAATCTGAAACACTTCCTCCAGATTGATAATAGCCATCATCACCATCAACAAAGCTATAACTCTGCCCTGTTTTAAGAATGAACAAGCGTGACGGATAAGACTGAACGCCACCACTTCCAAGATAGATTTTCCCTGCAGAGCCGCTTTCATGAACACCAGATAACGACCAGCCTTCCGCTATTTGACCAGGAAACGTATTACGCAATGTAATGCTGCTATCTTTCCATGCAACAAATGCTCTTCTGCCTGGAACCTGTGTAGCACGGTCACCCAAGGTAGCCCAAAATCTCGGAAATTCATCAAGAGAGGCACCCTCAACCGCAGCATTACCGGAACTCGCATAGGTACGGCGATACTCATAGCCGATCCTGACACGACCACTAATATCGCCTGAAGAGCGGGTGCCATCGATGTTGTAGCCGTCCCAGACGAACTCCGCTTCCTGGTTGTGCTCTGCGGGCAAACGTTGCTCGAACTGATGACCACCAATATCCAGTTGAACGATAATTCCCTCAAGCGACCCTGATACCTCATCGCCGCTCGCTTTGATTCTTATCACATGCTCATAACCATCCGTTCTTTGGCTATGGTAGTGCAACGACTGGTTTGTGCCAGTGACAGGAATAGCTTCATGAAAGCTTCGTTGATGGAGCATGCAGAATGATCCCGTTTCTGCACAATCATCCTCATGCTCTTTCTCTTCATCGACATCCACCTCCAGGTCAATAGGAGGCTCCGCATCAGAAGGTGCAAAGTTGTAGTCGTACGGCGTCATATGATCAAAAGCGCCCCACCAAAGCGTATCCCCGGGCGAGTAATCCGCCTGTGACAAACCCGTTATCTCATCATCGGTGTTTCCATTTCCATTCAGATCATCAGGCTGGTCATCGCCGGTATAGTCCAAGCCGTCAAATTGTCCGTTTCCACTGCTATCAACAAGTTTTACGACGACACCATTGGGCGATGCAACCCATTCATCGGCTAATCGGTCAAAGTAGCCAATGGGAATAATCTCCCCAACCTCAAAACCCAGGAAGTTATCGACAAACATGACGACAAATCCATCAAAAATCACCTTGTCGCTATGATGGGTGTCCGCCACATGAAGATCATTGGCAAAGGTAAACGCCGTTTCTTTCGGTAGCGCTCCCGGCATGGAGCCAGGGGTTTCAAATTCCGTTGCAGAAAACCAGAAATCATCCAGATTACGCTGTGAACCATCAGCAGAAACAATCGTTGCCTGAGTTATATCATTAAAGACAACCGTCGCTTTCCGTGACCCAGACTCGTCATTGATAACGGAAGACTGGTGCACCTGGGTTTGTCCACTGGAAAGGTCAATATGCGAACGCTTTGAATCTCTAGGCAGCAAAGTAACCGTTTCCAGATTCCCCCAGGCATTGGATGGAGCAACCGTTCGACGCTGCACCACAAGATATCCTGGCTTTTCATAGACAAGCGTCTTGTTTCCTGCCGGGCCAGCAATAACAAACTGTCCATCACTATCCGTACGAGTTGAGCCAAGTTCTGGCCGGTTCAAGAAGCTAACCTGAACACCTGATAGAGACGAGCCATCTTTGGTTTTCACCGATCCCGTAAATCGAGTCAGTAACTTAGGGTCATAGGCCTGAATTGATGCGTTATCAGGCACATGGCCCAAGAAGGATTCAGCCGGAGTCCCGATGATGTTGCTGGTATCCGTGCGCTGCTGCACATGGACATGAAGACTATTGGATTGCAGATCGCCTAGGCGCGCAATAACACTGGCCCGGCCAATTTGAACGGCCTGAATCTGGTTATTATTGACAGCAACTACTGAGCGATAGTCCGGGATGAACTGAGCAAAGTGAGTAAGATCGACGGTCTGTCCACCACTATAGAGCCCAGTAAGCTGTATGGATGCCTGATTACCTGGGGTCATCAACAATGTTGAAGGTTCGATTCGGATCCGTTCCATGCCTTGCTGATCGATGCTGGCTGGATCCAGTGTTATTACATGTTCGGTTACACAGCCTTGTGCATCTGAAACATCAATACTTTTTATCCGCTGTGAGTCCCAGCTCGGCCCTTCATCCACCGTGTTGAACACCGTGACATAGCCGGAATAATTACCCGGGTCACCCCCTGGCGCATATGCGCCACGGGAAATACCTATCCCTATTAAGCCCTCGTCGTAAGATGATCCATGATTTTCATTTAGACCCGTTTGCAGCAAATGATCCCTATGCCCCCAGGCTGGTCCATTAGCCCATTCAAAATCCACGAACCAATCCTTGTCTTGGTAAATCCAGTTATAAATAGATTTAACAGCGGCATACTCCTCTGTAGGCATATTTTCACTGGTAGAGAGACTCGAAATAGATTCATTTTTTATGGGGAGGGAATCTCTGCTCGTTTCAACATATTGCTCTAAATCCAGCCGCTGCTGAGGAGACTGACCGTCAGCATAGTGATCAATTATCAAGTTGTTAGATCGGATATATTCTGAATAACTTTGTGCTACCGAGACGATATCCATATCAATACCGGAATAGGGCTTGATTCCTCGAGCAGCCCTTTCCGCATTAATGATATATAACGTTTTCTCCTGTATAGAAAACGCATCCCATTCAGACTGATTAGGCATAATGAGGTATTGTGAAACCGATGGATCCTGAGAGCGGGCATAATTAAATGCCCGAGCGATATCATCTACGCTCTCAACACTGCCACCATGCCAATCAACGTTATCCTCTGGATATCTCACCTCGTAAGATCGGTCATCTTCAATTGGGTTAGCAGGACACTCTGCCAAGTTCCTTAAAACATCGACAGAAAGATTCAAGATGGCTAAATCCGAGGTTCCATATTCTGAAAAAACGGATAGCTCAACCTGGTATTCGCCAGAATCAAGGCCTTCTTCAATGAAAAGGATATCCGATTCCGATATCAACTCACCATTCAATCGCCATTCGTAAAAGAGATCACCATGCTCAACAGAACTTTCACCTCCATCAATCTCAATAGGACTGTGCTCATATACAAAGTAATCTTGAGGCAGTACAGCTTGGGGTTGCGGTGCGGCCTGAATATCAATATTCACCGACTCCTCATGGACTCGGCCATCGGCATCGGTGATTTTTAATACAACAACATGGGACCCAACTGGCAACCCCGAAATATCAAGAACAGAGTTGCTTCCCAGTATTGCGCCGCTTTGCCCGTCTCGCCATTCCACATCCTGAAGGTTCAGATGCGAAATCGAATCGCTGGCATCAAGAATGACAGCACCGCCTTCATAGTGACTTTCATCAGTATCAATTGATATTTCTGGGCGATCCGCGACCTTAACAGTTATCTCTTCGATACTGGAAAGGCCGTTAATATTGGTAACTGTCAGCTCGAAAACTAAATTACCTGCTTCAAGATTTCCCCGAACCAGTGATGACGAATTACTTACAACTTGATCTGTATCGATAGATCGCCACTGATAACTCGCGATACCTGCCATATCGTAAGAGCCGCCGGCATCCAACGTGAGGGTTTCGTCTGACCAGATAGATGCACTACCTTCAATGGCAATCTCTGGCGGGCCATAAACGGCAACTTCAACAGGAACGGAAGAGGTTTGAGATAATCCATTCTCATCCCAAACTGTCAGCACTACCTGGTAAACGCCTTGCTCGGAGAAACTGAAATCAACGCTTTCTGACTGGCCGAGCACCAGATCTTCGCTCACCTCACGCCATTCGTACTGAACAATATTACCATCCACATGAAAGCTTCCCGCAGCACTAAGCGTGACAGACTCATTGACATTTACAGATATCGGGCCCAATGGAGACACTATGGGCACCGGCTCTCCGTATGATCGGACACATCGTATTGGTAGCTCTGTATCAATAGAGATTGAGTTGAAGTTTAGATTTGCTACCCAGCTTCCCGGATAGTTTGATTCGCTATCGTATTGATATCTGAACCGATAGCGACTGCCCTCATAAACCAATGTCGATGATTGCCAATATGGCTCATCAGGGACATTTTTAAAGAATAATGATTCATCGCCTCCTTCTACATAATACTCAAACTCTCTCTGCAAAACGTGAGATTCGTTGAAATTGGGAAGCCTCCAATCTTCGTATCCACCAACAGTTAGATTTTCACAATGCTGGATTGCTTCATTAAAATCCCCAGCGACAGAAAGAACACTCTGATCATCTTGCCACATCAGCCGGTTCTCTCTATCAACGACAACAGAAAAATTATCGAGTCGCTGCATTTCCGGTATAAACTTCTGATCACCACTAACACAGCGAACAAACCCTTCTATACTCGAGTCTGAGGGCAGAACCCTTTTGTTATTGAAATTAACAAATGTATCGAAAGATCTGCTGGATGGCTGCTCGTTATTATTTTCAGCATGAAACATGTCGCCATCATATCCAGAACCCACACTTTCAAAAACGGAACTTATATAATGACCGCCAGAGACACCTCGGTAGTGATCCATGAGATAAACCAATTCCAGACGATTGGGTAATCGCCAATTATTTCTTCCTCCATGGGTTAGATATTGGCAATAATTTTTCGCTGCCAAGCGTGTTACTTCCTGGCTCAACACTGAGGCATCGTCCTGCCAAACAAGACCATTGACCTTGTCTATAACCACCTGATTAGCCAGGTCTCTCTCAAAAACCCGCGGCGTCCCTTCTCGCATTCCGCCGTCATCATAAGGACTTATAGACACTCTGGAACCGGTTCTGGGAATTCGTGAATATCCCTCCTCTGTCTGTTCCCTCAAAACCAACGGGGAGACTGATAATGTAAACTCCTTAATATCTTCCAGACCATATAAGTCAACCACCTGCACTCTGACAAGGTGTTCTCCAACAGCGCTGGCATCAGGCTTCCATTTCAGAACCACATCATCGAATTCCATTGATGGCGGCCCATCCAGCAAGTTATAAAAAACATCCCTTTCATGGCTTAGCTCTTCAATAATGACCGGGTATTCAAAATACTCGCCAACAACCAGATTACTGGGCGGTTCTGAAGTAATTATTGGCGGAATAACAGGGTCCATTACTGGCAATGTGAACTCTTGCTGAACTGCAGCACCACGCTCATCTGTTACGACGACGACGAACGTTTGTTCGCCGATTTGGTCGCGAGCAGGAATCCACGAAATTCGGCCGGAGTCTGAATGGAGATCAACGCCCTCTGGCGCAGTAGCCAGCGAATAGCACAAGTCGTTATTTTCAGGATCATCAGCCCAGACTTGATATTCAAACGGCTTGTCGAACACTGCTTCCAACGGCGGCAAACTAATAATGTTGGGGCTATTATTTTGCTGCGAAAGCTGGTCTTGGGTAAGACCAAACCCTTCTCCTGTAACAACATCTTGATGACAGGAACCCGTCGTGCCGCCTTTTATCAATACGGCAAGGGAAAAATCCTGGGCAGGAGGGGAGCTTTCAAAAAGGTCATATATTTCTTGTCCTGTGATACTTTGGGGCGGCTCCTCTTCGTCTTGGCTATCAAACCAAATCTCACCAATAATCTTAGGCTCAATAAAAAAGTTTTGGACTTTTACAGACACCCCATGACTATCATTTTTGAGTACAAGATCACTCCCTACTCTATAAAATTGGGAGGCGATATCTGAATATTGAATGCCACCGGAAAATTTTACATTCGCAAATTTCCCTTCAGAAACCACTGTATTGGCGCCATCACCAGGCTCGAAAACGAACGTAACCGGGTAGTCACCTTGCAAAGAAGGGGGATTTTGCAGACCTATTCCTCTGTGACTTGCTACAAGAATGTCATTACCTGACCCGGGATAAACAAACCGATTTCCCATTCGAGGAATAATCAGGTCATTACCATTTGTTCCATTCAGATCCGGCCCTGCACCACCACCCAGCAGCAGGACTGGAGGGATTTCTTGTGTTGATGGCGATGACAGCGAAAAAATTTGCAAAATCTGAGCTTTATCAATTGCCTGACCATCAGAGAGCCTGATCTCTGAAATAGTGTTTTCTACCCCGAAGAAGTCTTTTACGGTTATTTTCAGGTTTTTGCTGCTGATATTCAGTATCAGATCGTCATTACCTTGCTGACTGGTAAAGCTACTCGCCACATCCTGATAAGTAACGCTTTGATCGAAGAGGATATAATTGTAACCGGCAGATTCAGCAATGACGTTTTCTCTATCATTTTCCTTAAATTGATAAACGTTATTCCCATTCCCGCCGACCAGGAAGTCACTCCCTTTCTTGCTGGTGATAAAGTTGTCACCTTCGCCAACATAAATAAAATCATTGCCATCGGTGCCTACCAGATAGTGAGGATCTTCAGGAAGCCCACCCCCTGGATTCCCGCCACCACCGTCGTCACCACCGTCACCTCCATCATTTCCTCCACTTCCATCATCACCGTCGTCACCGCCATCATCACTACTGCCACCGTTGCTACCCTGCTCCCACACACTACCGTTTACATTCAAGGTGAAATTTCGCTCTTCAGTGGGAGCCTGAACACCAAATAACTGGAAAAGGCTGGCTGCATCCAGCTGCCCGCCGGATTCGAATTCGATGGATGAAATAATTCCGGAATGAGAAAAGAATTGGTGGATACGAACTTGGTCATTATTGGTTTGATTCCCAAGAACCAGATCATCACCTGATTTCTGTAGCTGGGTTGCCACATCGTTAAATTGAATCCCACCACTAAACCTAACAACATGCATCCCGGACGATGCAATAATCGTATTAGAACCATCGCCGGGAAAGAATTCGAAAGTTGAGGCGTAAGCTCTGCCAATAATCAAATCATCGCCAGCCAGACCCTGTATCGTTGAGGGAGTAATATCCGGAACCAGTATCTCTGCAGACGAAGACCCAACAAGGGTAGAATTCGTATCAACTTCAGTGACTAGAGTCTTTTGCGTTCCTTGATTAGTTGGTGCCGGTCGCCCAAAGACTGAGAACAGCTGACTCGCCGACAGGGTTTCGCCGTTAGAAAAATGGAAGCTCGTTATCGTGTCTTGTACTGCGAAGAAATCCCTAACTGTTAATGACTGATCGCCACCCCCTATAACCAGCCTCAAATCATCGCCACTAGTCCACAGACCACTGGCGACATCGGAAAAGGTGATTCCCGGCTGAAATTCAACAGTGTTACTCCCTGCCACCTCCACCAACGTTATTTGGCCACTACCCGGGAAGACTTTGTAGGTGTTATCCCCGTCCCCACCAATGACAACGTCATCCCCAGTGGATACATCAACGGTATAGTCCTGGCCTCCAAGAACAATCAAGTCGTCCTGGTCAGTTGCTGATACTTGATTGGATAGAGAGTTGCTATCTGTTACAGGATTGGCAATAACAAACAGGATGGAGAATAGGCAAAAAAATACTGCTAGGAGACGATAGATCGACATGAATGCGTTCCCTTCATTCCTCGACCTGCCAAGCACTGCCTTCCCTGCAGCGGTAACAGCCATGCAAGCCTAGTGTTAATTAGCCGCACTCCCCCACCGAAGCAATTAAGTGCGATTTATATGTCCACTAGAGCTAAATGGGCCAGACCTCTCAAAGCAAGCCTGTCTGACAAAACTGTAGACAACATCACAACATGAGAGCCATACATAGCGAATAACTTACGCGGGGAAAAGCTTATATCGTACATTTCGCCCCCTCGATATCATCCTGGCATCAGAAACTTATAATAATGATTGAATAGCGTGTAATACTAAAAAACCCCGCTTTCACGGGGTCTATGAATAACGCCTTGATGCCAACAGGAAGACCCCTTCTCACCCCACCGCTTCGAAAAGCGGCTCGCCCAACATCACCGACGCGGCCTGATGCCCCTGCCAATACCCCTGCTCCAGCTTTTGGCCATGGGTGGTCAAGCGGCTGACCGGAAAGCCGCGGTCTGGCGCAATCACTGTGAGTCGGCAATCCTCGGGCGGGTTCTCGATGAACGCCAGTGCGTCATTGTAGGTTTGCGAGCGTTTCCGCATACCGGCATATAGCCCCGGCATTTCCCTGACCCAGGGTTTCAGTAGTGGTGCCAGCGGGCTGGGTTTCTTGCGATACCCCTGATGCCGTGACAGCACCACGGTGATATCCCTGGCGCCCTGTTCATAGGCCCAGCGCACGGGAATGGAATCGCCCACCCCACCATCGGTCATGGGATGCCCGTCCACCGTGGGAAATTGTCGGTAGGCAAAAGGAATGGAACAGGACGCTGTCATGATCTCGTCCAGGTTGTCCGGCGTCGCGTGGTGATAACGTGGCTCGCCGTCCTCCACGGAAGTGGTCACCACCCATAGCGGCGTCTGCGATTGCCAATACCGGTCCAGACTCAGCGGCACATCCCGTAAGGATTGATGCCACAGCCAGTGCACATCGCACAAATGACCGCCGGCCATGAAACGCTGCCAGTTGATGAAATCCGGGCGGCAGGCGTGATCGGTGATGATGCGCCGGTTGCGGCCATGATCTCCGGCCAGGTAACCGATCAGGTTGGTGGAACCGGCGGATACGCCCACCGCAAAATCAAACTCCCGGTAATCTTTCTCCAGAAAGGCATCCAGCACCCCGCGGCAAAAATGCCGCGCATGGCACCCCCTTCCACGACCAGAGCCCGCGAGGACATATCCGTCTCCTGTTTGATCTGACACCTTGATTCACTTTGCCAAAGCCAGGCCGAGAGCGGAAATAACCCCTCCCTGTTCCCGCCATCGCCGTCGCCCATGGCGACATCTTGCACAACGCAACCTTTTGCACTGTTACGGCGCAGCTGCATCAGCGTGACGCACACCAGCCTGACAAATCCCACCAACCTGGTCAGCCCTTCGACATTTAATTTATGTAAAAACAATTACTTAAATTTTTTCTGTCTGTTTGGCACCGGGTTTGCACTAGTCCGCATACCAACTTGTATACAAACAGGTGTGCTAAACGAATGATCGGCTGGACTCTTCGACAATGGCAGGCGGCCTACCGCAGCGGTGACCTCACCCCGCTACAGGCCATGAAACAACTGGCGGCACTGCTGCACGACAGCGAGCGCGCCCTGTGGATTCACCTGCTGGACGAGTCCTCCCTGGTCGCCCAGGCCGAGGCCCTGACGGATCCGTCCCTGCCTCTCTACGGCATTCCCTTCGCGGTGAAAGACAATATTGATGTGGCCGGTATGCCGACCACGGCGGCCTGCCCCGCCTTTGCCTACACAGCGCAGGAAGACGCCACCGTGGTCAGACTGCTGCGCGACGCCGGCGCGATTGTGGTGGGCAAAACCAATCTGGATCAGTTTGCCACCGGACTGGTCGGCACCCGCTCCCCTTACGGGGAAGTGCCCAACCCGTTCAACGGCGACTACCTCAGCGGCGGCTCCAGTTCCGGTTCGGCGGTGAGCGTCAGCCTGGGGCTGGTGCCCTTCTCGCTGGGCACCGACACCGCCGGCTCCGGGCGGGTACCCGCAGCCTTTACCAATATCGTCGGACTGAAACCCAGCCGCGGTGCCATCAGCACCCGAGGCGTGGTGCCCGCGTGCCGAACCCTGGACTGCGTCAGCGTGTTTGCGCTGAACGTGGAAGATGCCCTGACCATTTACCGCCTTATCGGCCAGTTCGATAGCGACGATGCTTTCAGCCGTCCGGCGCCGTCACGGCAGAAAACCGGGCTGCCTGCACGACCGAAGCTGGGGATTCCCCACGATCTGCCCTGGTTCGGTGACCACAAGGCAAAGGCGCTCTGGGAACAACAACTGGAGAGCCTCAGCAGTCTTGCCGAGCTGGTTACCGTGGATACCACCGTGCTGCAGGATGCGGCAGCCCTGCTGTATCAGGGCCCATGGATAGCCGAGCGTTTCTCTGTCACTGACACCCTGTTGCAGGAAACACCGCAAGCCCTGTTACCGGTCATCCGTGACATCCTGGAACCGGCGGCACAGATCAGCGCCGTTGACAGTTTCCGCGCCCAATATCGTCTGGCCGAACTCAAACGTCAGTCAGACAACCTGCTGGCCGGTGTGGATGCCCTGCTGCTACCCACCACCCCGGGCATCTATACCCGCGACGCGGTACGCAACGATCCCATCACCCTGAACAGCCAACTGGGTACCTGGACCAACTTCGTCAACCTGCTGGACCTGTGTGCCCTGGCCCTTCCCGGCGGTTTTCGGGACGACGGCCTGCCCGGCGGCATCACCCTGATTGCCCCCGCCTGGCAAGACCATGCCCTGGCGGAATTCGGCCAGCGCTGGCAACAGCACCAGCCCTGGCAGGCCGGCGCCACCGGTCAGGCACTGCCGGCACCGGAAAAAAATGCCGCCAGCGATAACCATGATGATTCCATCACCGTGGCGGTGGTCGGTGCCCACCTGACCGGCATGCCACTGAACAGTCAGCTGGTGGAACGCGACGCGGTGCTGCTGGAAGCCACCCACACCGCTCCCTGCTATCGCCTCTATGCCCTGGCCAACACGGTGCCTCCCAAACCCGGGCTGATCCGCAACGAAAAAGACGGCGGAGACAGCATTCCCATCGAACTGTGGCAAATGCCTATCGAACACTTCGGCAGCTTTGTCGGGCTGATTCCTGCACCCCTTGGCATTGGCAGCCTGGAAACCGTGGATGGCCGCTGGGTGAAAGGATTTATCTGCGAGCCCTGGGCCATCGACGAAGCCACCGACATTACCGAACTGGGCGGCTGGAGAAACTACATCGCCGCGCTGAACAAGAAGGAGTCCCTCTGATGTTAACGAAAGTGCTGATCGCCAACCGGGGTGAAATTGCGGTGCGTATCTGTCGCACCCTGAAGCAGATGGGCATTGCCTCGGTGGCGGTCTATTCAGAGGCGGATCGCAACAGCCAGCACGTCAGCGTGGCGGATGAAGCGGTATCCCTGGGCGGCCAGACCGCCGCAGACAGTTATCTGAAAACCGACCTGATTCTGCAGGCCGCCAAAGACACAGGCGCCGAGGCTATTATTCCCGGCTACGGATTTCTTTCCGAAAACGCCGAGTTTGCTGAAGCCTGCGCCGCCAACGGCATCGCTTTTGTGGGCCCGACCCCGCAACAACTGCGCGAGTTCGGCCTCAAGCATGAAGCCCGTGCCATCGCCGAAAAAGCCGGCGTGCCACTGGCCCCCGGTACCGACCTGCTGCAAAGCCTGGACGACGCCAAACAGGCCGCACTGCAGATCGGCTACCCGGTGATGCTGAAAAGCACCGCCGGTGGTGGCGGCATCGGCCTGTCCCGCTGCAACAACGAAGACGAACTGGTCGCTGCCTTTGAGTCGGTAAAGCGGCTCGGGGAAAGTTTCTTTTCTGACAGCGGCGTTTTTATCGAACGTTTTGTGGCCCGGGCCCGCCATGTGGAAGTGCAGATCTTCGGTGACGGTAACGGTACCGTGCTGGCCCTGGGCGAGCGCGAATGTTCCCTGCAGCGTCGTAACCAGAAAGTGGTGGAAGAAACCCCGGCGCCCAATCTGCCACAGGCGACCCGGGAACAACTGCACGCCAGTGCGGTGCGGTTGGGCCAGACCGTGAAATACCGCTCTGCGGGCACGGTGGAATACATTTACGACGACGAGCGTGATGAATTCTATTTCCTGGAAGTGAATACCCGCCTGCAGGTGGAGCACGGCGTCACCGAATCCGTCTTCGGCGTGGACCTGGTTCAGTGGATGTTGCAACTGGCCGGCGGCGAACGTCCGCCACTGGATGACAGCTACACCAGCCAGGGGTCTTCCATGGAAGTGCGCATCTACGCCGAAGATGCGCTGAAAGATTTCCAGCCCAGCCCGGGCGAACTCACCGAGGTGCGCTTCCCGGACAATATCCGCCTGGATGGCTGGGTGGACACCGGCACCGTGGTCAGCCCTCACTATGATCCCATGCTGGCCAAAGTCATCGTCCATGGCAGTGATCGTGCCGACGCCCTGAAGAAGATGCAGACCGCCCTGGCACAAACCCGCCTCTCGGGCATCGCCACCAACCTGGACTATCTGCGCCAGATTCTGCGCGACGACAATGTCATTGCCGGCACCGTTTCCACTCGCTATCTGGAAACCTTTACCTATACGCCCAGGGCCTTCGACGTTGTCGAGCCAGGCACCTACACCACGGTGCAGGATTATCCTGGCCGGGCCGGCTACTGGGATATCGGTGTGCCGCCGTCCGGGCCCATGGACGACTTTGCCTTTCGTCTGGCCAATCGCATCGTCGGCAACCATGACAGCGCCGCCGGCCTGGAAGCCACCCTGGTGGGGCCCTCGCTCACCTTCCATTGCGATACCGTGGTAGCACTTACCGGTGCGCCCTGCCCGGCGCAACTGGATGGTGTCAGCGTACCCTTGTGGGAACCCATCACCGTCAAGGCCGGCCAGACCCTCACCACCGGCAAGGTAGAAAACGGTTGCCGCACCTATATTGCCGTGCGCAACGGCATTGATGTCCCCGACTACCTGGGCAGTAAATCCACCTTCGTACTCGGCAAGTTTGGCGGCCACGGTGGGCGCACCCTGCGCAAGGGTGACGTGTTGTCGATCTGTCAGCCGCAGCTGGAGGGGTGCCCCACCCCGGCGCCGGTGGCCGAGCCGCACCCGGTCGAGAACGGATTGATCCCGGACTACCCGCAACAATGGGACATCAAGGTGCTGTACGGCCCCCATGGGGCGCCGGATTTCTTTAGCGAAGATGCCATTGAAGAATTCTTCAACGCCGACTGGCAGGTGCATTACAACTCCAACCGACTGGGCATTCGCCTGGTGGGTCCGAAGCCGAGCTGGACCCGTACCGATGGCGGCGAAGCCGGGCTGCACCCGTCCAATGTTCACGACAACGAGTACGCCATCGGCTCCATCAATTTCACCGGTGATTTCCCGGTCATCCTGACCAAGGATGGCCCGAGCCTTGGGGGGTTCGTCTGCCCGGTGACCATCGCCAAGGCCGAGCTGTGGAAAGTGGGCCAGTTGAAACCCGGGGACAGCATCCGCTTCTCGCCAATCAGCTTCGCCGAGGCCAAGGCCATGGAAGACGCCCAGGATGCGTCCATTGAAAACCTGGGTGTGATTCCGCTGGTCAACCCGGCGGTGACCGATCACAGCCACACCTTTACCTCTTCCACCATGCTGGCGGAGATAGATGCCAACGGTCATGTACCGCGGATCGTCTACCGGCAGGCCGGCGACAAGTACATCCTTATCGAGTACGGCGACAACGTGCTCGACCTTGCCCTGCGCATGCGTGTCCATGCGCTGATGGAAAACCTGAAGGCGTCACCGGTGGAGGGCATTCTGGAATTGTCTCCGGGGGTACGCAGCCTGCAGGTCCATTACGATTCCCGCCGCCTTGATCAGGACCGCCTGGTCAACACACTGCTGGACCGTGAACAGACCATCGGCAGTGTGGACGACATGGTCGTGACTTCCCGGGTCCTGCATCTGCCCATGGCCTTCGAAGACAGCGCCACCCTGGATGCGGTCACCCGTTACCAGGAAACCATTCGCCAGGATGCCCCCTGGCTGCCCAACAACGTGGAATTCATTCGCCGCATCAACGGCCTGCAATCCACCGACCAGGTGCGCGACATTATTTTCAGTGCTAGCTATCTGGTGTTGGGCCTGGGAGATGTGTATCTGGGGGCCCCCTGTGCGGTGCCCATTGATCCGCGCCACCGCCTGATGACCTCCAAGTACAACCCGGCGCGCACCTATACCGCCGAAGGCACCGTGGGTATCGGCGGCGTCTACATGTGCATCTACGGCATGGATTCCCCCGGCGGTTACCAGCTGGTGGGTCGCACCCTGCCGATCTGGAACAAACATCTGAAGAACGCCC
>Ga0114906_1000607_pt1 | contig 19903 bp, 16 predicted proteins | sample MalvirDeepMed_M9_FD_89687 | JGI IMG/M metagenome (GOLD analysis project Ga0114906, IMG submission 89687) | Marine viral communities from the Global Malaspina Expedition - Malaspina viral metaG DeepMed_M9 | ecosystem: Environmental > Aquatic > Marine > Oceanic | place: Mediterranean Sea...
CATTTATACCATCTGTCTCAAGTTCAAACTCCCAATTTTCATCAAAAAATGGAATTACAAATTTTCTCCCTGCTTTTTCACTATAATAATCTTCCTTCGCCTGTACGTCTTCTGCGTCGCCTTCAGCATGCTCATGTTTGCCCACCAGCACAACATCTCTTGCGTCTTGTACCTGGCCATCTTCAAGATACTGAAATATCATTTTAACCGAACCTTGATCATCTTCAGACTTGGCGCCCCAAATTACCGCATCTTGACCATATTGTTGGCCCATTTCTACGACATTAGATTTGGTCATGTTGGGAATCAAAAAAGATCTTTCGAAATTGCCAAATTTCCCTTTAATTTTTATAGGGCCATATCCGGCGGCTTTCAAATCTCTAAACAGCTCTTTGTTTCGCTGATTGTTTTCATCACGAGGCAATTGTTCTGAGTTTGGATTCCATGCAGTCATAATTCCCACTTCATCGACTTGTGGGACCATTCCTAAAAGCATTCTATGCACTCTCAAAAATCCACCTTCATTTAAGTGTTGTCTCACCATTCTTTGTACAAGTTTTTTCGTTTCTCTGTTCATCGATTAGTCAATACTCCATAAACGTAGTTCTCTAATATTAAATAGAACTCACCTTCACAAATATCAATTTTCTGAATCATAGAATTTTCTACCACAATTTTATCGCCCTTACTGACATTAATTGTACAAGTAGGCGAAATTTCTATGACTTTGACAACTGCGTAAGAAACATCTTCCAATTTATAAGACTCAGGCAAAAGAACATTTGATTCTGGTTTTTCTTGTACATTGTCAATTTTATTTATTACAATGTGACGATTCCTTGGACTAATTTTCATTGTATTCTCCTTCTATCCGCATTTTGCATAGCCACAATAAGAACAAGTGATGCAGCCGTCCTGATAAATTAAGCCATTTTCAGTGCTACAAGATGAACATGCTTTGTCTGAGTATGCTTGCTCTCCGTTTTGAATATAGTTTTTGAGGATCCTAGCTATGCATCTAGCAAAGCTAAACATGTCACTGTCCTTATCTTTTTGAAGTTGTTCGACCAAAAAGCTTGGTTTAGCGCCATGTCGAAGAGAAAGAGATATCATTCGAGTGAAAGCTGAATTGTTAGGATTGTCGAAAATCTTTACAACGTCGCGAACAACCATTTCATCGCCGTTTCTACCTACTGTTAAATCATAACGATTTTCCTTAGTTTTAAACCTAATCTTGGTAAGTTCCCCCTTAACCAAACTTTTTGGAATTTCAATCAGGTTTGAGAGACCACCCATTACTTCGTACGGCCGGCCGTCTAGAAGCCCAACAAGGACTGTCCACTTTTCACTCTTAATAGTGGTATGATGAATGTCACACTCAACAATTTCTGGGCGTGGGTGACCTAAGGAAGATGAAAATTCTTTTTCGTTCTCTTCATCGGTGATCAAGACTCCTGAACGAGAGCCATCAACATACACCGTAATCCCCTTGAGTCCCATCTTCCATCCCAAAAAATACAACTCAGCTACGGTTGACGGATCCGTGCCTTTAGGAAGATTTATTGTCGAGCTAATGGAATGGTCAACGCTTTTCTGAATTGCCGCCTGTACTTCTACTCTTTGCTTCCAGTCAATTTGATCACTTGTGACGAAAAAGGCCGGCAAGGAGTCTGGACACTCTATTCTTGTAGAACCTATCGTTTCGAGCCACTCTCGTACATTGTGGTGAAAGACTTTATATTCTAACCATCGATCTCCAAGCTCATCCACAAAATCTGCTTCTATATTCTTTTCGTCATGAGAAAGCTTTCTTCTTCGGGTATAGCTATTTCTGAACACGGGCTCTAGACCCGAACTAGTTTGGGACATTATCGAGACACTGCCAGTTGGAGCATTTGTTAAGATAGATATGTTACGTCTTCCGAATCTGGAAATTTTGTCCTGCAAAAAATTTGGCAATCTTGAAATATAAGAATTCGATTTTTCTGTGGCCCAGTCAAAAATTGGAAAGGCCCCGCGCTCTTGGGCCAGGTCTGTGCTCTCTTCATATGAAACGACTTTCAGAATCTCATAAATTTTTTCAATTTCCTGCAGAGCCTCTGGACTATCATACCTCAAATTTAAATTCGCTATAGCGTCGGCTAGTCCATGAGTACCTAAGCCAGTACGGCGCCCGCTTTTGCACACACTCAAGAGCTTAGACCACATATGTTTTTCATCTGCTGTATCACAAACTTTAATAATTTTCTCCAATTTTTCAATCTCAAGTTCGACTAGATCGTCCGACAATCTCATGCCAGCAGAAACAACTTTAGCAAACTTGTTGTAATTAAACTTTGCTTTGTCGGTGAATCTATTTGTAACAAAGTTCTTAAGATTGATAGAGATCAGCCTGCAAGAATCATATGCAGAGAGAGGGATCTCGCCACACGGATTAGTAGTCAAAGTTTTAAATCCCTTATCTGCATACTCGTTAGCAGGCAAATTATTTATTATGTTATCCCACATCATCAGCCCGGGCTCGGCGGTTTTTGTAGCCGATTCTACTATTGAGTTCCAAAGCTCGCACGCGTCGATCTCTTTCGTATACGTTGGGTTATCAGACTCAACCGGAAACTGTAGAGTAAATGATTGCTTGCTCTCAACAGCTTCCATGAACCGGTCACTTATTTTCACAGAAACATTGGCACCAGTGACTTTTGTTAAGTTATGCTTCATTGTCACAAAGTTTTCAATATCCGGGTGCCTGATGTCCATCGTGATCATTAAGGCACCGCGTCTGCCATTTTGACCAATCATTCTGCATACATATGAGTAAAAGTCAGCAAATGACCAAGCACCTGTCGTTGTACCGGCAGAATTATTTACCGCTGTACCATCAGGTCGAAGGTGAGATATGTCTAGACCGACGCCACAGCGCCTTTTAAACAAGTTCGCCAACTCCTTGCCTGAATCCATTATAGAAGATACATTGTCTTCAGGAGACTTGACAACTACACAGTTAGATAAAGAAACGTTTACATAATCATTCCCAATACCCATCATTGGGGAACCTTGAGGCACTACATAATCAAAATTTTTCAAAAGGTTGTATATTTTTTTCTCTGACAGAGACCGTTCGCCTCCGAACTTTTCTTCAACACGTGAAAATTCTTTAGCTAGCCTCTTGTGCATGTCGTCAGGAGTTCTCTCCAACAACTTTCCTTTCTTATTTTTCAATGCGTATTTTGTGATCCATACATTCGTCGCGAGGTTGTCCCCATTAAAATATTCTAATGTTGCTTGTTTTACTTCTTGTTTAGTGTAAGTCATCTTGTTTCTTTTTGTCCTTAAATATTTTGTATCTTTCTTCCAAAGACTTTTTCTGCTCGGCCACAGTTTTTACGATACTCCTTATCTCATCGCTTTCTTGGTCCAACACGTCAATAAAAACACTAGAGGTATCCATTCTAATCGGAAACTCTATGCCGTCCGGACCATTTCTATTTTTTGCAATAAATATTCTACCGCCATTACTTTTTTTATCGCTAGTCGTTCTAGAGATAGTAAAAATAAAATCAGCAATAAAACATTTGTTAAAAGCCTCTGATATGGATTCCATGGTAACCACCTCTGCATTTAAACCAGATCTATTGGTCTGAGAAGCCGTCCATACAGGGCACTCATAGACCTGCGCGATAGCGCGAAGATCTTCATAAATAGTCTCTAATTCGTGTCTTTTTTCCTTTCTAATTATAGAAGGTCTTAGCAGGTCTCCGTAGTCAATAATAATCATGTCCACGTCATGGCCGCGCTGTTTTAATTTTTCTAAATGATTCTTAACAGTTCCGGGCGAAGCTGATTTTGTGGGGTACTCTTTAATAATCAAGCTCGCATCTAAATTTTTAATTTTTCCATATATATGTTCCTTAAACATGTGGAGATCTTTTAATCCAACTTTCGTCAAACAACTGTCGTATCTAGAAGCAATAGTAGTCGAACCTAGCTCTAATGTGTAGTGTACCACGCTTTTACCTTTTTTTATAGCCTGAGTTCCAAGATGTACAAGAGCCATCGATTTTCCTACTCCAGTTGGCGCTATTACAACGCCCAATTCTCCCTTGCCTAAGCCTCCATCACATATCTCATCGATCCTCTTCCAACCGGTGGTCATTGGTTCACGTGGTTTACGAATCCATCTCTCTTCAAAGTCTTTAATATAATCATATCCAAAATCATTACTCGTACCAAGTTTGAGTGCTTCATTTATGATATGTGCTATTTCATCAAACGAAGATGTCTGCAAAAGTTTAACACTTTGCAACATTGCTTCTTTAAGTTTTTGCTTCTTACAAAAATCCAAAGACGTCTTTTTAATAAACTCTGAATCATCGTTTGGAATCTCTGACTTATAAATTCTAGTAAAGAAATCTCTTGTCTGTTTTTGTATGACGGGTGTTTCGTCTTCTATATCTGACCTAAGAATTGTAGCCAAGGTTTTATAAGAGGGGTGAGTTCCAAACTCATCCTTGTACAATAATATTTTATTAACAAATACACGAAGAAACTTGAGTTCTAAAAACTCTACATCGAATATTTCCATCATCTGATCACAAAAGCTACGATCAGTTAACATGTGCTGGCACAATTTTTCTTGAAAGTCCTTTCCGAACTTTGAAAAATTTGCCTTTTCACTTGGTAACATTGTTCCTCTACTTAATTAAATTTACTGGTACGCCCGCCTGGACTTGAACCAGGGACTTCCACCTTATAAGAGTGGCGTTCTAACCTACTGAACTACAAGCGCATCGATAATATTATACTACCTTATTTTTCTTCTGTTGTCAAGCAAAATCTTTTCATTGTTGTGAAAAGGCCCGTCCAATCGTAAACTCCAAACCCATCCTCATTCATCATACAAATAACTTCAGTTTTATTAAACTCACACTTAAAATTTTCAACGATACTCTTAATTTTTTGCTTTCCCTGTGCTGAAATTAAAGGTGAGTACAACTGCATTATTTTATAATTTTCTTTGATCACTTCTGCGCCTCCCAATATGCTTTTATATATTTTTAAATCGCTATCAACACTCTCGCACGCATCTATTACTTGATCAAGAGTGCAATCCTTCTTTTCTTTGAAAAAAGGAAACCTCTTAGCTATCGTTTTCAGACCTGCTCCGGGGATACCTTTAAGGTTGTCGCTCTTGTCGCCGCAAATAGCCCTTGCAAGAGCGAAGTTGGTTGGATGAATGTCAAACCGTTCTAGGACAGCTTTCTTGTTTAAGACCTCTTTCTGTACGGGCCTAAACAGAACTGTCTCATCATCACATAGCTGAAAAAAATCTTTATCACTGCTCACAATAACTTTTTGAGTACCTTTTAAATGCGACGACTGGATCAAAAAAGAGATGATATCATCAGCCTCAACTTCCGGAAGCATCAGCTGGATAATCGGCAACTCATTAAGATATTCGGCCAGTCTTGTCTGTTGCCAAACCTTATTTTTTAATTCCTCGTTTTCTGATAAGTTTCTAATCTCTCTGTTAAGCCTGATAGGCTTTCTGCCTTCTTTATAACCCTTATTGACAGCTTTCCGCTTGCGAGATCCGCCCGGGCCATCCCAAGCAACAACGATGCCATCCGGTTTTGTTTCTCTGATCAACTTCTGCAATATTTTCAAAAAACCTTTTACTCCGCCGATTGGCTGGCCATTTGCGGACAAACTAGGATCTACAATATAAGATCTGAAATACATATTCAATGCATCGATTATCAGTACTCTATTTTTCTTTTTTGTCGACATATTTTTTCTTAAATTTTTCTAACATCTTATAAGCTTTTGTTTTCTTCTTGTCTGCGACAACTTTTTTGATTGCCGGGTGACAGGTATTCCAAAAGTGATCAAAATATTCTTCCGGGCACTTTGATAATATAGGCGCCCAGGAAAGTTCTATTGGCGTCTCATTAATTAAAAGTGTTTCTTTTTCTTTCTCTCCGAAAGGTAAGCCGACTGCTTTCTCCGTGACAAGCTTGAAAGATAGACTAGGAAATGATTCATGTAACTTTTCCAGAAACTTTTCTTCCATTTTCTATACTTTTTGTAGCTCCTCATGTTCTATATCATAAAATTCATTTGCGTCGCCTTCTCTTTTATCAAACTTGAGGATCACCTCTTCGTCCATTAACTCCAGTACGCGATCTCGGAATCTCTGATCTTCTAACATGTTTTTCCATTTAGAAGGCTGAAATTTTTCTTCTGTATCATCTTCGTATCGGAGAGAATACCATGCTCCACTTTGCTTGAGGTAGTCAGAACTCTTAATAGCTTCAAACCAACTCTCCTCGTCCTGAATTCCTATGTCATCGCCCCAAAGAATCTTAAAGGTAGCTTGCCTACCCTGAGTCCCAAAGCGGCTTTTCTTGAGGGTTGCTTTAAGCTCTGACCCTATTCTAAATCCTCTGTCATCAAGTACATGCGACGCCTTAGCTTTACGTCCTGTAAGCCAGATACGGAGCGAGTAGGAATATATCATAGCCTTACCTCCAGGCGTCGTGTAAGGCTCAACCATGGCTTCTGAAGGACTTCTGGTGATATTTGTTTTAAGTTGGTTGAGAACTAAAAACGTTGACTGGCTGTTCGCAATCGGCACGGTTAATTTTGACATTCCTTTTGCAAGAATTCGAGCCTTAACAGCCATCGAAGACTGCGGATTAAAATCGCCTTCCACATCGCTAATCGCTGGTGTTAAAGCGAGACTGTCCCAAATAAACAACATTTTATTATCGTTGTTACCCAAAAGATCTTCAATCGTCTCGAGAACAAATTCGACATTCTGTGCTTGAACATACAAGATGTTCTTCAAATCACAGCCTGCGCGTTCTAAAAAGCTTGGATCGATAGCAGACTCTGAATCAAAATAAATCACATCGGTGCCCATTTTTTGAGCATTAGCTGCAATTTGAGCCGCCATATAACTTTTACCTGAGGATTCTAAGCCAGCAATTTCGATAACTTTTCCTACCGGTATGCCGGCTAATTGTCCGCGGGAGATAATCGAGTCTAACCAACGAGAGCCGGTTGGAATCCATTCTTTCACTTCTGTAGGGTTGGCCTCAGTCAAATTATGCGCAACGGACATGCCGGCTTTCTTATTAATAAGACCACGCATGTCCGATATAGATAATTTTCCTTCTTTTATTTTATTTTTTGTCCTTCCCATATTTTCCTCTATTTATATATTGTGTGGAGGGCTCCCGGTCGTGTCTAGGAGGAACAAAACGAACAAGGAGCCCCCCTCTATTTAAGTTCTAAGAACTCAATAGATCTTTAAAAGCAGAATCGACTTCGGATACACTTTCCTTAGTATCTCCGTAGACCGTTTCTACAGAGTTTCCTTCCGTCTGCTCTTCACTAGAAAGATATTCGTCAAGCATCGCTCCGACTTCTTCCGGAGTCTTGCGAGTGAACACTTGTTCAAACTCTGGAATGTTATCCAGCATTTCTCGAGAACGCTCTTCGTCCTCAGTAAGAGGTGTGGACTTACGACGTGGAGTGATGGATGTCTGCGGAAAAGAAGCTCCTGCAGGTTTGCCATATCCAATAATAAGGTCAGTACCTTCTTCCGGATCTGTGATGTCTCCATACTCTGGATTGAGTACAAGGCCTAGAAGCTTCTCGTAAGCTGTCTTACCGTAGCCCCACAAGCGGACACCTTTATCCTCCTCTCCTCGAACTACGACAGGAGAAAAGAAGCGGCGGCGGGCCATAAGGTCCTTTGCCATCTTCACGCTGTCTTCAGTGTTCTCATTGAAGAGGTCACGAACAAAACTATCAAGAGGATCATCTTCGCCGAAATTCTTTTTCGGACTAAGGAATCCAGGATTGTTGCCCAAGTTGTAATGAAACCAATAATCCTTGAACGGATCTCCATCAGAGGTTGGTACAATACGAACCGTTTGTTCGCCGTCATTTGGACGCCAGAAAACAGATTCTCCGTTGCCTTTTTGAACTTGGCTAAGTCTATTTTTAATTTTATCTAAATCAATACCCATATTTTTTTTATCCTTTTTTTGGTTAAAGTCAGAATGACTAATCTCTCATTCTGCTATGTTTATAGTAACACAATTAAACTTTTTTGTCAAGTGTTTTTTTTATTTTTGTATTTCAAGACTGTACGCTAAAACATATAAATAATCTTGTTCATAGTCTGTGGAATAGATGCCATAGCTAGCCTTGGTCTCTTCGTGTGTTTCTCTTTCAATTTGTTCTTTAATCTTTTTCAAAAGCTTGCCATCAGACTGTAACGTATTTTTATTTATAGCATAATAATATCGTATTTCATCCATTTCGTCAAGAGGAAAAAATAATTCTACTTCATCTTCAGAATTAGAAACTCCAATGGTAGATATTCTAGCTGCTTCATGAGGCGGAAAAAATGTATCCGAAACGGAATCAATGTGTCCATACACATTTATCATATGAAAAGCCGAAGAAACCAATCCGTAAATTCTTTCATGGTATTCTGACAAAGGCACATCCTCCATGAAAGCTTCAATGGTTGGCATATCAATGAGAAAAATTCTCTCGAACACACCAGATCTTGTATACTCCTGCAGCACATTAAAAGTCACACGCTGATTCATTTGATTAATCTCTGAGATATATTTCATATCTGGTCTAATATATAAAATACTAATCGAACATTTTATTTTTTTTAAACTCTCGAGTACTCTTAACGAAGCTGCTGAAATAAATTCTGCGCCGTTGACAACGAACAAAACCTCACCCTTTACATCTTTAAAAAAATGTTCCATGTCAGGGCAATTTTCCTCATAAGCCTCAGCACTTTCTTGTTCTGGTATGCTATAAATCCCATCCTGAGGAAAGTCCCCATAGCCCGTTCTTTTAATACCCTCTAACCCAACATCGATTTTATAAATCTTATATTGATCATACTTTGCAAATTGTTCTGCAACTAAACATCCAGATTTTCCTAGTCCAACTATGTTACTCATTATACATGTATCCTTTTCATATCTCCAAAATTTTTACCTATAGAAGTGTTAACTACAAACTCGCCTAGCTCTGTTTCTGAAAATATTTCTTTGATTTCGGGAATCAAATGTTTTTCGTCTTCTGCAAAATCTACTACCAAGCTATCATGCAGACAAAAGCCTATGAACGACTTCTTGTCTTTCAAAAAATCATGTACGGCAACCATTCGCCTTAAAAATAAATCACTAGCCGTGCTTTGAATTATATAATTTAAAGCACGTCGTTTATCAGCAGGTACAACCCTATTAAAAAAGGTCGATACTTGTGCTCCATCAAAATATTCTTTGACCACAGATTCCCTGTCGTAAGTTTGGTCAGAAAGATGGTCTTTTGACTCTGGATTATAAAGCCACGCAAATATCCTTTGCTTTGCTTCTTCTCTTGATATCAATCCCCTATAAACATTCTTAGCGTTCCACTCATGAATATCTTCTTCCGGCTGTTTTTTGTTTGACAAAGCCAACAGCGTCCTAAGTTCGGCTGCATTAAAATCAAACTCAACAAATCGTTCATTCCTTGGTTTCAAGACGGAGCGATATTCTTTAGCCAATGTGAGAATAGGAAAACTATTCTTCTTTGTTGTCAGTCTTCCTGTCTTTGTGCCAAAGATATCATACTTTACATAAGGCTCAGCATTTGATATTTTTGTGCGCGCCTGCCTTGTTTTAAATTTATAAATTGCTTTGTCTAGCGGAAAGAGATCAATATTCAACTTCTGATTCTCTATATCATATACAACTTTAGACAATCTTGCTAGAAAGTCATAATTGTGTGGTCTTTTAAAAGTTTCAAGAACGTGTTTTGTTATCTTGTTCTTGACGTCGCAAAACTCTAGTAAAAATCTTTCCGGCACCAGATCAAAAAAACAATTTTCATTTAGATCAACTTTTGCCTCTTCAAAAGATCTCAAAAATGCCTTTAGCTTGTCTGATATCTTAAGCCATCGATGCTCTAAGTGTTCTGGACAAGCGGACCCAACAAAACTTTTACCACAATAGAGGCTAGCATACTCAATGCTTCGTCTATTAAGATAAGGGGTGTAAGACCAAGTCCCACTAAGATTTTCAGGAAAAGATTCTTTATGTATTCTACCATTACAATATATCCCAATGCAGTCTTGTTTGTTATCTAATGTTTCGAATAACACTTAAGCTCCATTTATAAACAGCGTTCATAATTTTGACAGTACTCTGGTTTAACGATTTGTGATTTAAAAACCTTAACCATGTTATTAGTATACTTCATTGCTGAGTCTATGTCAAATGTTTTTTTAACTATCATTCTTGCATTTCTTAATACGCGGTCATAATCTGCGCGTTCCATTTCTATTCCTTCTTCTTTCAGTCTTATTTTAAAACACTTTTCCATCCAATAGTGAATGTCATAATGTTTATCGAGCTGGGTTGCTGTCAAAGGTATTCTCTTTATCAACTTTTTCGAAAGCTTCTTTGCCACACATGAAACATTAACAAGTCTAGATATTGCTGGTGACTCTTGCACAAACTCATTATACATTTTATAGAAAATTTCTTTAAGTTCCAAAGCATCAGTGAGAAATGTTTTTTCATAATATTGTTCAAACAGGTCCGAGGCTGAGCCCGGATTGTGGGTCAGTCCATATTTGTTTTTTGTTTTCACATATTTTTTAATTATTTGCTCATCGGTCAAATAATGCTCATTATCTGGCGGTCTTGGCAAGCCGGTGACTTTGTGTCTTTTATGAAAGCTAATTTCTTCTGCAGTAGGGTACGTAGTTTTTTGCCAATAATCCTGCATAAACTTCGAAGAAAGATCTGCAACTAATCGCCATGGCACATACTCATCAACCAAAAACCCATGCTTGATTGCAGCATTTCTATAAAAATTAAAATTCGGATCAGAGATCCATTTCGTAGCGGCGGTTCCATCACTGGGATCAAATTTAGCGACCTCTATCATCGTGCCGCTTACTAAAGGAGAAGCAAGTCTAGACTTCAAAAACCCTGTCTTGGTTAAAGGAATTTCATGTCCAAAACTTTTATAAAAGTCATCAAAATATTTCATATAGTCATCAAAGCTTACAATTTCTTTATATTTTCTACTACCAAACAAAAACCGGTCTGTAAAAATTCTAAAAGCAATTACAATATGCTCATCATAAGCAAGTTGAGGTTCTTTCCATCCGGCTTTGGCTTCCATGGCTATGATTTCGTCCATTCCGCCAGTTGCCAGTCTTCCAAATGCGTTCGCTTTGCTAAAGTGCTGCTTCATATCCTTAAACGCATCTGCTACAAAGTTCAATGCAAAGGTCGGCCTCTTAGACTCAAGCTGTTTTATAGTATAGACGCCATCTTTGTCGCTAGGAAGGTTTGTGACTATAAATTTATTGGTTAGCATAACAGCATCTTGTCTTGAGTCAACTCTGCCATACAACCCTACGTCATATCGAAGATCTATAGGCTGAACTCCATCCGGGTATCCATAATTCCTCAAATCTCGCTGTAGATAAAAATTAGAATATGAGTTTAAATTTTTTGCCATGTCTAAATAAGTATCACCGAATAACTATTTTTTTATTTTAATATGTCCCTTGCATAAGGTGCAATGGCATATCTTTTTCTTCGCCTCCGTATGCATTCCATAAACAATTTACATCAGTTGTCCAATCAAATTTGTTTCCTCTAAGTATTAATGAGTTTCTAGTTTTATAAACAAAAAAGTATCCACCAATACCAAGCCTGCGCGCGGCAGACTTTTTTGCACTCGGTAATCCAAAGTGAGGAAGTCTAATATGTATATACATACCAGGTTTAATCATTGTATTACCATAGATGGTAAAGGAACAACTATATGGCTCACTTAATTCTAGTGGGTTGTCCTTGATACCTGTTCGCTCACCTTTTGACTCAAGAAAGCCTGGTATATCTAGTTTTTGAAAGTTTATATTTTCTACAGGTGTGCCATCCGTGCCTACCTCTAAATAAAGGATCCCGTTTTCAATATCTTTGGCCTTGTTATTACCAGATAAAAGAGATAATGGCTGATCAGACGTCGCACAAAGATATATAATTTCTTGAGGGCGAGAACTGGCACAATCCTCTTTATTAATACGGTCATCATAAGTCATTTGCATACTGCCGAATCCGGGTGGAACCTTTTTCAGATCATAAATTGTCGACATCAAAGCAACATCGTGAGAAAGGTTCTTTGCGGGATCAATATCATGTATATGAGCGCGATAAACTCTATCAGCTCCTCGCATTCCTTTCGTAGGTGTGCCCCCTGCAAAATCTCCCAATGGGCGCGCCGCAAATACTTTTCTTTTTGCACTGCCTGGAATAGATGCTTGAAAAATATGTGGCCGGACGCCAGCGACCGGTTCTCCTGATATGGCGCATTTGTTTGTCAATGCTGCAGCAACAAGCTCGTTCATGGCATCTCTCAAAAAAGCTTGAAAAGGATATTTTTCTACCATTCGTTTAATAACTTTTTCTGACCAAAACTCTCTGAAAAGTTCATATGATATTGGCAAATCCAGCAAGCTAATTGTTCTTTTATCTCCAGCCACAGGATCGTAATAAGTAACATCTCCCAATATAACCTTTATTTGGCCGCCGCCGCCGACACGTGTATTATCTGGACTATAATAAGGAGAGTTCCAAATATCTAATTTAAGTGCTTCCTGTACGGGGGCATCTCGAAGAATGTCTAGCGCGGCATCAATCAGATCACCAAAATAAAACCAAGTAATTTTAGTGTTAGCGCCTATGGTCGGAGCAGTGGAAGGTGGTAAGAGAGCCTTTCTCGTTTTCTCAATATCGTTTGCGGAAGCATTTTCTGCTAATTTAGAAGACACAAAATTGTTAATAGACTCTTCCCAGCCAGTTTCTAGATGGGCTTCGCTTGGAACTTGCGGTGCGTCCGGAACAAGCCCTTCTTCGTCGATTTTTGCCGCGGCAGGGCGGAGGCTTCTAAACATCTCCGCTAGGATCTGCATGCGAAGTTTGTAGGGGCCGGCTTCGCCAGTTACGCGGTCGAATCGGGCTTGCTTCGCTTCTTCAATATCTTTACGTGCGTTGGCGCGGGTGTTTTGCCCGGCCTCCTTAATCTTTTTATTTTCGGCCGGAGTAAGCATGCGGTGTTTTGTCTTTTTCCGCCAGTGAATAATGTAATCACTAGGAACATCGATGGAATATATCCTACTAGGCCTCTCTCTTGTACAAGAGTCAATTATCTGAGTTTTTGCAGCTAGCTCTTCTAGAATTCTTGTGTACATTCTAGTTCTAATTTGATTTGCTGCCAAGCCATTGTCGAGAAGCAATGAGTTCCAGCTACGCTTGTACGCATAAAACATATGAAGCTTGTCGGCAAATTCATTGCCAAACCCTTTTAATTTCTTCTTCTTGTCATTAGAGTTTATCTTACCACTACCATATTGCAATTCATTCTCTGGCCAGATATTAGCATCGACGCCCGCCTTAGATTGAAGAATATCTTTGACGGCGTCGCGTTTGCGTAAAATATGATATTTGTCGCCGCGTGTGGCGGACGTCCTTATGCCCTCCCAAAAGCCGCGTATTTCTGTTCTGAACCAAGTCGACTCTGCGAAATCGCGAGGATCGAGACCGGTCGAGTCTATCAATTGCTCAGCCATTATTTTCATACCTTTCCATGGACTCTCCTCCTTGTTCTTGAGCTGCTCAATTTTTGTCGTATCAACTTTTGCTCTCAAAATATTAGCATCCTGAGAATACAGTCCTGTTTCCACAGCACCAACATACTGTATATCAACCTCGAATGGAGTGGATGGGACATCTGAACGGAAACTAAAAGAATGTTTAAGCAAGTTAAGGAAAAAACTAACTTTAACGCTCTCAATTGCTTCCAAGAGTTCTTCTCTTAATTCACTATGACTTTTCCCCAGAGAAACTAATTCTCTGCATGCCTCATCTAGAAAAGCAGGAGCTGGTGGTGAATAGCTAACATCAACTCTAATTCTAAAATGCGTAGGATGCCAAGCCAAATGAGCAACTGAGGACTCACCAATCCACGATGGCCTCGTTATTAAATCAGCAAAGGAGATAGTATTCTCAGGATTATTCTTAAGAGCAGGTGTAGGATATTTATGAAACATTGCGTCAGCACTATTGAACCAAAGTTTCATACCGACATTAATATAATAATCAACTTCCGCTGGATTAGTGCCCAAATAATCAAAAGAAAATTCCTTTAAGCCTACTGCGAGCAGGTTCGGGAGGTGTGGGGATGGCGGACCCATGGTGTCGGGGCCGATGGATTCGTGTTCTGAAAAATTGTTAAATGGAAATTCCACTTCCACACCATTCGAACTTTTCTTGGCGGACTCAGGGCTATCAAATAGAATTTTATAAATTCTTATTTTAGGTTGCAAGTTGGACATTAATTCCTTCGGTACATTCTCCAAGAGTTTCTGACCGTGTGGAGAATTCAACTTGCTCATAAAAGTCGACGCGCCTTCATTTGCTTTTTTATCCCGGGTGAGTGAGGCTCCTAATTTTAGGCGGTCGACTTTTAAAATATTGACCGGTTCGCTTACCAGGGCGCCTGGGATTTCAGCAGCAGGATCATAATCAGACCGGTCTTTCCCATGGATGGCGCTAAAAAAAGGCATAAAATCTTTTATAAAACACTGTTCCGAATACGGGCCAATTCCTTTAGTTTTTTCATCATTTATAGCCATAAAATACCTCTTAACTACTACGTGAATAAAACAAAGCTAGGGCATCTGACAGTGGAAAAGGAATATCAATGACGTCACCATGCTTAAAATCAGACTCTAAAGGTTTTTGATTAAACCAGGATATTAGCCATCCTAATTTTGTCGAGCCATATGATTGGTAAGCAAGTTTGAAAAGTTTATCTCCAGCCTTCCAAATATGACTTCTAAAGTTTAAACCTCGAAGATCTTCTGGTTCTAAATATTTAAACTCTGCTGTATTGTACTGATTTATATAATTCACATTTCTATCGACGAAATGCTCTTGGTATACCGCAGAGTTGTTTCGAAAAATTAATCTATTGTCATATCTTTTATTCACTACGTACCACCTTCATCAATCTTGCCCTAACGCTTTGGCCGCGGCAAGAGCATTTGGCTTGCTTAGTTTAGATTCGTCAGCTGATTTTGCTGCAGCCCACGAACTTCCAAAACGTCCGGGAGCAGCTGTGTGCGCATAAGGAAGGTTGGTTTTCGAAAATCTTATCTTCTTAGCATCTGGACCCTCTTCTCTTGACATCGTCCAAGCTGGAAGTTTTTCATTAAACGGAAAAAATGAAAAAGACAAGTTTATAAGCTGTGGATATATATAAGAAGTGTCGGCAGCACCCTTATGAGCGCCTTTCGGATGAGGGCCGATATCATGAAAAAACCCAGATGGCAAATCAAAATTGTAATTTACATTCCCAATGTAACCCTTTAAACCATCTCGCAAAACATCGCCACGTGAAGCGCCGGGTCCAGTAATCAAATTTTTGAATTTAACTTTGAATATGGGATCACCGCCAGCTTTAACATGAGATCTCACAACACCGTGAAAATTTTCCTGTTCATCAACAAGCGGATACATCATCTTAACTAACGTGCTCAAATTGCGTAAATTTTCTTTAGCCTCAAAAGCATTGCTAGATGGTAAATCTAGCCCGATTTGCATCTGCCTATCAACTGCCCTCATCTTTCTTACTGGTTCAGCGTGACCCACAAAAGTATTAACGTCCAATGATGTATCAAAACTGTCACTAAATGAAGTTAAAAAAGCTTTAAAAGCAACAACTTCTTGAGCATGTATCGCATATATGCTGATGTATAGGCCGTGTTGATTAGCCAGGGTAGTAGAGTAGTCTGTATACCCGGCACCATCTTTAGGTTTGGCATGTGTTTTAAACTGTGGTGTTTGAAATTTAGGCGGATACATGATAGTTCTCCTATAACTTAAATAGCCAATTTATTAAGTTTTTGCTAGCCAGCGCCAGGAGATACTTTAATATTGCCCTGATCTTCTATGATATTCAAAACAGCCGAAGCTAGTGTGCGATGACCGGTCTGGAAGTTTATTGGTTGGTTGTAAATTTTCTGTGGTCTTGCGGATCCGCCGCCACCGCCAGTGCCTCCACTTTTTTTGGACTCGATCATGTATCTAATAATAGAATCACTGCCTTCTTGTTTGAGGTGTATGGTTGCTTTTGCATAGTCTTCCGCCGCTCTAGAGATCTCTCGTGTTCGAAGAGAGTCAGACGAATCAACTGCTTTAGTTGTATTAACCATCTGTGAAAAGGTACCCACTGTTTGTCTGGCGGCCGGCCCCACCTCAGCTAATCTTTCAGTCGCTCTCATAACTTCTTCATACCCTGAAACTTGCATACCAAATACAAAATTCTTGGTGGCGCTTCCTACGTTTTTCATAGCGCCGGCTAATGAAGATAGTTGTGGTATTAGCTGCGATCTAGATATCATTCCTGATGCGCTTGATGCGGCGCCGCCGACTTGTTGTAGACCACTAGCTAATATTTGAGTTGCATTGATAAGATTGGGAGAACTTTTCTTCTCTACCATATTATGATACAACAGGCCAACTCCTCCCATAGACAACATTGTGAGAGCAGCATTAACAGGTCCAGAAGCTGCGCGTAGACCTATAAGTGCTACCGTAACTGCTCTTAGAGTTGAATGAAGTTTGACAAAGACTCCCGTCAGGGCCATAACCTGTAGAACCGTTTGACCTTGAGCAGTCGCAGCGAACCTGGCAAAGCCGTCGACTAATCTTATAGTTAGATTAAGCAGAGGCTCCATACTAGTGGCCAAGGTCATGAACGAAAGTCTGAGTCTGTCGGCCATGTCTTTCGTCCTTCGACTTACCTCTTCTAACCTTTCTTCTTTGGCCCGGGCCTTCTCCATCTCTGCTGTAGCTGCGCTAAGAGAATTACGAAAGAAATTACCGGCATCACCGACGCTTTTAAAGCCGGCTGCTGTTGCGAAGGCTTGTCTTTCAAATCTACTCAAAGATTCCCATGATCGTCCGGATGCCTGCAGTGTCTGATGTAATAATGATAGTCTCTTTTCTTCTGACGCATAAACCATTTGAATACTGTTGAGGTAGGGGCCGCCCAAAATACCGTTCAGCCTGGCAACAGCGTTCGCTGCTCCTTCAAAGGTGTCAAACCTGGCTGCGATACCAAAAAGCGTAGTCATAGCCAGGCCAGAGCTTCTTGACTGCGCTGCTAAACCAGCCAACACAGTTGTAGCCCGCGATCCGTATTTGGCCAACTGAGGCAGCAATTGATTAGCTTGTTGCAAGGCAGAATTAACATTCAATTGTAAAGATTGTGCCATATTAACAAAAGAACTTGTAGCTTGTATCGCTTGTTGCCTACCCATGCCTAAGGTTTGAGTCATTGTTTGCATGTAGCTGGTTGTTGATCGTACGTCAACTCCTGCTTCACTCATCTTTGAAGCAAACAAAGCCAGTTCTGTTCTAGCGGATTCTGATGCACCTTTAAACATCGTCATATTATTATAAAGCTCGGCTTGAGCAGCACCTGCTGCACGTGTATCTAAACCTAGATTTTTCAAAGCAGTGGACGTTTGTATTACAGAGCTTCCAAATCTATCGGCGGCGCCCGTAGAAGCAAAGAATTTAGCACGAAGGCCATCTTGTATGACCATCAACTGTTCAGTGGCCGAGGCCCAAAACCCCATTGCTTTGTTGGCGACAGCAACAGATGGGCCGGCTATACTTCCAATACCCTGATAACTACTTACTATATTCTGTAATTGGTGAGCAATGCCTCCAACAGCGTTGGCCATTCCGCCAAGAACAGTTTGATTAAAGTTGGTGCCAATGCCAACTAGACCGCCTAATTTGCTTGCTAGTCCCTGAAAGGCCGCGGCCTGCTTTCCCAGCTCAATGGTTGACTGTATCTGTACTGAAAGTAATCTAGCTTGTTGTGTTCGGGTAGCTTCACTTACGCCCTGAATTTGAGTAATCAGTTGTAATTTTTGTTGTAACTTTGCAACTTCTTCCGAAGTCATAGAAAGACGACGTTGCGTATTGTTGAGAATCGCTTCAATGTGTTCGGCTTCTTTCTGTAATATCGCGCTGCCAGACTGATAAAGTCTAATCAACTCTTGTCTTTCTTTTGTAACAGCTTGTAATCTAGCTAACGCTTGGCTATACGCATTTGTTTCTTTGCCCTGTAGAGCAAGAATCTCCTGCTGTGCCTTAATTTGTTGGTTAAGGCTGTCCATGTACTGAGCCTGGAGTTGATTTATTAGTTGAAGCTGAGCTGGATCTGGAGTTCCGTTAGCCATTTATCTCGTTCCTTATCTCAGAGGCCAAACTAAGCCTGTTTGTGCTTCGAACTGTCGAACTGCATTATTCAAATTGCTTGCGCTCTGTAAAGTGCTTGGGTTGTTTAAACCAAACTGTTGATATTTGCCAATATAATCACCTTCAGAAGTTAACGCGTCTACAAAGGACTGAATTTCTGATTTATTACCAGTAAGATTGAGGCCTCCTTTGCCACCAGCCAAGATCCTTTCTAAAGCAATCGCTACTTGTGCTCCAAAAGATTCCAAGTAGTTCTCATTAAGCTTTCCGCGGCGGGCTGCACTCAGATCGATCTCTATAACCGTAGAGAGTTTTTCTTCACGAAGGTCCTTCATTGTTGTTCTCCAAAAGTGTCACATATAATTAGTTATTTATATTACTTTTAGCTGTTTTTACTCTGACGAGTCGTGCTTTCCATTTCGTCATGTTCCATTTTAAGTTGTTCTGTCAGTTTATTAACGAACCAGTTCCTCACCTTCAAAGGGAGATTGTAAGCTTCTGTAAAGCTCCACCCACCATAATATTTCATATAGAAAAACTGTTCGTAAACAGATTCGATGTACTCATCGTCTAGGCCAAAAAAAGTCCACCGTAAACGGGACATCTACCTCCTCTTCGTATGCGCACGAAGAACATGTGAATGATTGATTCAACTCGACATTGGGCATTATTGTAGAGTACATAAGTCTGAGATGTCTAGAGTCTTGTGCTGGCATCGCATCGATAAACGAACCAATTGTTTCCATCTTGCTGTCCCCATTGACGGACATAATCATCAACCTAAATTGGTCTGTCAAAACAGCTTCCGATAAATTATGTTTCTTTCTTCGTTCAGCAATTTGTGCTAGCTTCTTCTCGTCATGACCGGTCAAAAACCTTACTTCCAAAGTAATTTTAGATACCGGGAGTTCAATCAAAAATGTCCCACTCTCTGTTTCTCTAACATTATAATCTGTAAGTTCCCCACCAACGTTTATCTTTTTATCGGTGAGATCAAATGTGTAGCCCACAACTTCGGCACACGCCGGACAAGTAATTTTGGTTTCATAGTTTTCTCCGTAACCGGTTATTCTTGCCGCCACAATCAGCGCATTTTTATCTCCCACCAGTAAATCATCAACGTTAACACTTTTATCAATGAGAATGTTTTCTAACATTCTTTCGATTGCAACCCCTTTCTTCAATAAAGATCTGGAAGTTAAAATATCTTCATCCTTTGCTGTCATGTATCGAATTTCAAGCGTGTCGACGCCGCATAAAGGATGCTCACCAGAATAATATTTACCACAAGAAGGCAGTTCCACAAATTCTGTAGGAGTAGTGAAACTGAAGGTTGGTTCATTTTGGGCTCTTGGCTGTTCCAGAGACGGCGGAGGTGGCGTTGGCGGAATGGCGCCAACTCTGTCCTCATTATTTCTAACTGTCATAGTTTACCTCGTTCAATACTATTATAACAGATTTCTTTTGTATGTTAAACTTTTAATGTTATTCAAATTCAGCAAAGTCATAACGAATTGTCATCG
>Ga0114906_1000609_pt1 | contig 19830 bp, 6 predicted proteins | sample MalvirDeepMed_M9_FD_89687 | JGI IMG/M metagenome (GOLD analysis project Ga0114906, IMG submission 89687) | Marine viral communities from the Global Malaspina Expedition - Malaspina viral metaG DeepMed_M9 | ecosystem: Environmental > Aquatic > Marine > Oceanic | place: Mediterranean Sea...
GAACATCAAACATGTTAATATTCGCAAAATCACCGAATTGGAATATCCTTGTGACAGTCAGAACATCTTTTCCGGTAGGTCCATCACCTTCTGGACCATTAACAGGTCCAAGAGTATCAGTATCAATATATCTATTGTCAATATCTACTTGCTTAATTTTATACGAAAATAGGGCTCGTTCAGTTCCATCGAAGTGTCGTTCTTCGAAATACTGAAGAGTGTCATCTAATCGTTCTTCACATTGCTTTCTGTCTACATTAACTTCAACTACTGGCTCACCTAACCTTCGCAGTGCATAGTCAATTAGTTCGTCTTTTGACGCGATTCTTGCAACCATGTAAAAACTCCTTAGTCCTCAATATATATAAATATACCCAAGAAACTAAGGAGTCTTAATTATTAGGCTACTCCGGGTGGTAATTCCGATTGTTGTGGATTTTCTAATTCTGGAGATTTAGGCGGTTCTACCATACTCACAGAAACATTTTGCATATCGGTATAATCTATATTTTCTATGTAATATTTTCGTGTGATTGGACTCTCTGCTTCTTCAGGTTTACTTGGCATATAATTAGTAAATCCAGGCATATACAAAGGACAAGCCAGTTGGGGGTAATCTAATTTACTGTATTTCTCCCCCTCCGCAACCAACCAAGTACCTTCTCGGTCACCACACCCACAGGCTTTACAGAAGTTCTTCCCTCCGGTCTCACTGGCGCCCAAATGTTCACATGGCGGTAATATACCCCCTTGCTCCATATTACCAAAACAACTAAGAACACGCAATTGCTTGGTTGCTTTGTTGATCTTCTTGCCTTTAATTCCCCTTGAGGCTAAAGCCATTGCAAAACTTTGAACCATTCCAATCTTTTTCATTACTTTATTTTTGGTGTTTGGGGCGTCTACTTTTCGAAATTGTATTTCTCTATTGTTTGCTTCACTCATAATAAAAACTCCTCAATCTACAATAAGTCTCCTGACCAATCTTATTTTTACATTATAGTCTATAGGACTCAAAAACACAAATGGATTTATTATATTTTCTTTTTTAAATTCTATTATTTCATCATTACTTAATAGACTCATATCCATTGTCGGATAAAAGGCATTTAATAATCTTACATTATTATGTATGTCATTTTCTTGTGAGTTCTTCAAATTGTAGTAATTTCTAATTCCTTTTGTGTCGTTAAGATCAAATACTTCATTATTCGATATCCTAATAGAAGGGGAATAATGATATATCATTTCCATATACACAGAAGATGTAGCATAACTAAAACTCGCTGGTATGGAAACTTTCTCTGTTATTTCATTGGATAATAAATTATTCATAAAATCTTCGCTATCGAAAACATTTCGTTGTAAATATCCCCATTCATACAGAGATGGAACATAATAACCGTCAACTCCATTTCGGTGGTATTGTTTAATAGAACTAGAATTATTTCCTATTAAGTAATGTAATGTATTATAACTCCCATCATAAAGTGATGTATTATATTTTTGGGTTGCATTTGGAACTGCAAATTGAAGTTTCAATGGTTGATTTAAAGTAAAATCATCATAATCCATGATTATAGCCCACGAATTAAATCCACCTCCACTCTTACTTCTATCTGCAATTTCACTAGTTCCTATTTCTACCGCATCTCCTGTTAGTTTAATAGGAATTTTAATCTTACTGGTGTTTCTTTCATAAATTCCACACCATATACCCAATCCATAAAAATCATCACCTATAGAATAATTACTTGCTTCTTCTCTTGATATTGTATATGGACCTTTTTTCTTGTCTCTTCTCTTGGGAACGATTAGAGGATATTCACCACAAACGTGTCCTTGAATTTTCTTTTTATATTTGATATCAACAAAGAATCCATCTTTTATTGTACATGTAGTTTTTGTTGTTAATTTACAACTATATGATCTACTAACTTTGTTGTATGAAATACAATGACCAAAATTACTACGATAGTCCTTTACTACACTATTGTGAATAAAGTCTGCATTCATATTTCTATTTTGAGTGCAATTCAGAGGATTCTCCCCATTCGGACCTGCTTCGCCACAAACAGAACCATCGTCATAATAAGAATACGGATAGGGTAAATTAGCACAATCTTCTGCGATACATACGTTATCACATATCAAAGATTGTTGCGTTGAATCTTCATAATGACAACATGCATGGGGCCATCTAGGATCAATAATAGTGATCGGGTCTGGAGAACAAAGAATTAAAGAATCTACATCCTTACATTTACCAGAATACCATCTTCCATTTTGTTTATTGCAATCACAAAGTGAAACATCATCTTCTAGACCATTTTGTAAATTCAGGGGATCTGTATCCCCAAAAGGATCAGCAAAAAACTGATCAAAATTCGTTGTCTTACACGAACAACAACATCCTGACTTTTTTGCATCTGGACAATCAATCTCGTCACATATCCCGTCTTTAAAAAACACACCATTTAAAGATTCACACTCCTGTAGTGACATCTCACCTTTGGTGTCACTGTCATATACACCTGTATCTGGAATACAACAACAACCTTCTGATGATGCATAATTTTTATAATCAGCAACTGTTTTAAATCTGGTTCTGTCTTTAGTACTCATATCAGCACCCTCTGTATTTCACACAAGGATCATTCATGTCATTATTCCCGCAACGAACAAGAACACAATCATCTAATATCAACACATTTTTCATTTTAAATGAATGAACCTTTGTGGATGTTCTTTTTGTATCAATTCTATTTTTCGATTTACAATTGGTATTACCCTCGTCGTTATAACATCCATTATTCAAACCAATGCCTAGGGTATTGTTTCGTGATTCGTTGCAACAATTAGAATCTTCATCACATGTATCATTTCTCTTTCTGCAACACGGATCTGTGAATAAATCACCATGATAGGTGGGAGCGGTGTTAGAAGAACAACAAGATTTACATCCTTTGCATGGAATATCTTTTCCTATTATATCCATATTTGAACATATTATAGGAGCATTATTGCAATTTTCACCATCAGAACATCTACAATCACAACACATGTTTGCATCATTATAGCAGTTTGTAGATGGAGGATACTGACAACAGGGATGCCCAGTATTTGTTTGACAGTTTGGTTCTTCTATTTTATTACAAGGAAGATCTCCAACTTCATCGGGATTTCCTAAATCCTGACAACACCTGTGTACCCATAATGGATTTTGCCCCGGATTCTTATCAACATCAATCCTGTTGCACAAAATCCTCTTTCCATCAAAATCATATCTATCTGTTATGGATTCACATTTACCTGTTGCGTTGTTATGTCCACAACATTTGGGTTGGGGTTTAATTAGATTTGGGGCTACATAATTTAATTCTAAATTAGTCTCTATTAATGTTTTATCACCATAACACAAAACTCTAGTGAATCCATCAATCATATCACCAAACGGATTACATGATGTTCCATTATCACAATTGTTGACACCAGGATAACCATTTGGAAAATAATCCTTTGTTGTTAATTGAGATGTCGAGGGCATAAAGAATGGAATTGGTGTCCCACATGGATTTGCGCAAGGACGTAATTTCTTTTTACTAATAGGATCAGTAAAACACCATCTTGCTTCATCAGAAGAAGATAGATTTGAACATTCCTCTAAGCAACCAAAACCACCATAAGGTCCAGATATCAGATGGCCCCCAAACGATTCAAATTGATCTGGTAATCTGTCTCCTCCACCATATTTAGTTCCACCAATTCCCACTTTACCACAACTACTACAATCATTTATTTTATTTCGTGATAGTTTAGGAACAAAATCATAAACATTAGAATCTGTGTCGTTACATTCTGTATTATAATCACACAAGAATCCTTGTCTGTTTTTATCTTCAGGTTTGATCGTAGAACAATCAGATGTATCACAATCACAATCAGAACAGGAACCACACATAAATATCCAGTTTCTAGGATCCCCATTATGATATCCACCGGCTGATTTTATTGGAGATCTTTCTTCTCCATTTGGATTTTGAATGTGCATGCAAAATGCTGGTAGAATATCACAGAATGTTGGATTTTCTGGAAGGAAATGAATTGGATTTGTTGGATCTGAAGTATCTTCAAGATTATGAATATTCGATGAATAATATAATGGGATTACTTCTTTCCATTCTTCTGGAAAATCAGCAGGAAGCCATGAATTATAGTTTCCAACGTGATGGGAGCAACAATCTGGAAGTTGCCCATTGTCTATGCTTCTTGTTAACTTGAATGGATTCTTTATTTCTGGGTTTTCATAAGATGATGTATATTCTTCATTCTCTTCTTTTAGAAGAAGAATGCTAACAGGCATACCTTCCCACTCATAACAACAATTACAGCCCTGACTTCCTGGTAGTGAGATTGGTGATGCAAGGCAAGCAATATTGGTGCAAGAAGAAGCCGGGCCAGTGCAAAATTCGTAACACGTATCGGCATCTTGGAGTTCGAAGCATTGATCGGTGCGTGGTTGACGACACACATTACCACATGCTGGCCAATCGCAGATGGTTCCGTTGCCAGAATACCAGTTAATCCCAATCAACTGATCACAAGAATCCTCACTTAGGATAGTACATCCACCGCCGCTGATGCAGCAGGCTCCGAGTGGCTTGCCCGTGCCCTTGCAGGGATCACCGAGGCAAGTTGTGGAGTCGCCGAGATAGATGCCACCGCCGGCATGACAATCAACCTCGGTTTCCAGGGGGTGGCAGTCCGTGCCTATACAGCAGGCGCCGGTCGGTATCGGACCACCGTCACATTTGTCGCCGAGCAAGCAATCATTAATGCTACCCTCTCCCCCATGATCAATGCAATTCGCCCGGTATGCACTCCAACACAATTCATCAGTCTGACAACATCTAACCCATTCACACGGATTGCCCCCATACGCGGCATGATCACACGAATAAAGTATTTCCCCACCAGGCGTGCCGTCGTCATGTGTGCAGTTCAGATCTTCTGATTCAAAACATACCGGAGTGTCGCCCGGCTCGACGTTCTTACAACAATATCTAGCCCCTATGGTACACTCCCCCACATGTTGATTACACCAATAATCATCGGAGAAGCCGGTGCCCCCAATAAGGTAACACTCGGTAGGTGTTATGTCGTAACAGGTCCCCCCCAAACAGCAGGCTTGATCGTCCTCCCCGGTGTCGCACTGACCGCCGACCGGGCAGTCCACACCATATCCTAAAAAGGAGCCCCCCACGGCGATACATTCGTGTTCTAACGAATAATTATAACACAACCCCATCGGGGGATGACAACAACCCCCTCCTACCTGGTCACACAACTCACCTTGCATCCCACACGGGTCGCCTACAAAAAACGTTGAGTGCGGGTGCCCGCACCCGGGGCCATGGCAATCATGCAACCCGCCGGGGAAGTCGCCACAGTCGCCATCGCCATCGCAGTTACAACAGGCTCCTTGCAGGGTTTCAAATTCGCCCGCAAAACCACAACTATCCCCAGTACACAGAGTCCCAGATCCGCCCCAATGACCATGGCACCATAGTTCACAATGTGCCCGTGGAACATTTTCAATACAGCGGTGGGCACCGTTCGCATCCTTAAAACAACATCCACCCAGTTTATCAGGGCGGCAGCGATCCCCGGCACAAATATTTAATCCATATTCATCTCTTCCAGCAAAATAACCAAAATGAGTTAAACATTCAACCATAGATACATTACTCAAACAATTAATATTCTCTTCCGTGTTTGGATCGTTGATACAACAATCACCCGAATGTAAGCCAGGCCTAAAAGACCAGCCACAGTCAGGGCAATCAATATTTTCTCCAAGCCATAGTCCATTCACGAAGGTCGTGATGCACTCATCATAACTTATATCTTCTATAAGATCGCCGGTGGCAGGGTGATAACAACAACCATTCTCCGTCGGCGGTTCTGGCCCTTGTTCACAGTCGGCGTCTACACACAACGTTCCAGCATGCCATCCTGATCCACCATTAAATGTACAGTCGTATAAGTTTATGTCATCTTCACAGAAACCCCCAAAATCACTATAACAACAAGCCCCAGTTTCTGAACTACACGGATTATTATTGCAAGTACTATAATCACCTATATACGTACCCACACAGTCAATTTCCAGTTCTATTGTGCAGTCGAGGAGGTAGGAACAACAAGCCCCAGTTGGTGGTTCTGGAGGCGCCTCACAAGGATCCGGGTCATCGGCACATCTTGTAGTTTCTCCCCTCCATGTGCCGCCAATTTCCCCACACAATTCAACTGTGGTATCAGAACACAAATCGTCCTTACAACACGCACCAACAATAGGCTCAACACCATCTTCAGCCTGACAACATGTAATTTCATTACAATCTACATCATTACCCATGAAAATTTTATTGGCTGCCCGACAGTCCAAAAATGTCATCATTTCACAAACTTCACCTACTGCGTTTTCATCTGGGCAACAGGCACCATAGTGGTTGGTCACATCGCAACAATCTACATCCCCACATTTTCCTACTATAACATTTCCACCATAAACAAATGTACAAGCAACGGGAGAAATTTTTCCGAGTTCACCTTCTCCTGTAGTATCACCAATACATTTGCCGTTTTTACAACACGCAAATTGAGTTCGAAGAGGGTGTTCTTTGATACAACCATTGCCCAAACATAGAGTATTGAGAGGACCGTCTCCTTCTATTTCACCGTTCGGGAGTGGTCCCCCACATATAATTTCCAGCGGGGGGTGTAGGGGAATTATTTTACCAGTGTCTGGATCTATGGTATAATAATAATAATCATAATATATTCCATTAAAATGATCACAGAGATTAATTCCAACATCATCTATACATCTTCCAGAAAATCCTGTCAAATCGTTTGGATCAATACCAGAACAACATACACCCAAATCAGCACCACAATTATCTTCACATGTATTTAATGCAGAAAAGTATCCAATAAGAGACTCACAATAAGAAGAAGAAACATAATCTTCACATGCAGGATTTCCAAAATCATCAACATAACAACAAGAACCTATGTTATGCACCCCATCACAACCACCTTCACCATAACCCTGAGCGACAATTTTTGCAAACCAACGATCACCTTTATCATCAGATGTACAATTAACTACGTTTATACCACAAGTAAAATATTTCTCTCTCGCATCGAAATACATATTTCTGGGTAAATGCCAAATATCATTTCCATCAAACACCATCGTAAAACTAATTCGTTCATCATCATTAAAATCTCCCGTAATACCAGCAATACCAATAGGAGTCTTGATGTTAAATACCGATGAATTTCTAATGTCCAAGAAAATTCCAGCCGTTCCTGCTAGTGGTCCAACGCACGGGCAAATAGTACCAGTAATACCAATAATTTCACCTTCTTGAATAGAACGAATATTCGATACTACTTCTTGGAAATCAACAGAATAAGTATTACCAGAAGTATTCGTTAATGTCTCCCCACCAAGAAGAACACCACCTGTACCATACCAAAGGAGTTCTTTATGTCCCCATGAACTTCCAATTATATCATTGCCTCTATTAGTAGCATACGCATATTGTTTATATTGATCAGAATCAAATGTAAATTGATCAGGCCATTGATCTGGATCAAATTCATCTGCTGATATTTTTATAAATTGATTATCAGTTGCAGATAATGTAATAGCCCCACCACCAGTAAGTGATCTAAATTCAAAAGTCTTACCAAGAACCGTATATAGTATCGGTTCACCTATATCGGAGGTTGATCCACCAACACCACCAGTATATCCTGTTGGACCCTGAAGTCCTCGAATGTTAATCAGTTCGGCATTACTTAATCTAAAAACATCTAAGTTGTTGTCTGGGGTGTGAGATCTGCCTAGAATAAAAGGTCCAGTATATCCTGTAATTCCTGCAATACCAGTGGGACCAGTTGGTCCAATATTTCCAAGATAATCACCAGGACCTGTTGGACCTGTTGGACCTGTATTTCCCGCTACGGCGGGAATTGTACTGCTACCCTGAACATATGCCATATTAATTAAATATCCTTAGAATTTCTATATTTCTATATATCACTTCTTTTTCTTTTTTCGATTAGTAAGAAATGGATTTGCGGGATCTTTGATCATTCTTCTAAGATGGCTATTTGTAATTGACCTCGCTCCACCACCACCAAACAACGGAGTTCCACCCCCACCACCATGTAAATTGTCACATATTGACTGACCCTCAGAACACCAAGGACATGGTTGACTCAACGGATCAAGACAACAGAACGGATTCTCATCACTAACATTTCCATCCCCGCATATGTCTTCTGCGCTATAAAATGTCCAATCGTATGCAACATCAAGTTCACACGGTGGTACTTCCCCCTGCGGTACTGTTTCATGCATGCATGTGCAATAACCGGTGACTTCATTACAATTACAACATATACCATAAGTAAATTCTGGCAACGGTGTATCATCATCGTCATCATCATCATCTTCACCGCAAGGGGAATTATCACATGAAACATTTTCACCTAAGAAAATTCCATCCAATTCTTCACAAACATTAAAATCAACAGTTTCTATACATTCAGAACCTAAACAACATGAACCTATAATTGGAGTATAATTAATTATTTGATTGTCGGAGCAGCATGAATATGTGATCCACTCATTGTTTATTTCTCTTTGATAAAGACCAACTTCAAGTGTTTCTCCGGTTGCTGGATTTATTTCAAAATAACAACCCAATTGCCCTTCAAATGGTGTACCAAGTATCCAGTTACATCTCCCATCTGGTTGATTCGTAGAGACTATACATCTGGATCCAATTCCGTTGAATTTTCCTGGATTACCGTTAGCATCTGCTACATCTTTCATACACTGACTAGGTGTTAGTCCGTCAAAACACAATTCATCAACACAGCAAGAACCAAAGTTATTCGGTTGACTGCAACAATCAGCATCTTCGCACGATAAAACACCTTCCAAACAAATTGAATCTGCAATAAGACCACAGGCAAAACAATTAAGAACAATGCAAAGCCCGCCAGGTAAACAACACACCCCAGAACCAGAACAAACATCAGGACATCCGCCAAATTCTTCTTCAACCCTCTCACATGTCCAATATTCCCCAGATTCTTCTTTGAAAAAGAAAAAGCCACCAAAAACAGATTCACAAAGGTGTTTATTTGATTTCACACATTGTCCATTAACACAACACACCCCACCATCAGAACAATAAGGATTTAATGTCCCATCATCATCAGTTCGATATAAACACGATATAGTATCAAACTTTCCCCCAACAGAATCACAATAAGATTTACTAACAGAATCAATACAACCTTGAACAACTTTATTTGAAACTACAATTGGATCTATTGGATCATTTGGAAAAGTAGTAGGAATATCAGTTTTACAAAAACAACACGAACCTATTTCTATTTTACGATAAATGCTATCTCCATCATCTCGTAAGTCGTAGAATGATGGTTCATTAAGAACTGCAATGTGTTCTTCAATCCCACTAGAAGCAGATAGTCCCAAATACACATGCGGAAATGCTTCATAAAAATTAGTAGATTGTTCAGAATACTGCTTTACATTATATACAGGAATATAATTGCTATGTTGTGTTCCAGTTGCATCATCGTTTGTAATAGCCTTAACTTGATTCTCTGTGGGAAGATTGGTACTTAGATCAATACTTTTTCCCAAAGAAACATTATAATTATAGTTGGTTCGTTTTTCACCATGTGACGGGATAGGAAATATGTCTGTTGTTAATTCTCTGTTTTCATATATTCTTGCAAAAACAATATCATTCCCAGTAATACCCCATATTGTATTAGGAGCATTAAATCCCCTTAATGCTCCATCTAATTCTTTAATATAAAGAAGGGATCCGGTTATACCACCACCACTAAACGGTTCTGCGGTTGCTCCAAGAATTTGTAATTCTTTTAATCCTTCTTCGATCTTTATCGCATTTCCTTTTACTACTATATTTTTGAAATGCGCAGTCTTTCCATCTCTAAATTTAAAGAAACCAGCCATCGGATAATCTTTAGACGCATCTGTAGTATTTCTTATGTCATAATATTCATTGGGAAGAGTTACTCCACTACTTCCGCCTGTAATTCCCCGAACCCCCGTTATAGTAAATTTAGTTTCTGGAAGAACTCCTGTGTGATCAGTTTCAAGAGTAATACCAATGGCATTGTAATTAATAACCCCGTCGCTAGTAAGCAGATCAATTCCTTGAACTATAACCCAGTTACCATCCCCATCAAAATAACTATGAGTTATTCCTAACCCATAAACACCTTGATTACCATCGGTCCCAGTTGTTCCTGTAGCCCCAGTTGCTCCAATAGGACCACTTGATCCCTCTGGACCTGGGCTACCCATAGGAATTTGTATTCTACTACTTCCGTCAATGTATATCCACTCTGATTGCCAGTGAGTCATCTATTAATTTTCATCCCTTAATACTTTGGGAATGTACCAGAGTTTAGCATTATCGTCTTCCCCAGTACTACCACGGAAAGGATATTTTAAATCTGATCGTATCAATCTAATTGGTCTTACTTTATATTTATTTTCAAATCTATTCTTTTTCTGAGAATAATATTCAATTCGATCTTGTTCTGTACCACTCTCGGGAAAATACATTGCCCATGAAACGCTACCTGCATCAGGAGAATTCAAAGATGAACCAATAATACCTTCTGTATTTCCTCCCGTGGTTCCTTTAGTTTCGTCGAATCCACCAGTAGATGTCCAATGCCAATTAGTAATTGGAGAACCACCGCTCTCAGCAATTTTCTTATTTAGATCATATCCATATAAACTAACACAATTGGCTGCAATGAACGACATTTCGTCATGACTCGGAACATACCAATCTGAAACATACGGTTCAGGTCCAGTCATGCCCCCACCCAACGAATCAGAAATTAAACGTGCTGCTCGGAAAGCAGTAATTAAACCAGCAGTAATACCAGGTCCAAACGTACCAGCAGTATATCCGTAATTCCCAATACCACCACTGTAACCAGCAAAGTTTGCATTATCGGCACTAATTGCTCGAACGGTATTATACATCCCATAGTTTCTATGCCATAATCCATGAGCAGTTTGAATTGGTTTGGTTAAGAGTTTCTCTATAGGACCAGGACCATTTATTCTCGCATTCAGACAACTATCGAATGTGTTGAGTGGAATATTAATAAAAGATCCCGTTTGTCCATGAATCTGGTCTAACCAGACACCCTCACTATAACCATATGTTTTTTGTGGGTATAATGCATTCAAATCATAATAATCACCAAAGTCACTATAAAGTGGTCCCCATGAACTTCCTTTATTTGACCAATGGAATTCGGTGGTTGCTCCGGGAACATTTCTGGGATTTATAAGATTATCATTTCCATCTATTGCGATTTCATTGGGATATACGATGATATAATAGGAATCTTCATTGCTTCCACAATCATGTGGATACGTGGAAAAACAAGGATTCTTACTATTCATTCCATAACCATGATAATCATATTTGGATTTATATAATTCAGATTTATAATCTTTACTATCCCCGACACTTCCAGTGGAACCAAGCATTAAATCTTCCCATGAAGTTTTTATAGAACCCCCAAACCCATCGGCACCCAATAAATCACTACATGATGGATCATACAACCCAACAACTATACCACCAGCATATTCTGAACCCGGTCGTAAACTTAAAGGTTTATGTTCACTTCTTACGTTTTGTGATCTTGTTCCTCTTCCACCACCCTCTGGTTTCATTGCACCAAACTTATTACTCCTTACTGTGATGCTCTTAGTCTTTTCATTTTTAGACTTCATGTATTTTGATTTGGTTCTTAAGAACTTTGTTTTGATTGGACTAATTCCATAATCTGGGTTATGGCTTAGATATCCGTCGATTACATATAGATTTTCCAAATCACTGCATGTACATTTGCTACAAGATGTCACACTAGGGTTACCTAATTTATCACACTTAACGTATGGTTTAAATGAAACATGAGACAACACAATTCCAGTTCCCCCACACTCCTTATGCCCATCGCAATTAGGATTATTGGTAACAGAAGAATTACACTTTCTTTGAAAATCATCAATATCTCTAAGAGATGCTGGAAGATTTAATATAGTTTCACACAGTCCGGAATTAGTATACTTCTTGGTCTGAGTATTGTAAGAGCAACAACACATTACTTTCTTATTACAATCAACACAAGCATTTCCCAATGTGTCTGACATAGAACAAGTTTTATGTGGAATGAAATCAGTATGTAAGTTATTTTCTTGACCATAATCTAAACATAATTGTTTTGTCATTTGTTTAGAATTGTTTTCTTGAATAAAAGAATCAACACAATTACATTCCATTTCATCCGAACACGCACAACAACATCCTGTTTCTTCGTTGTTTGGTGAATTACATTCGCCATCATTACACGGGAAATGTCTCCATTCAGTTATAAGATCTGTATTATTTCCTAAAGAAACACAATAGTCTATTGTAACGTCATCGATGCATTCAGAATCATTCTTTTTAGTCTTACAGCATGAACCATATTGATAACAATTATTAGCAGTGACACCACAAGTTGATCCTTCTCCCAGGAAAAATCCTTCATATTTATCACAGAGTTCTTCTCCAGAGACAACACAATCCCCCCCACCTATGCAGCATGCACCAGTAGTACCATATACATTATTATTTCCTGAGCGAATTAATAGCGTCTTTAATTTATTTCCTGTATATGAATTTGATAAGGGGTTGCAAGAGAACATCAATGCGGAACTAACTACTTCTTTATTTTTAATAAAATCAAAATTTATCCCATAGAGGGCTGATGTTTCGTTTTGATAATTAACATTCAATCCTGTCAAATCTAAAAATCGAGGGGTGGTATATTCTTTATATCGATCAAATCGAATATTAGTGACAACTGTTTTTGCTCTATCGGCTTCGACTAATTCATCCTGATATAAACTTCTTCCGGATATTCTGGAATCATAATCATTAAATGCTGGGGAATTTTGAGGCGGGTCGATGGCTCCCAATCTAATATATTCGTGCCAATATTTTCTACTAGAACCTCCCACTGCGAACCAATTAGTGCCCATTTGTGCTGTTCTATAATAAGCATCCCCATAATAATTAGGAAATGGTGCATAAAGATCGTCGTCACCGCCGTTGGGAAATTCGTTTGGATTTCCGTGCCCGTATGGAACGTTGGGGTCTGCTGGATATCCTTGCCAATCCGCAGGTGGATGTGCTACACCAGTCGGACAGCCGAGGGGGGCCCCAAAGCAATCGGATGATGGACTTGCTCCGCAATTGGCGCCACCAATATTCCAATCGTTACTGTCCTGGTCGCGACAACGCATATAATGCGCGCAGCCGATATCCAGGTTGCAGTTGCCACAAGCGGGCCATGTCCCATCACACAACGGAGAACCGGCGGCGTCGTGGAGGCTAAGCACAGTATTTAGTTCGGGGTAAGGTTGCCCTAAATGTAAAGCCGAAGTACCATTACCCAAATAATGTCCTATACTATTATACCACTTATACCTTTCAAGGATCCCCGAGCCGTTGTCCCAGAGGTAAGATTTTTGCGCTGTATACCCATCGGTATGAATTTGACAGCCAAATCCTGCAACGGTAGCATTTTTAGGATAAGATCCGGGGAAAGTAAATTCAGGTCTAAATCCAGGAATACCAAGTATAGCAAAATTTATATAGCCCGCCGCCACCACAGGAGAGGTTTCGGAAGGATAACGATATCCGCTTGGAACCTGTTCTCCAATTCTTCTTAGACCAGAGGTTCCTGGCATCTCCGCATCGCCACACCGATATTGATGCTCATACATCTGGAAAGAATAAAAACATTCCAATCCGTCCTCGAAGAGGATGTATGGATGATTAACTAACTCCTGAGGGTATAAATCCACAATATTATTAACTAGAGGAACTTCTCCTGTGCGATTGTTAGAACAAGCAACTCCCGTTGCATAATCACTATGTTCATCATATTTAAACTCAGTCCCTTCTTCCCATATTTTATTATCGGACGCACCGGCACCACATATTTTCCAATTCGTATCAATCGCCTCATCGCCCAGCCACCAGGCACCAAAAGGCTGGACAAGGTGAGCCGTAGCAATTGCTATTCCTTGTTTACAAAAAGCGCATGGTCCACCCATATTTTCTGTAAACCACCCAAAGTCATCACAATTACTACCATATCTCCAGAACTTTCCTCCATTAGCCTCACAGTGTAATTTGGTTCTAACAGAACAACATTTTCCATCTTCGTCCAACCTGTATCCACCGTTCTCACATTCTTCATTTGACTCACCCGAATCGTCATATTCAGGACAAAACTCAATTGGTTCCCCGTTAGGACCATCCCCCATCAATAAAGAGTTGCTATATCCTGCACACTGACAACAAGCCCCAGTCACATCGCCGAGATTTTCACACGGCAGGTCATCTCTACAAGTAGCACCTATTGTGAGGATTCCGTACAATGCACCACAAGCACTTACGGTTACATTATCTGCACATTCCCAACTATTGCCACCAGCCGGATCAGGATAACAACAGGCTCCAGACTCTTCTGGAATACCACATAGCGTTGAGGAGCATTGACTTCCCTGGTGAAAAATGTTATCCGCAAAAGAGTCACAATCAATCGGTGTTGTTACGATACATTCTTCACACACACCATCAACACACCCATAACAACAAGCCCCATCTACCCCAAGACATGGTGCCCAACTACATCCTACGCCTTGCCAGAATGTTCCCCCCTGGTCTTCACATATTTCTTCTGTTAATTGTTTACAATACGGATGCGAGGGGGGACCAACGGCATCTGAAAAACAACAAGAACCGCATGTAGCAGATTCACATGTAGTATTAGGACCAATAAAAGTACCAAGTTTTATCTCACACAGAGATGGGGTTGATGTAAAACAAATTCCATCTTTACAACATGCACCGAATGATTCTCCGTCAAAATTACATATAAATTCATCATCACAGTCGGTGTTGGGACCGTCACCAAGATAAAATCCTCCGGCTGCTAGACAGTCTATTTCTCTTTGTATTGAACAGATTTCGTCTATACAGCAAGCACCCGTTTCCTCGGCATTACCGCAAACATAACCGTTGCAGGAAACATTATCGCCAATATAAATTCCTCCAATAATAGAACAGTCTATATCAGTGGTTTCTGTGCATTCTATACCATTACAGCAAGCACCTCTAGGATAATTACATAGATCAGATGTACAATTTTCATTGAGGTGGAATATCCCACTCATCATATTGCATTGTAATTCTGTAAGATCGGCAATACATTGTCCTTCTGGTGTGCAACATGATCCAGAATCGGGAATTGTTTGATTTGTTGCAATGCGAAGATCAACACCCCATGCAACAATGTTTCCATACCATTCATCTTCTAAATTGAAGAAAAAGAATACATCATCTGCACCACTGAAACATGGGGCTTGCATGAAAGGCCAGTTAATGTTATTCGACCATCGTTCATCTGCTGATGATGCACCACTGACGACTAAAATAAATCCAGTTGACACAGACGGAGTTGATGGGGGAATAATATCAATTACTAAATTACTTTCTGACTCACCAATACCAGAAGTATTAAAATAGAACATCTTTTCGTGTGTGATACCACTCAGTGTGGGATCTAATATACATTCATATTGTATTTCCTCCTCAACTATTGTCTTAGTACAATTAGAAAGTCCGTTATCCCCTTCAGTTAGTAACTTAGACTTTTCTCTATAAGTAGAAACTCTAAATGAGACCGCTTCGGTGATCGGATTATAATGAGTTCCAGTAGCACCCCTCAAAGTAACGGTACTAGCCCCGTCATAGTCAGTTGATATCACTAACTCTCCAACATTTCCCGATTCAACATCAATAGATGGCAACAAACCACCATATTCCAATTCAATAACATCTTCTCTTTCTGTCATTATTAGGGCGTCGGGTGTTAAATTCTTAAGAGACTTAATAACCAAATCTGATAGCGTTGGTTGTTCACTTATCAACGAAAACCCACCAAAGAATCCTGAACCAAAAGTCTCACCACCCCCAATAGAAGTTTTTATAGTACCAGTATTTCCCTGAATCGACTCACGAGTTGTGTATGACCTAATAGTTCCATCATGATATTGAAATTCTTGATATAATTTACCACTGGGGTATAATGTAAAATCATATAATTTTGCACCAGTGGCACCTGTTGGACCTATATGTCCCTGCACCCCATCGGGACCAGTAGCACCAGTAGCACCTGTGGCACCCGTGGCACCAGTGGCTCCTGTTAATCCGCTTATTCTCAGCAGGCTGCTACCTATTGCATATGCTACCATGATATATTCCTATGAGGTACTTGTAATAGAGTTATTCGAATTTGTCTGAGAGGTTGTAGAAAGTTTATCAGCATATGATGACAAATCTGTGTTTATAAAATTTAAAGTTTTCGCAACATCAATTGCTTTCTTACTTACATCACTGGATGCTATGGTAGCCTTTGTTAGAACATCCAATTCATTCACAATAAGTTTTTCTGGAATAAAAACTGCTGCATTATCTCTGACTTTCAATACAACATAAACACTACTATTTGGAAATGACTCACCCGCTGAATTGGTAATTTTATACTTATTCGCAGTATTAGTCACAATGGGAGTAAATACATGTGTTACTTCCACAGTCACAGGAACCCCATATGAGGCATTATTAACGAATAATTCTTTAGAAGTATCCATTACCCTATCAGAATTTAATTTACCCCTAACCTCAATATCAATAGTATCCGTAGAAACAAATGTCACTTTACCAGAAACATATATTCCACCATTAGAATAAATTTGAGCAGAGGATTTTAAATTAACAGAACTTGAGACAAATGACGGATTAACAGAATTATCGATAGTAGTTCTACAACGATACCCATACACAGTACCAAATGCCTCATAAAATCTAGAAAAGTCACTTACTTTCAATTCGTGCGATTTACTCGCATCAACATAGGCTTCCCCCATCTTTGAGGGGTGCGTTATGGAAGTTAGAATATCACCAACTTTAATAGTCCCATCACCCACATGTGCAACAATATCACCACCTAATTGATATCCAATATAATTATGAACTATTGAGTTATAATCACCATTATCTGCTCTTTGCAATATAGGTTTTACTACTTTCCCAATTTCTGTCGGTGCCATATTTTGTAATTTTCCAGCAGTTGTGTCGCTAAGAAAGAAAACATCTTCACCACCAGCACCACCAGGATCAACACCGTCTATAACTACGTCTATAATATCACTCAGGGGATAATTAATCTGACCCAACATAACGACAGTCACGAATTCAGTAGTTACCTTTTCTACCACACCGAATATTTCTGAATTTTCAGCCGTGTCGGCTTTAGATAAAACATATAGTTTCGGTGATGATGTAACATCATATCTGATAACATCTCCAGCAACAACACCAGAAACAATCCCACCATCGGTGCCAGATTGATTCTTCACAGTGGTAGTAATACGACTACCAATAACATTGACATTATTGACAAATTGTCTTCCTGCAATATTTGAACTATTTCCTGAACAACTACTCATCTAGTGTCTCCTATAGATCTGCATCTGCTTTGTAATGGAATGAAACACTATCCCATAAAACTACACCTGCATTGAGTGAAAGTTTCATTCCATCTTTTTCTATTATGTTAGTAGATATTGTAATAGCCCCGGTGGGCGTAACCCGAACATTCCCGCTGGAATTACTTGTACCCGAAGCCTTCCCCAAATCTACACGAGCAGTTCTATTATAAGCATCTCCTGTTATACCTGAAGATGGGGAATAAAATGTAATATCTGGATTCTTCCTCATTTGAATTGGGAAATTGTAATAATAATCTTGTAGTGGGGTAACTAATATATCAACAGAAGTAGTTCCGGGTTCACCACCAATCATGGTGGAAGATCCTGTGCTTTGATCTGTGTTGTATGATCTTTGATAATATCTGCGACATTTATCTAATTCTAACCTTTCGTTCACAGGTTCAATCAAAGTGGACAAAGATCCTCGTTCCAACTTAACTTGAGCCAAGTCAAGATCAGAATTAACATGAGTGACATTAAATCCTAGATCTAGATATCCGTTGGTCGAGTATGTAGTTTGTTTTGGAACATTGAATGAGACTGAATATTTACGCCATGATGTACCAAGTGATATCCTGGTCCCGGTTTCTCCTCCAAAGTAACTAATATTTGTGTCTGATCCGTCATGTTGACGGGTGACAAATCCCATTGTAGAACCAGTGATTCCGCATTTTGCATAAAAGGAAAGAGTGACTGGTTCATTATTTAAAGTTCGATTATCTTCAATTCTATTCACAAGATGAATATGATCACCAGCAGTCACCCCAGTTATTGTGTGATTTGATTTGATATAGTATTTTGGTTGACCTTCTACTTCTGACTGGGTAGTAGAAAATGCCTGTTTTTGAACGCTATAAGTAGAAGTACCACCACCACCAGACACACCATCAATTCTTACCCATCTGTCCGCAAAGTATGCATCCCCGGTTTTTCCTCCGGTTATATCACCAATTCCTCTTTGCCAAATATGGAAAGATCCGTTGATCATTAAATTGTCTTGAAATGCTTGTCCATATGTTATACCAGATAATGTATTATCTACAACAAAAGATCTAAATCCTCCTCCACCACCACTTAGAGGATTTCCTCCAGCACCCCCTGATTTTTGGTTTACGACATAGGATTTTTTATCTCCACCACTCGACCATACAAACATGAAGGGGTAATTAGTATCCCCGAGGTAATGACTAGTAATTGCTCCAGTATCTTGAATATAAAGTAAGCCATAATGACCACCGGGCGATGGTTCGAATTGATCAATAAAACCAGATCCAACAACATCAATAAAATAAGTTCCACTTATATTATAATTTCTAGTAATCACACCAACTGCATAATTTCTACCAGCGTCATCTTGAACCTTAAACCACCCACCCTCATAAACAGGAAATTCAGAATTTCCTTGATATCCAGGATTATACCCAGCAACCGTTCCTACTGCCAAATCATGACCCCCGGCACCACTGCCGAGAGACACACTCGCAATATTATCATTGGCTGTATATCCAGGAGCATCTGCTGTTAATCCAGCAGATAAATATTGTCCTCGATAATTTACAACTACGGCTTTTGATGTGGGTCCGTCATAAGTGATACCAATAAGTATTGGTTTAGATACTAGACCAGTTGCTGTTGGTTCGTTAGCCGTTATACCACCACTAACACCAAAATCTAAGAAGTAAGAACAACCACTTTCCAATGTCTTTCCGAGAGGTCCTGGGGCATTTAGGGCTTCTGAGAAATCCCCCTCAATAACTCCAGATGTACAAATATCCATATAATTCCCGGTAACCCCAACAACAACCCCAATTGCTTCACCGAATCTTTGACCAGTTGCTTTTGCTAATCTAATACCACCGGTGCTTGAACGAACAATGTGACCAAATGTAAAACCAGCAGTTTGACCATACACTCTAAAACCTGTTCTTTCAATCAAAGATCCGAATATTGGATCCTGATTAAATGTTAAATCACCCTTTACGGTTATATCTCCTTCGAATGTAACACCAAGATGTGCTGGAATTGTTTTAGAAAGTGTAGCA
>Ga0114906_1000612_pt1 | contig 19763 bp, 20 predicted proteins | sample MalvirDeepMed_M9_FD_89687 | JGI IMG/M metagenome (GOLD analysis project Ga0114906, IMG submission 89687) | Marine viral communities from the Global Malaspina Expedition - Malaspina viral metaG DeepMed_M9 | ecosystem: Environmental > Aquatic > Marine > Oceanic | place: Mediterranean Sea...
CGACATAGCATATGCACTCGTAGCCGGGGACCACGAGCGAGAGTCCGATTTGTTCACCACCAATCCCGGCACATAAAGCCATCCCATACATCCTTATCCCCTCTTCCACGTGATCATCATTTTCAGAGATTCAAGGGACTCCAGTCGATGCATCAGCTCTTTGGGGTGCAAGCCCGTCTCGACCTCGGCATGATTCGCATCTTTCACCACCCATCGACCAGCATCGCCGTCAAAGTGAGTAACGCGCTCCAGGAATGTCGCACCGCTGCGCTGAAGGCAGTTTCTTAGTTCTGTGTTTTTCATCCTATCTCCCGCCAGTCACAACGGTCCCAAAGGCTAGCCATCTCTGCCTTAATCCTGTCTTCGAGATCCTCGTCGTTAAAGGTGTCGCGCCCATCGCATGATTCGCACGGGTGACGCACCTTGCGTCTTCCCTCAAAGCCAATGGTGCATCCAAACCCGCTGCATTCCTCGCAGGTCTGCACATCCACTGCGCTTTCGCCCTGTTCGTTGACTGCCTCGACCTCGGCGTAAGGGTAGAGCCTGGCTAGTTCCTCCCTCGCCCAATCCCGGTATGCTTGGCAGTCCCTCACGGTCATGCCGTCACCCATACTGTCGTCCGCTGCGCGGTATATGATTCTTATTTTACTCATCTGTCTGTACCTCCCTGGTTTGCGCCGGAGACCCCGACCGTATGGTCAAGGCCTCCGACATTGTTTAATCTACGCCGCGACTCGCTTCTTGCGAGTACGGGAACTTAGCACCGACCGGTAATCGAGATATGACCCGTCGAGACGGAGAGGCATTATTACCCCATAAATATCAACAAGCGGTTCATCGCATGAAGACTCCCGCTTCGCTTGAACTACTGACGGGCAGAGCTTGTCTTTCGGGGAATTAAACCTTACAGCGTTAACCCCGAATGCCTTGACTACATTAAAAAACCCGCTGAGCACGTCAATTCCAAACCCTGCAAAGGCAGCGCCGCTATCCTCATCGGTAGGCAGCGCCGGAACGACCTGGTCAATGTCGGGGTATTCGAACACGCCATTGGTATAGGCAATCATGGTTTCATTGCCGCGCTTGCTAACCGCCTTAATGCCCGTCGGGGTAATAAAACAGGTGTCGGTTGCCCGCAAATCTAGCAACCGACTTGCGAGAACATAACTGGGCGCTTCCACGTCGAACCCATCTAGACCCGAAACCACCGTCAGATAATGGCCGTTCGTGGTGACAATTTCGTTTGGTGTAATCTGGATGTGTGCCAGATTGAACCGGTCTTCGCTTGCAGTTGTTTTCGCGATTGCGAGCAATTCCCTTCCTGAGAATGTTAGCATGTTGTACCTCCCATGGTAATCCCGCGATGTTGATTGCACCGCGGGTAGACCCTAATGGTCAATGTAAAGGGCCACTGCGATCAGTAGCAGCCCGGTGAGTGAAAGCGTAAATATCAAACCTCTATCCCGAGCTCGCAAGCGAGCTGATGTGCGGTTTCCTCGAAACCAAACCAGGCTAGCAGGTTTTGATTGTAGGTGTCGTTTGCAAGTGGGTCATCGGCTTCCCACTTGTCACCAAAGAGTTCGTGGACAGGCAGCCCGGTGCTGTCAATCATCTCTGCCAAAAGACGGTCAATCTCCGCCTTGTGGCCCCGGTAGAATTCAGCGGTATCGCTGTAGTAAACAAGGTGAGAGACATAGCCCGACTGACAGCCGCCATAAAGGAGGTCTTTGAAGACCCCCTTCATCCCGTCATCATAGTCTTCGGCTCTTTCGGTTGCCCAGTCTTTCACGTGGTCTTTAAGTGTGTTCATCTATTGTACCTCCCTAAGTACTGATGTTATTTGTCAAAATATCCGTTGGCTACATAGACTTAGCACCCCGCCATTGGGGGCTGTTGATGTCGATGTAGACTTCGGATGCTTGCTCCCAATCTTGGTCGGCAAGCCCTGCTGGCGCGAGTGGTGTTGCGCAAATGATATCGACAAGTTCTTGCCGAGTGGCCGCAGTCTTGAGAATGGTATGAGACCAGGTCAGCAGATAGGCACGATTGATTTTTGAATATTGAATCTTGAGCATTTGTTGTACCTCCCAAGTACGTGGACATTAAAGACATGACGTAAACACTATGTCAAGGATTATTTGCATCGTTTTTCCGGGACATAAAAAACCCAAGAAGGAGAGAGGCGCGGATGGAGGTCGAGAGAGCCTGAGGGATTCGATGTGACGCACTGAACGATGCGCGTTAAGGATAGGGAGCGCAAGTGAACAGAGAGTGTCAGAGAGCGTCAGAGGAGCTCATGGCTGTGATTTGCTGGAGGGGGATGTGGGTTTGCCCGGAATGGTGTTCATTAAGTGAATGCCGTTCACTTTTTTCGACACACCGCGTAACATCTGGTCAGAATCGAGCGGAACTGGTATCGTCTGCGGCATGGCAACCAGGTATAGCCCGCGAAACGCCAGGGAAGTCAAGGGATTACAGGACGTGCAGGCACTTTGGGAAAGTGCGGAAGCTCGAGACCCCCAGTACCCCCAGGGGACGGTCTGTGAGCGACCGGCATCATCCCCTCAAGTATATAAATGGGACTCCGCTAGTGATAACCCGCGACATAACCCACACAGGTTCTTCAAGGATGCAGGCAGGGACCGGCACACGCATCCCTCTTATCGTGGGCAGGATCTCATTCGTGTAGAGCTTGTTTCACGTGAAACGCCAGACACGGCGAGACCCTGGTATGCCCCGCCCTTGTTTCCTGCCGAGTGCGAGTATGTATTTCAGCGAGAGGGGGACACAATGTTTTGCGACATCACACACCGAGCATCGGGTATCGTGCATCAAGTAAGGGGTGTATGCACATGGGCGCAGATAAGAAGAATGGCCGAGTTTCGTTTGGCCGAGCGATTGTTGGCAGCGGGGAAAATCTGCGAAAGATCGAGTTGGATGGCGAGGGTTCTGAGCACAGACCTGCGTCGGCAGAGAGCTTACACTATTTCGCGGGTGTCAGAAGCGATGAAGCGCTCTGCACACACAGGCACGAAAGCCTAGCAGAGGCGTTTAGGTGTTCACGGAAGGTGGTCGTAGTGGACGAGTTCAATCAGGCATGGAGTTTGTTCCAGGCGCACAAGTGGGGACTGATCGATCTCACCCCGATCGGCACCTACGCGAGCAAGAAAGCGAGTGATTTCGACGACGAAGAGGACTAGAGAGTTGCGAAATAAGCTAAATAAGCGAATTAAGGCTTAAGCCGATCTGAGTGGTACTCCCGATTGGGCCTTACCTTCTTAGGTGCCTTCATCTCTTCCCGAATGGTTTCGTATTCGGCGAGCAATAGGTCCACGACGCACAGATCTGACTCTTCACTTATCCGGGCCTTCAGCTTTTGTAGCTGCTCGACGCTTTTCGGTTCTTCTTTGGGCTGATAGCCGTCAGTCAGCCATGTGTTGATATCGGTGCCCTTAAACCGGACGGTTCGAGGCCCAAGCCGCACATGGGGGATTTTCCGCTTATGCACGAGGCAGTAAAGAGTTCCCATCGGGATACCCGTGATGTCTTGAACTTCCTGGTATGTGAGCAATTCTTTCATTATTCATCCTATCAAGCCTAGTGTTAATGGTCCCGCACGGTAAGGCTAAAATACCGTGCGGTAATGGGCGATGCACATTTCTCTTCCAATGTCCAGCATACGAACAAGGCCTCTCGTATGCTTGACTTCCTCGGATTAAGATAAAGCCCTGTATTTGATAAGTCCTGCACGACTTTTAGCGGTATGCACTTTTTGCTTGACCTGTCATTTACGCGAATTCTGTTTTTGCGTGAATGGTCCAGAATTGGCCCGAAATAACGACACTCGCCCGCAAGCTGCTTGATTTGTTGCTGATTTCCAGGTGGGCCTAGAATCTATTAACCACTAGGTCGCAAGGGTTAATTATCCCCGGAAAACGCCACTCAGCGTGGACAGTGGATTAGCAAAAAAAACCCCCTGAGGTGGGTACCGCGGGGGGTTCAGTGCGTCAGGCCGTATCTTTTGGGAGGTACAAACTTGACTCTCTTCGGATAACATAAGGTGTTGCCCCTGTCTACGTTCTTTGTGATAGAGTGCTTTCATGGCATTACCAGGACCACAGGTTATTCAGGGCGAACTGTATGTTCCGGACCCCAGAACCGGGCAGCTTATCCCCGAATGGCAAGCAAAGCTGCTGGGTATTCCTGTTCTTGGAACGATGGCCAGAGAACTCATCGGCCCTGAGCAGCTTGGAACGCCCATTACGGGGGCAGCACCTATGGGACTGGGGCGGTCTGCGGCTCGATGGGCTCGCCCAGGAGCAGGCACGCCACTCCAGCAGCTACAGCGAGCGCCCGCAGTAAGGCCAACCGCAAGAGTGCCTTTTGAGCAGTCGGTAGCAAAGGCGGCCAAAGAGTCCCAGTACCCGCTTAGGAGTGCTGCGCAAAGGAGAGCGCTGGGCCTTCCCGACCCAAGCGCCGGAACCCCTCTTCAGAGAGGCGCAGAATACATGACTTCCGGTGCTCCACGGGTGCCTGCAGGAATGGGCGGCCAGAACATTGAAATGCTCAAATCGCCCTTAGGCAGTCGTGCCGCAGGAGTCACGGGCGCGGCAGGGTTTTTGGGCGGCGTAGGCAAGATGGCCCAGTCGAAGGCCGAGCGAGATGCGGCGAGAAAGCAGGCAGAGTTTGATGCGAGTTACGCCCAATTCTCTGGCCAAAGCGTTGAGCCTCCGCAGCAGCCGCTAATGACCGAAGACCCATACGGATCCCCACTCGGAAGAATGAGTTATCGCGCAGGCCCACCAGCCCAAACCCCAGCGCAGAGCGTCATGGGACTCGGGCCAGAAGGGACCACTGCCGGGGTGCCGCCCGCCTTAGCTGCCCAACCACAAGAGCCTGCGACAGCACAAGAGCCTGCGACAGCACAAGAGCCCTATGTGGTCAAAAAGAACGACACGCTTACAGATATTGCCACGGCACATCTGTCTCAGGGAGGCAAAAAGCCGACCAAGAAAGAGGTATGGAGGCAGGCCGCTGTTTGGGCAGACTCGCTAAACCTTGAAGGCAAGGGCAAGAAGCTGAAGACTCGAGGCACAGACCTCAAGCCGGGGATGAAGCTGCCGGAAGTGTCCGCAGACCTGGAAACCAGACCGGGCGTGTATGTTGACCTCTTTGGCGCACCCAAGAAGCCACCAAAGAAAGCAGTCAGCGATGCTGGACAGGTAGCTCGTATGGCGCTTGACGCCGCTGGTCCAATAGGAAAGACCTACAAGGGTCCGTATGGCACGGAGGGCTTCATGCCCGATCCGTTACCAGATACCTCGAAGGTGGTCTCTGCGCCGCTGCGTGAGCTGGATGTGCTTCCGTCGAGAGACATTGCGCCACCCAAGCAGGTTGCGGCTGCGCCCAGCCCAGGTCGATCCGCAAGACGTGAATTGGTGCCCCCAGGCCAGGACTATTCGGCATTCAACGAAGGGCTCCAGCGTATAAGCGAGAGACTTCCCTCCTTAGTAGAAGAGGCAATGGATTCCGGTGACCCGTCGGCATTTATGGCGCGAGGGCACGGATTGAATCCGGTAGCGACAGCGACAGCCGGAGCCACTGGCAGAGATTGGCGGACACGAGAAGGTCCGGCATCTCTTGAGTCATTGGGATACTCGCATCTCCCGACACCGCAGCCGGAAGCCGTGCCACGATACCAATTCGGCGGCAGTGTCATGGACCGACACCCTCGAGTGAGAGGCAAATTCAACTATCCGCCAAACCTGTACACCTCGATTTATGGGCCGTAAAAAAAAACTGCACGTTGAGCCCTACGATGTAGAGCAACACCAGCGCTTCATTGAAGACAAGGTTTCGGCCATGCAACAGCTTATCTTGGTTGAGCACCGAGATAAGAAGGGCGCACTTGTGCCCCTGGCACTCAACAACTGCCAGCTTAAACTGCACGATCTTATTGAGCAGGCCAGAGCATTCCGCCTAATCAAGAACGTCTTGCTGTCGAAGGACAAAGACAGGATTGCGAAGATACTAAAGATAAACACTCGGCAAATGTTTTCGACGATGGTCAAGAAAATGCACGAGAGAAACATTGACGAAGTGCTGAGTCACTTCAGTGAGAAAGCGCCAGAGCTGGAGATTTCAGACGGCCCGGTACGCGTTGTAATCACAAAGTGTCGTCGTGCAGGGGTGAGCTCCTACGTTGGCGCTAGATTCTACCTAGAAGCCAACTTTGCGCCCAATGTGAGCGTGATGGTGATGGCTCATAAGGGCGCTAATGCGCGGAGAACATTCAAATATACGCAAGACTTTTACCGGTATTGGGCACCAAGATGGGAAAAGTACAGACAGCCGGCGCAATATAAAAGCAAGACCGAAGGATACACCTGGGAGCATAACTCTAGGTACGTGGTCGCAACCGCTGGCGCAGACAATGCCGCCCGTGGCGACCAGTTCGATTTTATCCACTGCTCCGAATCAGCCTTTTATGACAGCTACGCGGAAGTTAATGCCGCGCTGACCGCCTGCCCACCGCACGCAATGGTCATTGAAGAGTCTACAGGCAATGGCGCGCAAGGCGGATTCTACGATCGCTGGCAAAAAGCGCTCACGATTGAGGAGGCCATGAAGGCGCACGACCGAAAAGATGTGCAGGCTATCAATGAGTGGAATGGGTACTTTCGGTTCTTTTACAGTTGGCTCGATGATCCGGCGTACCGAGAGAAAGTCTTCCACTGGGAACGAAACAACATCAAAGACACGCTAGATGAGGACGAGCTATCACTGCTGAAGGCATTCCCCGACACTACACTTGAGCAGATAAAGTGGAGGAGAACAAAGATTCAAAACGATTGTCAGGCCAATGAGCACGGCCTGCCTCCGGAACAATACTTCTCTCAAGAGTTCCCCGAAAATCCGTCTTCGGCATTTCAGACGACAGGCTCGCGCTGGTTTCAGCAGCGTGCGCTTCGAAGAATGGCTCTGCGCGCCAAGACAGTAAAGCCGAAAGCCTGCTTGCGGTTTACGCCAGACGAGGATCCGAAGCCGGTAAGCCCAGGGGTGCAGAATTGCACGATCTGGGCACCGCCAGAGAAACATAAAACATATGTCATTGGCGCGGACTGTAGCCAAGGACTGAAGCGCGGAGACTGGAGTGTGGCCATCGTCTTCGATCGGCATGATGGGACGACACTCGAGGAGGTCGCGACCCTTCGGTGTAAGGTTCCTGCGCCCTCGTTCGGTGAAATGCTTTGCCTTCTGGCTGAGTGGTATAACGACGCGTATCTGGTGCCAGAGGCCAACGGCCCAGGGCTGGCCGCGTGTACGAGAATCGCAGAAAACAGATACCCGCACATTTACCATCGTGCCACGATGGACCTCATTAACAATCGAGCGGCAGACAACAACACCTTCCGATTTGGCTTTCTCGTCACCGGTTCGACAAAGGGGAGGATTTTGTCTGACACTCAAGAGGCCGTGAGAAACGGGAGTCTTGTTTTTTACTCGAACGAAATCATCGAAGAACACCTTGCCTTTGAGTCAAACAACGGAAAGCTGGAAGCGCCAACAGGTAGACACGACGACTGTGTAATGGCTACCGCCATGGCACACTTTGGACACATCAAGGCCGCGCCTGCGGTCAATCGCAGGGCATGGGCGCAGACAGCAGAAGCAAGCGGACAGGATGAAGTCTCCAGTTCAATCTGGAAAGCCGTGTTGCAAAAGATTGCAAATGACCAGCAAAGAGTTGAGTACAAAGACCGGCGGCGATCGATCAAGGGCCTGAGCAGAAGACGAAGATAGCGAACCAGGGCTGTGTTGTGCTAGGGTCGAGGCATGAACTGGATTTTAGGCGCTGGCCTCTTGGGTCTATCAGCGGCGGTGGTTTTGGGGTTTCGGTGGATACTTGAGTCTCACCGCCAAACGGTGGAGCTGCTGGTCAAAAGCAACGAGGAGATTGCGCAAACATTTACTCGGGTTACCGAGGCGACGTATAGCCACCTCAAGGAGGCTTGTCCGATTGGCGGGCTGCCTCGTGATCTCTGGCTTGAGCAGCACGACCTGCGAAAGCGGGACATCGACTTGCGAGAGCGGCAGTTGAATGTCGAGCTGCCTTTGCAGCAAGAGGTTATGCGCGCCAAGCTGATGAAAGCGAGAAAGATAGGCAGCAATGGGCGAGTGACAAACCCGGAGGGATGAGATGGCTGAGCAACTAAGCAAGAAGCGGGCGCTTGAGATGTTGGGCGAGGTGCAGGCATTGTTCGATGATGCTGTTGGTGCCATCGCGCACCGCTCTCCCTATCTTATAGAACAGATGGCTTTTTATCGAGGCATTCAGTGGGGAACCACGTCTCCCCTTGGGTGGATTCAGGACGACTTTGATTTGGACGAAGCCCGAGAGGTTTTGAATTATGTGCGGCCCACGGTTAGGACAGCGGTTTCTGACATTCTTCGTTCGGTGCCAAACCCCGAGATTGTGCCGGCCTCAAATGACCAGCGTTCGCTGGCGAGGGCCGAGGCATCGCAGAAGTTGGTGAGGAGTTTCTTGCGCAACGGGGTGATTAATCAGGAGACCCTGATGCGCGCAGAGACGGCTGCACAAGTTCATGGCGCGGTTTTCTATAAGGTGTTGTGGGATCCGAATAAAGGAAAATACAAAGACGTGCCCCTCCTTGACCCGAAGACCGGCACACCGCAGGTGGATGACTTTAATATTCCGAAGTTCACGCGACAGGCGGAGGGCAACATTTCCGTGCAATACGTGGATATTCTTTCCGCCCTCGCTGACCCGCACGCAAAATCAGAGGAGGAGATTGCGCACATCTTTCATCGCAAACTCTTGCCAACTCGGGTACTTGACGACCAGTTCCCCTTCGACGCCTTTGGCAAAAAAACAAAGGGCCGCTGGAGCATAGGCAAGCACGGGCCAGGACAGAACGCCTCGGAGATCGTGGAGAACGATGGCCGGTCATACACCTCTCCAGTGGGCGGAGGCACCGCGTCACATGCGCAGGCGAACACGCTTGTAGAACTTGTTGAGTACTGGGAGAAGCCCAGTAACCAGTTCCCCGGCGGTAGGCTTTTGGTTTTCTCGGGCGATGTAATTATTGCCGCTGCACCCCTGCCCTATGAATGGCCCTGGGTTATGAGGATGGGGCAAAACGTTATCCCTAATGGGCTTTACCCTGATGGGGTAGTGAAGGATATTATTCCTATTCAGCGCTCAATCAACACATCAGCATCTAAGCGTCGAGAATGGCTGGATAAAGTGCTCTCTCCCCCTCTTTTGGTGCCGCACGGTTCCGGCATCAATACGGACCTGTTTTCTGATATGGCGGGCGAGATGATTGAATACAACCAGGGATATACCCCGCAGTGGATGAGGGTGCCCGACATTCCCGGCTCAATGTTCTCGTTCGAAAACCAGGCGGTGAGCACGCTGCAAACGGTGTCCACCTATTCGGATATCTCGAGAGGAGAGCCTCCACAAGGGTATGACTCTGGCCGAGCGCTGGCGTATATTTACGAATTTCAAAAGGCTGTTCACCAGCCAGAGATTGGGCTGTTTCGCAGAGATATGGCCCGCGTGTTGGTGAAGTGCCTAGGCATTGCTCGAAGGTTTTACACAGACGGCAGGATGGTGCAGCTTTTGGGCGACAATAACCGGACACTGTCTAAGCCGTTCCGCCGCGAGGACTATGACCTGGAGGCCGAGATTGTTGTGGAAGCCTTCTCGGGCAAGCCCAACAGCAGAGCGCTGCGCTTTGCTGAAAGCATTGAGCTATACCAAATGGGCGCGTTTGATCCAGAGAATCCTTCGGCCAAGGCGTTGCGCCAGGTGCTTGAACTCGACTATGAAGATGCGCCAACAAGGCACCGCAAAGAGGTGCATTATTCTCGAGCACGGATGGAGAACGAGCAAATGCTCGAAGACCCGTTCTTTCAGCCAGAAATGCGAGACCAAGACAATCACGATTGCCACATCGAGACACATGCCGACTTTGCGGTGACAACGGAGTTTCTCGATCTGCCAGAAGCAGCGCAACAGACCTTTCTGGCGCACCTGGCGGCACACGAGGAGCGAGTTGCTGAGCAAACACAGGCATATGCGTCTGAGGCGCAAATGCTGGCGGGGCAATCGCAATCACCTACAGGTGAAGCACCGCCGGAAAAAGCGCCAGGACTTGCAAGCCCATACAGCGGAGGCGGTGGCCCGTATGAAGGTATTATGGAGCCCACACTACCAGACGCGGAAGGGGGGCCGCTGCCATCACCAGAAGAACTAGCGGGCACCACATAGAGTGGTGGTTTGACAGACAGGGTACTTCCTGTAGTATCTGGTCTTATGAGCAACGAAAACGAAACGACTCCTTCTGAAATGTCACTCAGTGAAGTTGACGAAGTGCTGTTCAGTGAGGCGCAAGCCCTGGAGCAGGCACCGCCAGAGCCGAACGTAACGGAACTGTTACAGCAGGCAGGGCTTCAGCGACAGTCGCCACAGCCTCCGCAAGAGACCCCACCAGCAGAGGCCCCGCAGGGGGAAGCCCTCACGGAACAGCCTCCCGCAATCGAACAGTCTCCTGACGCCATGCAGCAATTCGTCGAGCAGCAGGGGCAGATTAATCAGCAGATGGTTGAGCTTCAGCAGCAGTTTGCACAGATGCAAAAGCCGCAGCAAAAGCCGCAACAACAATTTGACATCAACAACGTGCAGCAGGTTTCCGACTACATGGAGCAGATCGGGCTCGACCCCACAGATTCTAGCCATCAGTTTTTGTTTCGCTCGGACTGGGAGCGTCGGCAAAACGAAGCAACGTATCAGCAGCAAATACAGGGCATGAATGAATACATTACCTACATGCAGAACCAGCAACAGCAACAAGCTGCTGAAACCACGGTTGCCCCACAAATTGAGTCAACACTTAAGCCGTATGGCGGCATCCCTCCTGAGACGATTGACAACATCAAGGCCCACGCGGCCACGCTCATGAGTCACGGGCAATATAATCAAGCACAAGCCATTCAGGCCGCCGTCGAGCCTTACCTACCGCTGCTGAAGATAATTCAGCAATCACAGTCTCAGCAACAAGCTGCGGCAACACCTCAACCTGCGCAGGCCCAGCAGCCCCCGCAAAACAACACACAGGCAGTATTGGCTGCCGCTCTGTCTGGCCGAAGCACGGGGCATGGTCCAACGGTTTCCGACATTTCGCTCGAAGACCTCGAGGGCAAACTGTTTAGCTAAAGGAGAATAAACATCATGGTCAGCTATGCTGGAATTAATGAAATCTCTGTTTCAACCGGACAGTCTCGAAGTGCGTATTCGGCGCTACTGAAGAGTTTTTACGGGCCGAAATGGGACAACTGGATCCACACAGAGGCAAAGATTGCCGACAAGATTGCCAAGAAAAAAGGCATGATGGGGGGCCAGCAAAAGGTAAACGCCTTGAGCTTGAGTCTTCCGCAGAGTGCAGGCATTTCATCGGGCGAAGGCTATTATCTGCCAGAGCCTTCGACGGGAACGCACGTCAATCCTCGAATCGTCGCTCGTGACTTTTACACGCGACTTCGTTGGACCGGCCAAAGCCAGCGTTCAGCGCGTGCAGGCAACCAAGCAGCTTGGTCGAAACCACGGCAAAGCGATGTAGAGGACGCAAGAGAGCAGTCAATGCTCAACTTTGCGCGTAAACTTTACAACGGTTACTATGATGTACTTGGTCGTGTTGCTTTGCGTGCCGGCTTGGTTGGGGACACTCGGCAGTTGACCCTGGATGGTCGTGACGGTCGTTTGTATGGTTCGTCAGATGTTGAGGCGTTTTACCATTTTGGCGCGCACTACATGCGTGCCGGGCAAATCGTTCAGGCTGTAGCAACACCTGCGGGCGTGCCGACTATTACGGGCAACTCGAACGCAAACATGATCAAGATCGATTCTATTGATGACAGCAGTCTTGCCTCACCGACGATCACGGTCAGTGCTACGATTGGATCGGCAGGATCGACGCTCGCAGCGATCGACACAGCCATCGGCGGTGACGGCGCATTTGCCGCAGGTGATTTAGTCATCCCCTACGCTTCGCGTCAGGATACCATTGCGTCTGATGACACCAAAGACACGTCGTTCTTTACAATGAACGGAGTTGCGTCGGTGGTGTTAGGCACGACACACTATTCAACCCTGTATGGCCTCTCTAAGAGTACGTATGGGAAACTAAGCGGTATTAATGATCATGGCTCTACGACGGCGAGGGAAGCGCAAGAAGATCGCTTGACGTATCTAGTCCACCGAATCCGGAATGAGGGCTCGGGCGGAACGCCGGACATAGCGTGTTTACACGATTCGGTACTTCGCGAGCTTATCAAAGAAAACCAACAGTACCGCAGGTTCGCGCCTATCCAACAGGGTGAGCGCGGCTATTCGGACATGACTCACATGATGGGTTCGACATCAGTGAAGTACATGGAAGACTGGCTTTGTCCTCCGGGACTCATCTACGCGCTTGATACGACTCAATGGGGTTATTTCTCAGAGTCAGATCTTGCGCCGCTGGACGAGCCACAGCAGAGGTTCATCCCTAACTACGATCAAACCGAAATGGTGTGGCACAAATCCGGTAACGTAGAATGCCGTAAGCCTCATAATAACGGGATCTTAGACGAACTAGAGTTTAATCTAGCTGGCGTGCCGGACTAGACAAGGAACTGTCTTGGAGCAGAGACCGCTACATCTTGGTAAGCGTGCCGAAAAGCATGTGGATGTTGATCTCACGGGTGCGTGGGATCCGTCCACTGGTATGCAATACGCTAAGAAGCGGTGTCTGTATCCCGAGATCTTTCGACTTAGATTCGATCCAGACAGTATCGCAAAGTCGCCACCGCTTCCGGTGGGCGTGGAGTCAGTGGCCAAAGAAGTGTTCGGAGAAATGTATCCGGGCACGGTCAAGCTGGCTCTGCATCCCTGGTTTAAGAGGTGGTGTCTTTGGGAGAAAGTAGAAGGCACCAAAACAGCACCCGCTGGGTGGGTGTGCTTTCAGATGTTCTCAAAAAGAGATACGCAAAAAGACGACTATCTCCCGGCAGATCTGCGGTTTGAAGACCATAGAGCCGATGACCTAAGGGGCAGGGTTGGCGATTATGCACCACCAGACCGCCAATCACTAGAGTGGGTTAAGGGCCACTGTGACCATCACCGCAGGTCTGTCGAGGAGGTGATGCAAACAATTCAGTCAAGACAAACAGACAAGTCGCGAGCAAATGCGTCTGAACACGAGTCAATGTTGCATGATTTTCACAGCTATTACTTCAATTACTTTCGTGACCTTGCCAACGTCGAAGAGGGATGCGCGAGCAAGTCAATGCAGTGCAATCAGGCGTCTCATGATGAACTCGACCGGCGGAAGTGGGAACGCGAGAAGTCATACATCATTGAGTTTGAGGGCACCAAGCACCGAGTTCGCAAGGGCAGCTCTCACGAACAATGGCTGTTTGGCAAGATGGAAACAAAGAAGCAGGCTGAAGAAGAAGCACGAAAGAGGCTCATCGATCACTCATACATTGTTGAAGAACAGTTAGACCGGCGAAGCATGATGAATAAAGCGAAACGCTTGAGCCTGGGCCTCTCGGACCCGAAGGCCGGCCACAACGGGAAGATGATGTAATGGCGTTGTTGCGTAAAGCAGCAGAGACGCTTACGCTGATTCGGGATAGGGTGCTCCGAGAGGTTGGCGACCCCGACGGCGATCGTTGGAATGCAGACAGCAACTACACGGACATAGACGAGGCCGTAAACAATCAGCTTATTGAGATGGGCAACTTTATGGCCAAGGACTTTCCCGGCGAGGCATTGCTGCGCGCCACGATGACATACGACGAGTCCAGTGCGCCGGTAAGCCTTCCTTCTGCTGTCGGCTCAGAGGCCGTTTATAAGGTCGAGGACATTTCGACCACAAACCTGCCGATCGCGCTAGAGTACGTCTCTCCACTGGAGCTCGAGGACTATGACCCAGGGGAAGTCTTTGGATCATACTACCGTTTTCGTTACAGCCTCTTCGGGCCTAGCGGAACAGATGCTAGCGCGCATCGGATTCAGCTTTACCCCAAGGCAAACACGTCGCTCTCGCTGAGGGTCAGTTACATTGCGACGCCGTTTGTTTTTGACGCAACCGTGCCTGGAGACAATGCGCCCCTCTCCCCTAGATGGATTGAGCTGATCTCTTTGGGCGCGGCACTTAAATTACTTCGACGCGACGAAGAAGCTACGCAACAGCAATACCTGGCCTATGCGAAACTCAACAAAGAGTTCGTGGAGTTCAGCCAGCGCCAGCGTGGCCCGAAGCGCGTTCGAAGAAGAAGAAGAGGAATGTAATGCCACAAATAGTGTATGACGGAGATGAGCCCTTTCGGTTTGGATATGGCGGCAGAAGCTACATCGTACCCCCAAAACAGGGCGGTCGGTGGGAGATTGTTTATGAGCCCTATACCGATGAAGACGGGTTTAGTCGGAACAGAAGAGTGCTGACAAAGGTTGGCGAAAGCGCAAGGAACTTTATCGATGTTCCTGCCGGCGCAATTGCGCACCTGTTTCGTGCTGAAATCAGGAAACTGCACAAGAACAAGATTCGAGTCATCTCCGACGCGATGAGCCAGGTGCAGTCAGAGCTGGATGAACTCAAGGCTGAACGGGCACAGTTGGAGTCAGAGCGAGCAGAGCTTGCGGAGAAAATGGCATTGCTTGAGGTCGGGGCTAAGCCTAAGACAACAAAAGCAAAGAGGTAACGATGAATGAGAAACTATTTCTCGGTGCCGATTTCGTCGATGGAAGGTGGCGTCAATCGCTTCGAAACCGAGGCGAAACGCAACCAGGCAGTAGACGCTCTAAACGTCATCAATGATGACGGATACTTGCGACGAAGAGATAGTTTCTCATCTATAGCCAGCGGAGTGCCGCATCACATGCCTAAGGGGGCCGTCTTTGTGATGACCTCCAATGCTGCAGGAATAGGCGAGGGGGCCGGGGAAACCGTAACAGACCTAAGGGACGGGTTCGGAACCATTTCTGGCGGCAGCATTAAGAGGCTATATGTTGGCTCGCCTGAAAAGTTTGACGGCATTTCCTGGGGCATCATCGACACCGTAACCGAGGCGCTGTCTGCGAGCATTAGCCTAAACCTCTATTATCACAACAGCGCTACAGCAACGAGCTGGGCATCGGTGCCCTCCTTCAAGGACAAGACACGCGCAAGGATTGGCAATTACTTGAGCAGTCTTTGCCAAAACGGAGATATAAGCTGGCACTCGGGAGACCTTACAAGCTGGACCCCCGTTGTGCCCACCGGACTGAAGGCGGCAACCGGGTTCACCTCTGCGTATCTGGGAGACCTTACGGCGCTGTATTGGATTAGAATTGATATCGTCACGACCGCGGGCACCGCAACGGTCATACCTTCAGGCGACTATGACCTCGTTACCGTAAGGCCGGGGATAAGAGCCTTTCAACTGCAGCCGGTTAACGGGGTGTTTCCTGTGCGCCTTGCCGACCGACAGGTTCTCGTTGTCTGCAATGACAGAGGGCGCACTGGAGGCTCTTCGAACCTCCGAGCACATGAACCCGGTTCTCAGGTTGGCATAATACACAACGCAAACGAGTCAACGAACATCATGCGCCTGGTGCAAGATGAGGGGCTCGGCACCTATGGCCGAATTGAGTGGTCTGCATGGACGACCTCGGGCAGCACTGCCGGCAGTGGGACAGGCAGCTACTTGGGCACAGTTGGTGAGCTAGAGAAAACAGACCAGTCATATACGTGGCTATATGACAGCACATTGTCAGAGCCAAGGTTTGGCCAGTTTAGGGGCGCTCCACTCATCGAGGGGCTTGTTCCACAGACAACCAGCAGCACAAAGATTGTTAAGTTTTTGTCATCGGCGATTACGCCGGAGGCAAATGAGTTCGATCATTGTCGTCTTCGATTCACTGACGTGACCGGAAGCAGCGGAAGCGGCAATGTCCTGGGTCATGACAGAGAGATATGGCGCACGTACACATCTGGCTTATACACATATGTGCAAGTACATGACGACTTTGTTGCAACTCCGCACGCGAATGACCGGTTTGCAATTATTTCACCGAACGCTCGGGCGCTTGTTGCGCCAATGGGGGGCGACGCTGAAGACCTCGAAGTCAGCACCCATGATACAGGCTCAGCGCATAAGTTGATTGTTGTGTCAGACAAGTATGCCCAGGTGCCTTCTTCGGACATAACGAATAAAATCGTTAACTTTGAGCTCTCAAACGAGTGCAGATGGGGAATCGATAGCGGGCGCAGATACAGCGGCACGTACAGCAAGACAACGAAGAAGCTCATCCTTACAAACGGCAGGGGGCCGCTGCTTGAGACCGACGGCCACCGACTGAGGGTGCTCTCGGCGGACACGACGAGCACAACGGCAAAGACAATCGCTGGAGAGCTAAGAGAAAAAGAGGACGAAGAGACTGACTTCAGCTTGCACGCAAAAACCTTTCTGAGGGAGAAGGTCCCGAGGGGGGATTTCGTGGTGGACTATCGTGGCCGCATTGTCGTGGCCAGGGCAGAGACCAACGAGATTAGCTATAACTGGCCCGGAAAGCCTGACATCTGGCCACTTGGGTATCGATTCCAGGTTAGAGACGGAGAAAATAACCCCATCACAGGCATGGCCACGCTTTACGATAAGCTCGTTATCTACACATCGACGGCGATCTTTGACTGCGGACCTCCGAACGCAGAGGGATACTTCACGGTTCGCCCAGCTAGCCAGGGAATTGGGTTTACATCTCACTGGGCTGTGCAGCGCATATCAACTCGAGGCACGAGCGGCCTCATTGGGCCAGGAACGGACGGTGTTTACTTCTACAACGGCGCTGAGCCGATTGTTGTGCTTGATGACTGGGAGAGGCTGATACAAGGGGGCGTGAATCGAGGCAGACTGGATGACGCCGTTAGTGCTGTGAGCTTTACGAAAAACCTCTACTTCTTAGCCGTTGCGGCCCATGGAAGCGAAACCAATAATCGGATACTGGTGTTTGATTTTGCGCGCAAGAACTGGTGGGTCTGGTCGTCTCCACATGGCGTCTCCTTTATGGCCACAGACTATGACGAGGCCGGCAAAGAACAGATATTGTTCGGCACAAACGACGGACACATACAGGTCCTAAACGATTCGTTGCTCGATGATGGGCAAACAATCACAGGCCAAGCAACCTCGGTGCCTGTTGCTCCGTTTGGCGACAGAGAGTGTTCGTTCATTGCGGCGCTTGGCTCATATGGAGACCTGGGAGCCTCGGACGCGGGCGCGAACACGGTAACGCTGAAGACCTTCGCTGACCGGAAAGAGGAGGCAGACACCTCTGCTTCCGTAAAGCTCGATGGGGGAAGAGTCTCGGCGAGCGTAGACTCGTGGGACGCTGCGACACTTAAAAAATGGGGCGACGACAGGCTGCTTCGAAAGCGGACAAACCTGCCGCCAGGAACGAAGGGGAACCTGGTCTCGGTGCAGGTTGCGGGGACAAACCGCTGGCGACTGCGAGACATAACACTCATGGCGCGAAGGCTTGCCAGGCGAGGCCGATGATGGCGCTAAGCAACAGCACGATCGAGAAGCGTCTTCTTGCGCTAGAAAAAAGGACTCATCGGCTTCAGTCGCAGATTCGGCTCCACGAAGCGGAGACGATTGCGCCGACGGGAGACGCGACTAATGATTTTATTTCTACTCACAGCGGGACCGAAAACTTTGCGGTATTTGTTGCTCCTCTTCGCCTGCATGGTGTTCTTCAGGTTCGGCGAGCAAGTGCCGCGATAAACACAGCGGTTTCAAGCCCTGCTCAGGGCTTTGCGCTTGCAATCTATAAGTACAACCCTGGGCCTCAAGACCCCGACAGCCCACTGTCGGCCACAAGGCCCTATGGGTTGCGCCTTGTTGCGGTGTTGGGCACTGGGTCAATGTCGGGCACGGCAGCAACCAGGCTTAATCTTGAGCTGACGAGAGAGGTGTTTTTGCGCCCAAATGCCGGGGAATATTTTGTTGCCTATCAGACCACCGAATACGGAAAATGGCTTTGTCCTGGCTATTCTGTGGGCGCGTTTGCTTCGAGGCGGGGCAGAAAGACCAGCTTTTTAGGGGCGCATGTGGGTGATTTTCCTGACGTGTTAACCGTTACGCCTGTCACCGCAAATGTGCCCTGGGTGGCGTTGCGTAGTACATTGGGCATACGATTGTATGGGGACATTACGGCCCATGATGGAGACTAAAACATGACACTTGTGACAACAACATTCTCATCAGGCGTTATCAGTGCGAGCGAACTAAACACGAACTTTAGCGACATCACCACCGCGCTAGACAGTATTACCACCGCGAACATTAGCTCGACCGCGGGGATAACCTCAACTCAGCTTGCAGACAGGTACTCTCTGAGCCCTTGGCATTTTGACCTGTTGCCTCACACGAGAGGCGCAACGCTGTCCGCCTCCGCGGGCAGTAGGACGTGGGCGTGTGATACCGGCGCGATTACACTCAAGAAAGCCACTACGAGAGTGAAGAACGGCAAGAGTGCGGCGCTTTGTCTTATTGAGGTTTACGTGGTCGAGGTCGGTATTGACACCACCTGGCCTCTGCTCACAATCAAGAAAGGCACCACCACAATCGGGGGCGCTGGCTTGTCGATAGAAGCGGCTGGTTATCATTACGTCTATCACACAAACCCGATTGATAATCCGCTGATCGGGTTTCAGGACAATGAAACAATCGAATTCATTCTCAACGGGCAGTCCAATGCCCCGACAATCAGAGGACTCTCTGTGACACTGTGGGTTAAAGAAGAACTAACTTCTTAGGAGCAAATTATGCCAGGTCAATATCAAGCAGTGAAACCACGAATCTACACAACGAGGCGCGGTCTCGATACGGTCAAGCGGCAATCTCGTCCCGCGACAATGTACGACGCCCCCCCTCCTCCTTCGACGGACACTACGATCGCCGCCCTCACGCCGGGTGAGTACGTTCTTCCGCGCTGGCTAGTGGACGACATCCAGGCCGGTCAACCACCCCATCCCGGCCCAACGCCCCCGCACATGCGGCAGGGCGGGGAGGTGCCTGGGTATCAGTTTGGCGGGCCAATACGTGATCCGTCTTATCGCCAGCCAGCAATCTCCAATCCCGAAGGAGTGTCCGGGGAAGCGCCCAGGCAACCATCGCGTGCTCCTCCCTCGGGAAGACCGGGAGCGCCAGCAGGTCCGACACCTGTAGGGCCTGCCAGGCCATTGCCAAGAACGTCACCCGCTAACCCAAACAGGCCATTGCCCGGAAGGTCAGCCGGCACTGGCGCTGCGGGAGGTGCCCCCGGCTATCGCTCCACTGTAGAGCCTGGACGACTCCCGGCTAAGCCGAGTTATCAACGAGCAGGTGCGTGGACAGACCCGCGCTATCCTCACACTCGAGCATCAATGCAGGCGAGGCTGGCCCCTGTGTACTCACAGCAAGGAGAGTGGAGATATCTGGGCGGCGGATACACCGGGCCAGAGGCCAGGGCTCCGGGCTCCGATTACGAAAGAGGACAAGAAGAGATGGAGCGGGAGCGGCAGGAGCGGGCGGGCGCTCGCTACGCAGACCCCGACCGATACGAGCGCGAAGCTGAAGAGCAGCGGCAAGCGGGATATGATGAGGAAGAGAGGAGGCGACAAGAATACCAAGACTACCTCGCCAGGCTCGATCTGCTGGCTCCGGGC
>Ga0114906_1000613_pt1 | contig 19752 bp, 33 predicted proteins | sample MalvirDeepMed_M9_FD_89687 | JGI IMG/M metagenome (GOLD analysis project Ga0114906, IMG submission 89687) | Marine viral communities from the Global Malaspina Expedition - Malaspina viral metaG DeepMed_M9 | ecosystem: Environmental > Aquatic > Marine > Oceanic | place: Mediterranean Sea...
ATATATTGTTCACCTTCTGGTTTCTTCATAGTTTCTATAAACTCTTTATCATCTACCCATACATCTTCATGGATAGGTATATACTTATTTAGAAATGTTTTACTATAAATAGTTTTCCATTTATTTCTAAACTCTGTTAATTTATATCCTCTGCTAATCATCTTCTAACTCTTCTATCATATCAATAGCATCACGTATAGCATCATGTGCTTCTATTGCTTGTGTCTCTGCTTCACTAGCATATGCTGATGCTTCACTTGCATCTGTAATTGCTGTGTTAGCAGAGTTTTTTGCTTGTTCTAGTTTATCTAGTATTGCATCATACTTTTTAGTCATTTAAATAATCTCCTTATATGTAAAAATAGTTGCGAATTAGTATCAAAAATTATTCTTATAAATGTTTCATCTTTAACATCTTTCCACACTTTAGTATTAATTATCGTATTAGTATTATCAATTAACATATTGCATTTTCCTTTCGTTTTCTGCTTGTAATTCTCTAAGTTCTATATATTCTTTAGCTGTTTCTCTGTTTAGAAATATTTTAAATCTATCTGGATTATCACCAAAAAATTGTTCTTCATTAAAATTATCAATAAAATCTATTATAGAATACGAATCATAACAAAATTGTTCTTCATCTGTAATCCATAATTTAGTATGTCTTAAATCATCATAATTGATAGACATTTTATCATTTGTATTATATATTATTTTTTTAAACATGTTATTCTCCAATAAATATGTGTTAGTTTTTTATACAGGACTAACACAAAACCTGTCGGAGAAACTTGTTTCCATTATATTTACCAATATGGTAATAGTATATAGGCAAGAACTCGGTCTGCGTTTAGTTTAGTTCTTATTAAGTGAATCACACCTAGGATTATTAACCTATCACACCTATATATTATTATATTAACTATTAGCTAACTCTAAAGCTTTCTTAAAAGCCTTACGTTTTTCTAAAGCTGCATTGCCATACCAGTTACTTCTTAATCTGCTTTCAGTATTACGTCCTATTTCATGGTCATATAAATACGTAACAGTATTGAATGCATGCCACCAAGTACCAAAACCTTGATCACGACCAGGTTGATCCCATGCTGCTCGCATTGCTTTCTTATGATTACGACTAGGCAAGTTACCTTGTTGCTTATCTCTCTGAGGAAATAAATGTTTAAAGTAATCATTCATATCTACAGAGCTTACTTGTTTACTTGCTAAGAATTTAGATGCAGTTTTATATGTATCCATAGCTTCTGTTACTAATCCCATAGCAGTCTTAACTTCATCAGCATTAAACTTACTTCTATGATTTAAAGTTAGTCCAGACTTATGTTTAGACAAAGCTAATTGTAATGTATTATTACATACAACTCTTGTTGGTGTAAATCTTATATTCAATGAATGTCCAAATTGATGTGGATTACTAAATAACATATAAGATTCAATCGGATCATTAGGTACAACATCAAACGTATCATTAACTTTAGCAAGAACCCAAGTTAATTTACCATTCATAAGCGAACCAGCAGTATGCATTTCCATATCACCTTCTTCAATCCATTGTCTAAAGAAATCAAAAGCTTCATAATTTTGTACTGGATTCCAATTTCTACCCACTACATCTAATTGCATATTATCTGTATCTCTTACTAATAATTGCTTATCAGAAATTAATGAACCTACTTCTTCAGATTTGTTTAACCAATACATATCTTGTTTAGATACAGTCCAGTTAAGTCCTGATTGTTCTAACATATCATCTATTGATATATTATTTGGTACTTTAGTACCTAACCCATGCCAAGGAACTTCTCCAGCATAAGCCATTTGTTCTACTTCATGTGACATATTTATCTCCCATTATAGATTGTTTAAATATAAAGCATTACGAAATGCTTCAGCTTTTTTAGAATACAAAACTGCAATTAACTTACTAGTTTCTATATTCTTTATTCTCCAGTAGCTGTCTTCAAATACTACTGTGAATTTCAATGCATGCTTTCTATACATTATATTACTTTATCAAATATTTGTTGTACTTGTCTTGGCATGCTATCTGTTTTTTCTAATATTTCTTTTTGTATTTCAAGTTGTTTACTAATACTTTCTATAGTTACTATAATACTATGTAACTGAGTAGTAATACTTGCTAAAAAGTTTTCAGATATTTCTTTCTTGAACTCTGCAACAGCTTCTTCTTTACATTGTTCTAATTCTTTTTCGTTAAGTTCTATGTTACCATCATGGCTCATTTTAAATCCTCCATATAATCTTTAATGCTTGTTACTACATGATACAAAGATAATCCTTCATACATTTTATTTATATCTTCAATGGACACATCAGTAATTTTTTTTACTTGATTGCCATAAAGTATTTCTTTATGTAATGCTTCTGGTATATCTTCATGTGTATCATAATGATATTTAAATTTAATTGTATCAGACATCTCTTTCTCCCACATATGTTTTAAATGTATCAGTAATATATTTTTCATCAATAGGCAATTCCATATGTGTTTTACAATATTGAATTACTTCTTTTTCAGTTACAGCACCTTTATTAAATGCATCATAGATATGTTCATCCATATCCATTAACCATGATTTTATTTTACTCATTAAATATCTCCCTCATATATTCTATCTTCAATTAAAGTACCACAGCATATTAGTAATATACCTATGACACTTACAGCAGAACCAATTACAATCATTTCAACATTTTCTATATAAAATCCTGTTGTATATAATGTAATTAATCCCATAAATGTAGTAACAATACCAAATATATATAGTATAAAACATAATATTCTTTTTAAGTTTTCAGTAATCATTTATTTTCTCCTGTTAAGTTTATTGAACTTCTCTCGAAAGAGAAGTTTAATAAGACTAGTGTATACTTCTATTATTATTATGATAATCACTTACTTCTTCTTTAGCCATAACAAATACTTTATTAATAGCTTTCGTAGTTTCTTCTTTAGACCATGTATCCATATCCCAATTTGCTATCATGAATATATATGCTTCATGTAATAAAGCTAAACTTAACTGATGAGCTGGTACATTTTCTACATCACGAAAGCGTGTCAGTAAATCAACTATGGACTTTCTAAATTCTGGTTTTATATCTCCTATATTCATTATGCTTTCTCCAATCTATATCTTACATATTTATCTCCACATGCTCTACTCTCTTGTTCAAGCTTGTTTCTTAAATCCATTGCAGTCATCCAAGGTAATCTTCTTTCTAATAGAATATCACTTGGCGCATCTTTGTAGTCATCTTTAACTCTTATGTTATATAAGTCTCTTATCTTCATGTTATTTCTCCCTTGTTTATATTTATTATACACAATCGTATCAGTAAATCAACTATGAACTTTCCTAGAAAAAAGGTGAACCCAAGAACTGGCTGTTGTTCTTGAGTCCACACTTTCTGGAAGGAATCTATCCCATGTCACTAATTACATCATTGATATCATCATTGCTCACAGAACTTTCATCTTTCTTTGCAGATTTCAATTCAGCAATTTCAGCTCTCAATGCCTTCTCGGTTTCTGTCTCTTGTTCTTCATTCTCCAGAATTACAAGATACTCTCTACCATTTCTATCTTGTTTCTTTAAGATAGATATTGATATAGGTTCTCCACTTTTAGTTAAGAAACTTCCTCTACCCCAGAGTCCAATTTCTTTCTGCTTGGCAGATAAATCAAACCTAGCTGGGAATACAGAACCTGTTCCAGCCTTAGGAACAAATTTCTCTTTGGCTTGGTCTTTGGTAAAGTCACTCATAGAACATCTCCTTTCACGAGATTAAGTTATATAAAAATGAGAAAGTATAACAACATGTAGTATGTGTTGGCTCTCTCGAGAGAGAGACAACTAAAGACTACACAAGTATAAACATAGTATCTCATAGTTTGCAAAGAGCACTAAAGATATCTTTTAGACCTGCAGAGGACGATATAAACCTTCGATATCATCACCCCAGGGCAAAAAACTGTACCCTTACTTATATATATATGTGTGGGGGTGACACATATTTACCAAAAATATTAAAGGAAAACTTTTAGTGGGGAGTATAATATAATATATATAAGAATTTAAAAGTTCTATAACGATATATACTTATAATCCTTTATTTTCTTTATTTATTATTATTATTATCTTATATATTATATATATATATATATATTATATAAGCATGAATTTTTTCTAAAAGAAAAAGGTTGCACAAAAGAAATAAATAGTGTATAATGGCTGCAAGGAGAGTTATATGACAGAGAATACTCATGATGAGGTGGCTAACAACCCCTATATCAACACATTTCTACTAAATAGTTTATTACAACAAGAAGTTCAAGAGAAATCAAAGACAGATTTCTTAACTTTTGTACGTCTTATGGCTCCAACTCTTATTTCTGATTGGAAAATGGGGAAACATATTGAGGTTATATCCAACAAACTTAAAGAATTAGAGAGTGGAAAGATAAAAAGGCTTATGGTTTTCCTTCCACCACGTTCATCTAAGTCTGTAATCTGCTCAAAACTGTTTCCTGCATGGTATATGGGAAGGAATCCAGAACATGAAATACTTACAGTCTCACATAGTGACCAGTTATCAAGCGATTTTGGACGTTCTGTCAGGGATTTGGTCAATACTGACGAATATCATAACGTCTTCCAAGGAGTGTCCCTACGTTCAGATGTACGAGCTGCAGGTAAATGGAAAACTAACCAAGGAGGAACGTATTATGCAGCTGGAGTTAGATCACAGATTGCAGGAAGAGGAGCACATATCGCAATTCTTGATGATGTCATGTCAGAAGAAGACTCCTATTCAGAATCAGGAAGGAAATACGTTAAAGATTGGTACCCAGCAGGACTAAGAACACGTATAATGCCTAACGGAAGTATCTTAATAATAAATACAAGGTACCATTATGATGATTTATGTGGATGGTTACTAAAACAACAGGAAGATATGTCACAATACGAAGTAATTCCATGGGAAGTTATAAAAATTCCTGCATGGGTAGACGAAGATTCCTCTAAATTACTAAAATTACCTGTCGGCTCTTCATATTTCCCTGAGTGGAAACCAGATGATGTCTTGAAAGTAGATGAACAAGAGATAAAAGCATCAAACGGAAGTCGTTATTGGAATGCTCTCTACATGCAGAACCCAACACCAGAAGAAGGTGGACTTATAAAGAAAAGATGGATACAATGGTGGGATTCTCCTGAACCACCTCCCTGTGATTTTATAATACAAACCTATGATACAGCATTCTCTACAAGAACAACTGCAGATTACTCTGTTATTCAAACATGGGGTATATTTTCTATGTATGATCAGAATGAAGTAGGGGAAGAAGGTTTTCCTTCTAACTTAATTATGCTAGGAAATGTAAGAGGACGTTTTGAATACCCAGAATTAAGACGTATTTCCCAAACTCTGTATTCTAAACACATGCCTGACGTATGTATCATAGAAAAGAAAGCATCTGGACAATCCTTAATACAAGATATGAGAAGAAGTGGACTCCCTGTTCAAGAATATATTCCAGATAAAGATAAAGTTTCCAGAGTGTACGCTGCGTCTCCTTTGATGGAAGCAGGAAGAGTATGGTTACCAAAAAATAAAAAATGGTCAGATGATTTATTAACAGAATTATTACAATTTCCAAATGCTGCACATGATGATCAAGTAGATGCTTTAACAATGGCTATTCACTACATGAAAGACTCGTGGCATTTATACCATCCAGATGATCCAGATTGGGAAGATGAACCAAGAAAGAAAAAAGTTGCGTACTGGAGATATTAAGTGTATAATGGTGCAAGAGAGGTTTAATTGTATTTATTATGAAAGGTTAAGGAATGGCTACTGAAAAAAATCCTTATGAAAAAATGGCAGAACAAATAACCAATGTTATTCCTATGCCAACGCAAGAACAAACTAATGAAGGACCAACCTATCAATTAGAAGATGATGGTGGAATAACTGTAGATTTTTCTGAAGAATCTATTGAGATGGGAGCTTCTATTGAAATAGAAGAATGGTATGGTAATCTTGCAGAAAACATGGATGAAGAAGAACTAGAAGAAATAGGATCTATTGTATTAGATGATTTTAGTTCAGATAAAGAATCTCGTGCTGAGTGGGAAGCCATGTTTGAAAGAGGATTTGATCTTCTTGGTTTAAAAATACAAGATACTGCAGAACCATTTGAAGGAGCATGTACAGCTGTGCATCCTTTACTTATTGAATCAGCTGTTAAATTTCAATCAAAAGCATCACAAGAATTATTTCCTTCTAAAGGACCAGTTAAAGCACAGATCTTAGGTAAAGTAACACCTGATAAAGAAATGCAAGCAAATAGAGTGCAAGACTTTATGAACTATCAAGTAACAGAACAGATGCCTGAATACTTTGATGAGTTTGAAAGAATGCTTTTCCATCTTCCTCTTATTGGTTCAGCCTTTAAAAAAGTTTATTATGATGCAACATTAAAACGTCCTGTTTCAGAATTTGTTCCTATAGATCAATTCTATGTTTCTTACTACGCAAGTAATTTAAGAAAAGCAGATCGTTATACACATGTTGTATATAGAAGCCCTGTAGATTTAGCTAAAGAAATTCGTAGTGGATTATATTTAGATTTAGAATTACCTGAAGCTTCTAATCCTACACTAACACCTCTATCAGAAAAAATGGATACTATCTTAGGATTATCTCCTACTATGGATTCTGATCCACAATACACATTATTAGAACAACATTGTTATCTTGATATAAAAGATTCAGAAAGTGAAGAAGGAGAATCTCTTCCTTATATTGTAACTATTGAAGAACAATCACGACAAGTTTTAAGTATACGTAGAAACTTTAAACCTGATGATCCAACAAAAGAAAAAAATATTCATTTTGTTCATTATCGTTTTGTACCAGGATTTAGTTTCTATGGTTTAGGTTTAATGCATTTCTTAGGCAACATAACCATGACTGCTACAGCAGCTATGCGTAGTCTAGTAGATGCAGGACAGTTTGCGAACCTTCCTGGTGGCTTCAAAGCCAAAGGAGTTCGTATGGTTGGCGACAATGATCCTATAGCTCCTGGTGAGTTTAAAGAAGTAGAAGCACTTGGTATTGACCTTTCAAAGGCAATTGTACCTCTCCCTTACAAAGAGCCTTCCCAAACGCTCTTCCAAATGCTTGGCTTTATGACTACAGCTGGACAAAAATTTGCAGACAGCACAGAACAAGTTGTTGCAGATGCTGCTTCTTATGGACCAGTCGGAACAACCATGGCTCTTCTCGAAGCGTCTAGTAAATTCTTTTCTGCTATTCATAAAAGATTACACAAGTCGCAACGAGAAGAGTTTAAATTATTAGCAGATATTGATTTTAATTATTTACCAAATGAATATCCTTATGATGTTCCAATGGCTGAAAGAAATATATTTAAATCAGACTTTGATGGTAAAGTAGATATTATTCCTGTTAGTGATCCAAATATTCCATCTAATGCTCACAGATTAATGTTATCACAAATGACATTACAGATGGCACAACAGTCGCCACCTGGAATGTTTAACTTAGAAGCTTTAAACAGATCAATATTAAATGCTGTTAATATGCCAAACATAGATGAAATCTTACCACCAAAACCAGAACCAAAACCTATGGATCCTGTATCAGATATTCTTGCAGCATCTAAAGGTATACCAATTGCTGCTTTTGCTGGACAAGATCATGAAGCACATATGCAAGTTAAGATGGCATATTTACAAGATCCACAAAATGGTGGTAGTCCAACTATGCAAAGATTACAACCAATACTAGCATCTAATATACAAGAACATTCTGTAATGAAATATCAAGAACAAATGAATGGATTAACACAACAAAAACTACAACAAAATGTTGCACCAGAACAAGCACAAAATCCTGCTGTTGTACAAGGAGCTATGGCTGAAGCTGCTCAAGAAATACTAAATGCAAATATGGCTATGGGTAAACAACAATCTCCAGAACAACAAATGGTTGAGTTAGAACAAAAACGTGTAGAACTTGATATGCAAAAATTACAATTACAAGCAGCAAAAGATAATGCTCAAGCTGTCCAAGATGCTCAAGAAATGGAATTAAAACAAACAGAAATGTTATTAAAGACAGCTCAAGGAAAAGAAGCACAAGTTCTTAAAGAACAAAAAGCTGAAGCTGATAGATTAAGTAAACAACAAATGAAAGCTTTAGATATGTTATCTAAATTAACAGCTGAAGAAAATAGAGTTCAAATTGAAGCTGATAAAATAGAAAGTCAAGAAAAAATGAAAGCTCTTGATGTTTTAAATGATATGACAAAACAAGAAACTATTACTATAAAGGAGAAAAAATAATGCCTAAATATGGAGGAGTACACTATCCTAATTCCGAAAAAGGAACAGGGAATAGTTATCCAACACATGTTCCTAATGATTTTAAAGGTGTTGTAAAAAATGGGTATCCTACTCATGTTAAACCAGATTCCAAAGGATTTGGGGATTCTTTTACAAAATCTTTAGATGATGGAGCTGTTGGACCACAACAAAGAAAAGCTATTCTTAATGAGTATTCTGATTACTCATGGAAATACCCAAAACCTAAATAATAGAAAGGACGTTATTATGTGGAAAACACCTAATATAAAAGAAGTATCTGTTGGATTAGAAATTAACTGTTATGCTTGTGCAGAGTTATAATCTACTTTAATGGATTTATGGGAAGAAGTTGCTCAAGAATATTCTACAGAAATTCAAAATTTAAAGAATATGTTGGGAGAAGGTAATGTTGAAGACTATCAACATTATCGTCAAGTAGTTGGCTCTATACAAGGCATTGAATGGAGCCGACAAAAATTATTAGATATATTAAAAAATCTAAATTCAATAAATGAAGAGGAGTAAAATGCAACAAGTACATATGGGAAAAGCTTTAAAAAATGATATGTGGATTTCACAGGAAGAAACTCCTGATCCAGATGTTTTACCTGAAGTACCAGGTTATCATATTTTAATACGTCCAATATCTGTTAAAGAAAAAACAAAAGGAGGTATTCTAATACCTGATTCTACTAGAGAAGATATGTCTTATCTTACAACTGTAGGTAGAGTATTAGCTGTTGGAAATTTAGCTTATAAAGATTTAGATAAGTTTCCAAATGGAAAGTGGTGTGATGTTGGTGATTATGTTTGTTATGGTAAACATGCTGGACAAAAACTATATTATAAAGCCACAAGATTAATTTTATTATTTGATGATCAAGTTATTCTTAAAGTTGAAGATCCTAAAGATTTAGATCCTACATTTAATTTAACAAGAGGATCTAATTAATTTGTATAGCTTATAACTCTATGTTATAATAATTTAAAACGTAATACGTATGTCTCGTAAACAACGGAGGTTAGAATGGCAAAAGACGATAAAGATTGGGAATCTGTCGAAGTTCCTGAAAATGCAGAAAAAGAAGATAAAGTTGAATATGAAGTTGAAGGAGAAGATAAAGAAACTAAAGTGGAAGCAAAAACGGAAGCTAAAGAAGAAGTTTTGGAATCCAAGCCTATAGTAGAAACTCCTGAAGAATTAGAAGGAATAGAAACTAAAGGTGCTCAAAAAAGAATCCGTCAGTTAGTAAAACAACGGAAAGAAAGAGATGAGCAAATCCAACAACTCATGCAACAGAATGAACAATTAAAAACAACTGTACATAAATCTCAAGAAACTTTTGATGAAGTAAATAAAAAGAATCTTGATGTTACAGAAAAACAACTTCAAGATAAATTAAATTTGGCTCGTACAGCATACACAGATGCTTTTGAAAGTGGTGATAAAGAAAAATTATTACATTCACAAGAAATGTTAAATGATGCACAAACAGATTTAAAAAATGTAAATGCAACAAAAAAACACTTTGAAAGAAAAGTTCAACAAGAACCAAAACAGCCTATACAACAACAGTATCAACAACCACCACAACCACAAGCACCAGCTGCAGATCCTTTAGCAACTGATTGGGCAACTAAAAATTCATGGTTTGGTACAGATAATATAATGACTGCAGGAGCTTTAGCAATAGATGCAGCATTAAAAGAAGAAGGTTATAATACTGATGAAGTAGAGTATTATCAAGAAGTTGATAAAAGAATGCGAGAAAATTTCCCACAAAAATTTAATGGGGAACCTCAAATAAATCGTCAGCAGGAATCAACGTCACAACCTGCTCAAGTAGTAGCTGGAGCATCACGTTCTGCTTCAAATTCTAAAAAAGTTAAGTTAAGTCAACATGATTTAAGTTTAGCTAATAAATGGAATATACCACTTGATAAGTATGCTCAAGAAAAAATGAAAGCTGAAAAAGCTGAAGGTGAGTACACTACTGTTAATATGCAACGTGGAGGGAAATAAATGACACGTAATACATCACGTACATCTGAAGAAAGAGAATTAAATACTAGAGAAGAAACTGAATACACCTTTGAAGAACCTAGTACTACAGATATTCCTAAAGAAGTAGAAGAAAGATTTGCTAATCAAGGAATGTCTTTAAGATGGTTAAGAATTGACTCACAAGGTCAAGAAGATTATCAAAGTATTGGTAAAAGTATGCAAAGAGGGTGGGAGTTTGTTTCTCCTGATGAAGTTCCTGAAATGGGTGCTACTTCTATCGTGAGGAAGGAAGGGCGTTATGCTGGAGTTGTCTGTCGTGGAGATGTAGCTTTAGGTAAAATACCTACAGGCAGGCTTAACGCTAAGAGAAAGCATTATCAAAATAAAAGTTCTGAACTCATGGATGCTGTTAATTCACAGCTTATGTCAAAGAACAATTCGAGAATGCCTATCTCTAATAACAGTAAGTCAACAGTAATCAAAGGAAGAACTCCTTCTTTTCAAGAATAGAGTCTTTCTTTATAATTAAGGAGAAAGAATATGGCATCAAATAATGCCCCACGAGGATTAGTCCTCGCTAAGAAAAATGGTGATGGTTCTAACTCTACTGGTATACGTACTATTGATCTCGTTCACGCAAGTCCTAAAGTGGCTTCAGCATTAATGCCTAGTGATATGTTTACAGGTGATCCTGTTTTTATAGGTACATTAGGTTCAGTTCAACCTAATACTGCAGATGCTGATGAAAGAGCAGCAGGTGTATTTCAGGGATGTAGTTTCGTAAATGCTAGTGGAGAACAAAAGTTCAGTAGATCTTGGACAGGAGGAACCACAGCTACAGATGTTCACGTGCATATTGCAAGTGATCCAAATCAAACATACTTTATTCAATCTAATACAGGAGTAACTACTTCTGCTAATCCAATAGGTGTTGGTATATATAATGCACCTTGGGTTGTAGGTACTGGTTCTGCAAAAACAGGACAAAGTGGTTATGTTATGGATGGAGATGGAAATACTCAAGCAGTAAGTAATTTAAGAGTTATACGTAGAGCACCTTGGGATACAGGTACTAGCACATCAGCAGGTATCACAGACGCATATCCTTGGTATGAAGTACGTATCAATACTCATTTCGATAATTTTACAACAACTACTGTTTCAGCTAGTTAATCAGGAAAGGAATAATTGAATGGCTATAAATAGAGCTAGTATAAGCAAAGAGCTCCTTCCTGGATTGAATGCAATCTTTGGATTGGAGTATGGACAAGTAAATAATGAACATGAGTCTTTATTTGATATAGAGAACTCAGACAGAGCTTTTGAAGAAGAAGTACTCTTCACAGGTTTTGGCGAAGCACCTGTTAAAGGTGAAGGAGCAGCAGTAGTTTATGATACTGCATCCGAAAGTTATACTGCAAGGTATACAGCCGAAACTATCGCTTTAGCTTTCGCAGTAACTGAAGAAGCAATGGAAGATAATCTTTATGATACTTTCGCTAAGTTACGTGCAAAAGGTTTAGCAAGAGCTATGGCAACAACTAAACAAGTAAAAGCAGCAGATATTTTTAATAAAGCATTTGCAGCTGGTGGAGTAACTTACGGAGATGGAGTATCATTTATTTCTAATGCTCACCCAACTATTGGTGATGGAAATCAAAGTAATTTACTTGGTGCAGCAGACTTAGCACAAACTACATTAGAAACAGCTTTAACTTCTATACAGAAGACTAAAGATGACAGAGGTATTTTGATTGGTGCAAGTGCATTATCATTACATATCCCTGTGGATTCATGGCATATTGCTGATGTGATCTTAAATACACCAGGTACTACAAAAGGTATCTTAGGTACTGGAGATCACTTTGCACAGAATGACATCAATCCAGTAAGACACATGGGCATGGTTCCTCAAGGATTCTATGTCAATAGACGTTTTACAGATACTGATGCATGGTTTGTAAAAACTGATGTTCCTAATGGTGCAAAAATGTTTACAAGAACACCATTACAAACAAAAATGGAACCTGATTTCGACACAGGTAACTTACGCTTTAAAGCACGTGAAAGATATTCTTTCGGTGTTTCTGATTGGCGTGGTTACTATGGTAGTGCAGGGTAACTAATATATATGTAGGGGATGGTGTAATACTATCCCCTATATATTTTATATAAGGAACAAAGATGGCTAATAATTATTCAAGTAAATTTTTTAGTGGTGCAACCAATGGTGTTATTGTTACAGTAAGTTCAACTGATTTTAGTAGAGTTGTAGCAATACATGCTGCAGCTGTTACAACAACAGGAACCTTTGCTATAACACAAAAAAGTACATCAGAAGATAAAATAAAATTTCAAGTTCCTGCAAGTGGAACAGCAGATATTTATATAGGAGATGATGGTATTAGGTTTAAAGGTACTGTTTCAGTCTCGGCACCTTCAAACGGCAGTTCAGTAACTTTAATATTAGGATAAGTAGATGGCTACTTATTCTTTCTTAAAAGCTGACATTATAAATACAATGGAAAATGATTCGACAGAGTTTGCCGATCAAATTCCTTACTTTGTCGATAAAGCAGAAATACGTTTAACAAAAGATTTAGATGATGCAGGTTTAAATAATTATGCATCATTTACTTTTACTGCATCTAGTCCTGTTGTATCTTTACCAGCTAAAACAAGAATAGTACGTAATGTAAACTTTACAACAAGTGCTAGTTTACTTGGTGAAAGAGATGGGATTATTCCTCTATTACAAAGACCTTATGAGTTTGCCTTAGACTATTGGAGTATTCCTACTTCAGTAGGCAGACCAAAATATTATTCAAGAAAAGATAACTCTTCTATATATGTTGTACCAACTCCAACTTCTGCTTTGTCAGGAGAAATTGCGTATGTTCGTAGACCATTAGCTTTAGCAAGTGCTACAGGAACAAGTGTTACAACAGCTAATTATTATAGTGAGTTTTGTTATAATGCTCTCTTTTATGCTTGTATGATTGAAGCAACAAGGTATGCTAAAAACTGGGAAACAGTTCAAGCATGGCAAGGAGATTATGTAAATGCTGTTGAAGGATTACGTAATCAAGCAAGAAGAACTAGACAAGACGATATGGAATCAGCTAACAGTCCTGTTGGTTCACCGAATCCATTACAAAAAGGGAGTAACTAATAATGAATACAATTGATAAACAAAAAATTGCAAATAGATCTAAAACAATTGGAGAAGCTGAAGATGCTTTAAAAGCTCATAAAGAAAAAACATTTCAAAATAAAATAAAAGTATTAAAATCATCTGATATGGAATTAGCAGCAGATGTAGAAGGAATGTATAAAGATATAAAAAAAGCTGCTAGTGCAGGTAATGAAAAAAAATATAAACAATTAATGAATAAATTAAATTCTAAATTTCAATCAGCATCTGAAACAGCTAAAGGTGCTACATTATTTAAAAGAACAGGAGTAAACAGACTTTCTCAAAAAGCTAAAGAAATTAGAGAAGAAGCTGATTCTCCTGGAATATATAGTGATATATTAGAAAGAAATAAAGGTGGTATAGCTAAAAAGAAAAAAGCTAAAAAGAAAAAACCTAGAGGTGTAGGTATAGCTTCCAGAGGTTATGGTAAGGCAATGAAGTAATGACAATAAGTCGTTCTAATATAAATAAACAACTAACTCCTAAATTAAAAACTGTTAAAAAATTTAAAAAACTTATAAAGAAATTAAAAAAGAAAAGGAAAAATTAAATGGCTAAAAAAGAATATAATCAAAGCGATCCAATTCCTGGACCATATACATTATTACAGTATCCTGCTAATCTTGAAGAAGTTACAGGTAAACCTACAGGACAAGGTTTTGGTGTAGCACGTAAAGGACCATCTGTTGTAGGTACTCCACATGATACTGTATGTGATTTTGAGTATCCTCAAGGAGAATCTTTTTCAACATCTACTAATGATGTAGCAAACATTGCAGAGAAAATTGATTACTAATGGCTAATGTTTCTCGTCTAGGAGCTCAATCAACTAAAGCTTTAGCAAAATTAGCTAAAAAATTATTAGCAGATTTAAATAAATCTTCTGATAAAACAAAAGTGGCTAAGAAAAATGTAAAAAATGCTGAGAAGTTAAATACTTTAGTAGAAGGAATATTAGATCCAGTCGCAGAAAAAGATATAACAGGAGCAGAAGCTAACAAATTATATAGAGAAATGTTAGATGTTCAAGGACCACCAACAGCTAAACGTAAAGTTCGTGCAGCTCTTCCAGAAACTTTAGAAGAAATAGAAGAAGGTATGGCAAGAATTGCTGATGATCCTGAACTTAGTCAAGACGAAACAATTTTAAATCCACTTCGTTTATTATTAGAAAAAAATATTAGAGGAAGACAACAAGATGAGTTTAAAAAAGGTGTAGATTTATATGGTGGTGAACCAAACTACATGGATATATCAGAAGGAGATTTAGCGAGACAACCTTCATTAAGACCTTTAAAAGAAGGAGCTATTGCTAAAAGTATGGAAAATGTAGCTTTGCCTACTGAAGAACAATTAGTAGCTAGAGCAACATTAAAAGTAAATGAGTATGTTAAAAAAAATCCTGAAATTTTAAAAAATTTTTCAAAAGAACATTTAGTTAAAAAATATGTAGAAAATCATAGTGATAGAATGACAGAAGAATTTATTGCAGGAATGCCACCAACAGGATATATGAAATTTCCTGGAGCTAAACAAGGAGAATCTGCAACACTACAAACTATGCCAGCAGGAGGTCTTATGCGAGATCCTTTAGGGGGTGGTTATTTAGGACCAGGTGAATTAAATCCAAGACCTGGAAATCCTTCAGATAAATTTATAAAAGGACAATTTGCAACAAGTGAAACAATACCTACTGTTGATGGTATACCTTTAGGACCTAGACAATCTACAACTGGTATATCATATAGACCAAAAGAAGTTCTTTTACAACCAGAAACTGAGGGACAAGCTATTCCAGGTATTAAAAGATATGGACCACCTGAAAGATTTAGAGGAACAAAAGAAACACAAGAAATATTAGGACGCCCTCCAAGAGTAGGAACTATTAAAGGACAAGAAAAAAATATGCCTCTTGAAGGTGATATGCCAATGGATGTTGGACCTTTAGAAATGAAAGTAGCAGGAGATGTATTAGAAGGTTTAGATGAAAAAGTTTTTGCTAGATCACAAGCTGGTGATGCAGAACGTATGGGTGTTTCACCTATGACTGTACGAGCTATTGAAGGAGAAAGATCTTTATCAGGTAAACCTTTTTCTATGGGTGATAGAGGACCTATGCCATGGACAGTAACAACACCTGATGATGTTGCTAAACTAGCACCTGAAGATAAAATATTATATAAAAGAAACTCTGATCAATTTTTTAATTTAATACGTTATTTTATACAAGAACAAGGAATGTCTCAAAGAGATGCAACTACAGCAGCTAAACAATATATGTTAGGAGAAATAGCTGAATCAGCTGCAAGTGCAAGAACATTAATGACTAAAACAGATGATTTAGGTAATACTTATAATACTGTTTTTGATGATGTAGGAGATAAAGTTAGACAAGAAAGAACAGCTAGTATGATAGCTCCAGAAGATGAAAGGGGAACTACATTAGCAGATGCTTTACCAGAAAATATATTAAATCAATTAAATAAAATTGACTATAAAAAAGGTGGAAAAGTTAAAGCAAAAAAGAAAACTAAACCTATTCCAAAGATTATAAAGAATAGAAATATTAAAGGTAAGAAAAAAATAAATAAACCATTAGGTGTTGGAGCAGCTCAAAGAGGTTGGGGTGCAGTCCGTTCAGCTTAATTAAAGGAGGATAATATGCAACAATTAATATTACGTTTTAAAGAACCATCATCTTATTCTGCAATAGCAGCAGTATTAGCTATGGTAGGTGTTATAGTACCAAGTGATTTATGGCAAAGTATTGTTATGATAGGTTGTGGTGCTGCAGGAGCATTAGGATTCTTTGTAAAAGAAAAGAAATAATATTATGGCTACACGTAAAAAAGATAATATGAAAGGCATGACTATAGGTGGTGGGCATAAAAGACCTACTAAATCTGGTGCTGGGCTTACTGCTAAAGGTGTAGCTAAATATAGAAGACAAAATCCTGGTAGTAAATTAAAAACTGCTGTAACAGGTAAAGTTAAAAAAGGTAGTAAAGCTGCTAAAAGGAGAAAGAGTTACTGTGCAAGATCTGCAGGACAAATGAAAAAATTTCCTAAAGCAGCTAAGAATCCTAACTCAAGATTAAGACAAGCAAGAAAGAGATGGAGATGTTGAATTTCATATTTAATTAGTAACATACCACATTTTAAATGTTGGGTACGTAAAGAATTTACACACAATCATTTAAAATATCATGGTGAGTTCTTACATGGAATAGCATTTGCAGTTAATACAATACCAGATAGATCATTATCTTTTCAAGTTATGTTTACTGGTATAGACGAAGAAGATAATATACATGGTGGTGCAATGTGGGCAAGGATGCCAATTACAGCATTAATAGCAGATGAAATATTAGATGAAGCTCCAGAAAGAATGGATACACATTTAGCACAACCTTGGGATTGTTCATCAAGAACACATAGTATAGTTAAATTAGATTTATTAACAGCAAGTCCTTGGTTATGTAAAATAGATAACGAATTTTATAAAGGTAAATATATGTTTACAGTAGATTTTACAGATAGTGATATTAGTGATTGTCCTGCACAACATAAACAAAATCATGTAATACAATTAACAGATGCAGGTAAATGGACAGGTAATATAGTCGCATTACCTAATAATAGAGTTAGGGCAACTAGTCCTGCTTTATGGGTAACAGGTGAAGGTCCACCAGATTTTATACCAAGTCAACATACTCATGCAGCAGAAATACATGATAGTTATACAGATCCAGAAATAACATTTAATAACTTATATAAGGAGAATAAAAATGCCAGGAATGAAAACTAAATATAGATCTAAAGGTGGAGCAATGAAATCTAAATATATGTCTAAAGGTAGCACAGCACTTAAAGTTAAAAAAAGACGTATGGGTTCTAAAGCTAAAAAATAATTATGGCAAAACTCTGTCCTAAAGGTAAAGCTGCAGCTAAAAGAAAGTTTGATGTATATCCATCAGCATATGCAAATATGTATGCATCAGCAGTATGTAGTGGTAAAGTAAAACCAGGTGGTAAAAAGAAAGTAGTTAAAAAAGCTAAAGGTGGTGGTTTACGTCAATGGGTAAAAGAAGAATGGGTAGATATAGGAGCACCTAAAAAAGATGGTAAGTATCAACCTTGTGGTAGAAAATCTACTAAAGGTTCTAAACGTAAATATCCTAAATGTGTTCCTAAAGCAAAAGCTCAAAAAATGACAAAATCTCAAAAAACATCTGCAGTAAAAAGAAAAAGATCAAAGAAACAAGGTATAGGAGGAAAGCCCACAATGGTAAAAACAATTTCTAAAAGATATGGTGGAAGTCTTTTAGTTGCGTCTTTATATAATTAAAGGTTTAAACAATGGCAACATCAGGTACATATAATTTTAATTTAGATATAGATGAAGTAATTCAAGAAGCTACTGAGATGATTGGTGGCGAACAAACACTTGGACATGAACCTGCTTCTGCTAGACGATCAATTAACTTAATGTTAAATGATTGGCAAAATAGAGGAGTTCTTTTATGGACTATAGATACAACTGTTGTAACTGTAGCTGATACAGTAGCTTCAGTATCATTAGCTGATTCAACTATAGATGCTTTATCTATAACTTATTCAACAAGTGTATCAGGAACTGATATAGCTTTAGAAAGAATATCAAGAGAAGAATATCATAATCTACCTAATAAAAATCAAGGAGGTAGACCAACACAATATGCAGTAGAACGTGGGCTTAATAATGCAGAAATAAAATTATATCCTACACCAAATAATTCTACTGGCATTTTAAAGATAGAATTTTTTAAAAGATTACAGGATGTTGATAAATCTGCAGATCAAAATGCAGATACTCCTGTAAGATTTTTACCAGCTTTAACTTGTGGATTAGCTTATTATTTAGCAATAAAAAGAACAGGCATTCCTATGGAACGTATTAATTTATTAAAGCAAAGCTATGAAGAAAAATTAGCTGTAGCTATGGAAGAAGATAGAGAACGAGCAAATTTATTAATTAGACCTAAATTAAGGTATATCTAATGGCAACTAATCGTAATGCAATGGCTATGTGTGATACATGTAGTTTTGTATATCCACATAGAGTAATGAGACTAAGTAGTTATGATACATTAGTTTGTCCAACATGTTTTGAAGGTGCTTTTGATTTAAAAAACCATCCTCAAAATAAAGTACCAGATATAAGAGATAACCCAGCAATTCAAAATCCAAGACCTGATACAGGTGGTAGAAATATAGAATGGCAAGAAGCTAGTTTTACTTGGGATGATAGCACAGTAAGAATTTGGACCAATGTATAGGAGCATTAAATGAGTACACTAACAGGAAAAACAATAGCAGGATCATATAAAGAATTACTAAAAGTAGCTGTAAGTGGTAATACTGGTGTTACAGGTGATTTACAAAATATACAATCAGGTGATGGTACTAATTCAGCATTACAATTATCTACATCAGTTATAAATGTTGCAGGTAAATTTGGAGTAACAGAAGATGCTTCAGTATCTGGTGATCTTTTAGTAGGTAGTAAAGTATGTGCTTCTGCATACTATGGTGATGGATCTAATTTAACAGGTATAACATTTACTGGAGATGTTTCAGTATCTAGTTTAATAGTTACTAATAATGCTACTATAGGTGGTAATGTTACTATTGGTGGTGACATAATGGTATCTGGTGGAGAGATACAAATAAAAAATGGTGGTGCACAATCTAATATAAAACTATATTGTGAATCAGGTAACTCACATTATGCAGCTTTACAAGCTCCTCCACACTCTTCTTTTAGTGGTAATATAACAATAACATTACCAGTAAGTACTGCAACATTAGTAGGTACATCTACTACTGATACATTAACAAATAAAACATTTGGAGATGCAGTAACTTTTGATGATGATATATCTGTAAGTGGTAATTCAAACTTTGGTGGAACTGTAACAGTTGCAGGTGCAACATCTTTAGCATCTACGTTAAGTGTAGGAGGTGCTGTTAATCTTGCTTCAACATTAACAGTTGCAGGAGCAACATCTTTAGCATCTACATTAAGTGTAGGTGGTGCTGTTAATCTTGCAAGTACATTAACAGTTGTA
>Ga0114906_1000616_pt1 | contig 19684 bp, 25 predicted proteins | sample MalvirDeepMed_M9_FD_89687 | JGI IMG/M metagenome (GOLD analysis project Ga0114906, IMG submission 89687) | Marine viral communities from the Global Malaspina Expedition - Malaspina viral metaG DeepMed_M9 | ecosystem: Environmental > Aquatic > Marine > Oceanic | place: Mediterranean Sea...
CACGATTAGTTGTCCCCCAAGGGCTTTCTCGTTGTTTGTTTAATTCTTCTTCAGAGTAAACTAAATCAATTGTTCTTTTTTGAAATTTAACCGCATCGCATCCAGCTAGAACTGCGCCATCGATTAATTTTTTAACAATGCCTAAATCACCGTTGTGGTTAATACCCACTTCGGCGATAATAAATATTTTATTCATAATTTCTCCTTAAATGTTCCGATATGAAATCAAACTTAGATCCTATTTGACACTTTATTATATCAAAATCGTGTTGATTGTCAACATCAATTATTTTTTCACTTATGTATGGATATATTTTATCACCAAGTGTGCTGTTTTGTTCAATAATTTCTTTCTTAATTATATCAAAATGACCATTTGCATGGTAGCACTTTGGAAAACTTTGCCTAGGTAAATTAGTTAAATCTTTTTCCATATTATCAAAAATAGTTTCACAATAACCATCAACCACTTTATATCCTTTGTAAGGAGATTTGCCTTCTTCAACCGATCTTAAGCATGAAAACTTATTTTTGTTTTCGAAATAAAATTCAATGGCGGCGTCTACGTAATTTGGGTCTCTCATTGGCTGTGTCGGTCTCAATAATAAAACTTCTTCAATATTTATATTTTCAAAAAAATGTTTTAAAAATTCATAATCTGGCGAATTGTCTGTTGCATATTCTTTGGGCCTCAAGAAAGGGGCCTTTGCTCCATATTTTTTTGATATCTCAGCTATTCTCTGGCAATCGGTAGAAATATATACATCATTAATATTATTACATAACTTGGCAAAAACAATTGAATAAGCTATTAACGGATGATTATTTAATAATTTTATATTTTTGTCTGGAAGACCTTTGCTTCCTGATCTTGCAGGAATAATTGCACTAATCATCTTGTTGAAATACCTTATAGTGTGAAAGATCTTTATATTTATAAGAGCCGCCGGAGTCTTCGTTTTCCTCTGGAAGGCTTTCAAAAATTAATATGCCCCGGGCGGCTTGTTCAGGCGGCATATACATATTCCATCCTAATATAGTTGGCTCAGGCATATCATCGTGAGGCACACGACGGTCACGCCCTTCGTATTCAGCTGACTTAAGCCACTCATACGCATCCTTGTCATCTGTCAAGATCATACCCCCTTTAGCAATTGGAAGAATTTTACGAATATGAAAAGACAAACAATGTAGAGTTTCTGGTATATACATGTCTTTGGTAAACCTAGTTGCTCCATCCACAATTGGATACGGATCTAAATTATAACACCCTTTCCACTCTTTGTCAACAAATTTAACTTTGCAGCCGGCATGGATAACGGCGCCAGGTACAGATAGATAAGTCCTCTTTGGGACTTCTACTTCGCCGGAAGCATTTAAATATTTTAAACTTAAAAACAAGGAATTTGTACAGCTATCTGTTGCTACTGCATATTTGCTTCCAGCATACTTAGCTATTTTCTCTTCAAATATATCAACAATATCCCATGGGTCGTTAATTTCATATCCTTGTAGCTCTAATAAAGATATTACACTCTTAAGTGGCTCATACATATATTACTCCAAATCACAAACACTATAGTATTCACCAATAACAAATTTTTTATTTGATGTTATCGATGCCTTACCATCGTCAATATATCTTTCATAAGGTATAACTCTAAAATCAAAACTCATTCTTGTTTTGTTTTCTTTGTTTGGTTTATTGCCGTGTGCGCAGCGATTGCCATCAAATGCTGTAAATTCTCCATATTTCATTTCAATTGGCTTGTAATCTCGTAAGCCAGGAACTGACTCAACCCACATTGCATTGGTATTGTATATATCTGTCAAGGCAATTTGAAAATTAATTTCCCACAACGGATGGAGATGGTCTGGATCGCTATCCCAATGCCATTTATGAATTGCTTTATCATCAGGCAAATGAACTCTAAAGCTAGGCATCTTTTGATATACAATCTTTCTTTTAAACAATGGGTATACTTCATTTTCAACAAATGCTCTATAAGAATCCATAAATGCCGGCCAGCCTGAGTTTAATTTTTTATAAAAAACTTCATGAAATTTTGTCTTGCTTTCATTTTCAAAACATAGTTCTTTAGGGGGAAGCAGGTCCCCTCTTTTTTTATGTATCAGATCCAAATCGCTGATATCAAAAACTGAAGAAACTAATTCCTTAAATCTATAATTCTCGGGATCATATTTAATAATTTTCATTTTTTACTCCCTATTTTATAAGAAACAATCGCGCCACTATGTTCATCTTGATTAAAATACGAGGTAGATTTCGAAAGCCAGCTTAATAATTTATCGACCTTTGTGTTGTCCATATCAGCATCTCTTAAAGCGTTTCTCAACCTTTTATTAAAATCTTTGATTAAACCATCGCCGCTGCCCCAATCCTGATAACCAGATTTTAATTCCAAAAAACAATTATTTTTTTCACAAAACTGTTCAAAATCAAATGGACATAAAAAGTGTAAATCAGTCAAAGACATAGGAACGTCAAACAATGTTTGAAGAGTCATCCAAACGTAGCCTCGAGGGTTCAAAAAAGATGGAGAACTTGTAACAATGCAGCCATCACTCTTTAGCATATTATCAAGTATGTATTTTAACTCTTCAAATGGCTTATCCATGTGTTCCAGGACGCCCTGCATCACAACAACATCATATTTTTTTTCTAATTTTTTATAATTTCCATAAATATAGTTTACATTTTTTATCTTTATGTTGTCTTTGCATAAGTTAATTGCTTCTTCGCTATAGTCAACAGCATCTATAGATTTCGCACCAGCATAACTCATCATACTGGCTAATTTTCCTTCTCCACAACCAATCTCCAAGATTTCTAAATTTTGCCACGATTTTAACATTCCTAATAACAAAAGCGATTCTTCAAATACATTAAAAGTGAAAAAATTATTCGAACCTTCTTTAAATATTTTGTCATATAATTTAGTTAATTTTTTATTTTCCATATTTATTGCTCTTTATACAAATTTCCATGCGTTATAAAATTCGTTTCCACCTTCAGCAACTTTCACCCAAAAATTGTCAAAACTTAATTGCCTTTCACGGGCTTCGTCTAATACTGGTTTTTTGTGCCATGGTTCATGGTTAATATTTTTTTCTAACCACTCATTAGAATGAATAATTTTTTTAGATTTTCCAAGAAACCCAGCGCAAACAGCATATGTACTAGAACTAGCAATCAGTATATCACATTCAGAAAGTAAAGAAAAGTCAAGAATGTGATTTATTTTAGATGGGTTTGCGGTAGCGACTCCCAAAAAAACTTCCTTACCAGCTGAATGAAGATGTGAGAATGTTTCTTTAAAAGCTGAAAAATTAATATCATCAGTACATATAAAATATTTTTTTTGAGTTTCTGGATATTCTTTCTCAATTAATTCGACAGCATCACGATAATAAGAAAAAGGATGTATTTCTCTACCTCCGTTTCCATCACGCTCAATAATATCATCACCTCGTATATGTATTCCTACATTAATTGAATCCTCTGGCAATGTTATCTTGAATTCAGGATTTAATTTTAAAATATCACGTGGAGGAACTTGTGTTAATTGAAAAAATACATTATGCAACAAATACGCAGGATCGTCAATGACCAAATCGACCTTATCATGAAGATCTTTTATTTCATTCCAAGAAGAATTTAAAAACTCTCCACAAGTTAATAATTTCTCTTCTCTATCTTTGTTCCCCGCTGAAATATTTAAATCGAAAATTTTAAACCCTTCCCAGTTATCACAAAATATATCTGTATCTAATTTGTGCGCTAACTGATATGCAGAATTATATTGTAAAATTCTATTTCCGAAACGGCCTCGCGTAATTTTATTAATTTTTATCATACTAGTCCCAATGCCATTCTTTTTTACATTCTTTTAGTTTAGTTTCTCCATACGGATTTGGACCTGAGCAGACTTGATGGTGTGCGAGCCTACTTTCATATGTGCCCTTGCCCATTATTTCATCTATGTGCGCATAAAACTTTAATTTCTCTCCACTCAAAAATGCTGGAGAAATTTTTCCGTAATGAATGATGTAAAAATCTTCAGTCTGTTTGTAAGGTGTAGGTGTATTATTGGGCGCAGGATGGTATGGCCCGAAACTTCCCAATCCTACTTTTAGTGGTTCGTAAGAATAATCATAGTCTTTGTCGTATTTCATTAATGTGTGCTTTCTCCAGGCGTTTTGCACAAACGGATCCCACTGCACATTTGCCCCATAATGAGTTTGGAAACTGTCGACACGATAATGTTTATCATCTTGCCACAAATTAATCATTCTAGTGCGCCAAAGATTGACATCTTCATCAATTGTTTCTAAAAAATTAATGATCGATGGTGTAGGTATTTCATCTGCATCTAAAAGAAATATATAATCAGGATCATGATTTTTAACAAATCCAAATAAATCTGTGGCTTGTTGACCGGAGGCCCACACATAGGGGTCTCTTGGTGCGCTCTGTTTCCAATCTACAAAATCATATGATCTACAAATTTTTTCTGTGTTGTCTGTACTTTGATCGTCATAAATAACAACTGTGTCGCAAAAACGTTTTAACGAATCAAGAGTCCTGCCAATAATCCATTCTTCATCCTTAGTCCGGACACCGGCAACCACTTTATATTTCATTTATTTCTCACAACTTGATCAAAATCTTTTCTTCGAATAGTATGAAGCACTAATTTATTTTTATATGTCAAAAAATCCTCTTGCACATATAACATAATATTTTCATCATCAAAGTCAAAACTTAAAATGTGTGGCGCCCTCATATGGCCTCCCCATTCCGGATTTGAATTATTATGTTCAAACAATTCATCTACTGTGTTCCAACTTGTACCATTTTTTGAAATCATTAACAAAGTTTTTTCATTTTTATATTCTCTGTGATGTCCTTTTGAATCTAAAATATAATTTTCAAAAAATGGCGTAAATGCAACATAAATGTCTTCGTATTTGTATACAGAACCATAATAGAAGTTATCATGATCTAAATCAAAGGGAGGGTCACTCTGAATCAATTCAGGCACAGACCAATCAATTAAATTTTTAGACTCTGTATACAACACATGTCTAACTCCTAATTTTATATTGGCTCTAATGTATAGTACATATTTTTCTTTATTGTCGTCAAAAAATATACTATGGAAGGAATCTTGCCCATGTGTTCCTATGGGCAAGTTTTTACATTCTGTAAGCCTATTCATTATTGGCTTACTGTGAAAAAGTTCCCAGTTTATACCATCCTTGGATTTAAAAACATATAATCCGTTGGCATGCCTGGGATGGCTTATTTCGGGTGAAAAAACCATTGTTTTCTCTTCTGGCCAAACAGGATTAGGGCACTTGACCATGGTCTGCTCTTTACTAAATTGACAATCTTTCAATAATGCGTGATCTTTATTTGTATGATAGCCGCCGATGGCCCTATAGGGATAATTTTTATCACTTATATCTTTGAAAACGCGAAAGTTTTGACCAGCTAATGACTTTTTTATAATACAATTATTTTTTGATTTTATATATTTATTTTTTTCTTTGTTGTATTCTGCATAAAAAATGTCGGCAGCGGGTTTCGAAGGATAGTCGTGAACTTGATAGTAAATTTTATCATCAACAACATGGGCATATTGGCCTGTTAATAATCCGCATCTCTCATATTCAAATTCACGAAAGTTTAAAACTTCTCCTTGATTAATAAATTTCACGCAAATTCCCTCGTATACATTTTGGAAGCCTTTCGTCGTCGTCTTCCAGCTCGAGTATATCAAAGTTTACATTTTCATCAAAAGGATAAATTTTATTTTCAATTGCGTTTTTGAGGACGTCTTCATCTGCACAAAATCTATATTTAGGATGGCTATATGTATGCAATTTATATACCATCTCTTTTACATTCATGCACCAAGAGAAATGACAGCCAACTTTTCCAGGCAAAATAGGTCCTACATCTCTCCAATTGCATGGAAAATGTGATTTAAAAACTTTATATTTAGCAGCAATTGGAGAAGTAAAATCTTTGTCTTTCCAAAAATAATTAAATTTATAAAAGAACTGATGTAAATTGAGTCGAACTAGCTGCATTTGCTCCACATGATTAATTATTCTCGGATAAGCATCTCTATAAATTATTTCATCTGCATCTACTGACACGACTATGTCTTCATCATCTAAATCCATCTCTTTCATGAAGAAGCTTCTCATTACCGGTTCGTTAATAGCATGAATTGCATCTTCATTGTCATACGCTTCAACTGTATGTTGGCTAATATCACACTGCAGATATAGAACCTTATCTCTGTACTCTTCCGGAAGCTGGTCAAGTAGAAGATCAAATACATATTCTTTTGGTCGGCCTGTGTGAGTTCGATTAAATTCACATACTATAAATTTATCGATATGATCATAAGACTCTATTAGGTTCATTTTCAGAAATCTTATTTCATGAGGAACATAGCAATATGTCTTTAAATAAATCATTAGCAAACCCTCCATATATTATACCATTTATTGCCGCCGCTATTAAGTTCCGTCCAAAGCCTATCATTTACATTTACTCTATTATTTATCCAATCTTCTGAATATATAATTTTCTTTTCTTTGCCTAAAAATCCAGCGCAGATGGCAAAAGTACTTGGAGAAGATACAATAATATCAGAATTTGCCAACTTCACAAAATCATGAGAAAAATGTTTATACTCTTTTGTCGCGGGGCCAAGTTCATATGGTATTTTCTCTTTTTCTAAAAATTCTTTTATTTCGTTAAATGGTTTGTAGGTTACATCTTCTGTATATAGAATATACTTCTTTTGTTCATTGTGTTCTTTTTCACATAAATCAATTGCATTTTTATAATAAGATGTAGGCATACAGGCATCTGGATTCCATGCAAAGAAGTCGCTTCCTCTGAAGTGTAGGCCAATTGTTAGTTCTTTATTTTCTTCCAATGGTAAGTGTAGTATTTTCTTTGGATCAGTTTTAGTAACAGAGAAGAATAACTCGCCCAAACATGGTGCTAACAAACTGATATCATATTTTTCTAAAACTTTTAATATATCGTTTTTGTCTGCGGTTAACAACTCTTTCGAAGAAAGTTGTACAATGCTCTTTTTTTGATTTTTGTATTCCTCTTCAAATAATAAATTGTTAAATATTTTTTGACCTTCCCATGGAACGCATGAATAATCAGTACCATAAAGAATAGCCAATTGACGCAAATTATTATAATATAAAAGCTTATTTCCAAATCTTCCATATGCCATCTGATCTATTCTAAACATCTTTTTTTCTCGTAATCAAAGGTTCCCATCCCTTATCACACCAATATTTTACAGTGTCCCCTCTTAAAACACTATGGTCAGACTGACGCCAAGTAGCATGTTGGTCAGCTCCTAGATGCATCTCTAAGTCTCCCCACAAAGACCTATCATGTGCCGGCATTTTGGGGACAAAAGACCTTATGTTGCCGTAAATTTGACAAGCAGCAGAAAGATGAATGTCCTCACCATTGTTCCAAGTAAAAGGTCGGTCTCTCCACATATATTGACACCACTCAGTTTTAAAAAACCAGCAATGACCACCTAGGTCAACTTCCATCTCTTGCTCAATAGGGCGCCCGTCGCCAATTGCTACTAAACACTGCTCCCTTTGGAGCTGAAAGCCTTCTTTTACTGAAAGCCCTCTTGCCAAAACAATGCAATTATTTCTTTTGGATGTATCCAAGCAGTTTTCAAGCCATTTAGACCCCGGCATTGTGTCATCATCAAATATAGCCACATATTCAGTATCGCACAAAAGCGGAAGTGCAAATCTTCCATGGAACTTAAAATTAATGTCACACGACTGTATTAAAGAAATATTCCACCTTTTTTTAAATTCATCTGATATGTTTGAGTGCGACTCATTTTGATATATCCACACTTGATATGGTTTCTTTGTTTGTTCGGACATCCTTTGCAATTGCTGCTCAAGATGATTTCTTTTCCAAACAGATAATATCACAGTTATTTCATCTTTTTTATATTTCACAGCGCGCAGTCATGTACAAAGGTCAACTCTGCTAATAGTTTTGAATTTTCTTTCGGAACAAAATTACTATATCCCAAAGACATCAAATGTTTAATACACTTTTTTGTATCTTCAATTGTATATTCCGTACAAAAATGATGAAACTCTACACAAAGTTGAGGTATGGTCAATTCTTTTAAATTATTTAAAACTTCATATTCAGAACCTTCTATATCCATTTTTAATATGGAAACGTTGTTATACTCTTTTAGTAAATCTTGAACACTAACAGTAGTTGCATCGTAACAATCCAAATCAGAAACCATATTGTGGGTTGGTGTTATCGACTCAGAAACCCACTGTGGATTTTGGTTTTTATACATTTTCACTTTTTGATTTGAATTAGAATATAAGGCTTTTTGTATAAATTTAAAATTATCATTTGGATTTTTTCTTATATATACTGCTGATTTTTCTGTCGGGTCAACACCAACAATATTGCATGATTTGTTCTTTATCAATTCTAGATCAAATGAGATGTCTTCACCGACGCCGGCTGATATAACAGTTGAATTTTCTGGCACTAAACCTAAATCAACTGGCCATCCGCCGTACTCTGTACCCAAAAGCTTAAACATGTTACATACCTAACAATCCAAGTGAAACCGATGTTGCTAATTTATCATTGGCAAAATAATAATCATATTTTTTACTCATATACTCTGACATCTCTTTCAATTTTTCATCTGATGGAATGTAATCCATAATATTTTTAATATCTTTTTCCGGTACAAAAATACAACAATTTTCCCACTCAACCAAAGTTCTAGATAAGGGCAACTTGACAGTATTAGATATCAACAAAGGGACACATCCCATCGCCATTGATTCCCATAATCTTATTGTAGATGGTCCAGTTCCTCTCGGACATAATGCTATTTTTGTGTTGCCCAAATCTTTGGTATAAAATTTTGAATTTTTGTTTTTTTCTTGTTGATTTTTATAAAAGTGCCAATTTTTAGTATCAACGACTTGACAATGTTTTTTTCCTTTTAACGTTTCTTGCAATTCTCTTCTGGTGTGATGCGTGTCAAAACATCCGACGAAACTCATTAAATTTTTTCTTTCAGAAAAAGGTAGCGATTGACCTTCATCGATAGTTGCCGCATAATGAGGAATTGGAAGACTCCTGTCAAGATAGGTTGCATGCGGACTAAAAACAATATTGCCATGAAAATTTAAATTTTTAACCTGTATATGCTGACACACAAAGAATATTTTTTTATCATATTGTTCTTTACAAATGGAATTAATAATGTTTTGACATTCAGAAATACCAAATTTATTTATTATCCAAGCGATTGGAAATTTTACATATATATAACTGTTAAAATACTGATAGTTAGAGTGTTCTTTGTTTTTGCCCTCTTCAATTTGAGATGCTATAATTTCTTCGGTCTTTACCGGATCATCACATTTATCAAAGTTTTCAACGTTTAGTACTTGTATCACTGTTTTCATCATAATACTCTAAAAAATTTTTATAATTTTGATTTTCAGACCTTCTCATTAAATTAAAAACATGGTCAACTAAAAATTGACCAAAGTTTTGATAATCTAATGGACGCAATGTGTGCATATGAAAATTAACTGCTGCTTTGGCGCCAAACATAATTTTATCTTCTAACAACACTACCTGTGACAGTCTTACCTTCGTAGAAGGTTCATTAAATCTCCACCAACCAATATCATAGTTTATAGGCATGTTTAGAGTAACAAAATTTCTCTGTATGAACTCTAGAGGTTGTTGTTCAAAATACATATTCAGTTCTTTATAACGTTTTGATAAACTTTGCCAAGCATTTATAAATTCAATAGAACTTGCAACAAACATACCAGCATTAAAATATCCGTGCTTTGCTTCATTTGCCCAATTATTTGTCATATGCTGACAAACCATTGCATCTAAATTTTCATTTGTCAATAGATTTAAAATATTCTCTTCAATTGGGTTGACAAAAATCATGTCTGAATCTAAAAATAAAATATAATTGTTTTCTTCAAGGGCGCGTTTGCAAACATCAAATTTTGTCATCATAACGTTCATCCAATTATCTCTTTTTTCTTGAGATAAAAGATTATGATCGCAATCATCAGTTTTTATAATTGGCAAACATACAACATCTGTGTCTTTAAGTTGCTCATGAACAAAATTATCACACGAAACATACCACTTACACAAATGATATTGTTCCAAACTATATTTTAATAACAAAAATTCCTTAAAAGATTTTTGTGTAACAACAGTGCTAACTGGTATTGTCACAATATCACGCTTTGATTCATGATCGACTGATATTTAAGAAATATCTCTCTTTCTTCCTTTTGTTTCCATTTGAAGTTTTCAGGGTCTGTTGATACGCCCTTTGGATTAAAATAATACAATCCAAGAACATCATTTAATTTTTGAAACTTAACATTATCAAATGCGCATCTTAAAAAGAATTCCCAATCGCCGGCAGACTTATATTTTTCTTCGAACACGCCGTAACGTTCGTGCAGCTCTTTTCTCCACATCGGATTGTTGTGAGCTTGATTGCCTCTCAACATGGCCTCCTTAGAGAATTGCTCAAAGTTATATCTATTTCCATTTGCAGAATTGTTTTCAAACGTTTCGTTTGGTGTGTCTGTTACAAGAGAGTCCGCATAAACCAATCCTACGTCTGGACTTGTCATAAGTGTCATTGCATGTTTTTCAAGCGAATTTAGCGCTTTTCTATCATCTAAATTTGCGTTTGTCACATACTCGCCAGTGACATGCTTTAATGCCTCATTCCACGTTCCATAAATTCCTGGATCTTTTTCCAATTTTTTATAAATAATATTACTATGCTTCTTCATATATTCTCTAATAACGTCTTCTTCCTTGCCAGGAGAATTTGCATTTACAAGAATTAATTCACATCTATCAAATATTGTTTGACGCGTAATGTCTTCTAAAAATGGTCTTATATAACTATCTCCATTATACACAGATGTTATAATAGAAACCTTTGGAAGCTGATCGATTGAAATTTTTTCAAGAGAAGAGCCATATGCAGCTTCTGCAAACAATTTATATTGTTTTTCTTCTGTAAACGTTTTTAATATATGTTTTTTTAGCTTTTTTGCCATGGATTTATAATAACCGTAATTTTTGTAGACATCTCTTAATTGTGCTTTATAGTTGCCTTGATGCGCAAAACACCACATTGATTCTGCAATCAAAACTTTATCCCAAACAGCTTCTGGCTGAACTTGCTGGAGCGCATAATCAACAGTGGCAAAATGAGGTTTCATTTTAGATTTGTTTTTTTTCTTATCTTTCACAGGAGCATACAAAAAGTCCGTTTGACCTCCCCACGAAGGAGCGACAACTGGTAGTTCATTATATGAGGCCTCAAACATTGGTAATCCAAAACCTTCCCCATGGGCAATATTAATCAAACCTTTCACTTTTTTGTGCTGATACAAGGATGTCATTTCTTCATCTGTCATGTCTCCATGTAACAAATATACTTTACATTTCCTATCCTTATAGTCTCCCAATAGTCCCTTCAGATCGTTCTCTGAAAAATGCCTGTCGACGGTACTATTTGATTTAATATTTGATTTAATAATCAAGCCAACTTCATCGTTTCGAAATTCGTCAACAAACCAGCGCACCGTATTAGATAAATTTTTCCTAGGCGACTTTTGAGCGATTGTTAAAAAATTAAAGTCATAATCTAATTTTATATCGATATTTTCTGGCTCAAAATGTCGGTGTGCATAATTGACAACTGTTATCGGTGTTGTCGTCTTGAAATCTCTAATGATTTCTCCAGTTGTATTGTTAACCGCTTCATAAGAAGTATTATCAAATCCGTACTTAGCATGATTGGAAACGACAATAATTCTGTCCATCATGCTAGATTTTTCTACCCACTCTGAAGATATTTTTGTTGTCTCGATACCAGCTGTATATCCTATATTCACAGGGGCGAGCTTTTGCCACTCATTCGGTATTGTAATTTGCAAAGACATATCATATTGATTATCTTTGTTTTGTTGTGCTGTAACTGTTCTCATTATTAATGAATCAATCCAATTTCTTTCTTCATTTTGCACAGGCAGCCACCCAGTTTGGCCCCACGGCAAATTAATTAAATAAATATCAAAGAAGTCTTCATATTGTCTTAAAGATCTTAAAGCAAACCTAGTTTGTTCTCCGTACCCCGATCTCGAAAGGGCCGGGCCTGATACAAGTATTTTCTTTTTCATGATACCTCTAATAATTTCCAAGCTTTATAATTTTTTCTTGTTTTCCAAGACCCATGCTTCTTTTCAACGTGGGTGAAAACATCTTCCCATTTTTCTGCAAACTGTTCCAAGCTATAATTTTTCAAAATGTGTTGTCTTCCTTTTTCTCCCATCTCTCGTCTTTCTTCTGCGCTCATATTATACATTTTTAGTAGAGAATCTACAAAATCTTTTTCAGAAATACGATCTTCATATATGTATGGAATTTCTTGCGAACCAATAATGGCTTTTGAGCAAGGTTCAATACCAATTCCGAACCAATCCTCGCCGTCAGTAACTTGTTCTTGTAGGCCTCCGGTCATATTAACAATAATTGGAGTTCCACACGCCAAAGATTCAAAAGTTGAAAGACCAAACCCTTCAGCGTCAGATATTCCGATTGTACAATCAGCCATATTGTATAAGGAGGACATTACTTCAGCGGGATATCTATCTTTTGATAAAAGAACCTGCCCATCTGTAAGTTTTAAATGTGACAGAATTGCATCTAGATCTTGACCATTAACATCTTTTGGGTCTGTGTGCATAATCAATCGAGCATTTTGATGACCAACAACATCTAAAAATGATTTAAACCAAAAAATTAAACTTCCACTTTGTTTTCTTCTCGCATTTCTGCTATTCCAGAAAAAAGTTATCTTATCAGAATTTTTTTCATTTGGAAAAGATTTATGTTTAAAGCTCTTAATCACATTGTCCGCTAACGGTTGGAATACTTCTGTGTTAACAGTATGCGGTACATGGAAGCAATCAACATCAGGAGCAACCTTTCTTACAATGTCGTCTGTCACCTTTGATATTGTGACAACAACATCATTAGATTCGTAACATGTTTTATTAAAATGCGGATATGGATAATTATCCCAAACGTGATAATAAATTAAGGGTATGTTATTTCGTATTTCGTTGTCCATTTCCCACAACCATCCCCAAAATCTAGGATCTGTCATAATCCACATCATATCAGGTTTTTGATGAAATATGACGGATCGTATCATCTCCGGGGTGCCATATCCGTCAACTGGTTGAATAACAAAATCGTCTCCATATTCCTCTGTCTTCACAAGATTATAATTCTCGTGCCCGATGGCTCCTCCAAAACAGAAAAATTTATATTTTTCAGTCTTAAGCATCGACTCAATCATATATTTTGTTTGTAACCCAACACCAGAAGGAGAAAGTGGATGGTCACTTATAACAAAAATAGTTTTTTTATCACTCAATTTAACCTCTTATGTACAATATGAACTTTTTCTAAACTCGCAGTAATTACACGATAGCCTGTTTTTTACATATTTTTTACTATTGATATTATATAGCGCTTTTGAAAGAAAGTTAAGCGCATTTTGTATTTTTTTCTTACCACTAGCCACTTTAAACATCTCAATCTTATCTTTTTTAGCAGTTCTTTTCAGAAGCGCGAAATGAGTTTCAATATTATCCAAGTCTATACCATGTTTTTTAGCAAAAAAATGTTTATAAAAAGTCAATTGATAAGTAATCATTTTATCATTTTTCTTTCTATGACCCCACCCCCAAGAACAAGTTTTCCAATCAATTATATGATATTTTCCGTCAGCAGTTTTTAATACTAAATCCACATAACCTTTATACTTATAATCTTTAATATCTATATCTTCGAACAATTCCTCTTCTGTCGAAAATACTTCATATTCATTAAAATAATTATCTAGAGCCGGTTTTATATAAGGAATTAATTCTAAACCTTGTTCTTTCATCTCTAAAACTAATTTCTTATTAAAATCATAATTATCGTCTGCTAATTTTTTAAGAGCCACTTTATATTTGTCAATAAAGTGGCTAGCTACTTCAAGATGTTTATCAAGCAACATACCTTCGCACGTATCATGTATCGCATTTCCGAAAGCAGTATATTCGTTACCTTTGAATAATTTAATTTTATCGATATTGACTAGCTTATGATAATAAGGACAAGTATTCCAATTTTTCAACTCAGAATAAGAAATTTTAGGCATCAATCATCCTTATTAACTGAATCATATTTTTCATTGACTTCTTGTTCTAATGTTTTAATATTTAAAGCTTTGTTTTTCTTTTTTTGTTTTGTTGTTGGATTTTTTTTCACAACAGGGCTCTTCCAAGGCTCCGGGGGGGTGGTTTTCGGACCGCCCCATTTTTCTGGAATCCATCTAGCCTTAAAAGTAAAAGTCGTGTTTTTGTCAGTTTTTTCGGTGGCTATGCAACGAACGTCTGAATAATTTGCTACGAACTTTTCAGACACGAGAAAAGGATGTAATTCTCCTGGATCTGTTACATCATTGCTTACTGTCAAATGAACCTTTTTGTGTTTTTCGTCTTTGTCATCTATTTTTACTTTAATATCCATAATTTTGTACCTCTTTAGTAATTGAATTAATTTTTGAGTATAATGCAGGACTTATCTTCTTTAAATAGCTCTTATCACCTAAAAAGTATTCTTCAAAACCTGTAGAAAAATATTCTCTCAAAGATGTTAAAGCATAAGGAGAAACAAACAACCCAATAGAAAGGGTTTTTAGTAATGACGCCTTTACGCCTGAATATAAGAAATAATCAAATTCTTTTTTATATTTTGTTGTTTCATACTCTTTACTTGTTATATTATACCCGTGTTCTTTCAATAAGTCAAGGATTCTTTTCTTTTTTCCCAAAAATTCTTTTTTCACCAATCTGTCACCATAAATCTCCTCCTTGGCAATTTCCTCGGCGCCGTGGGCGATTTCATGAACAATATCATCTATCATATCAGAATTATTATCCTGTTGATTTGTTATATATAAAATTCCATTTTCATAAAAGGCATTAATGTTTCTTTCAATAAATTTATCATATTGGCCGATTTTAATTGTGCTCAAATTAGAAATCAAATGTTTTGGGATTAATGAAAAAATATGTTTCAAACATTCATTAACATCAACATGTTCAGGTAGTGGCTCTTCAACAAGAACACTAATACCATTAATTTCAAAATCATTTGAAAAATGATTTTGCATATTTTGATCAAAAGAGAATTTTATGTATTCTTTAAACTTTTTGCTCATTCTCTTCTTTTTTCGATAATTTCCAGCCTTCTTCAACATCTGACAACGCTTGATGATATCCACGAATATAATTCTCTTCTGCCAATACTAATAAAAATTCTGGGAATTCTTCTGCTACTGTTTCAACAATCATCTCGACTGTAACTTCGTCACTTACGGGGTGAGTTCTTTCACCAACATAATTAACCAACATGTTTTTTAGTTCTGTATTCTTTTTTACAGCTTCTTTTAGCACAGGGTTGTTTGTAATTTCATTAACCTCATCATCATTTGTAAATTCAATATCCATTTTTATCTCCTTATAATATTTTTGCTGCTAGTGTAGCCACTTTTGAACGTTCGCCCCTAGTCAATGTAATATGGCCAGCAATAGCGTGTTCTTTAAACTTTTCAACAATATATGTTAAACCGTTTGATGTCTCGTCGACATATACATTATCAATCTGTTCAATATCTCCTGTCATAACTATTTTAGTATTTTCTCCGACTCTTGTTAATATAGTTTTTATTTCGTGTTGTGTTAGCTGTTGGCATTCATCGATAACAATATATGCATTAGAAATTGAACGACCTCTAATATAAGTCAATGCTTCTATCTCTATTATACCATCATTTACGTACAAGTCAAGCATTTTCTTGTCAGCACCCATCAAATGTTCCAAGTTATCCTTAATTGGACTTAGCCATGGTATCATCTTCTCTTCCATAGAGCCCGGAAGATAGCCTATATCGCGCCCAAGAGGTTGAATGGGCCTGGTTACTATTAATCTTCTATATGTCGATTCCTGGCCATCCTCGACGGTCTGGTGAAGCCCTGCGGCTATTGCGCACAACGTTTTTCCACTTCCTGCTTTACCAACCAGTGTCACAACCGGAACATTGGGGTCCAATAACAAGTCTAAAGCGAATTTCTGTTCTTTGTTTCTAGATCTAACGCCCCAAACATCTCCTTTATCAATAATTTTTTTAAGTGAAGAATTATAACTAACAAATCTAGCTAATGCTGTCTTTTTTTCATTTGAATTAGAAACAAGCATGATCAATTGATTAGGATACAGTCTCACTTCATCTTTATCAAGGAATATGTCTTCTCCATCATAAAATTGATCAACAATTTCATCATCAATTAAATGTTTTGTGAAACCAGTATATAATAATGAACTATTTTGTACTACCTGTCCAACAGTATAATCTTGTACAAGAATTTCTAGTGAATCGCACTTAATTCTCATATTAATGTCTCGCGAAACGGCAATTAATCTTTTGTTAGGAAAATTTTTCTTTTCCGCAAGAATCGTGCCAATAATCATGTTATCTGAGTCTATCGTTGACAATTCTTCTGGTAACAATGATGTATCGCAATTGCGAATATACATTATCCCTTTTCCCTTGGCGATTCTTACACCTTTTTTAATACTACCTTTTTCTCTTAAAGAATCGAGGATGCGAATGGTATTTCTAGCATTAAGGCCTACACTATCTTGTCTTTTTTTGTGTTTGTCTATTTCCTCAAGAATTTTTAAAGGAACTAGTATGTCATTCTTTCCAAATGCAAAAATAGCATTTGCGTCCGTTAAATAAACATTTGTATCTAAAATATATGTTTTTTTTCTTGCAGCCACATTAATAACTATTTTTTAAGCGGATTCGCAATTATGATTTCTGGTTCTGATATTATGACAACATAAATTGCAGGTGATCTTTCTTGATCCATTTCTTTTGCCAATTCTAACATTTCTTCACTCATTTGTTCAACCGTCCGTTCCGCAGGAGTAGGAACTTCAGTACTGATAGATGAGGCGGTGGCCATACATCCAATTAACATTAAAGAGGCAAGTAAAAAGTTAAATATTTTGTTCATATTCCGAAATTTCTCCTTTTTCACTATAATAATAAATATATAGCAAGAAATTAAAGTTTATTCTCTAGTTATAATTAGGGAGGAACATGATATAGTGAAAAAAATAATTAAATACACTTTAATTTCTGTCGTTTTCGTATTAATACTTTTATTTGTTTTTTCTTGTGGGTTAAGTTCATCTCATTTACTTAGTACCGGACTTGATGAAGGAGATAAAAATTTTAGAGAATCATTCTTAAAAGTGGAAAATCGATTTTCCACCAGAGAATGTAAAGAAGACGAAAAACTTCAAAAAACAGAATGTACAATACAGAGAATAATGTCATCTGCTTCTGCTTTTGTTGTTAGCTCCGGGAAAGGAGGTTCATATGCAATTACTGCAGCCCATTTCTGTGAGGATGATATAGAGCTTCTTTTACAATCAGTTGTTCAAGGCGTCCCAATTCGAAAAATTGAATTTTATGCTTATGATATCGATATGAAAAAGTATGATATCAATATCGTAGATTATGATAGAGAATTAGATCTATGTTTAATTTATGTCAAAAAGCTTCAAAAAAATCCGGCTCTAATTGCGCAAGATTCTCCAAAACCAGGCGATAAAACCTATAATTTAGCCGCTCCTTTAGGTATGTTTAATAAAAACATGATTCCCAAGCTAGATGGCTATTTTGCCGGCTATTATCACAGAGGCTCTCACAACAAAGATCAGCAATTCGCTATATACTCAGTACCGGCGGTTGGAGGAAGTTCTGGATCTCCTCTTTTCAATAAGGATGGCTACATAATCGGAATGATCCACTCAGTTAATATAAGATTCCCATTTTTAACATATTCTCCAACTCATAAACAGTTGAGACAGTATATTTTCGAAAATATTCCTTATTAATAGCAATATTCATTTTTTGTCGCTTTTAGGTGATTTAACATAGCCATCTTTGTACCAGCCGCCGCCTTTTAAAGAAAAAGAACCTTTAGAAATTAGTTTTTTGCACGTTCCGCCGCATCTTCGCTCTAATGAGCCACTAATCACTATATTATCGCATTTAGGCGACTTTTCATCGATTTTTTGCATAATTTCGAAGGAAAAACCGCATAATCGGCATCTATATTCATAAATTGGCATAATTTACTAAATTATCTCATCTACAAGCCCATATTCAAGACATGTCTCGGCATCGAACCATAAGTCGTGTTTTAGTATCTCATTAAGCTTTTTCTTTGGTATTTTCGTGTGTTCGTTATAAATATCCTTGATAATTTGCATAAAAAGGTCACAATTGTCTAAACTATCCTTTAATTCTTCGTATTTCCCCCACATTCCAGAAGAAATTTGATGAATTAGCATAAAAGAGTTGCTTCTTATCTGTCTATGGGTGCCAACAACGCTAAAAAGAGTCGCTGCGGAGGCTGCGCAGCCTTCAACCACTGTTATAACGGGTACTTCACACGATTTTACGTAATCGACAGCCGATAACCCAGCAAAAACACTGCCTCCAAAGCTGTTTATATGCAAATATATGTTAGCAGGGCTATCTAAACCCAATAATTGTGCCTGATTAAGCAAATTATCGTTTAAATTCCTTAAATTCTTGTTTAAAATAAGAATTTTTTGCCTAGAAACCTCTGAATAGTAGTAAATTCTATTATTTGTGGTCTCAACAACGTTATTCTTGTCAATGGAGGCGCCAATTGGAGGGTTTTCTTTGTCTTTTTTGTCTTTTCCAGCCCAAAATATGTCTTTCATCGTTGATCCTTCCTATTTTTTCCCTTTTTTCGGCCCTTTTTGTTCTTTTTTTCGACTTTTTCCTCAAAAAGTGGATCTTTTCTTAGTTTTACAACAAATTTTGTACCATTTACACCGCAACGCTTGACTTTTACCTGAATTTTCTCATTTTCAGATAAATACTTAGCTCTTTTTTTGTCTGCATCGCAAAAATTATCAAAATGCCCTACATTTTTCCACGGTTTACCTTGATTTTGCTCATTTTCTTTATTCTGTTCAATTTGTTTACGTTTTCTAGCCATATTTACCTCTTATAAGTGTTAATTAGCCCAGCCCTCTAATCAACGAGTCCACCCATGGGGTCATTCGAATGGTGGAGGCGGTGGGAATCGAACCCACGTCCAAGAATCGTCAAATATTCTGTCATTCACAAGATTATCTGGTTTTCGAACCAGCAAACTGCTCAGTAGCTCAATTAAACGCGCGCACCACTCATTTTTTAAAAGAAATAAGAAACTTTTTGCTAGTTTTGGGGAATAAGGCCACTAGCAGCCTCAGATTACGCAGCTAAGGCGTAATCAACTTCAACATTATCGTTGGCAGTTAAAAAGTTGAATGTTTATGCTGTGACACTCACACAGTCTTGCCAGA
>Ga0114906_1000619_pt1 | contig 19596 bp, 21 predicted proteins | sample MalvirDeepMed_M9_FD_89687 | JGI IMG/M metagenome (GOLD analysis project Ga0114906, IMG submission 89687) | Marine viral communities from the Global Malaspina Expedition - Malaspina viral metaG DeepMed_M9 | ecosystem: Environmental > Aquatic > Marine > Oceanic | place: Mediterranean Sea...
AAAATCTGTAGCGGCCTCCGCAGGCGTTGTTGTGGTTTCTGCAACGGTCGTCGCGATGGGCGTCGTTGTGGTTTCGGTAGTGGTCGTATCCACTAGGTGACCCCACCTTGTCGGTGTCGGGATTAGTCCCCGGCGCGCATTGTTCAGTATCTTTTTATTAGATGCCATTAGTTTATCTCCTTTGAAATTTTCTCAAATATTCTCCGAGCAAGATCTCGGGCTTCGTCTAAAGTTAGTGAGTCTTTGGCTTCACGAGCAGAGTTTTTGCGTGGAATTTCCTGGTTCTCTCTCGGTGCACCTCGGACAAGGGCAGCAGATCGCGAGCCGCGGCGAGGCTTGGCCACTTGGCCGCTATATTCCGGGGTGGGATTATCCTTAGCGTCACGCTGAGCGGCTACCATCGCCTTCAACTGGGCTTTATCGACTTTTAGTCCTGGCCTACCGCCGCGTCCTATCGTATGTCCTGCCATAGCGGCCTCTTCATCAGACATCCCCTTGGGGTGGCCAACGCCGTATGCACGTGCAAGGTCGGGATTTTCGCCGGGTTCGTCGTCCCATGGCCACGAGTCGTCGTCCCGGTATGCCGGAGTTCCTTCTTCTAGCTCGGCTTCTCGTTCTTTCTTGTCAAACTGATAATGCTCGTCGCCTTTGCCGCCTCCTTGGCCTTTCAGGCCGGCCATAAACTCTTTGTGACTTTTGTCTGGGTGTGCTTTTTCGCAGTCGTCGCCTGGATGGTCATGGCCTTCATCAACGCCTTTATCCAATTCGGGATCATTGGCAAACTGCTTCTCGGCCAATCCCCACTTTTCCATTAACAGTGTATTAAGCTCTCTGTTTTTCCATTCTTTTAATGACATTTTAGGTTCTCCTAGCTCTGCAAAATCAATATTGACCTTAATTTTCCCTTTCTTAATTAGATCTTCAAAGTCTCTAAAGATAATATTTCCTCTTTTATATGCGTCCAATTCAGCATTTCGCATAGCTGGGTTTTCTTGGGCATAACCTGGACTTAGCTCTTCTGCCGAATCAAAGTCCCCGTTGCAATTTTGAGCGTGGTGCACAAGCTCGTGAGATAGAGAACGTAACATATCCTTGGGATGACGCCCATCAACATAGATTGCAATAGAAAAATCATCTGGATTATAATGTCCGGTTCTTCCTAATAATTTGTTCGCATTTTCTTCATCAGATTGAAACGATACCATAACTGGCTTATGAAATCCCAGTTGTTGTCGGGCATAAGGAAAGAAATGTTGGATCAACTGAATCACGTGTTCCAAATTACTATTTGAATTATTTTTTATATTACATAGTTTCATTATTTACGCCGATATTCTCCGAAATCAACAACTTTTTTATGAGTTTTCAAATGTTTATCATACAAATAATCTGACAAAGTGTATATTTTAAAGTATCTGGGTTGTTTTATATAAGGTATCAGGGCATGGACCACTAGTGCCAAAGCAGTTGTTATTAACCGCACTGCCATTCCCAGTGCTAAAAATAAATGTGCACAATAGCCGGTTTGTCGATCTTTAAGATGGTGCCAATCAAATATCACGTTATAAGTAGTTCTGAGAGTGTAATTAAGCTATAACATGCAAAAACCCGGACATATGCCACAGGCTTATTCCTAGATATAATATTATTAGTGCCCACGTAACTTTGAGCACCAATTTGGGACGACGGGGGCGTAACGCCTTTAATAATGCAATTCCCAAAAATGTTAAAAGTAGTTTGCCGGCCGCAAATGTTACCATTGATTCTTCTACCAAGTAACTCATGATCGGATTGGCTTCTTCGGCGGCGCCTAGGCTTAACCAAGAAATAGTTGCTACAAGATCTACAAGAGCTAGAAGAACAAGGGCGCCGAAAAGTAGTTTAAATTTTTTGCGCGGAACCGGCCGGGCATTTCTTATTTTCTACCCCCCATGTCAATTATGATACAGTCTTCTTTTTCTTCTTTTGTCTCTGGCTCTTTTTGTATGGGAAAGGGTAAACGTTGCGGCAGCGGTAACCTTTGCCGAAAGCATTCTTCATCGCGCCGTCTCTGACGTTCTATTTTGTCGAGAACATAAGGCGGCACGTACTTCATTTTTAAAAGTTGTTCAACAACCAATCAATAGAGAAGATAACTTCTTGCTCATTATACCCGCGATCGATGTCTCTAAGAACCATCTCTTCATCGATATAATAAAAGGTTGGCCAACCGCTTAAAGGCCACGTACCTCCTCCGCTTTGGAGAATCGCGCGACTGCCAGCAACTACCAGCGAATCGGTATTGCCATATTCCGCAGCCCACGCAGCGACATCGGCTTGAGTTGGAACACTTCCGTTGGCTGTTTCTATTAAAACCGTCACGTAGAGAAGCCCGGAGTCCCGGTAAAGGTCCTGTACTTCCTGAGCGTGTGCTGCAGCGCTCTTACAGGGCCCACACCAGCCCGCAGAGAAGTCCAAAACAATCGGGTGCCCGAAGTTCGCATAAAGACCAAAGTTGTCTCCTCGGTGATCTAGGCCCTCTAGATTGCAGGGGTGATCACCCTCTACTCCCGAACAGGCGTCCCAAGTAATGGGGCTCGGGGGGAACGATAGCCATGGATCTATGTCGTGAATTGTTTCAAGAGTATCGAGAAAGACATCGTCTTCCACATCCGCTGGCGAAAGATCCTTTTGGTTATCAGGGTTGTCAGAAACTATAGTTCCGGTTGCCGTACATGCCGCCAATAACAGACAAAATAGTACTAAGCCAATGCGCCTCAATGCACGAATCCCCTTATTTTAACTAGGGCGCCCAGAAGTGAAAGAAGATTAAGTAGTTATTATTTTTAAGATAATAGCCTGTTTTTTAAGCATGGCCGGTGACGGTATGTCCGCGTGTCTCGGGATGAACATCTTTGATATACTGTTGTAAAAAGTCATTTAAACTTAGCATAGGCTCGTTGGGGGCATTTAGGAGTTTCTCCATAAAGTGCGCCGAATATTTTTGTTCTATCACATCTTCAAGTTTATCATCCAGCATTTCACGATATTCCGCACTAATGTTAAAAAAGGCAAGTGTTGGATACTTTGCAGCTTTCGAGGGATCTTTTTCCACCGCGACGGCAATAGCGATCACAGCGGCGCCTAAGCCGGCTACGGTGAGTGCTGGAATGGAATACACGATGCCGGCGAGGCCCATGGCTGTGCCTACTATCGGTCCGGTGACCTTAGCCACGGCGCTTTGTTCTTTCCCGGTTGAAGCGCCAAACGCGGCTGCAACGACTTTGGTGATATTCTCTCTAGTCTTTTGTACCTTGAGCGCTGTCATTTGGCCGGATACGATGAGACTCTGCGCAAAGGTGCCGTAAGAACCCGGCTCATAGGTGGCGTCAGCATCAAAGCCAGGAAACGGATCGTCCTTAAAAAGTCCCCTAATTGTGTCAAAGATTCCAGCTTCTTCGAGCAGCGTCTTTTCGTCGACGTCGGTCGCACAATAGGCGCGCCAGCCTTCCATGATGAGCTTCATGGCTATCTACCGGACTCGGCCTCAGCCTCGGGCTCTTCTTCTAAATCTACTCCAGCCTGCTTTGCTAGAGTTACCAATGCTCTTACTAAGAGTTGTTTGTATTTTTTTAATTCTACTCCTGGTGCAGAAGCTATCTTGGTAAGAATATTGTTGGCCTGTAGAACCATCTTTTTTTCAATAGGATCGAATTCAGCGCCGGCCTCACCTTTAACCGCGGATCTGGCTTGTTTAGTTAGTGCCGATCCAAATCCGGCCTGAGATAATGCGCCGGTGCCCAAGGAACCGACTTTGGTATCGGGAGCAGGGGGTTGTTCCAACAGAATAGAACCTAATTCTTCTTGTATAAGTTGTTTTAATTGTTTGCGTGTTAGTTTCATTTTAGTCCTCCAGTCCACTCATGCACAATATGGCCACAAGACCAGGTACTTCGTCTTTTATATATACACCCGAAAATAATGTTTTTGTTCTACCTCCGACATAAGAAATAGCAGCATCCATATGTTTACTAACTTCTGGATTAGAAGCCATGGCCGATGATACCACTAACAATATCGCACCGGTCGAGGGACTTCCTTGTGGCTGCGGGCACGGAGATCGGGTTGAACAATTTTGGAATATTGTTGCTCCAAGATTGGATGCGCTCGGGTCGGTTACCAAAGTCGAACCCAAGAAAATGCGTCCGTTAGTTGCAAGGCACTTTTCTAAATCCTTCGAATCAAATGTCTGAATTGAAGATTGCTCGGATGAAAGTTTAAACAGCTGTGAGAGCAACTTAGCAAAAGCTGTATTTGCCACAGGATACATATTAAGCATTCCCACTTTGCCTCTTAGGAGCTTAATCTGTCGCTCATTATCCAATAGGATATGGGGCTCTCCCGCAACATCGTTCAAAAGCGAAGCTGCGTTCTTCGTGATTGTAGGATTCAGTAGTTCTTGAGCCGATGGCCAAGAAACAATATATACAATTCTTCCTTCGCCCTGAACGGACTTAAGATATCGCTCAAAAACTGAATGTAAGGCTGGACAGGCGCTTCCTGTCCCGCCGCCACCTCCGGCCAAAACAAACAGCCAGTCGACTTTTCCTAACTTGGTTCTCAGTGCGTCTTCCACGACTGCGCTAGCATTGTCTAAAACAGATTTGCCGTTATCAACGTCTTTTCCTATTCCATCGGCGTCGGGAATTAATACAAGATGTTGTGGATCTATATCTTGTGGTTGATCCTTATCGGTGGTGTTAATTAAAAGCGTCTTATTGAAACCCAGGTCTAAAAAGGCCTTTGCCAACTTACCGCCTCCTCCTCCTACGCCAATAAATGCGCAGTTAAGCGACGAAACAGCTTCGTTTTCTGGGAGCAAATCTTCATGATTAACTTCCTCGGCCTCTCCGTAATGTTCTACAAAATCAAAATCACCCATATTATTAAAAATCCTTCCCGGCTTTAAACCGTATCTCCGGTGTATGTTATTCCGCCAAACGGCATATAATTCCCCGCCGTTGATCCGAGCGGCTGTTCCTCTTCAGCGGGAGCCACCACTCTTTCGGGCGCAGCCGGATCGGCGCCCAACCCTTCAAGGCCATTTAGGACGTCTCGTAGGGCCGCAGTGGCTTTGAACGCACTCTCGTAGGGTCCGTCATAGATCGGGCCGTCCAAAGCCTTCACAAGCTCTTCTGTGGCCAGCCTTGCGCGCAGGGCTAAACTATAATGGCGATCCACTTCTGTTGGTTCTGCGGGCTCCTCCACGGGGTCCGCCGCGGGCTGTCGATGAGGAACGAATGGAACCATATTTGGATCCATAATACCGCCGTCAATTTCTCTAATCTCTTGCTCAACCAACTTTTTTATAAGTTTTATAGATTTCATTTATTTTCCTCTTTACTCATCTCAATAGCGGCAAGCTGCTTAAGTGCCTCTTTCTTGGATTTTGGCTTTTTGGATAGTCCTCGGCCACCTTCCTTAGAAAAAACCTTGAAGCCTCCCTTTACTGGTTTGACTACCTCGTCAAGGTCGTCATCGTCTTCTTTCCGCGCTGGTGTACCGGTTCCTATGGTGGCACTTTCCTCACCCCCCGTAAAAACCTCGCCTCCTTGCTGCGCTTTAGAGCTTAGAGCTTTCTCTGCTTCCGCATGACCAGCTTGTTCGCCAGAAGTCTGTGGAGTACCGGGGTTCGCTGACTGTGCAGCAGATTGAGCTTCCTGGCCGGCTGCTTGTTTTGCCGCCACTTGTGGTTCTTGTGTCACTTTCTCATCATCTGCCGGTTGTTCAGCCAGGAGGTCGTTAATCGCCGTATATAATTGTTTTTCCACCATTTCTTCAAGAGTTTTGGTTGGAGCCACTTGTCCTCTCGACGATCGCGGGTCTTGTTCTTGAGCCTGTTGAACCCATTTTGCTAATGCCTGTTGTATATGTGAAGGGGAGGCTTTAACACCACGTGCAGGTTGTCGATGAGCTATATTTTTATCAAATTCTATTTTAGCTGCTTCATTTTCTGCCCTTTCTATTCTGTTTCGGAACTCCTCTTCATTTCCTTCAATTTCTTTACCTTCAGATTCAAATTCTTGAGCTATCTTAATCGCAGTCGTGCCGGGATCATCTTGATATCTGCTATATCCGGGGAGACCCCACCCATAAAGTTGCAAAATAATCTTTTTTAGAAGTTTATTTCCGACAGCATCGGGCGCGTCAGTGCCATATTTTCCAAAAAATCGATCAAACAATCTTTTGCTTTCTGCGTGGTCGTCATGAACAGGTTCAGTTTCTACCGTGGCCTCTGGGTCTTCTTCCGGGTCATCGGCATACATCGATACAGTACCAGATGGTCCAACATCGAGCGGATCCATAATCTCTTTAAGCGCGCCTTGTTTTAAGGCTTCCATAAATCCCATTGTGGTGCGACGATATTCGTCTGAACCTTCTTCGTCCTCAACTCCGATGCCTTCTAGATTCTCGGCCACTTTATCGTATATAAGTTCCATTAAATCATTAAGTTCTTCTGGTGGCATTCCAGAATCCACCACCATTTGAGCAAGCTGAGAACTTAAATCCTCTACACCATCGGCCGGTTCACAAACGACTGGACTCTCCATGCCCGGCAATTCTAGCTGATCGCCTTCGCTCATTTTCCTTTTAATAGAATCACCAAATAATTCAATAGCTTCAGAATCAGTTAAAATAACCTCAAGACGTTCTTTGATTAGGTCTTCTAAGGTCGAGGGAGTTAGTTTCATTTTATTTCTCCCAGCTGCGCTTGCGGCGCCAGTCACCAGTTTTCACCCCATGGCGAAGGCGGCGCACATCTCGATCCGTTGGAGCGCTGAGGCGTAAGGGTTCTTCAAATCGTCCCAATAGATCCAGGATATCTGCTTCGTACTTCTGACCCTCGGGCGTTTCAGGCTCCCACGCGGACACCACGCTCTGTAGAGCCTTAAGAATTGCGTCTTCTGGCTCTAAGTGGCCCGCTAGGCCTCCTTCTTTAAGTTCCCCGCGATCGACCAGATCGGTGTCTTCGTAGGGGTGCTCTTCATCTTGAGGCTCAAATCCGGGCATATCCTCCCATTTAGGCAATGGGGTGCCCCAATCGTGAGGATTGGGCTCAAAACTACTCGATGATACGTGATGCGCTATTTCTTTAGCTAAAGCAGTGGCGTCGGCTTCCTCGATTTCTCCACTCACAACATAATTCCCGAGAATAGCAATAAACTCATCGAGCTGTTTCTTTTTCCCATCAACGGGGTCAAGAACCTCCACATTTAGCCAGATTTCATCGTTGATAAATTTTTCCCACTGCTTCGAGAGGGCTTCCATTCGCCGTTCTTGGGGCCCTGCAGGAGTAGATAAATCGCTTGGAAGATCCATAATCTCTTTAAGTTCTTCTTTAATGAGAACGGTCAGTCGGTCCTTCGTAATTTTCATTATTATATCTCCTCTTCGACAGGTGCTTCGTACGAAGCGCTCGCAAACGCTTCACTTAAACGAGCCTCCATGGCTCTAACAGCGCCGTGTAGCTCTTGAACAATAGTACTTGCAAGCTCCGCGCCGCGGCCGCTTCGTTCTAGATCATCTGCGAGATATACCAAATCACTTTTAATTTTGGATACCTTATCCCATTCTGGGTTTAGGGACGCCTCGGATATTCCACCAAGTTCTTCCTTGATAATCTCTTTGAGTCTTTGTTGGGTGATTTTCATTGTTAAACCTCTTCTTTTAATGCTAGCAGAAGCTCTTCTTCAATTACATTCTCTATTACAGCATCTGCAATATTAATAGTTTCTTTCACATCTGATTTTTCTCGCGATGCAATCGCACGTTTCACCGCAGACGGGCCGTAGGCTTGTTGCCCCAATTGAATATCCACAGGAGTCGCCCCCGTAATGGCAGCTGCTAAAAAATCAATGCCTCTGTCAATTGCATGTAACTTTTCCACTGCCTTTTCTAGTAGCTTGAGGACCGCTTCGTCATCATTCATTTATAATACCTCCCAATAAATAGTTTTTGTATTCGTTATTGGAATAATATCTTAGTTTTCTTCCACGGGCTTAAACAATCCAACATCCGCAACTACAATTTCATTTGTTGAGGGCCTCATCATAACATTTTCGCTATGCGTATCCCAAAAGTCAACTCCGTGGTCTTTTAATTTCATTAGTTTATTAAAAAAAGTGCTAACGGGGGTCGGGGCGTCGTCTTTGGGGAATGCCCCCTCTATTCCAAAGTATTTTAGTGCTTCGGGCGGATATTGTGGAATTTTTATACGATCTTCTAGGCGTTTTGCTAAAGAAACGGACTGACGCTGAATTATTCTATTTGGCGGAGTCCCCCAGTCATCGCGACGATCTGGAAGAGCCCGGCGCTCAGCGCGCCGGCCGATTTGCGGCAGCCACCGTGTCAAATAATCTCGAAAGTTTGCGGGGGGCTCCAACTCTAGTACTTGTTTTTCAAATTCTATGCCCGCCTGTTTTCCCCCCTTAAACCAAGCATATTCTCTTTCGTCGGGGGGAAGTTCCTGTATTTTACCGTTAGTATCGACGGTGTGTTTGTCGCTAAAGGCTTCCCGCAATACCGGGATTAAAAGCTTGGGATCGGTAATGGCCCGGATCCAGTCTTTTTCCGCTTCAGGGTTTTTAAACTTGCCACCGTGGCCGAAAAGCTGTTCTTTAACACGCGGTGGGAGTGGGGCGAGACGCTCCAGAGAAATACCATAAATTTTTATAGATCTTCCCTTAAGCCAGCCCTCTTTAAAGTCATAAATAAGATCAACTACTTTTCCCACATCTGGCAATATGGACGCTAGCTCGGGATTTTTCTTAAGTTTCTTCTTTTTCCATCGTGCTAGTGTATATCCTCTTTTTTCGTGTGGAAACTGCGTAACCTTTAAAATCATATCGGCACCCTCGCCCGCCGAGGCGCGCATTTCATAAACAATGCCCATAGCGCCTCGACCCAGCTCTTTTCCCAGCTGGCCCCCTAGTTGATTAGCCAACTCTTGAGCGATTTTTCGAACGGCATCCGCATCAAAATCTACTAAATTGATACCCTGGCGCATTGCCTCCTTACCGCCGATTATGTTTTTATCAGAAGCTTTAGCCAGCACGTCGACGTCGATTTTTTCGGTACCGTTGTCTTCGTGTAGGTAGCGTCGCCAGCCTTCGAAGTATCCTTTCATGACGATTCTATTTCCTTAATGAATTTAAAATGGGCATCAGCAACTTTTTGCCTAAAATCGTCTTTTGTAAGCTTTGTTGCATCTTCTAAATTGGTCATAAAGCCGTTCTCAGACAAAATGGCCGGCATATGAGTTTTTCGAAGAACATAAAAGTTGGCCCACTCCATATTCGCCTGGACACCTCGGGATTTTAATCCAGTTTCTTGCACTAAGTGTTGGAGTAGCGCCGTGGCCAATGTTTTACCTTTTTTACTCGTCATATAGTGAAAAACACTCACCCCGTGCGCAGAATTAAAGTCTACACCGTCTCCAAAAGCATTTGCATGAATAGAAAGAAAAATACATCGTTTATCAGCGGTATGACGAGTATTGGCTCTCGCGACTCTGGTGGCTAGTGGTACATCGTGCTCCGAATTTACGATGTTTTCACACTCAATACCCTCAGCGTCACACAAAGCCTTAATACGGTGTGCGACATCCCGATTAAACTCTCCTTCATAAAGAACGGAGCCATCCGCAAAGGGGGGAGAACGCTTCCCGCGCGTTTGATAGGCGCCTTGAATTACTCCGCCATGGCCCGGATCTAATAGCCAAATGTGCCTGCTCACAACTAAACCCTCGTGCTATAAATAGTTTTAAACGAAGCTTTATTAGCTGTTTGTGATCAATTCAAGTCCTCTTTTCTGAATCCACTCGTATCCTCCATCATCCTCATATTTTACGCGTACCCACTCTTTTAAAATGGTTTGATGTTCGTCGGACCCCCGCTCCACCACAATTCCTATCTTGCCGCGGCCAGGATTGGCAATTTTTTTTATGAGGACTCCTAAATTTATGTCTACTTGCTCTGTCAAAACTCCTTTGCCTCCACTATAATTAACTAGTTCCTATTTGGGACGATACTTATTAATAGAGATCATGAGTACTTTTCGCGAACATAAATCTATTGTTGATCGATCGGCCGCCGATCGTCGTCGTCATAAAAAAAAGATTGAAAAAGCCATCAAGGAGAGCATTAAAGACGTTATTGCAGATGAAAGCATCATTGGGCAGAACGGTAAGAAAAAAATACGCATTCCGGTTAAAGGTATTAAAGAATATCGATTTATTTATGGAAATAATGAAAAAAATCAGCAAGTTGGGGCCGGCGGCAAGCACAATGTCAAAAGAGGGCAAAAAATAAGCCAAAGAAGGGCCCAAAAGAAGGGTAATCAAGGGCCCGGGAACGAGGGTGGAGAGGAAAAATATGAGGTTGAAATCACCCTAGAGGAGCTTGCAGAGTACTTATTTTCGGATTTAGAGCTCCCTGAACTCGAAAAAAAGCGTTTTAGATACCTCTCAGAGGACAGTTTAAAGCGAAAAGGGTACCGTTTTGAAGGAATACGCCCCCGATTATCTAAAAAAGAGACTCTTAAACGTAAAATCCGACGAAAAAAGAAGGCAATTGCCGCCGGAACCTATGATTCAGAGAGCGGCGAACGGTTTCCCTTTCATAAAGGTGACCTAAAGTATCATTATTTGAAGCCTAAACCCAAAGAAACTACGGCCGCCGTTGTTTTTTTCGTCATGGATGTCTCGGGTTCTATGACTACGGAGAAAAAATACATCGCTAGAAGCTATTTTTTCCTTCTATATCAGTTTTTGCGTCATAAATACGAAAAAATAGAGGTAGTTTTTATTTCTCACACGGTTAACGCTAAAAGAGTTTCAGAAGATGAGTTCTTTAAGCGCATTAGTGTGGGTGGAACGATGATGAGCAGTGCTTTGGAGCTAGAATCAGAGCTAATTTCTAAAGAATATCATCCAGATTCATGGAATGTTTATACATTTTACGCCGGAGACGGCGAAAACTGGCCCGACGACAATCCCAAAGCCATAAATCTATTATACTCTTTAAAAGAAAGCAATCAAATGATAATATATACTGAAATCAATGAAAAACGAACCCATCCAGATGAAGAAGAGGACGTGCCGGACTGGTCTAGCCCTCAATTTGCCACGTGGCAAAACGAGCAGCCGGATTCCATATGGACTTTGTGCGTTCCCCTCATTGATAGCACCTTTAAGCGCGTTTTGTTGACCAAAGCCAGCCAAATTTGGCCAACTTTTAAGAAAATCTTTGGAGCTAAAGCATGATAGAGTGGTCTATAGATGAATTAAGCTCCTGGGATGCTAAAATTTGCGAGATGGGGCGAAATTTTGGCCTCGATTGGTTTGATATAGACTATGAAATCATTGATTACCACGAAATGATCAGCGCAATGTCTTATACTGGGCTTCCCACCCATTATCGCCACTGGTCTTTTGGAAAAGCCTACGAAAGAACTCATACTTTATATAATGCAGGTATGAGCGGTCTCCCCTACGAGATGATTATTAACTCAAATCCTAGTATTTCCTATTTAATGGCCGAGAATCAGATGTATATCCATATTCTTACCATGGCACACTGTGTAGGGCACTCTGATTTCTTCAAAAATAACCGAATGTTCGCAAATACGTCCCCAGAACTCGTTATTCCCAAATTTAAAGCAGCTGCCAAGTATATTAAGGAGTTGATTGAGGACCCTTCGATCGGAATTGAGGAAGTTGAGGGCATAATCGATGCGTGTCATGCCATTAAATACCAACTTCCGCGCTATCCGGGTATTAAACGACATACATCTACCGAACTTAAACAATTATATGCTCAAAAAGTCCTAGAAGACGAGGTAGGCGCCTATGATGACTTCGATCTTAACAAGATTCCTTTAGAGCGCGAATACAATATAATGGCCTTTATTAGTGAACACGGTCGAAATCTTAACGAGTGGCAACGAAATCTTATCTCTATTGTAGAAGAAAGCTCTCATTATTTCATCCCACAGGCTCTTACAAAGATTATGAACGAAGGATGGGCTGTTTTAATGCATGAAAAGATAGTTAAAGAGCTTAATTTGCCCGATAAGTACTATTTGCCCTTTATAAAACTTCACAATCAAGTTATTCGACCCCAATTGGGGCGTGTAAATCCTTATCATTTGGGGTATAATATATTTAAAAAAATTGAAGAGCGTGAGGGTTTTGATGCTTGTTTGTTGGTACGAGAGGTTCATAATGATATTACCTTTCTCAGAAGCTATTTGGATGAAGAAATGTGTGAAGAGCTAAATTTATTCTCTTATTCGTACAAAAAAAGTAAAGATCATCTTAGCATAGATGAAACATCTGACCATGAAGGGTGGGAAAAGGTTCGCGATTCCCTAATTAAGAGTGTAGGGCTTAATTCAATTCCTGTAATATACGTGGAAGAGATGGAAAAAGACCATACATTGATTTTGAGACACGAGCACGATGGGAGAGATTTAGATTTGCAATATGCCAAGAAAGTATTCGAATACATACGTGACCTGTGGGGTGACGAAATAAAGCTTTTTACGATGCTCGAAAACGAATTATGGGAGTTTTAAGGTGAAAAAAACAAATAAATTTTTATCTGCGGTGACAAAACACCAGCAATCACAATCCAAAGAGACCTTTAGCGGCTTTTTAAAGGATTATTTAGAGGTGTTGGAGCTTAATTTAGACGCATCAGCCCTCGCGCATAAAAGATTGTATGATGCAATCACCAAACACGGCATTACGCGCATGAAAGATGATAATGCGCGTTGTCGTAAGCTTTTTAATGGCGAATCGGTGCGAACCTATGATTATTTTCAAGATTCTTTCTTCGGAATGGAACTCTCTCTCAATAAAGTAATGAGATTTCTTCATTCGGCTGCAATGAGAGGCGAAGAAAGCCGCCAGGTTCTCCTTTTGCTCGGCCCAGTCGGTGCCGGCAAGTCTGCATTGGTTGAACACATTAAAAAGGCTCTAGAGGCTGCTGAGGGCGTTTATCATATCGCTTCGTGTCCGATTCGCGAAGAACCACTCCATCTTATCCCTCGGGCCCTTCGTGAGGAGTTTGAAGAGGTGTATGGGGTCAAAATCGAAGGAGATTTGTGTCCCGTATGCCGATACACCCTCTTAGAGGACTATGACGGTGATTATACTAAAGTTCCCATCAAAGTGTCTTCATTTTCTATCCGTGGAAGGAGAGGCGTCGGCGTAGTGCCCCCAATGGATCCAAATACCCAAGATAGTAGTATTCTGATCGGTTCTGAAGATATTTCTAAGCTAGATCTTTACCCCGAAGACGATCCGCGGGTTTTAAGCTTGAATGGTGCCTTTAATGTCGGCAATCGGGGCATTGTAGAGTTTGTGGAGGTCTTTAAAAATGAAATTGAATTCCTCCACACGATGATCACAGCCACTCAAGAGAAAGCTGTTCCGAGCCCAGGTAAGCAAGCAATGATTTACTTTGATGGAGTCATTATTTCGCATTGCAATGAGGCCGAATGGAACAAATTTAAAGCCGAGCACACAAATGAGGCGATTTTAGACCGCATTGTGCGTATTAACGTTCCTTATTGTCTTGAATATTCTCAAGAAATCAAAATTTATCAAAAACTGCTCAAAACTTCGGATTTTAGGTGTCATATTGCTCCTCATACTCTCGATTTGGCTTCTATGTTCGCTGTATTGAGCCGGCTGAAGCCTACTAATAAGGTCGATCCCCTTACAAAGATGAAAATCTACAATGGTGAAGAAATTCTTGAGAAAGGAAGCATTAAAAAGGTTGATATTAACGATTTGCGAGAAGAAGTACGCGACGAAGGAATGACAGGCATTTCTACCCGATTTGTAATGAAAGCTATTGATAATGCGCTAGCGGATTCAGATAAAGATATGATCACTCCTATTTCGATTAGAGATTCTCTTATTAAACAAGTGAAAGAGCAGGTTACCAATGAAGAAGCACGCAATACCTACCTGGCCTTTTTACAAAAAACCCTTCACGAAGAATATCTTAAAATACTAGAAAAAGAAATCACTAAAGCATTTGTTTCCGCTTATGAAGAACAAGCCGAGGCCCTTTTTGACAATTATCTAGACCACGCCGAAGCCTATGTAAACGCTACAAAAGTAAAAGATACCATAACTAATGAAGAAATGGAACCGGATGAGAAATTTTTAGTAAGCATTGAAGAACAAATAGGTATCAAAGGAAGCTCCAAAGATAATTTTAGAGCCGATATCTCTTCTTACATGTTTGCCAAACTGAGAAGAGGTGAAGTCATAGATTGGCGCGCCTATGGACCCCTCAAGGAGGCTATTGAAAACAAGCTCGTAGGAAGCGTAAAAGATATCTCGCGTATTGTCACAAAATCTAAAAGCCGAGATAATAAGCAACAAAAGAAGTACAATGAGATGGTAAAAACACTCATTAAAGATTATGGATACAACGAAGATTCGGCTGAGGAAGTAATTAAGTTTGCTTCGAATAATCTTTGGCGCGATTCTTAATAATAATATTTAATTCTTCAGCTGCTCTTTCGAAAGAGCCTGCGGGATCGTGAACATTCCATGGGATAACGTGACCGCCGGCATCTCTAAATTGCTGATGATATTTTACTCGATCATCAATCAAAACTGGGATAATATTATCGGGTAATTTTAAACTCTTTAAAAAAGCACCTTTATCTGACTCAACGTGTATGTTTTCCATCTCCACGTCGTTCAGATTGGTTTCAATCCAAATTCCTTTTCCGGAAACCGAATCTGGATCATTATGCAAAGGGGCAGATAAAATCATTGCCTTTCCGGTGTGAGAGGCCTTATTGGCTAAATCTACTAATGCTTGTGCATGTGGAAGCATTGGGAGGTTCGCCCACCAGTCTTCGTTTTTAGATGCAGCAGTAAGAAAATAACGCTCTACCTGTTTGTCAGCTCCGCCGCGCTCGCCGTCGGCGTCTTTTAAATCCGTTAAATCATTGAATTCTTGTGCTGTTATTTCCTCGCGACCTTCCCTTTCCATTTCCTTCGCCAATCTCTTCAGCGCTTGCGATTTTGATTTGGAGCCAGGGTGGACGCTACTAGGATCTTTATAGTCCGTCGAGGCGCCCTTTCTTACTTTGTGTAAGTTAGTATTAACAATATCTACAACTCCCTCAGTCATATCAACAAGAACACCGTCCATATCAAGAAAGATTTGATATTTGTCCTTGACCTCTTCATTCAAGAACGATCTCCAGTTTTCAAGTAGGAGTTTCATTCAATCTCTCCGAGATCAATATTAAGGCTTGGAATGGTTCCCGAAAGGCGCTTTGCAGGCGAAGGGCCCGCTTGGCCTGGATCGGCAACAAAAGCAACCCTTTCTTCGGGAGGGGGCTCATAAAAATCGTGCCGGATAGAAGAGATAAGATACACCAGATATTTAACCTCTCGGTCTTTATCTTCTCCAGGAGGTAATTCGAGGGCAGCCATCAATTTTGGAATCACCGACGCAACCGCTTTTGCTTCAGCTTCCTCTTCTCGGCGCTCCACGGCTTCGTCTCCCCATACTCTCCCAATGTCTTTTTTAAGGTCGCGACGAAAATTCTTGACCAACTCACGGCCGTCGCTGTCGGCCGCGTGAGAAATCTCGTGGTCTTCCATTTCATCCGGGGTCATGGAAGGATCCCCGCCGAATTCTTTAATCAAATACTTCCGCCAATTTTCAATTAAGAGTTTCATGTAAATAATAGCCTGCGGCCGCTCCAGCAACTAAAGCACCAACTTTTACTAATGTTAGTACAATATAAATATGCTCCGGGGCGCGAAGTAGAACAATATCTTTTATTAACTTTTTAGTTCTTTTCACGAGAAGTCGCCTTTGTTTCTGTGTTTCTGCCTCACCTTCTCGCTAATTGGAATAGATTCTCCATCTCCATCAATACGCACAAAGGTCATTTTTGTGGAAACGACGGACTTTTGTGTTCCGTTATAAACAGAATGCCGGCGTGCTTCCATATTCAATGTCAAAGAAGTTTTACCAACCTTTTCGACTTCACCATAAATCTTAATTATTTGTCCCGGGCGTGCAGGCTTTTCGAATGTAAGGCTAGCAATATGTTTTGTCACCATTCGAGGTGTATCTGCCACTTGGGCTGCGAAGGCTGCGGCCGCTTCATCTAACCATGCTAGCATTACACCGCCAAAAAGATTCCCATGATAGCCTACGTCTTGTGTTTTAATAAAATGAGTCGAAATAAGTTCCATCAATACCACCTAACTGGTTGAAAGCCTTTAAGATCATTAAAAAAGCCATCGATGATGGCTTTGTCTTCTTCTGTGTATTGTCTATCTGGAGCAATAATAATTTTATCATTTCCTGCTTTGTCTCGACGATCTTTTTCATATTCTACATGCCCCACTGGCATTAAAAGTTCACTTTCTTTTGTTGCCGAGGGCACAATAATTAAATCCCAACCCATATTGTCTGCGGGGTTTATTATATCAGGATATTCACCATAATCAAAGGGTAAAGCTATTTTTTCCGTACGGCCAAAACCCTTTTTGCTTCCTTTCGGGTTGTCTAGACGAATTTCTTGATGCGGATTTTGGGTGAGAAAATCAACCATTTCCTCACGCGTTGGGACAACTGATGGTTCATCGGCAGTGTATTTGCGCCAATTTTCCATTATACTCTTCATTGCCTCTTCTTAAGCCTTATACGGAACTTTCTTCGCTTTTTGCCCTCTTTCATCGGTAGCTTCTTTTGCGGTTCAGCTTTTTCTGCCGTTTCTTTTTGCTTCTTTTGCAGCATAGCTATAACTTCATCGTCAAAACTCATCTCGGGATCGAAAAACTCATACTTGTACATCAAGGGCACCCACCATTGAGGGAGCCATCTGGCGTCGGCCATTTCTCGATTACTTGGCGTGGTATAATAAGAAACTCTGTCAAAGGGATCTCCACTATATGTATTAGCCATATCTTGCATCTTGTTTATCATGTTTGGAATCAGATCTTTTAGGCCGCCCCATAGAGAACGGAGTTCACCGCGAGCATGCTGTGGAAGAAAGAAGTAGGGCAGCGGTATTTGTTCCTCGCGCTTAATTTTGAGACGCCCAGTTGGGCCTGCTTCGGCTTGCGCTTCGCGGTGGCGGAAAGACGTAACCCAGTAAACCCCACCTTTGCGCTCAGCCGGATCGAAGGCGTATTGAGGGTCAAATGCGGTTATTTCACCACGATTCATTTTGTCAAGCATCTCATCAAGATCTTTGATCCATTGTTGTACATGTTCGGCTGTTATCGTTGCGGCATTAAAATCTTCGGGCATCGTGGGATATCCATATTGCTCCAGGGCCCTTCTTGAATCGTCGGTCCTGCTCATCCACGACAGCGCGTCGCGCGCGTCTGCTAACATGTTCGACGGGGCCTTCATGTTTGTAGCCAGCGATAACAACTCTTTTAGAGGCATTGTCATGAACTTCGTGTTAAGTTCTTCTCGCATGGCTGCAATCTTTTTTTCTTTTTGTACGCGCACTTCTGCGGGCCCTATGGCCTCTAAAAGCGTTTCTACGGCCGCATCACGTATGGTCTCCAGCGCCTCTTGGCGATCCAAATACTTTATAAAATATTCTATTTCTTCCATTCCAGCTTCATCAACGTCTTCGCCAACATCTAGCGCAACCTGCAGAAAGATTCTTGCCGGCTCGGCGGGGTCAGGGATGGCCTGGTCCAGGCGCCATTGTGCTCGCGATGGTATTAAGAGCCCAAGTACATCGTCTTCTTGCTCCATGCCAGGGAGGTCTAGCTGCTGCTGGGCATATTTTTCAGCTTCATCAAAGAGCGCCCTTATTTTAGGAACAAAAGCGTTGGCAAACTCCCAAGAATGACCAGCGTGGCGCCAATCAGTAAAAACCTTTTCAAGCTGCATTCCGGGTGGTAGTTCCCCCACGAAGATGCCCGGGCGATATCTATATGGAGCCCCTCCGGCAGCCAGTTCGGGGGTATCGAGGCGAATACTAACGCTACCGCCATCGTCCACATCGATGTCCCAAAACTTAAAATCATCCGGCTCAGCTTTGGCAAGCCTGTCGACCGGCAGTGGCGCCATGTAGCCCTCATTTACAAGAACGCGGCGCAGCGCTGCACGAATCTCATCATAGTCGTTGTCCCAGTCGTTCTCCACATAGCTGGCAAAGTTATCGAACCCCGGGGGTGTGGCATCATAGTCATCTCGGCTGATATCAAATCTAAAAAATACATCATCGCTACCATAGCCGGTTTCAAACGTGAGATCGTCGTAATATCGATATTGACTACGAGCATCAAACTCATTTTGTAGTTCTTTGCTAAAGTCTCCAAGCGTTCGGTAGTCGTCTAATGAAGTTACTTCATATTCGGCGCCTGCATCATCTCCAAATAGGTCTCCGTTGAATTCGACTTGAAACTGTCCGCTAAAATATAAATGAGGGTGTTGAGGATCTTCACCGTCTTCTACTTCGGCCCACAGTGAAGAGTGGTCAAGACGGCCGTTATAAGCCTCTAGGGTTTCCTCTATCTCCGCTTCCCACTGCTCGCCAACAGGGGGCTCTTGGTCTTCTTCGGTTGTGTTATTTACGTTCTTCGCCTGATAATCCGGATCTGCTCCGGACTGAGTAAAGAACTTATTGAGCACTTCGCCGTCGGAGTCTTTAGGATCGGTATACCATCCGCCAAAGCGTATCCAATCATCCAAATCCGGGAACTCTCCCTCTTCATAGTTGTCTTCGAGCATTTCCCTTTGGTTATCCCATGCCCACTTCTGCACAGCTTTGTCCCAGCCCGGGACTTTCACTGCGGGGGGGTATATTTTAGTCGAGGGGATGGCCCATTGATCTCCAGTGCGTTCGTCTAAAAACTGTCGAAGCCTGAGTCGATTAATTACTTTGAGTCCCTTAACATTGCGCTGAGTATCTGAAAATATCTCTTGGCCGTCGAAGTCTGATATATCCTTCTTGGTAATCGTGTCCTCAACATCCGCATCATAGCCATGCGGAGCGTCGGTTAAAAAGTTATCTAAGTGTTTTGTACTTACCAAATAGGCGATAGGACTTGTGCCTTTGGACTCGGCTATTGCGCATTCAACATAAGCCCCGCCTTCTTGGTGGCAATGACCAATCTTGCCCATTTCTTGTTCGAGTTCCATGTCACCCATACGAATAACATCGCGAGGATCTCGGGAAATAATGATAGATTGTTCGTCGAGGCTGCGCGCATTCTCGGGGTCTTTTATTAGCTGTTCAAACTGCTTCCAGTTTCCTGCTTGAGTATAAAACGTTTGATTTTTCTTCCACCATTCCAGAAGGTCTTCTGGGACGAGAGGTACTCCTGGATAACCTTTCTTCCGGTCGCTCATTTTGTTAAGGGCTTTAGATATAGATGTGGTTTCGGTTTTCTGTATTTCTTCGCCTTTTCGCGGCCCTTTTGGAATCGTCTTGGTAGTGGTCTTCTCGACATTTAATCTGGCAACATCTACTTCTACTTCGTATGCTTCTCCGCCGGGTCGTCTTTTCTTTTGTACAGCTCTTTCAATGGGAAAG
>Ga0114906_1000620_pt1 | contig 19590 bp, 24 predicted proteins | sample MalvirDeepMed_M9_FD_89687 | JGI IMG/M metagenome (GOLD analysis project Ga0114906, IMG submission 89687) | Marine viral communities from the Global Malaspina Expedition - Malaspina viral metaG DeepMed_M9 | ecosystem: Environmental > Aquatic > Marine > Oceanic | place: Mediterranean Sea...
ACCAAATAGTTCCCAACAGTTCGCCTCAATATTGGTAAACTTACCCCAAGCGCCTGTCAGCGTATTCATGGCATATTGAATCTGATCTGAGCCTACTTTTTCAGGAATATTTAAAATTAGCATTTCAGCTTTTGGAAAAAGAAATAATTCCCAACCAAAATTACCACTAAATAAAGTAGCAGCACTATTAATATCTGATTGTATTTTGTCTGTCATGGCTACATTAGGTGCAACTTCACTTGACGATAATGCCTTACTCATAGGATAGACACCTTGCTTGGTTAGTATAAGCAAGTCTCCACCATATTTAACCATTGGTCTGTCACCGATTGGTTCGCCAACGTGCCAGACTCCGACAAGGCTAAAAGTAGCAGCAGCAGAAGGATCAGTACCTTCAAATACTACAACCTCTCCTTCAGAGGTAATCGCTACCCAGTAGTCATCTAAACCTTCGCCAGCATCGATTGTCCAACTGCCAGCTTTAATTATTTTACCACCACGCTTTACTATGCCGTTTAAGTTAATCTCAGCAGCACCGCCACCTACCGCATCCGCTGGGAGATACCAGCAAGATAAAGAATTTTTCTCAACAGCCCATAATCTTCGTTTATGTGTAAACGGCTTGTCTAAAAGGCTAGTTGTAACATTGGTAATCGCTGGTGTTGATGAAGCAGTAATCGTTACCCAAGCTGAACCATTATGATAACGTGGTTGGTCAGTACCATTAAAAGCACAAAGCCAGTTTGTGCCAGATGAATCCATATAATTTACATGATTCCAAAAAGCATTTGTCAAAGAGGTAACTTCTGCGCTTCCTACCGCACCAGCATTGGTTACATTAAATATGCTAGTACCCGCAGCAGCATACAATTTCTGTGTGCCGTCTGACTTGTTATAAGCCATTAACGACTGAACTTGCGCTCCTAAACCTGTTGCATGAGAGGAATAACCTCTTCTTACTCTAATATCGGACGTACCCGGAAACCAATTATCTAATTGGATAGCATCCTCTGGTTTCATGTCTGCAATCGAATCACGACTGTTCAGACCACCGACAGGCGATGTTAGTGATACCTGACCACTAAGTTTGCGCCTTGAATTTCTAGGTTGTTTTAATAGTGCTGCCTGTCTCACGATATATTCCAGTTGCCTTGCGGTACAAATAATCCAGGTTGGTACTCTGCAAGACCACCAGCTAAATCGAGAACAGGTTTTGTTGCTTCTCTTGCAACAGCATCAGCAACTCGTCTTTCGTATTTATTATAATCTTCGGCATAGGCTAAACCTTTTGCTTGTTTCCACCGCCAAATTATTCCTGTTGCCATTATCTTTTCGGAGATTCTTCCAATATCAGTATCAGCAGCCCACGCATCTTGCGTAGTACCGCCAGATGATTGACACCAATGATTACTTATATATTCAAATGCGATTGTCTCAAATCCTGTTGGTGCTGGATCAAATATTAACTCATTACCTCTGAAACGATATTGGTCAAATGGTCCAGTTACAGGACTTGCTTGTAGTGCCTGATAAGCTCTTGCCGTTAATGGTCCGAATACTGGTCGTCTTTGCGTTCTGTTCCACATTGTCTCGTTAGTAATTCTGACTGCACTTGCATCAAAATCGCCAGCCGAAATAATTGTACTTATTGTACCCTGTGAGGCTTGAACGAGTCTTGATTTACCACCAGTTGAATAAGTGCCATAGTTTGAAGAATCAGTATCATCGAGTGAAAAGGTATTTGCATTTACTCTGGTAATGGTAAAGCGCAACCCATTTAACTGAGTCATACCTTCAACATCCGCAATATCTACCTGATCGCCAGTCGAATAACCATGAGTATTAGCTGTGACAACTGCCGGGTTAGCTTTCGTTACAGCAGTTATGGTTTTAGCATCGCCACCAGTTACAAAGGTTACTTCTTTGGTCATAGACTGCCAAGTGTGTCGCTCTGCTAGTTCTTCGCCTTCTTCGTTTGCTAAAGCAAGCACCTGAATAATCTGTTCATCAGTATTGCCCGCAACGGCTGAAGGAGCTGCTATACCAATCCTTCTAGTAACTTGTTGAACCATTGTTAATAATGACATTATGTTTTCTTTTTCCTCGTTTTCTTAACTGGCTTAGATTCTAATGCTTCTAATCTAGCCGTTAAGCTACTTAAATCCTCTGTTAATTTCTTATTGATATTCTTCTGATCTTTTAGCTCAGATTGTAAGGCAGATATTTTCTCTGTTGCCTTACCTTGTGAGTTAGAAGAATCTAGCCATGCACGAGCTTTTTGTTTCATTACTCTTGAACCAACACCTAAAGACATTAGGGTTTGTTCGTTAGCTTCTGCTAATTCTTCGACAGTTCTTATTCTTGCTGCAATAATATTTTCTTGGTCAGATGGTCCTAAAACTGTCCATCCTCTAATCGGTGTACCATCGACAGGCATTTCCAAACCTTCTTTCCATGCCTCGTACATACTTTTTATGGCTTGAACATACTCAGCCTTAAATCTGCCATCTCTGATACCCTGAGTGAGTTGTTCTACCCATTCATGGTAAATTCGTGGAATTTCATCTTTACTCCCGGCTGGAGTTATAACTGCATAATCGACATCAACTGCGACATAATGACCAGCTTCGATAGAAGCATTACGATCCTCATGTGGCCTTACTTCAAATTTAATAAAAGGTGGTCTATCTTCCATTACTCCGGGTTGCATATCATTTCTCCTGTTGTTGAACAAGAAAAGGGGAACTTGCGCTCCCCCTTCGTTTACTAGGTTTACTACTTCTTAAAATGGAAAACAGCAGACAATTTCGTTGTCTGAAGCATCTCCAGCAATCGCACAAACATTGTCTGTAACTGCTGCTGATACATCTAGTGTTCCATCACCAGCTCCAGTTGGAGTTAGTGGATCACCATCAGCGCCCGCAGTTAAAGCAATAGTTAGTGTGGCTGCACCTCTTATTTGAAACCAGCCAAATTGCCCATCGGTCATAACAGCTTGAATTACACCAGCACCGATTTCAACAGAATCACTCAAGTCACTTGTGACCTGATTATTCTTATATCCATCGAGTGTGTAGTAATATGCGACTTCGCCAGCTACCGCAGCAGCAGCAGAGCCATCATCCCATTGCATATATTTATACAATTTACCATCGCTAGTTTGTCCGATTGTACCTAATGCCCATTCCTGTGACGTATCGATACGAGATGTAAGTATACCAGTTATATATGACATAATTTATCTCCTCGCTTACGCTTTTTGGACACCTTGAAGTGAACGATTAGAGCAAACTAAGTTACCCATCCAAAGAATAGGTATTACTACCGCATCTTGGTTGATAGCTTTATCTTGATCTAGCTCGGTCATGTCAGCATCACGATGCGTGACTAACTCCAAGTAATCTGTGTTTAAGAAATACGCATGAGCTGCTGGGATGCCTGAACCGCCATCAAAAGTAACGTCTGCGTTGTGATATTTTAGCGAAACAAAACCGCCATCAGCGCTAGAACCAGAGGTGTAGCGTTTAATAGATGTTTGGCTTTGCTCGAAAAATGAGTAGTAAGTGTTATCCATAACGATTAAGTCAGGTTGGTCGCTTCCACGAGAAACCTCAAGCCACAATGGAAGCATTAATGATTCCATAGTAGAGGAAGAAACAGTAACAGCACCACCACCTTGCAATGGAGCAGCAGCACTTTGTAGTATGCTTTTCCAAAAGGTAAATGTTGTACTATTGATTCCACCAACTGTGCCAGTTCCAGCATCTGAAACTAGAGCTTGTAAACCATTGACTTGATTCGTAGCCGTTCCATCTGAATACATATCAGAGGAAAAGTTATTTTTGAAAGTACGCATTGCATTTGTAATGCGTGATTTCGCCAAGTTAATGATACGACTGTCGCCATTATTAACACGTAATTCGTAACCTGAAGCGGTTACATGAACTGCTATTTGCTTCCAATTATATTCAGCAGATGAAAGCACATCACTCGCATTGATATTGAGAGTGTCATAGCCTGAATACCTCTGATAAGTGCCATTTTCGGCATAATCTAAAGGCGCAACAATGCTAAGACCACCATCTTCGACACGTTTACGACCGCGTCTATTCATACGAGCTAGAAGTGCATTATTATTGCTGACATTGTCTGCAAATTGCTTTTTATGCTTACGGAACGTGGTCGATACCAGTTCGGTAAACGTGCTATTTGGACTTGCCATTTTTATTGACTCCTAAAAATTAGTGTCTGTTATTGATTGCTGCCAAAGTATCTGAGAGAGTATCTGAAATATCTCCTGACACATCAGCAGCTCCTTCTCTTGCTAACGGCTTTGTTGAAAGGTTAGTCTGAGCTATCTTGCTTGCCTGTTTCGACTTCTTTTGTGCTTCCTCTTTGCGCTTTTTATTCGCTTGTGTCAATTTGACATTACGAATCTGAGGGTTTGCCCAACACGCGGTTTCATAGGCTTCTTCTAGGCTGAGTTGTCGGCCTTGTCGTTCAGCGTTTTCAATCAAATCTGCCATGTCATTTCTGACATCGTCAAAATGTACGTTTCTAATGTTTCCTTTTTCATCGACTTGATTTTGAAAACTACCAATCGAGGTAAGAGCTTCTTGCTGAGTCTGCTGTTGAGCAGCCTGTTGCTGAGAAGCATAAACTTGTTCTAAATTATTAAGTTTTTCCTGTATAGGATTCAGATATTGCTGAAGTGCCGGGATTTCCTGGTTCTCAGTATTTTCTGCGTTGGCAGATGAATATTGAGATAAATCAGCACCATACTCCTGTGCTATCTGCATCACTAATTGACCACGCTGTTGCGGTGTGCCAGAGCGTAATCGGTAAGCTGTATTTAATAAATTCTGGACTGTCTTTATCGGATCAGAGTTTTCTGACCGAATCATAGCTTCGTAGGGCTTTATAGCCTCACCAAGAGTACGTCCATAGTTTGCAGCTTGTTTATACATCGAGATGCCTTTTCCAATATCGGCTTCTCGTTTTATTATTTCATCTTGTATATGTTTTGGAAGTTTTGAGAAAGATGCTTTACCTTTAGCCGACCATGTTGAAGGTGGCCTTTTAGATTTAGTCTCTCTTTCTTCAGTAATGTCCTCAGAATCAACCTCTTCTTCCTGAGTTTCTTCTTCAGGTTGTGGCTCTTCTTTGACTTCCTCTTTAGCTTCCTCTTTGGGTTCTTCCTCAGATTCGGCTACTATTTCTTCTTCAACTTCTTCTTCAACTTCTTCAGAGACTTCCTCTTTAACTACTTCAGGTTCTTCATCTCTTTTATTAATTTCCTCGAAAGTTTCTGCGAGTGACTCATCGAGTGACTTTTCTTCTTCTACTGCTTTTTCTTCTTCCATTTTCTCTCTCCTTTGTCAAAAGGTTAAATTTCTAATATATAGGCTGTTCCTGTCTTAAACTTTCTACTATTGGTGCAGCACCAAATGGCGCTAGACTCATGTAAGGGAATCCCTCAAATTCTTTGTCAGGTGATAGTTTTATTGTGAATCTTTGTGGGAATGGCAAATCAGAATTACCAACGTCAGACTTCCCAACAGAAACATTATCCATTTTCTTAGTTATTTTTTTTGCTACTTTGGGAATAATCTCATCGTAGTATTTTCTCAATCCTTCTTCACCCCATCTGCTATATTGAACATCTCCCGGTGAGAATGATATTTGGTCATATCCTTCTTTTTGAGCTTTAGCAATTAATCGTTTTATTGCAAGTGATGTCCATTTATCAGTTTCTCCAACAAACGGACCTGTTGGTGGTCTTGATGTATCTTCCATACCATCATCAAGCAAACCTAAATTATTCTCAAGTTTTTCAATCTCATTACCTATCACTTGTAATTCTTCAAGTTGTTTAGAACGCTCCTCTGGACTCATGCGATCACTTTTCTCTTTTGGTAAATTAAATCCTTTATGATTATATCTCTGCTCTGTTAGTTCTTTTAATCTTTTTTTAGCTTTAGCTTTTTCTTTACCTTTTAATTCAAATCCTCGTTTCCTTCCTTGTTGCCCCCAGTCACTTTGCAACTCTTCTATATATAATACTTTTTTACCATCAGGTGTGGTTCTGTCTGTTGCTCTTATATGGAATATCATATTATCGCTGTCAGGGTTTTCCCAATGAACAGCCTCATAATCAATCTCCGCAGCTTTTGAACCAACAGGTAACTCGTCAGAGGCTAATGTAAATTGAATTTCCTGATAATTCTCACCACCAGGTTCTTGGTATTCTGACCATTGTGTTCGATTTTCACCATCGAATTGACGACTCATTTCATCAGCAATACCTGAATCACGAGCATACATTTCAGCTTGTACTTTAGCTTCGTTCAGATTATGATGAATGTAATTGTTGAGAGCTATAGCATTTTCCCAATTACCAGAATCTTCAGGGCTTGTAAAAACCTGATAACCTAGATCATCGCTACCAGTTATTGTCATTCCTGTGTTGGGATCAGTTATTCTTTTTACAATATTGCCTGTTTCTGAGTAAATATCAGTATAAACTTCTTCAACAGCTTCTCGAAACAGATCAAACTCAGGCATATCTGAATCCAAATCCATATTATCTATAATTTCTGTAGGTCTAAAAGGTCCAGGTGCTACATTATCAGGTATTAATTGATTAACTCTTAATCTTTCTTCTAATTTATTAAGTTTTGACGTTAATGATATTTTTTGACTTTCAGTTCCAATCGATGATTTTTCAATCTTTTCAATTATACTAGGTATGTTTTGGTGATTTTCAATAAAATTATAAGCATCATCATTAAGAGTAATTAATCCACTTGGCTGAGTATCAAATAAATGATCTTCTCCCCACGCTTCTTTCCAATCTATTAATTCAGAATCTCCCCAATCAAAAATATCTCCATCAGAAGAACCTCTTGCAACACGTTCTCCAAACTTCAACTGATGTTCACTAAGATAATCTACTATTTCTGTCTTGGTAACTTTTGGCTGATCTAATATTTTGTCAAGACCTGTCCAATCTATCTCGTCTTGTTTGACACCAGCTTTTAAAAGCATCGCTTTCATTTGCTGACCTGTGCCTTTTTCCTGTTTTAGATTCTTAGCTTCATCTAAAGCCCTAGAAAAAAAGCCAAGTTCATCTACTTCTTTTGTTGTAGTTCTGAGTGCATCAGATAATCTCGGACCTTCTGGCACAACATTAAGCCCGGTTACTAAAGGTACATTCTTTTCAATAAAGTTACTTATAGCACTTGCACCACTTGTCGTTGCTACTGGTGCTGCCATATCGAAAGGCATATCACCATAATCAAAATTAAGATTATCTGGTGTGTAACCAAGCACATCTCTTGGTGGTACAGTTTGTCCTATATTTGTATTAGGATTATATCTGCGTAAGGCATCAGGTACTTTTGTCGGTGCAAACTTTAAAGGACTAAGTTCCAACGCTGCTAATGCACTCCCTTTAGTCAGTTCTCTTGGAATCCCAAAATTATCTTCTAACCAAAGTGCGCTTGTATCAAAGTTTTCTACAAGAGGTTGTACTGCTCCCCCTATACTTTGCATATAATCTTCGGTTTCTTGGTACTTTGGCTCGTAGAAAGAACCAGCCCAATCCTGAACATTTTCCATTGCCTCGCCAGCTTCTTCAAAAGAACTGCCTGTGGCTAATTTACCTAACCCGGTTATACCACCACCTATTTCTCCGACAGCACCTTCGGCAAATTCTATGCCAAGCTCACCAATTCCACGAGTATTTCTGCCAATATCCCGCCAAAACTCTTCATCACGCAGAGCGCCAACTATATCTCTTAAAGCCATTAGTCTTGGCCTAAAAGCCAAGATGGTTTAATACTTTTCTCTGGTTTAACCATGCCATCTCTAAGCTCGTAATATGTTCTTTCTATGCCGTTACTGATAATCTCGTTATTCTTTTTTTCTTTCTCTTGGTTATGAATATCAGCGTATTTCTTTTCTTGCTCATAACCTTCGTATGTTCTGCAATTATTACGTTTCAGATCATCCCGGTAGTCTTTCCTTGAGTTAATAACCTTGTTGTCAACAGGGCTTTGATAAGGTTCAATATCTCCCATTACATAATGAGTTCTGCCTGTTTTGTCGCCATACTTCTCGTACCACTCATGGCTCGGTATTAGTTTCTTGGTTTCTTTATCGAGCTTATATCGACCAGCCCTTTTTTCTTTCGGAATACTAAATATCTTATTAAAGTTTTCCTCAAATTGAGCAGTTGAAATTGCTGCTCTTCTTCTTTTATCTCCCTTGCCAGCCATTATGTAAACGCAAGATCGTCTGGACTCATGGTTCTAAGTGCATTAGCTAAAGCTGATTGGTCTGCTAATGTTTGCATATCTGTTTGGAAAGATTCAGGTTGAAGCAAAGATGCCATTAATTGATCATCTGTCATAGTTGCTCCAGAATCAACGATTGGTGTAATTGTAGGTGGCAAAGAGCCAATGACATTTGGCTGTTGAGCGACTAATTCTGTTTGAGGTAATCCATATGCTTCAGGTAAATTAACCACAGGTGGTACTAATCCGGGACCAGCTTGTTGACTAGCACCCATTTGTTGCTGGCGCAGCATCATCATATATTCTTCTTCTGTCATACCTTGACTTATTGCGTGACCTAAATCGTGCATTACATAGTTCCGTACATTGCTTGATTTCGCATCATTTGATCTAATAACATCCTATCTTCTTCAGAAAGAGCTGTTGGACTATACGGAGATTCAGTAGCCATCCCACCTAAATTACCCATTGCACCCATTGTACCCATTGCACCAGCCATTGTACCCATTTCAGCATCAGAAATTTGTCCTAAAGCACCGCCTGTCGCAGAATTGTCTCTCATTTGGTTCATCAACATTGCTTCGTTTTCTCTTACCACATTTGGATCGCTAGGTGGCGGAATACTTGTTGGCGCTGCACTATTTACATTATTTAATCTTAGTAAATCTGCCATACTAAGAGTTTTGTTTTGTTCTTGATGATACATATTATGTGGCATAGTTATAATCCTATTATTTTTGTGTGCATAGTTATAATCCTTGAAATCTTCTATTATAATTGATTCTGAAAACATCATCTTCATCAGGTCTTTGATTCCAAGTTGCACTAAGTCCACTTGGTAATCCTAGCCTTACATTAGTACCGCCATATCTTATTCCATCAGTACCATATTTTATGGTTTCCCCACCAAATTCTTTTGGTAATTGATCTTCGCCCTTAAAATAATTAAATCTTGAGTCTGTACTCAAATTAACACCTTCTGGATCGCCTAAATTAAGACCAACACCACCTTGAGCAAAAGCCTGTTCTCGTCCTATATTTACGTTGCCACTTGGCAGTTCAACACCCACTTGAGTTGGATCATAACCGCCATATACTCCAAAACTTAATGGGCTATCGTTTTGTTCGCTTTCTTCAACATACCTTTCAACATCAATATCTACACCACGCTCTCTTAAAAATCTTGCAAGTTCCTCGTTATAACTAGGCATTATAATCCTACTATCTTGGATTGAGCTTTAGCTTGCATCTCTTGCATTTTCATTTGATGGTCAGCTTGATCTATTTGTGCTTCTCTTTCGAGTTTCTGCATTTCCATTTGATGTTTAGATTGAGCTAATTCAAGTTCCATTTTCTGTTTAGCCATTTCAGCTTGCTGTTCAGATTGAAGTCTGGCCATCTCTGCTTGTTGTTTAGCCATTTCAGCCTCACCACTTTCCCCAGTTTGTTGTTCCGGGTTCTGTATAGGTTGATCGCCAATCTTATCAACGGCAGTCTCAACTTCTGTACCGAGCTTAAATCGTCTAACCGCTGCCATTAGCAATGACTTGGCAGTTTCCATAGGTACAGCACCGCTTTCAACGGCTGGTCCTATTCCGCTTAAGAATGAGGTAATGCCAGTCAACAGTTCGGTTATGTTCTGTTGCTGTTCTGCATCGTTAGCAGCGACAGTTGAATCAGTCTCAATATCAACCTTAAACTCACGCATTAAATCATCTCTTGCGACTTGTTGAATCTGCTCCCATGTGGGTTGCTCTAATCTTTCGAGCATTTGCGGATCAGGTTGCGGTGGTGGCGCTGGTTGTTGCCCTTGCATTTGCATCTGCTGGGCTTGCATTTGGAACTGTTGCATCTGCATTTGCATTTGCGATTGCATCATTGCCTTTTCTTCTTCTGTCGGGAAATTCAATCCTGTCATTTTCTGCAAAGTATCTACTGAGAATTGTTCTGCGATAACCTCTGCCATCAGACGTATAACATCTCTGGCATAGCGCTGGACTTCTCTTTGTCTGCGTTGCAGTCTCATGCTGCCGTAGTTAGCTTTTATGCTTTGTGCTGTTGCAGTCTCAGAGGCAACTGAAGTTCCTCGTAGCACATCGGAGATACCTGTTATCTCATAAATTGAGGTAATCAGGTTTTGACGATACGCATATAGTTGATTTACAACACCAACGTATTTGTCAATAGGCATCATCCATATTGCACGATCTAATCCACCAGCATCGAGATACTGAGATGCACCATCTAACGGAATCATCTTGTTATCGCCAGAATCCATCAGACGTTCAATTTCAGACATCCTGGAGTCGTAGATTCCTCGTAGCCTCAGACCTTTTAAAATATCAATAATACGCTTAGTGACATTGTTTAACTCAGTCGCTAGTGTTTTATATAGATAATATTCGCTGACAGGGATTAATGAATCCGTTGTTGTCAAAGTATATATTGGTCTTGGCACCGGGAAGAACCCGGATAAACCTAATGGATCGTCTGCTTCTTTAAGTGGTTTGTCTTTGAAGGAAGGTGCAATAAAGTATACCTTCTTTGTTTCTTTACACCAGATTTCCCAGACTCGGACTCGGCCTTCTCTTTGGGATCGGTTTGTTTCATTGTCATAAGTATCATCCTCTTCTTTGTAAACATCTATCCCGACTGAGTCAGCCATTTCCTCGCCAAACTTCTCTTCAATATCTTGTTTCGTTAATTTATGTTGGAAACCAACCCAATTTACTTCTGTCCATTTATTAGCTGTTCCTCTTCTGAAATCTTCAAAAGCAACAGATTCAGCAACAACTTCTTCTCTGACTACTTCACCAACTGGCTCTTCATAATTTTCTTCCATCTCACCAGGCATTTCACCTTCAGGCTGTTCAGGTGTTCCAAAGGTAGGCACATACCTGACTCTGGTAACACCACGACCGACTAATAAATAATCGTCAACCGCATCACTCATTGGTCTGTCAAAATCTGAGGCATCCACCATGAACTCAAGCGAGCGCTCTAAGACTTGTGCCACAGCTTTGCCAAGCTGGTCCTCGTCTTTGAATCTTCTCTGTACATTCGGAACAGGAGTCTTGTTATATATTGCTGGTTTTAATGTTTCGATATTCGACCAAAGAATATTAAACGTATTCTTACGCATTTTCTGACCATCTGAACCAATCGCTGTTGAAGAAACATCCTCGCCACGATAAATGTCAACAACCGCTTTAGCATCATCTCGCCAGTCTTTTTCTGTTTTGTCTGAATCTTCTAATTCGTCAAGCCAGTACTTGACTAAATCTTCAGGCGAGTCGCCATATAGCGGGTTCTTATAATTAATCATATTACATTGGGTAACCTTTGCGTTTCATTACCTCACCAATAAAGCCAGTATTTTTATTTTTCTTGGTTGTTTTATTCGTGTTATTTTTTTTCTTTGGCGGTCTGCCTTTTGTATTTCCGTAAGTACCTTCTCCGTATGGCATATCAATAATCCTCTTGTTGTTGTCTTAATCGTTTGCGTTCTTCAATCATTTGCATAATGGTGCGCTCTGAGCGACCTTTCATCGTCTGTGGGTTTATTTCTTTCTTATCTTTTGCTTTCTTAATAAATGGTCTCGACATACAAGCGTAGCGTGTTTCGTCTGCTGCATGATCCTCGCCATCAGTATCAACGTCCTCTGGCCTTTGGACATCGTGTTGCATCATTGGAATCGTTCTAATTGTTTCGGTACACGTTGAAAAGAATAGAATCATTGGTGGTTCAGGCTTTAGTCTTGCCCGGAGATTATCCCAGCCACCCATTGCACCTTTTCTTGATACCCGCTTATTGTCAGCTCTTCTGAAGCTGATTACATTCCCGGATGCTTCGTATATTCGTTCTGCATGGGAAGGACCACCATCTCTTGCAAAGGCAGATGGATCGAGTACCGCATCATCAAGCCTTTCATCTTCGGCCATTCTTTCTACGATCCCGGCACCAACTTCTTCTGCTGTCAGTTTAAGACCAACATTACTTCCAGGCTCTCTTGTGCCGTACCACTCACGATATTTAACCAAACAACCCTTTGAGATGCCTTCTATTGAGCCGTCTGATACTGCATACCAACCAACACTAAAAGGTGCAGCACTTCCCCAGTCCATGCTTATGAATCGTGTCCAATGCTCTGGGATTTCAAAAGGTTCTATGATGTGGCGCTTACCAAACTCGCTGAAGAAAGCACCCTCGATTACGTTCCAATCTCCTTCAAGCCATGCTTTGACCAACTGAGGTGAGCCAACCATCTGAAGGTTAGCAATATAGTCTTTACCTAGATATTTATTGTCTTTTACTGTGCTTGGAATAAATACCCAATCTCTTTCAATGCTTTCGCCACCAAAAGGATCGTCAAATATTTCTTTATGTATCTCCCAACCTTGTGGGGCTGGATCAATGTATTTTGCTTTAACCCAGTTGTGTCCGGGACCACCCGGATTAGCTGTTAGTCTTACTCCAACAGGCACATTGTTGCCTGACCTGAGTGTTGCCATCAACTTATAGATAGGTTCTGGTCTTGGAAATGTTCCAGCTTCTTCTATGTAAAGTCTTGTGTAGCTATGGCCTTGATAACCATTTGCATCGCTGTCTCTTTCAAGATAGGCAAAGCGGAGTCTTGCTCCATTTGGACTGCGCCATAATTTATTAACGTCCTCGTATTTCCATCCTAGATTAGAATAGATCATTTTAGAACGCTCAATTAAATCTATTAATTGAGTTCTCTCTCGTCTAATCACTAGCCCTGAAGCATCAGCACCATATAAGTCAGCGTGGCTTATCCATTCTCCTAACAGAGCATCAGATTTTCCACCGCCCCTCGAACCGCCAAATAAAATACTGAAACAAGGACAACTAACAAAAGCTGTTTGTGGACCAGGTTGAGGACTCCAAGCTATTAACTGTCTAGTTTTGCTGGTGTGTACTGATCCGCCCATGATTCACTATCCTCCGGGATTAAGGGTAGTCGCACTATATAATTAAGGTTTTGTCCAATCTCTCCTGAGTGTTCTGTTTCAACTTTGTCTTTCCAACCAGCTCTGTTTTTAAGATAGAAAATCATCGCTGTGTTGTCGCCAGACTTTGCTTTATTAAATAGAGTATTGGTTATGGTTGCGATGCCTTTACTTCTTCCCTTTTTTATAGCCTCTGAAAACTCTGGATATTGCTTCTGTTTTTCATATAAGGTTGATTCTCCCATACCAAGTACAGATGCTATTTGGTCTGAGGTTAATCCTTGTGCTGCTAAAGATTCTGCCTTTAAGCACAGATCGTTGTCTATTTTAATACTTGGTCTTGCCATTATGCAGCTTCCTTCTTTTCAAGTTCTGCTTTCTTCCCGGTGTAATCTTCCCACCGCTTAACTATTACATCACAATATTTTGGATCAAGTTCCATTAAATAAGCATTTCGGCTTGTTTTCTCGCAAGCAATCATGGTGCTGCCTGAACCACCAAATAGGTCTATAACTATACTTTTGGTATTTGACGCAATCTTTAATTGATTTTCAATAAGGGCAACAGGCTTCATGGTTGGGTGTGACGTATGATTTTCTCTTTTGTGTTCTAATGACTTTGAATAATTCACATTTGGGACAGCATTATTCCATGTGGCACTTTTACGAAACACCAAAAGATATTCCACATCTGGTCTCCATTGTCCACCAAGCGGAATTGCGTTTGGTTTTTTCCAAAATAAAATATTAAAGGCGTATCCTGATTCAACTCCCCAGTTTAAATAATCAGGGACAAGGTCTTTATTGCAAAATATGTACGCGTTCATCTTCCTTAAAGGAAAGACTGTTGGCATAGTATTAAGAAACGCGTTTGGGTCAAAATCACATAAATGTTTGATTAAACTTCCGAGCTTTGCAGCAGCTTTACCAATAGGTTGATTACTACCACCTTCGACATCCATGCGATAAGGCGGATCAGTAAAAACCATATCAGCTTTAGCTCCGTCCATTAGCGTATTTACATCTTCCTCTTTAGTAGCATCCCCACACAGCAGTCTGTGGTTATCTAATAACCATATATCGCCTAATTTAGTTATAGGTTCTTCAGGAGTATCAGGAACGGCATCATCGTCCGTTAATCCTTTGTTTTCTATATCTAATAATTTATCTAATTCTTCTTGGTCAAAGCCTGTGTCTAAAAGGTTATAGTCTAGCTCTACCAAGTCGTTGAACTCTAACTTGAGTAGTTCATAATCCCACTCAGACTCTTGGCTTACCCTATTGTCTGCAATTCTGTACGCTTTTATTTGAGCGTCAGTTAAATCATCTGCTACGACTATTGGCACTTTATCCAGGCTTAGTTCTTTTGCTGCATCAAGTCTGGTGTGACCGGCTACAATAACCATGTCTTTGTCGACAACAATCGGCTGTTTGAACCCAAACTGACGTATTGAAGATGCCACCTTTCTAACTGCATCTTTGTTTTTTCTTGGATTCTTTGAGTATGGTATTACAGAGTTTGTCGAAACTTGCTGTGTTATCATGTTTTTTTATGTTCTACCGATGATTCTAATGTTTTGAATAACTGATTTCCGAGCAAAGTATGACTTTGAATATAAGGAAGAGCAGCTCCTGGTAAATACTCTGCTAATACTTCATGCAGATCGAGTTCTTCAAGAGGAAGCCACCCGGTTAATTCATCTCCATGACAGTCGCCAAATCGAATATAGTCTTTTGATGGCGATAAGTGATCCCTTGATATGGTCACTTGGTAATATATCTGCCGGGTATGCAAAGGCTGAGAGTTAAAGCTCACTATGCAAATCTGTGCCGTTGGCATTGTTTCAATAACATCGGCTAGTGTTGCAAGCACTTCGGTAACTTTCGTTGTTTCCATGATTCCTCACAGTTATGTGAATAAAAAAAAACCCACAAGATGTGGGTATTAAACTGACTATTATGTGCAGTATATAGTGATTTTATATATTTCTATTGTAGTGTCAATTTATTTTTTTCTTTATATTTTTAAGAGCAACTGTCTCTCTTTTGATAACGTAGCCACCAAATAATTTATTAGCACTAATTAAATTAGAAAGTTCGCCTATGACTTCATCAAGTAGAAAGACAATCTTCTTCCTTTCTGCTAAATATTCTAAAACAAATTGGCATGGATAAGGGATAGGTTTTCCTGAAATCCAATGTCTGATTGACCTATCGTTGACACCGATAAGCCTTGCAAGTTCCCTTTGCGACAGACCTATTTTATCTACTAATCCTCTAATGTACTGAGGATCAGTATTGTGGTTTTTAGCATTAAGTTCCATTTGGTTTTTCCTTATATGGACTTAATGTGTAAGCAGATTTTGGTACATTTGTCATAAGTCTAATCCTTATTGGATTATTAAACATTTCAAAAATTTCTGCATCAGACCAACCATTTTCTTTAGCCTTTTTTCTTAACTTTGATTTATTCATTCTTATACCTCACTTTTAGTTGGTTAAATTATTTAAAATCCCAAGTCGCTCTTCCTTTAAATACTAAAGCAATTCGACTCCATTCAGGACTATCAGTAAAATCATTATTTTGTTCCCTTTCTTCTGCATACTCCCAAACATTACTGAATCTTCCAATCCAATTTCTTTGCTTTTCTGATAATTTATCGTTATATAAATATTCCTCATCAGCAGAACCTAAAGGTTGAATATTTTGTTCATCGCCATAGCGATTATATATATCTACAAGTTTGTCTAGTTTAATCATCTTCTTATACCTCACATTTAAGTTGGTTAATTTCTACTTCTACCCAAAAACCCCCATAAATTAAGGGGGTTTGTTAGGGTTATTTATTTAAAGTCTAAGCAACTGCACCAAGTACCACTTTATCTTCGTTTTTCTTGATGTTGATCTTAGTAACATCTTGCTCATGGGTATGACGAGTAATGAACTGTGGTGTTAGCTTTCTTCTTACAGCTTTTAAGTCTAATCTGCCTACTTTGGTGGTTTTAATTACAAGGTAGTTATCTCCTTCACCAAAATATTCGCCATCACCTTCAGCTTTAATAGCATCACCGATTGCTTTCTTTTTAGCGGTTAGCTCTTTTATTTTTTCGTCTAGTTCTATGTATGTATCTACTTCTCTCATTTTTAATACCTCACTTGTTGAAGTTGGTTAATTTCAAACACAGAGAGATTATAGGCAGTATTTGCCTATAAGTAAACACATTTTGTTGTTATTTTCTACTTTTGGTGAAAATAACCAGAGAGGAATCTAAGTGCCTGATTGAGTTGATTATTTACCCATTGTGGCGACATTTTCATCTTATGGGCTATATCGGCTTGAGATAGTCGGTGTGCGTAGATATGAGCGATTATCAGCGATTCATCAGGCGGTAAGGCATCAATAGCCTTGTCAGTCTCTAATTCCTCGCTAAAATTGCTTTGGTGGGCTGTTGAAGGGATTAATGAGGCATAGGCTTTATTCTTGGAAATTACTCCATAATTCTCGCCAGATACACGCTTGGCTCGTCTGGCTTCTGTGACTAATCCGTACAAATTAGTCGATGTCTTAACCTGTGGACCAACGTGCCTATTCTGACGATAGTACGCTCCCCATGACTCTAGCCGGGAAACTATGTTTTCTCGTTGCTCTAGCTTTTTGTCATGGCTTGCTCTATCCATTAATAATATCGCTGACAAATTGCAACGCTTCCTCAACGCTTGATATTACTTCGACCTGACCTTCCCAGTTATAATGCCACTTCTTTTGATCGTCAGTTAATTGCTGTTGGGATTTATATTTTTTACCATCCTTGACTTCAATGAGATAATTTACTCCCTCATATCCGCATAATAAGTCTGGACAGCCATTTCCAACTTCGTGAAGATGCTGAACAGACACACCTGATTCTCGTAAGGCAAAAACAATTTTCTTTTGATTATCATCGACTCTTTTTCTCAATTTTAATTACTCCCATGTCGATCCAAGTTCTCCAAGTTCTAAGCATAGCTCTTCTCATGTAAAATTCTCTGTCTGCATCTGATAATTCTTTGTCACTTCTTCTGTCAATAACATCGTGGCAATCTGAACAACCAAAAGCTGCTGATATTGAGTCTGAAGTTTTACCGCCCATTTTGCCTGTACCAGAATCATCAGGCAAATGACACAGAACAGTTGTCTCCCTATTGTAGTTGCAACAATTAGGAATGTTAAAGGTGCAATCCTGGTGTTTAGCTGTTTCTCTCAGATTCATGTCGGATTATTGTATCACCAAGTAAGGTTGCTATTTGAGGAACGATTGAATTTCCTAAAGCCTTTAGTTTTGCAACTCTGTCAGAAATCCCGGTGCCAAGTTTAGGCACTTCTCTATCTCTGTAAGCGATTCCGTTATCATCGAGTTTTCTTCGTACTCTATCAGCCAGTTCAGAGGGTAGCCCATCAACCAAGTCACAAATAAAGGATTCAGATGCCCACACATTCTTTTTCCTTCTGGTTTCTCTATTGCGTAATCCAGTCTCCCCCATTGAGTGTCGTTTTTCCCGGAACCTTTGTGGTCGCTCGCTGTTGGAGTTGGGTACATCATTACCGCATTTGGCAATGTGTCGGCTGGATGTCCTTTTCGCTCTTGTCTTCCCTTCCCCGATTGGCCTTTGTGATCCCTTGCTGTCGGAGTTGGGAACAAATGTTTCTTGTGGGCTATCGGTGTTCCGTTCTTGTTCATGTAGGGATGCCCGGCTTCCATCGTTTTTGCCAGACTCCCTGTTGGACATTTCGATCCGTCCGTTGCGATTGGAGTTGGGTACATTTGTTTTAATGTCTTCCCTCTCTGTCTCAATCCTGCTTCTATCATTACTTCTTCCTCTAACACCTTGCCCCCCTTGCCATTCGGTCTGCTCCCCCCTGTTGTTCTCGGAGTTGGCCACATCTTCTGTTTTTCCTCGAACAGTATCGCATCCGATAGTTTTGCTCCGTAAGTCATGTGTGGCTTGTTCTTCTTTCTCAGAATATAGCCTCCGTTCTTTGTCCTCTCCACTCTGTCCGATTGTTCCCCCCCTTCCACACAACCTACTGTCGGAGTCGGCCACATTACTTGATCTCTCAGATTGCTTGAGCGTTTTCTTCTCCCCTCTTTTATTTCCTCTTTCATTTTCTGTGATTCGCAATTCAGATGGTCCATTGTCGTTGGGGTAGCCCACAATCCAGACTCTATTTCGTTTGTGTGGAGCGCCCATGTCTGATGCTTGTATGCTATACCATCTCGCATCGAACCCGATTTCGGCCAAGTCTCCGAGAATTTTTCCAAACCATTCTCCAGGTTGTTCTCCTGGTCCAGAAAGGAGAGCTGAGACATTTTCCACGAGTGCGTAATCTGGTCGAATCTCGCCAATAATTCTGTGGAGTTCTGACCAAAGTCCAGAACGCTCGGCTGTGATTCCTTTTTGATGCCCGGCGACTGAGATGTCCTGGCATGGGAAACCGCCCGTGACAACGATTCTGTCTCCGTTGGTAATAATTCCATCTGCTCTAAGTCTTTTTGCTGTGACATTCTTAACATCCTCATATATTGGTACGTCTGGCCAATGTTTTTTTAAAATCTTCTGTGGGTATTTTTCAATCTCACAAAATGCGACTGTCTCAAAATGCCCGGTTTCCTCAAGCCCTAAACTAAATCCCCCTATACCTGAGAATAAATCAATTACTTTAAACTTATTCACGATTAGCGTTGTTTAAGTACTCGTTATATGGCCTTCTAATTTTATCATCAAAAATACTTTTAGCACTTGGATTATGATCTATTTCGGCACGAGACTTAACACCGCACATGGTTCTTATTTTATCTGCTGCGACTGCCTCTGTCATTTCTACAAAAGCATCGTCTTGAGCGCCAAACCATTCCAGAAACTCATCATCTCTGCACCATCGCCCAGCAAGGTTACTGAGTGGACCACCTACCTCACGCTCTTCTTTAGGAATAGTTGTTTCATCATCCTCTATTTTAACTAGCATCATAATGAAGCGTTGACCTTTCAAGCCACGAAAGGATGTCATAAGCTCGTTATCAGGTAATTCAAATTTAACCCAGCAACCGCTTGTATCAGACTCACCATAACCTAAGAGTTTAGACTCGGTGGATTCGTGTAAATAAGGTGTTATTTCTTGGACTACTTCTGCTGCACTTTTCATACTTTACTCCCAAATGACAGATCGTGGTCGATACGCAATTTCTGGCAGTTTTTCTTTGTCTGCTAAATTACATAAATGATCTTTAAAATTATCTAATGTTGAATAAAATATCTTGCCGTTGGCATTACCAAAATATTTATC
>Ga0114906_1000622_pt1 | contig 19557 bp, 30 predicted proteins | sample MalvirDeepMed_M9_FD_89687 | JGI IMG/M metagenome (GOLD analysis project Ga0114906, IMG submission 89687) | Marine viral communities from the Global Malaspina Expedition - Malaspina viral metaG DeepMed_M9 | ecosystem: Environmental > Aquatic > Marine > Oceanic | place: Mediterranean Sea...
CCATTAGAAAATCTATATGATTAATGGAGATTTAAAATGGCACTACTAGGCGCACAGGCAAATTTATCAACTACTTACACTTCGCGTGATACTGAACACATGGGACCCCCTCGTGGTAATCCTACTTCTGTAGAAGCTGGTGGCGATAGCAAATTATACTCTACTAGAGTCGATGTCCCAGCGGGTGCCGCAGCCTCGCACCTTAACAACAGAGGTATTCTTAGTTACTCAGATACTAACTATGCTGCTTCTGGCACACTTCCTTTGATTGACGGAAGAATTGCTGGTGATGTTCATGGCACTAACTACGGACCTATATCAGCCATCGCAACTACGACTTTCATTGACGGTGACGGCGGAGGTACCGCAAGCAGAGACACCTCAGCATGGGTATATACTAGAGGTCCATCTACAAAAGAAAATATTTATGATGGAGGGTTGTTTTAGTAACAGCAACCAATAATTAACCCGATATTTTAGAATATTAAACAGGGAGTCTTTAAAAGGCTCCTTGTTTTTTCTATACTTCCTATATGGATAAGATAAAATGTTTCGAAGTAACTCTTGACAAGACTGAGCAGGATATAGCAGAGTCACTAGCTAAACGTCGCTATAACGCAGCAAGAAAAGCTGGCGTAACTAATGCTAAGATAGGCCCACAAAGCAATCACCTAACCGACCTTGAAGGAATAGGTAGTGAGTTTGCCTTCTGTAAATTGTTTAATTTGTTTCCTGACCTAACGGTTGGGGCAAGAAAAGGTGGATACGATTGTCTTATTACAGACGACTACTGGAAGGTTGATGTCAAGGCTACTAAATACAAGACAGGAAGGCTTTTAGCCAGAACCTCTAAAACTATGGAGGACGCTGACTTATATGCCCTTATGATAGGAGAATTCCCAACCTATTCGTTTGTTGGGTGGGCCTGGAACTATCAATTATTAAAGGAAGAAAACATCATGAATCTTGGACACGGAAATGGATATGCTCTTACTCAAGAAGAACTTAATCCGTCTCACCATATTCTTGATGATCTTAAAAACCATGTCTCATAAAGAAAGTTATTGGATTGTATATGAACTAGATTCGGTATGGGGTTCTATTCTAATAGAGAAGATTGTGGAGACCCATAGTACCGAGGATGGGGCAATAGAAGCAGTAAATACACACTCTTGGCAAAGAGGTCGCCCTGTTACTGACTATAAAATTGTGGAAGTTTTATAGTAGTCTTTTTATACTACCACTTTCATTCCCTTTTGGTCCACATCTACCGAATCTTTAATGTCAACCTCTTGTATGCCGTTATCTACAGGGCAGTCAAGTCCTTCTTTGCATTCGTCTACATCAAATGTAAAACACCACGCACTGAAACTAAGAAGATCTTCGTTGCTGCCAGCAAAAAAGCATTCAAGATTTCTCTTCATCCTTCTTAGAAAATAGGCAAGTGCCTTTAGATTGTCAGCCAAATCTTTCTTACAATCACATTCTACGCACGCGCCTGCTCCACGTTTACAGTTCCAGTACTCTGCAGCAAATGGACCTCTAAAACAGCCTTTAAGTTCTATACAGTTCGCTTTCTCCCATTGACTTATCATCCAAATAAGTAGTTCACAAGCCCAGAAGTTTGGATCATCAGGGGATGTAGTAGGTTGTGTTGCGCCTTCACATATATCGATTTTCTTTGCAGACGGGCAGAAAGTGCAGAAGGAAGAACACCAAGAAAGAGGACTAAGTCCGAAGGGTCCATTACAATTTGTGGGCGTCCCATGTGGTGGATAGCAGGGGGCATCATCAGGTGAACCGTCTCCCACGCCTTCCATACAAGCTCCAATATCCACATTCCTTTCACACACCCTTCTTTGATGTTCCTGTTCACAAATGCATGCTACCTTTGCAGCTTCACACATAATCTCTAACGGGTCTGCATGAGGAGCATTTTCAAAGGCTTCTTGTACCGCATCTGAAATACATAAATCCTGCTCTCTCGTCGAGATCCGAGGATTATCAAGCATACATCTTTTCCTTTTCTTTTTACACCTATCTTTATCGTCGTCACCACCCTGAGAGGTTGTGAAAAGAGATGCTATAGTAGTATATAGATTATTTATTTCTTTCATGATTAAACTTGATGTTGATAACCGCCAGGTCCTCCAGGACCTTTAGGTGGCTGTGGCCCTTGACACCTTTCGTCGCCATAACCTTGACACGGTGGGCCAGATAACCACACCCCAGCTTCATGAGCTTCACATTTAATTTTGGTTTTTAAGTGTGTAGCGCAGGTGTGATCACCAGCATTTGGAAAGTTCCGTATGCAACAATATCCTTCTTTGCTTTCCGGTACATCAACATCAGCACAAAGACCTGGCTCAAAACACGTAGCATATTGTATAAAACTATCACCTTCACCATCGCACTCGGCCCGAGTCCCGTGTGTGGTGGTGCCATCCTCCCGACAACAACATCCTTCATCCTCATCGTGATCGCAAGTATCAAGTTCGCAGGGTACTTCTAAACCCTTAAAGATAGAACCTTCCATACCTGATTCACAATTTACTTGTGTCGATTGGTGGCACGAGTAGCCTGAACCCGAGAAGGGGCTATTAGGTTTACAACAAGCGCCTTTACATTCCATGCAATCCTCATAACAATACATATGTTCACCAACAGGTGAGTCAGTGTATTGACACATAAATATGATCGCTTCAGCAAGACTTGTGAGGCACTCGTTTAGTAATCTTTTTCTCGTATAGGCATTTGGCTCTTCCTGTTTCGAGGGTACGCATGCCGTACACGCACCCCTCTCCTTGAGCTTCTCTATAATATCATTTAACGAAAGGTGTGTGTAGTCCCCTGTTGGGTTACCATCACCGTCTAAGACTGGAATTTTACAAAAAGGATCAAGTTCCTGATCATAAAAATCATTACACGCCTCACAGTGATCGCATACATTGTCCCCTGAATCAGGGTCATACGAAGGAAACGTTGGGGTACACGATAATTGAACACTACCGAAGCCACTTAAATCACAGTCAATCGCACACCAATCAGATGAGCTACCACCTTGAGAGGTTGTGAAAAGAGACGCCATTACTCTATATAAATCTTTTATTTCTTTCATGATTAAAATTAATGCCTTATAAATCTTCTGTAGGCTTATACACTATAATACTGTATGAACAATGTACGGGTAGTTTTTTATACAATAATAGATCCCACAGGAAACGATGGCACTAGCGGCGGTCCTCAAACAGCACTTAATATTATAAACAATATAGAGAGCCTTGGGTTCTCCGTATCTATATGCACGCCTCGAGTCGAGTTTAAAGACCCCAATGAGTCCGCCTTTAATGTCTACCATGATATCTTCAATGATCCAATAGGTTCTTATTGGTTTTCTATTGATGACCAATCTTCTCTTCTAAACTCAAAAACCCCCTATATTTTCTCAGAATGTGCCTATACAGGGTGTACTACAAAGCCATATGGGGACGATATTTATGAGATAAATCCCCTGTCTAATTTAACCAGACAGTTTTTAATCAACGCAAAAGTGTCAATGTTTGCGAGTCCCCTTCATCGAGACGAATTTGAACGATTTATGAATCAACCTATAGAGAATTCCTTTTTGTATGCTCGTGAAATAGATACTAGTAAATTTAATAATCTGGGTGCAAATAGAGACATTGAATACTTTACAGTAGGAGCCATCAACCACTGGAAAGGAACCGACCTTGTCGTAGCCCAATACAAAGATCAAGGTCTTCATGTTGCTGGCTATGGATCAACCACCCTTAAAGATGTAGTTTATTTAGGAAGGGTTCCCCACGACGAGCTTCCGGAAATCTATAACAGGACCAAGAATTTTGTACACTTTCCAAGATGTAAAGAAGCGTTTGGTAGAACAGTTGCTGAAGCGGCATTGTGTGGATGTAACATAATCGGCAATGAAAACGTGGGAGCTTTAAGCTATGGCAAAGATTTATCGGACCCCTCCTTTTACAGCGATTCCAAGAACTCATTCCTCCAAATGATTAAGGATAATTTTTCTTAATGGACATACTACACGTACCAAACTTCTATAATCCAGGCGGTTCTGCTAAAGCGTGCCATGAAATAGCATATAACCTACGTGAACACAATCAACAATTTATCGGATGCGTCAACGGGTCTTATCGATACAAGTTTATGGACATAGGCCAGTCGCACCTTTTTGATACGATAGGACCGTTTGATTACGGCGATAGAATACACGAACTCATAAAGTACTTTAAGCCAGATGTTATTCATGTTTATATTCCTGGACACGAAAGCCCATCGTATTTTAAGGACCTACCAGAAAACCTTGTTAAAGTTTGCACGGTGCTTTGTGGACAAGAGATAGGGTTCGACCCACTTACTTTTGACCACCTTATATTTCCTTCTGAATATAACAGGGATTTAAGTTTGTCTAATATCCAAAACATTAATAGTTCTGTCATTAGGTATGGCTCAACATGTCCCATAGAATATAACTACACGCCCATTGAGAAGGAGCATATTGTTTTTGGTAGGGTTACGGCATTCTGCTCTTCTAAAAAAATACTGGACACCCTTCAGTGTGCCTTAAAATTAAGAGACAACACCTTCCTTATAGGAGGGGAGGTTCAGGACAAAAATTACTACCGTGAAATAGTTAACTTTATTCGTGATAATAAACTTGAGAATGTAGAGATATATCTTAACATGAGCGACGAGATGAGAGAATCTATATATGAACGAATTGATGTACTTCATTATCCTACTACAAACGAGGCCTTCTGCTTCTCTATCCTAGAAGGAATGGAAAGAGGACTCTCCGTTATATCTTACGATAACTCTGCTATACCAGAACTTAACCACAAAGACAACCTTGTGCTGGTTGAGGATGGGGACATCGACCAACTAGTGAATGAAACAACAAGGCTTTCAGAATCTAAAGATGACTGCAATAGGCTGGGAAAATTAAACAGGTCTGTGTATGAAGAGTTCTACACTTCACAGAGATACAGCGGCGACGTGTTGGATTTATATGAGAGATTATATGATGAGCGATAAAATAAAAGTTTTAGACAAGGGCCATGTAGATCTTGTTGATTATATGGGAAGCGATTTAACTGTAGTAAATGCAGCAAGAGTTTCCTTTGATAATCAAAGTAAATGGGGTGAGATTGATGGACACGGCCACGGCATACTAGCAGAAAGAGACGAGAAGCTTATTCGGTATCTAGCAAAGCACAATCACTGGACGCCTTTTGCTCATCCGCAAATTACTTTGAGAATCAAAGCTCCTGTTTCAATTCGAACACAATTCTTTAAGCACAAGCAGGGGTTTGTTGAAAATGAAATTAGTCGACGTTATGTAGATTTTGAGCCAGAGTTTTACTATCCTAAACTGAGACATCGTCCAGGCGGAAACGCTAAACAGGGAAGTGACGGATGGCTTGAGTGTATAGACGATGGCGGAGAAACATCAGGTGGATTTTCCACCCACCCACTATATGAATCATATAAACATTTAATTAAACAATCAGTCAATGTATACAATGAATTAATTGCTTCAAATGTTGCGCCAGAGCAAGCGAGGTTTATTCTTCCACAAGCAATGTATACTGAATGGTATTGGACAGGCTCTCTTGCCGCATATGCAAGGTTCTATAAACAAAGAATTGATAAGAATGCACAGTGGGAAATTCAACAATATGCTGACGCAGTTGGTAAAATAATCAATCCTTTGTTCACTATTTCGTGGCCAGAATTAATAGGAGAAAAGAATGAAACTAATAGTAGCGGGCAGTAGGGAGTTCACAGATTACAGTACACTCGAAACAGAACTTAGTAATATTAAAGATTCTATTACAGAAATAGTATCAGGCACAGCGAGGGGAGCAGACAGACTTGGCGAACGCTATGCTAACGAAAACAACATCACCCTACAAAGAATGCCCGCAGAATGGGATAAACATGGAAGGTCTGCAGGCTACAAAAGAAACGAACAGATGGCTGAATATGCCGACAGTCTTATAGCTTTTTGGGACGGACAATCAAGGGGAACTAAACACATGATAGATATAGCAAGAAGGCTTGATTTAGAAGTAATAGTTATAAAAACAAAATAGACTATGGCTAAAATACAATACGAAGAAGTTAAAAAGGAATATAAAATGGATGAACAAGAAAAAATTAAAAGAGATCCGGTACATCAGCACGATGAGCATTGGTGGTTTTGGGATGAAACTTGGGCTAACAGAGTAGGCCCATACCCCTCTTACAAAGAATCAGAGATGGCCCTATCGAGATATGCTATGTCATACCTAGACGGACAGGCCGAGCTAACTGTATGGGTTCACGATGAAGAGCTAGAACTTATTAAAGAAGCCGCCCGTGGTAGTAAAATGGGGGTGTCACAATGGTGTGAACACACTTTATTACATCACGCTAAACACAAAACAAAGCACCCACTTTGGACTGGTGATAATCTATATTAATAATGGAATATACCAGCGATATTTTAACAGAGGATTTTCTTGACCCCTATAAAACCAAGAGACCCAATTGGGGATATAATGGGCTTGGTGAAATTGTATACAAGAGAACCTACTCCCGCATTAAAGACGATGGGACTAGCGAAGATTGGTGGGAAACCGTAGCCCGATGTATAAACGGTGCGCAAAAAATAGGTGCTAAATATTCTAAGAGAGAAGCCCAAAAACTTTACGACTATGTATTTAATTTAAAGTGTAACTTTGCTGGAAGAATGCTCTGGCAATTGGGGACATCGACCGTCGATAGATTTGGTGGAAACTCTCTTCTCAATTGTTGGGCTGTGTGCATTCGTGATATCGATGACTTTTGTTTCATATTCGAAAACCTTATGTTGGGCGGAGGGGTTGGTTTTTCAATAAGAAAAGAGGATATACACGAGCTACCTAGGATAAAAGAAGAAGTAAAAGTAGAGCATGAAAAAACTAATGATGCTGATTTTATAGTACCAGACTCTAGAAAGGGTTGGGTTAAACTTCTAAAGAAAGTTTTAAAGTCTTACTTCTACACAGGTGACTCTTTTACGTATTCTACTACCCTCGTTAGGTCTAAGGGTGAGATTATCAGGGGGTTTGGGGGCAAAGCTAGTGGTCCAGGAATTCTTATTGATGGGATTGAAAACATCTGTGAGGTTATGAAGTCCAGAGATAGCAAGAAGCTTCGTTCTATTGATGTTCTGGACATCTGTAATATAATAGGCTCTGTTGTTGTAGCGGGTAACGTAAGAAGGTCTGCTGAGATAGCCGTTGGAGACCCCGACGACTACCTATATCTTCGTGCAAAGAGATGGGACCTTGGTAATATACCTAACTGGAGAGCCATGTCCAACAACAGTATATATGCTGATTCATTTGATCATATCAGTGAAACTATTTGGAAGGGCTATGATGGGTCAGGAGAACCATACGGATTCTTTAATCTTCCTCTTGCTCAAAAATACGGAAGGCTTGGCGACAAGAAAAAAGACCGATGTGAAATAGTAAACCCCTGTGCAGAAATTCTATTAGAATCTTACGAGTGTTGCAATCTATCAGAAATATATTTAAACAACATAGACTCTATAGAAGAATTTAAAGAGTGCGCCATCCTCCTCTATAAGACACAAAAAGCAATATGCAACCTTCCGTTTATTCACAAAAACACAGAAGAGGTTGTTCACAAGAACATGAGAATAGGTGTTGGGGTCACTGGGATATGTCAGTCTCTTGATAAAACAGAGTGGCTTGATGAGTGTTATAAACACTTAAGGGATTTTGATAAGGAATGGTCAAAGAAAAATGGGCATCCATCCAGCATCAGGCTAACCACTGTCAAACCGTCCGGCACGCTATCGCTTTTGTCTGGCAGTACCCCAGGGGTTCACCCCGCATACTCTGAGTATTATATTCGTCGTATCAGAATGTCTAGTGACGACAACTTAGTATCCTCATGCAAAGACGCGGGCTACCCTGTAGAATATGTAAAACGTTTTGATGGCACAGAGGACAGGAGTACAGTGGTTATAGAATTTCCTTGCACTGTTGGCAAGGATACAATACTAGCTAAGGATATGAGTGCTGTAAAACAACTTAATCTTGTAAAGAAAATGCAGAGGTTGTGGTCTGACAATTCAGTATCGGTTACCGTGTACTATCATACGGAAGAGCTTGATGAAATAAAAGAGTGGATGGAAAAGAATTACGAGAAGTCTCTTAAAACAGTTAGCTTTCTTCTACACAGAGAGCATGGTTTTAGGCAAGCTCCTTATGAGGAAATAACTAAAGACCAATACGAAAAGATGATAAATAAAATCAATCCGATGTCGTATATAGAGTCCGGCGAAATACTAAGCGATATTGAGTGTGAAGGCGGAGTTTGCCCAATCAGGTAACAACAGTCTTGGTATCCTGATCGCCCGGTTTTTGATTCTCACGACATTCACTAGCCGCTTCATGAATTTGATCTGAATAAGTTTGTTGCATTTGAATTAAAATGTCTTCAATCGTATTTAAAACTTCTTGTAATAGAGCCATATCTTCCAGTATTTCAGCCCTCTTCAACTTTAATTGATCTATGTAGCCCTGCTTTTCGGCCTTCTCCCTCATTAGCTTTAACAGCGCCCTATAATAAGAAACGCATATGGGATCTACTTCTTCTCCAAACACTGGCTCATCGCCCTCGCTTCCAAGATAAAACTCATCACAACCAAGTTCTGCTATGACCGTCTGAATTGCGTCTATAGTATTGTTTATATTGTCTATCTCAGCCTGAAGCGCTTCTATAATAATGTTTATATTTTCTTTCTCAGTCTGAAGCTCTTCCAACTCAGCCCTAAGCCCTTCTGCCAAAGCCAGATAATCTATTATCATGTTTAGAAAAGTACAAAAGTCCGGATGTGCTGCCAGTTCACTCTCCAGACATTCCTTAACATCGCAAGGCACCTCAACCACTATCGCTGTCCCTCCAGGGACAGCCGGACACGGACTAATATTACATAAGCCGGGTTGAGGACCAACCTCTGTACCAGGATGTGGAGACGGACCCCCATGTAAAATTTCATTTAATATGCCTTTTAACCAAGCCATTGCCAAAAAAGTCTCCAATTAACTATTATATAATACACGGAGGTTACTATAATCTAATACGTGGTCAACATTAGAATTCCTACCGTATATGTAGCTGGCCCTATGCGAGGGCATGAGGACTATAACTATCCCGCTTTTGATAGGCAGGCAGATATCCTTAGGCAACAAGGGTGGGTCGTAGTAAACCCGGCGGAAATGGATAAGATTGAGGGTTTTCCAGACGCAGACCCAAAAGAATTTGACCCAGCAACTTCGTATGAAGATCGTGAATTTATGAGAGACGCGCTAAGAAGAGACATAATGGCTATATGCAATAAGTGTACCGCTATATATATGATGAGCGGGTGGGAGACCAGCAGGGGAGCCAAGGCAGAGTGGGCTGTGTCGAAAGCTCTTGGCCTTGAAATATACTACGAGGCCCCTCTGCCAAAATCAGAGGTTGAAAAACAATGAATCCATCAGATGAAATCACTATATGTTTTACCATTTGCCCTAACAGGCGCTGGGAAATATACAATGCCATATCCTCCATGCTAGAGTTAAGCCCAATAGTAAAAAACGTGTTGTTAATTTTTAATCCATATGATCCCCGTCAACACGATTCACTTTTGGATATAAGCGAATTTCGTCATGCTGACATATTAAAGTTTAGCGAGTTCAGAAGCTTGTCACAATGTTGGAATTATTCTATGCTAATGAGCAATACCAGATATGTCTTCATTCTTAACGACGATATAGTATTTAAAGATCCAGACGTTTTATCCAAGGTGGTACAAAAGCACAAAGAGGGTTACCCAATAGTGCATACCACTGAAAGCTGGAGCGGGTTCAGTATAGACAAATCTTTAATACCAGCCTTGGGCTGGTTTGATGAAAACTGTTCTCATTCTTGGGAGGATGAGGATTATAGATTTAGAATGGAGCGAGAGGAAATACCATCATATAGATTTGACAAGCACCCGGTTAGACATCTTCGTTCACAGAGTTCCAGACGCCAAGAAAGTCGGGACAGAAGCAGTGCTTATTTCTTTAAGAAATGGGGTATAAAAAAATTTGTAGAAGACCAATCTGGTAAGGCTGTTGACTTCTCTTGCCCTAAGCGAAGAAAAGACCTTCAACAAACAGGCTTTTTTAGGAACGTGAGTCCTTTAGAACTAGAACCCGTATTCTATACTCCTAACTTTTACCCCGAAGAAATGAAAAAATACAAGAAGATGTATGGGTCTTTATGAAATCAACAAAGGAATTTATGGATACTGGAAAACATGAAATAGGAGTAATAGGCAACGGATTTGTTGGAGGGGCAATTGTACAGGGATTTAATACCTTCAAAAATGTATTAGTGTACGATTCTAATCCCATGAAGTCACTTCATACACTAGAAGAAGTTTTAAAATGCAGGTATGTATTTATATGTCTTCCCACACCCATGGTTTCCGCAGAAGGAGGAGAAGCAAACCTTTCTATTATTGAAGAGTTTTTCAGTGGCCTAAGTTTTAATAAAGATCAAGTATTTATAATCAAATCAACAGTTCCAATAGGTACCACAAGAAGATTTAGAGACCAGTTCAACCTTCCCAACATTGTTCATTGTCCAGAATTTCTTACAGCAAAAAACTCAAGGATAGATTTTATATGCGCCTCACGCAACATTGTGGGGGGAGAAAAACCCTATTCACAAATGGTCCAAAAACTATTCGAAGAAAGATTTCCAGGAACGCCTGTGTACATGACCACATCGGACGAGTCGGAGATGATCAAGTATTCGTCTAATTGTTTTTTTGCAACCAAGATAATCTTCTTTAATGAAATTAAAATGTTATGTGATTCTATGGGAATGGATTGGGACAAGGTTTTACAAGGCGTTATTTCAGACGGAAGAATTGGACAGTCTCACTATGACGTTCCAGGACACGATGGAGAGTACGGTTTTGGTGGTACGTGTTTTCCAAAAGATATCAACGCTATGATAAAAACCATGGAGGCAGAGGGCCTATCGCCAGACTTACTGAAAGCGGTATGGGAGAAAAATAAAGTTATACGATCCGATTGGGATTGGAAAAGATCTTCATCTGCGGTAAGTTCATTAGAACAGGAATAATATGATAGAATTAAAAATTAAAAAGCTAGACGAGTATTTACCAGACATTGGCTATGCTACAGAGGGTTCTTCTGGAGTAGACTTAAGAAGCGCAGAAAATACTATTGTTCCAATCGGACATATAGTGCTTGTTAAAACCGGTCTTTTAATAGAGATACCAGAGGGGTATGAGGGTCAAATTAGACCGAGAAGCGGCCTTGCGTTAAACCAAGGTGTTACTGTTTTGAACTCTCCGGGTACCATAGACAGCGATTATCGCAATGAGGTTGGGGTAATCTTAATGAACCTAGGTGTTGAAGATTTTCACATTGGGTTTGGTGACAGAATTGCACAGCTCGTTATATCTAAGTTTGAAAAATGTGATATCACCATATGTGAACAATTAACTGACCCCAAAACTAGATCTGGGGGGTTTGGGAGTACAGGTGTATAATATATCGGGCGACAAAATGTCTAACAATTATGTAGAAATTAATAGGAACAATCTACTTTCTATGTATGGAATGATTTATTCTTCAAAAGAACTGGATCTTATGATGGGTCTAAAAGACAAACCTAGCACCGTTAAAAAAGAAGCATGTTTTGACGCGGTGATGTTACATAAATATAACGGCGGGGTGGTGGATTTTCCAATTAAATACCCACAGGAAATACCAAAAAGCGACATTGAAGACGCAAAGACCCTCTATTCTATAGCTCTATGCGAAGAAGCTGTTTGCAGTGGATTTTTGACAAGAAAAAATTCTAAGTACTTACAGCAAAAAACTTTCGATATTTCTGCTATACCTAACTATAATAAATATATAATACCAATGCGTATATAACTAAGATATGCCTATGTATGACTATTACTGTAAGGAATGCAATCATCACTTTGAAGTATTCAAAAAAATGGACGAACACGATCCGTCACAATGTCCAAGCTGTTCATTTGTTGGCGGAATAATTAGGGACTATTCAAACATTTATACATCGGTTGATTCTAATAAGCCGAAAACCATAGGAGAATTGGCTGATAAGAACACAGAAAGAATGGTTGAAGAAGGAACGTTGGACAAAAAGAATCTTGATTACGAGTCCATGAAGAAAAAAAGAAAGAAAAAATTTGATAAAATGAACGAGGTTTCATCTATGACACCCGCTCAACAGGAAAGATACATAATGACAGGAGAAAAATAATGTCTATTAAAGTTAAAGATGTTGAAGAATCAGGATTTAAAGCTACGATTTATACCCTTGTGTGTAATAAAACAGGTAAGTCTATGGCTAATATTATTGCTAGATGTAATGATGATAACGAAGATCTAACACATAGCGTAAAGGCAGAGTGGGAGGAAGGCGGTTCTGGTGATTACACCATTAAAGGCCTTTTGTCGTACGGCCCTATAGAAGAAGATGATCGCTCTACTATTATCAATGACATAGATGTTGAAGAGAATGGAGATTCTGTAAAAATAACACTACATATTGAGGAGTCAAAATGACAGATTTAGAAGAAAAGACAGAGGCCCTACAAAAGATGGTATCCAGCGTAGAAGAAACTTTGGAAGTTAACGAATTAGAAACAACACTATATAACAGTAAGGGAGAAAGCACTCTTGAAGAATTTTCGTCTGCGGCTAAAACTGTTAAGTTTTCTGCAGGTAATAGGTATTATATTAAGGTGGGCGGAAGGCCTCCCATATCGTATAACCCAATCGTTGATGACTTGGCAACAGCTGATAGCAGGCACAGAGGCAAAGAGATGTTATTTAAATATGAGGAAGTTGATAAAAACTTGTTCGAACAGTATGTAGAGTTTTTAAAGACCAGGAACACTTATCTACTGAATCAAGTAGAAGCATTAAGGAAAAGATAATGGCTAGAAAAAAACGTATTACAATCGCCAAGATTAAAAAATTAAGCAAGCAACTAGAAAGTATTCTCGCTAAAGAAACAGACGACACAGAGTCTCTTTCTAGAATAATGGACAAGATTATTGTGGCAATGACCCAAGAAGTACACAACAAGACGGTCGAGTCTGAATTTGAAGGAACTCCACTAAGCGGCCGCGTCACTAGTAGTGGTGCGGAAGTCAGCGAAATGGAACAAAAATCATTTATTAGAACCAGGAGTCAATCTGAGAAATCTGATTCACAAAAGGGCGTTGGCATAAACTAATGAACAAAACCATTGACAGAACTCAACAACTGTCTTGGTGTTTAGAGTTTAGCAACGGTGAAAGGTGGTTTGATTGCCGCCATTCTGAAGGCGAAACCGAATGGGCTAGGGCAAGAATAGAAATAGAAAACGGGGGCCTTTGTGTGAAAAGGCTCCATTTATTTTCTAAACACAATATTACTGGAGACACCTCTTTTAATGGAGCAAATATCGAGAGAGAATATTCTCCCCACATATTCTTCTCTAATAAAAGCGTCGGCTGGCTTGGCGAAGAAACATCTAATCACTGTGGAATTGGTTGGCAGATTGATAACAAAATGGTCATTGTGTGGTACGATGAACATATGTCTTGCTATAATCGTGAGGAAAGAGACATTGATCTATCCTCCCCTTGTATTTTAAAGAACAATATAGATGACAGAAACAAAAGAGTATAAGAGCCTATTCGTTCCCCAGCTTAAAGTTGGAATATCCTCTCACATCACAGAGCTTATTATTAACAACAAGATAGAGTGGCACACAAAGAAAAGCGGATCATCAAAACCTAAATGCGCTTTTTGGAAAAAGGATATAGCAAACGAACACCCGGAATTCAAGCAGCTACAAAAAGATTACATAGTGGAGATATCGTATGTAAAAAATCTTTTAAAATGCTTCTCGGCAAAAACGATAATCTCCTATATTAAAGATAGAGGAATTATAACATTAAGATACCTTCCTCTTGACAAGCAAAAAACCGTCATATACAACCTGTTTAATCTAGAACTTAAATATAAAAAGGAAGAAGCCGTAATGAGAAATAAAAGCAACGACAAGAAGCTGGTTATAAAAAAACAAAACCGCCCTTCTCAACAATCTAATCTAAGCGGACTACTATAGATGCCAACAAAAGCAGCCAACCTATCCCTAGAAGATTTTCTTATCTCCTCTACGGCCCTCTTAGAAACGCAGGGTGAAATTATACCCACATGTTTATCTGCCGATATAGCTTTATCCGGCGGTATACCAGAAGGAATAAACGTTTTGCTTAGTGGTAAACCCAAGGTTGGAAAAACAACACTGGCTCTACATTATGTACAACAATGCCATAGACTTTATCCAGAAAAAAAGGCCTTCTTCTTTGACGTTGAAGGAAGGCTTAGGTCAGAACTCATTGATTGTTTTCCTGAAATAAACAAGGAAAATTTTGACATCATAAAATCCAATCAGCTTAAAATTTTAACCGCAGAAGATTACCTTAACTTGATTTATCAAACCCTTAAGGATCACAACAAGTGCGTGTGTATACTGGACTCCGTTGCCGCGCTTTGCCCTGAGGCGGAACTTCAATCCAACATAGGCGATTCCATACGAATGGCTGGTGTTCCGTCCTTGATGTATAAGATGTTTAGAAGAACTAGCCAAATACTCTCTGTAACACAATCAACTTTTATTGCCCTTACGCACATGATAGCCAACCCAAACCCCGGTCCAGGAAAGAAAAGCGCAACCGTTGGCGGTAACGCTGCCCAGTACGGCGCTTCCGTTTGGCTTGAAGCTCCTTGGAAACAAGATATATCTGATAAAAATAATAACTCGATTGGTCAGGTGGCTCACTTTAATGTATTGTCATCTGCGCTTGGCGCACCCGGAAGCTCAGTATCTATTCCTATTATCTACGGAAGAGGAATAGACGAACACATGGATCTATTTAACGTGGCATGTGAGATGGGCCTTATTCAAAGATCTGGCGCGTGGTATTCTATTGATGGCACAGATATTAAATGCCAAGGCCAGTTCGCTATGATAGACGAGCTAAGAAAAGATAAAGAATTATACAACAGTCTTTATTCAAACATAAGGTCTATGACAATAGTTTCCAAATAATGAGAGTTCAAAACGCTAAAACTAGAGACTGGGAAGCTTGGGACACAAGAGAAAGTAAATGGCCCGTTAAAACTGAAGCCGCCTGTAGATCAAACTTGCAATATAAGGTTGGGCAAATTATCAAAAGCAAATATCCATTAGACCCCATTCTAGAAGATGTAACTCTACCTAGGTCACGATTGTCGTTGGACTTTTTTTTGCCTATGAGAAAGCTGGCGGTAGAGGTGCAGGGCAAACAGCACAAAATCTTTACGCCGTTCTTTCATAAAACAAAATCATCTTTTGACGATCAGTTGAAGAGAGATGAGGAAAAAGAATTTTTCTGTCAACTGAATGAAATAGATTTGGTTTACATAGACTCAGAAGAGGATGCCATAAATAGGTTTAAATAAGATGGACAAAAATGATATCAGAAAAAAGATGATTGATTTTAAAGAGGCTCTCAAGCTTTCTTCTTTACAAATACCCAGCGAAGTAGAAACCTTGCTGACAATGGGGCGTGATTATATGAAGGCAGCAAGTAAGGAGCAACTTTCAATAGATGCTATTAGGCTTGCGCAATATGGCCTTTATGTCAAGAGTGAAATTAACAGACTAAAATCTAACATATCTTGGTGTAACGCTAACATTAACAGCATAATAGGAAGGGAACTCCCTAACACAAACGGTTATGGTCTAGCAGAAAAAGGCCTTATCATAAAAAGAAACGATCCTGTTGCAAAAGAACTAGAGGAAACAAAGTCTCTGTGCGAAACACAACTATCTTCCATAGAAGATGTTGATAGGAAAATTGACTTTCTTTCATCGTGTGTAAAGAATTTAGCATTTGGAAAACAAATATGAGATTAGAAGAAACAACTATAGTAGAACTCGATGACGATGACTTCATCATAGAAGACGAAGAAGAATTACTAATCGATGATGGAGATTTGGACGACAATGACAATAATGAATAAAAAAGAGATACTAGAAAACGCTATCATAAATAACGATATGAGTATAATCGAAAATTACTACTCATTGATATACGAAGAAGATCCACCTGAGAGAAATATAGAGGAGACTGATATGCAAGTAGACGATACATTAAAGAAAGTATTCGACAACGCTATGGACAATATGCTACACCTGCAAGATTTAATATATGGAAACGTGGACGAGTATGAAGGACAAATGGACAACCTTAATAGAGACTTAAGCGAACCGCTTGATTCAACCGAGGAAACGGAAACTGCCACTACAATAGATTTTAGTATAGCGCCCGCAGAATCAGAGGGCGATGTGGTTTTTATATCCTCTGATGAGTTCTCTTTTCCAGAGTTTGATAACAAAGAATACACAGAATCCATGAAGAGGCAGTCTAAGTCCAAAAAAAGAACGACTAGACCAGAATATAAACCCAATATTGTTGTTTGCGAATCTTGTAAAACCGAGTTTGATTTTAATAAAGAATATCCCGCGGGAAGACTTGAGTCTTCGTCTAAAATAAGATGTAATCGATGTAGGACGCACGGAGCATAATGGAAAAGTTTTCTGATAACTATAGTGAAAAAGTAATTCTTGGACACCTATTAAAAAAAGGTTCGTCGAGCTATTTTTTCGCCAACATGTTTATCAATAAGGGTGATTTTTATTCACCCGAACACCAGGCTCTTTTTTCCTGTGTGGAAAATACATGCTCAGAACTAGATGTCCCATCTATTACAATAGACACTGTCGTATCTTCTTCAAACAAACTGGGCCTTCAAAGTTTAATATCAAACGAGTATGTAAGTGACCTTAAAGATTCTAGTGATGAGGACATGACAGAAAATGAACTCAAGGGTTTTATAGACAGCATTAGATTTTGGTCCGTTGTAAGAAAATTCAAAAGTCGCCTTTCTGGATTCGACAAATACCTTCAAACAGTAACTTCTGAGTCTAAGCTTTCAGATGTTATATCTCGTGCAGAAAAATCCGTACTTGATTTTATTCCAGATATATTAAACGAGGACTCTATAACAGACGTTGGCGAGTTTGCCCAAAAATATATAGAACACCTAGCCGAGAATCCCGTAGACATACCCGGAATCCCGTCTGGATTTCCAAGATATGACAACTCTATTGGTGGAGGATTTAGAAGAGGATCAGTAAATATTATTGGTGCTAGGCCCAAGATTGGTAAAAGCACCTTCTGCCTAAATGTTTCCAAGAACGTCGTATACCAAGGCGTGCCTGTATTATACCTAGATACAGAAATGACAAAGGAAACCCAAACTGTAAAATGGGTATCTCTTAATTCTGGAGTTAGCCAAGACCTTGTAGAAACAGGAAAGTTTTCAACTAAAGCTAACCTTAAAAATGCAGTCGAACAAGCTGTGCAAGAAATACAAGGAAAGAGATTCGACCACGTAAATATATCAGGCAAAACACCACAAGAATATTTCTCCCTTATGAGAAGATGGGTTAACACGGTTGTTGGAAGAGACGAGAACGGAAGAATTAACGACTGTCTTATAGTGCTAGATTATTTAAAAACAATGAACTTGGACGAGCTGGGATCACATCAAGAATACCAACACCTTGGAGACATCGTAACTAAGCTACATAACTTCTCGGTCAAATATGATGTTCCTATTCTTAGCGCCGTCCAGCTAAATAGAGACGGTATAAACAGAGAGGATGCAGGCGTTGTGTCTGCAAGTGACAGGATCTTATGGCTATGTACCAACCTGACCTTTCTCAAAAGAAAAACAGATGAAGACGTTGCAGCCGGTGACTCACTTTTAAACGGCGATAGAAAAATAATTGTAGTTGAAACCAGATTTGGTGCAGGTATGGACGCAAGTTCAGAATACATAAACCTTGTATCAAATCTTGATTGCTGTAGATTTTCTGAAGGTAAATTTAATTACGAAGTTCTTGATGAACTAAACTCCCTGGAACCAATTAATGAAAACAATGAAGAAGAAGCCATTATATTCTGATTCCGAATCTGACAGAGTCAGAAAGATAAAGCATGCAGCGGTTGCCGTCGATGTTTTAATCCTTCAAAGACTAGGATTCGAAAACATAAGCACCAACGGCGTTCAACAAAGCTGTCCGGTACACGGGGGAGATCGGCCAGATGCTTTTTGCTATAACACCAATAAAAATATATGGTCTTGTTTTAGCCACAGGTGCCATGAACAACACGGCAACGATATAGTTGGCCTTGTAATGGCCATGAAAGATCTGCCATTTCTAGAAGCTATAAGCTGGCTTGAAGATATTATTATTAACCAGGAAAAGTTAGACATAGTATCTCTAGCTGTCGAAGCTGAACGCAATATAATAACCACCCCCGACCCCAATAAAATAATAGGTGAGAATAAGCTTTTAAATTTGAGTAATAATTTTGATTCGATAAAAGGAAGATCTTTTGGCTTAAAGACAGCTGAATTTTTTAATGCTGGACTTTGTGATACCGGACAAGATTATGATAGAAGGATTATGATTCCTATAAGGAATATCAATGGGGAGATAGTTGGCTTTACCGGAAGGTCTGCTTTTTCTAAATGCAATAGCTGTAATCAATATCACCGCAAGGGCTTTAACTGTCCCACCCATGGATACCCTAAGTGGAAAATATATCCCCGAACATTTAAAAAAACCCTGGAATTGTATAACATAGACAAGGCCAAAGAGTTTATATTTAAAACAAACGCGGCTGTAGTAGTTGAAGGTGCGTTTGATTTATGGAGACTTTGGGAGCTTGGTGTAAAAAACTGCGTTGCCTGTCTTGGCGTAAACATAAGCAAGCACCAATTAAAAGTCTTGAAAGACTCCGGGTGCATTAACCTTATTGCTTTTTTTGACAGTGACGCTTCTGGTAAATCTGCTTTCGAAAACGCTAAAGAAAAAGGAAGCGATGAATTTAAATTTAAGAATTTAACTGGAGTTGTCGACTGTGATCCTGGCGATATAACCGACAAACAATATATGGAATATATAAAACCAAAATTAATAGAATGGAGCGCACTACCCAATGAATAGTAAAATAATTATATTAACAGGAAAGGCTCAAAGTGGCAAAACCACCTCTTGTGAATTTATAAATACAACGATTGTCTCCTCAGGCATGACATCTAAAATTTATGCATTCGCAGACCCCCTTAAGCAGCTGTGTTCAGAGTTGTTTAATATCCCAGAACGATTATGTTGGGGCGACAATGAAGAAAAAGATTTACCCACTCAGTACAGATGGTCAGACTTCCCACTCTCTGTTAGTAGGATAAACAATATAATGTATAACGATTTGGAATTAAAGGATCTCACACCGTCCAATGA
>Ga0114906_1000623_pt1 | contig 19554 bp, 19 predicted proteins | sample MalvirDeepMed_M9_FD_89687 | JGI IMG/M metagenome (GOLD analysis project Ga0114906, IMG submission 89687) | Marine viral communities from the Global Malaspina Expedition - Malaspina viral metaG DeepMed_M9 | ecosystem: Environmental > Aquatic > Marine > Oceanic | place: Mediterranean Sea...
AAGCAATAGTCTTCCTACTCCAGGTGGCGCAACTCCTGACCTCGTACAAATTTCATTGGACAAGTGGTACAAAAATACTCCTTTCCACCTCACCGACAAAGAACTTACTGAAGTTGACAGAAATCGTGATTTCATGCCAATGCAAGTATCAGAAGCAGTTCGTGGTATTGCAAATCAAGTGAACCAAGACATCTTTGCTACATATACAGATATTGGTAACTTAGCAAATGTAGATAGTTCTTTGTTTGCTGTTAATGATATTATTGAAGCACGAAAATTGCTCAATCAGGGTGGCTGTCCTAATGACAATCGTGCTTTTGTAATAAACCACGAAGCCGAAGCCAAACTTTTGGAAAGTGCTGACTTCACTGGTGCAAACACATCAGGTGATGGTGGGGCTGCTAGACGAGAAGGCGATATAGGTCGTAAGTATGGATTCAACTGGTGGGCAGACGATGATTGTCCTCTTCACACCAACGGTACTGCTACTGATGACGCAGGTACAGTTAATGGCGACCACGCTGTTGGCTCTCGTACTCTTGCGATTGCTGACCAAGCAGTTAGTGGTGGCACAATCAAAGCAGGTGATTCGTTCACTATTGAAGATGACCCTACTTACTACTCATGTGCAGCAGATGTAACGCTTTCTGGCGGTGCAGGAACTCTTACTATTAGTCCTGCTCTCAAAAATGCGGCGGCTAATGACAAAGTAATTACTTGGGTAGACCAAACAGCATCATCAACAGGTCGTGTTGCTCTTGCGTTCCACCGTGATGCGTTTGCTCTTGCAACTCGTCCTTTGATGGCTTCCGCAACTGATTTAGCAATGGGTAGCAACATGCTGTCAATGACTGACCCTGTTTCTGGTCTTTCATTACGGCTTGAAGTTCAACGACAATACAAACAAACCACTTGGGAATTTGATATTCTTTATGGTACAAAATGTGTTCGTCCAGAATATGCTTGTAAAGTTTATACCTCTGGCACATAAATCTGGTTGTTAGAATTTGATAATACCCCGCCCTCACTGGGGGCGGGGTAACATCAATAAAGAAGGAATACCAACATGAGCGATAAAATAAAAATGTATAAAGGTGACAGAACAATCACACCCACCATTGACACCAAGGCGGCTTGGGAAGCAAAAGGTTGGAGTGATTCTAAAGAGCCTAAAAAGACAACAAAGAAGAAGTCCTCTAAGAAGTGGAGTAGTAACGATGACTAATTCAGAAACAATGGATGTTGCAAATGGCTCAGGTCGTCTTACTATCCTAAAGTCTGAACTTGAATCATATTTGGCTAGGGGATACCATGTCCCTGGCGGAAACAAAAAAGCAGCGCAACCAATCAAAAAGAAATCTTTCTCTAAAAAATCAGAACCAAAAGATGATAATGAGGATTAACTAAATGGCTCTTGTTGTTGAAGATGGCTCAGGTAAAAGTGATGCGGAAGCCTATGTTTCTGAAAGTTTTACAGACACTTATTTCACGAATCGTCAAGGCTCAACGGCTTGGAACGATTCTTCTGTAACAACTTCAGATAAAGAGGCGGCTATAAGAAACGCCACTGCCTATTTAGATAGAAGGTATAACGGAAATTGGATAGGTAGAAGGGTATATAAGGAACAAGCACTTGCTTTTCCTCGCACAGACATTATAGATATTGATGGCTTTGCTGTTGGTAATGATGATGTACCTAAAAATTTAGAACACGCTTGCTGTGAAGCAGCGGTTTTGGCTTTATCCGAAGACTTATTGCCTGACTTGACTAATACGGGGATAATTTCAGAAGAAACCGTAAGTGTTGGGTCAGTAGCCTCAACAACGAAGTATGAGGGCGGGAAGTCCCAAATAAAGACATACCGAAAGGTATCAACTTTACTTCGTGGAATGCTTAGAAACGCAGGAACAATAGTTATGGAAAGAGGGTAATGGCAACAGCACTTGATACAACCCTAATACCAAAGATTAAATCTATCATAGATACCTATGGTAAAAATGTAGTCTTTGTTGTACCAGGTCTTTCTTCCTATGACCCTGACGATGGTTCAGTCGTTGATTCTGGTGTACAGGAGTACACAATCAAGGCTTCTCCTCCCGCTAACTATAGAGCCGACATGATTGACGGTGATGTTATAGAAAGTAATGATTGTTCTATATCTATATCTGCTTCTGGGTTGTTATTTACACCCAGAAATGGTCTTGAAGTCACTTTCGATAGTCAAAGTTGGCGTGTTATGAATGTTATAACTGGATACACTGGTGATGAAATTGGTATATATGAAATGCAACTGAGGCGATAATGGGTATAGGAAGTAACAGCGAGATATTTGCATCAGCAGTCATTACCCTTGGCACTGTTATTCCTGCGAATAAGGTTTCAAAGGTCGTTGAGAAAATTAGCCTAGAGGCTTTAGAGAGACTCGTTGAGAAGACTCCTGTTGATACTGGTCGTTCTAGGGGGAACTGGGATGTAACTACCGCAGGTCGTTCGATGGCAGCGGCAGATGATTCGAGAATGGATAAAACTGGTGGAAACTCTAAGTCAAGGGGTGCGCAAGTAATAGGTGAGGCTACAAAGGGCAATAAAATGCCTAAGTCAATATACATAACAAACAATGTTGATTACATCGAAGACCTTGAGAACGGAAATAGTAAAAGACAAGCCCCCGAAGGTATATTAAATGTGGTTGTGAACGAATTGGTTACGCACTATGGGGGTATTGTAACACCACACGCAACAGATGATTATAGTGATTTACCGATATGACCGTTGAATCCTCACAAAAATTACATGATGTAATCAGAAAACGATTCTCCGATGAGTTCGGTGATGAGTACCTTATTGCATACGATAACGCCCCTTTTGACCAACCTGATGACGAGATGTGGATTAGGTGGTCAGTGCTTTCTGGAAATACCATTAAAGCCGATATAGGTGGAAGTACGGGCAGGTACAGGCACAATGGTGTTGCTGTCGCCCAAATTTTCTCTGTACTTGAGAAAGGTACGAGAGATGCTCTAATCCTTGCCGATAGGATTGTAGCGAAGTTCCTAGCCACATCAGATACTACATCTGTGGCGAATAACTCAGTAGTGTTTAGAACACCGTCAATCACGCATGTTGGGAGAACTGGCAGTCAGTGGTGGCAAATCAATGTCTCGTGTCCGTATTTTGCGGATGAAATCTCCTAATAATGAAGGATACAAATTATGTCTGATACAAATAGAGTAAAAATACTATATGGGATAGAAGGGGCATCGACCTACGGCACTTCTCCCACAGGAAGTGGTGAGTACACCACGCTTCGTCTTACTGGTGAGTCCATGCACCAAGAAACCTCAACTATCACCTCTGCTGAAATTAGGTCAGACCGTCAGATTACTGATGTTGTCCGTTCAAATCTCAGTGTTGCAGGTGATACTGGCTTTGAACTGTCTTACAGTTTCGCTGAACTTCTGCTTGCGGCTGTGATGTCCGACCAAGCGGCTCAAGACTTTACATCCATAGTTACCTTTTCACCTTCAGCAGAACTTATCGCTACTGAATCAGGAAGCAAATTTACCGAGGATGGAACTGGTGGGAACTTTGATGAAATGACACCAGGACAATGGATTCTGACATCAGGATTCAGTAAAGATGCGAACAATGGCTACTTCAAAATCAAGACCATTACTGGTTCGGCAGAAGCAATGGTTATGGAAGTTTATGGTACTTTGGAGGATGAGGGTGCTAGTGCCACACCCGTAATGACACAGGGTGGTCAAGTCGTAAACGGCGCAAAGCAACGCTCATACACAGTACAAAGAGTGCATGAGGACATTACTTCGGGTACATCGGGTCGTTCAGCAGCATACAGTGGTTGTATGATTGATGGTATGACTTTAAGTGCTACAACAGAAGCAGTTGTAACAGGCTCGTTTTCTTGGATTGGTGCAAAGGGTGTATCAAATGATACAGAACTTGGTACTAACCCTGTTGATGCAAGCACTAACGATGTTATGAACTCAATTGAGGATGTTGATGGTGTAATGGAAGGCACAGATTACGCTTCTAAAAATATCACAGCGTTTACAATGGCTCTTGCTAATAACCTACGACCACGATTGGAAATCGGTACTCTTGGTGCGGTGGCAATTGGTACAGGTACTTGCAATGTAAGCGGTACATTCCAACGATACTACTCAGATGCTACTATGATTGACAAGTATTTGAATTTTAATGATTCTGCATTAGCGATTGTTTTTGATGATGTCGATGGAAATGCTTATTGTTTTGACTTCCCTAAAATTGTTTACACATCTGCGCAGCGTGTTGCGGGTGGACAAAATCAAGACCTTATCGCTGATATGTCTTGGGAAGCAATTAGAAGTGACACCCAGTATGGTGGTGCTGATGAAGATTGCACAATTCGTATAACTAAATGGACGGGACTTGGTTCATCTAGTTAATATAAACTAAGACCCAACCCAATTTCACAGGAGAAACAGTATTATGGCGTTCAAAATTTCACAACTAAAAACCTCGGCAGAAGGTGTATGGGTAGATTGCGGTGCAGACTTGCACCTTAAAGTCGCTCGATTGGGGAATCCTCAGTACGAGGAAGCACTAAGAAAAGCAGGAAAGCCTTTTATGAGGCAAATGCGCCTAGGCACAATGAAAATGGAAGACATGGAAAAGTTAGCCATGAAATGTGTGGCTGACCATGTTTTGCAAGATTGGAAAGGTCTTGAAGAAGATGATGGCACTGTTATTAAGTTTTCATCTAAAAAAGCCCTTGAGATATTTAAAGAGTACCCCGAATTTTATTCCATAGTTAAAGATGTTTCTGGAGAATCAGAACTTTTTAGAACTGATGAAATGGAAGAAGCATCGGGAAACTCAGAGGCTACTTGCGATTCCAACTCGAATGGGGAAAACATGAAAAGCACCTCCTCAGACAACAAGAAGCGGGACAGCAAGTAGCGGCGTTAGATAATGCACCAGAGTTATATGAATGGTTAGTATGTTATTGGAAGGCATTTAGTGATTTAAGTTCAACAAGAAATATGTCACAAGTAGGCGCATCAGCGATACTTATTTCAGAGATAGGTTCATGGCTAGATTTTAATGGAATACATGAATACGAAAGCAGGGCTGATTATATGTATTACATTCGCCAACTGGATGCCGAGTTCTTGAACTACACCTCAGAAAAACTAAGCCAACAGCACGAGAAAAGCAAACAGTCAATAGATAAGGCAAAGCGAAGATAACTCATGACTATTGGTCAAACACTAATGCTAAAAATCAACGCAGCGGCTGCTGCTGTTGGTGCAAAACAATTTCAGGCTTCTGCGGCTACAGTAAGTGGGTCTGCTTTGGCTGCGGGAGCAAGTGTAAACAAGTTTGGATTAAGTCTAAGAACGCTTGCGGGTGGTTTTCTTGGTCTATATGTGATTCGTGACGCTATCAGGACAATGGTTGACTTTGAAAAAACCATGCGGGCTGTGCAAGTTGTTGTAGGCTTGACTGATAAACAAATGGTGGGCTTAAACAAAACTGCCCGTGAACTCGGAGCAACAACAAGGTTCACTGCAACAGAAGCAGGTGAGGGCATGGCTTTCCTCGCAAGAGCAGGTTTTGAGACAAACGATGTTATGGCAATGATTCCCCATACTTTGAACCTTGCTACTGCCGCTGTTATTGAACTGGGCGCAGCGAGTGACATGGTTGCCAATACAATTCACCAATTCAACCTAACGGGTCGTGATGCAGAGCGTGTAGTAGACTCTTTGATGATTACCGCAAATAGTTTTAATACAACTGTATTCCAACTAGGTAATGCTATGCAATATGCAGGTACTTTCGCAGGTGCTTTAGGTATTTCTCTTGAAGAGACAAATGTAGCCTTGGGTCTTATGGCTAACACTGGTATTAAATCATCAATGGCAGGTACAGCGTTGCGTGGTATTTTTGCGGCGTTAATTAAACCAACAGATAAAGCGATGAGGGCTATTAAAAGACTTGGGCTAACTGCTGATGATGTCAACCCCGCCATACGCACATTAGAAGAGGTGTTTCATAACCTTAATGAAGCAGGTAAAGAACTTGCGGATTCTACTGAGTTCTCCTCCTTAATGTTGCAGATTTTTGCTCGTAGACCTGTTCCTGGTGCATTGGCGTTAGCAGAATTAAATGAAGAAATGGGTACGGCGGTTCAGAGACAAAGAGATTTGGCAGAAGAGACTGCAAGGGCTGCTGCAATGATGGACGATACCTTTTTCGGTTCATTAAAAATGTTACGCTCCGCTATCCAAGAAACATGGTTAAGTCTTGGTGATAGTGGTTTGGGTGGTGGTCTTCGTGACCTTGTAGATGTAATGACAGGTACAGCAAGAATGTTTTCTGGTATGGGACATCAAGTTGAAAGGTTCAACAAGACTGCTAAGGCTCTTAGTATAATTCTTAAATTCATTATTGCTAGATTTACTGCGTTGCTAATACTTAAAATGATTAAAGGTTTGTTTTTAAGTCTGTTTAGTGTGGTTGTCTTGCTTACAAACGGTTTTAAGGCATTAGCAGTAGCACAGTCACTAACTGTCGTGGGAGCAATAGCATCAGCAGTTGCCATACTGGTCACAATGTATTGGGAGTGGTCTGAGGGTGTAGCCGCAGTAGCAAAGCAACAAGAAAAAGTAAATGACGCAATCACATCAGGGATGCGGAGAATATCCGATGCAAAATTAGCAACATCAGGGCTAGAAGCAATACAAGCCTATACAGACGGCATAAAATCGTACACTGAGGCTATGGAAGAGGCAAGGAAAGGCATGTCACCTGGTCAACTCAACCTTGCTGACGATTTGATAGAAGCAGGTACTTTGGCTGATTATGGGGGTCGAAAAACCCCAGATTACGAGTACCACGGTGCTGCGGGTGTGGGAGCGATGGCTTACCCTGTTAAAGTAGGTGAAACCTTCAAACCAGTTGCGGGGTTCTTCAAAGACCTCGTAGATGCTACAAAGAGTGCGGAAGAGGCTCAAACATCCCTACTCGCTGTCTATGAGAATACGGAAACAACACTTTCAGGTCTATACGATACAGCAATAGAAGAGGCAGGTGAGTTCGGTGACGCAAGCACAAACCAGTTAAAGGCAGTTGTCGATGCCGCTAACAGCCTAATGGGGTTTAGACGAGCAATGACTGGTCCTGATATTGCAGAACAGTTAGGTTGGGATAAAGATAAAGTACAAGAGGTTCTTGATGGTTTAGACGCAATAAACGACCTTAAACGGCAAGCAGCAAATGTATTGGCTGCTCCTACAGGGGATGACGAAGCCGCAGAAAAAGCATTTGAAATGATAGCGGCATTAAAAGAGCAGATAGAAGTAATGCACTTAGTCGGGGAGGAAAAACGAAGAAAAATTGCTTTACAAAAGATAGATAATATAATAACAGAGGCAGGTACTTCCCTTCATGCAGACGAGGCGACATTACTTAGGCAGTTAAACGAACAACTCCAAGAAGGTATTGAAGCAAGAGCAAAATTAACAGAAGAACAACGAAAAGCGACAGCCGAGTCACAAAGACTAGCAACAGCAATAAAAAACCAAACAGCAGCAGCAGCGACCAACATTGCAAAAATGAAGGAAGAAAATAGAGTTCTTGAGGAAAAAATAGCGAAGGGGCAAGAAGCATACGATGCTATTGCAATACAGGTAGCAATAAATGAAGCGATGGCAGCGACAGAAGATATGGCTGCCGACAAGCGAATGCTACATATAGCCCAAATAGCAGAACTTACTGCTAGATACCTAGAACTACAAAAAACAATGAATGGCTCACTACTGGCTTTTGATGCAATGAAAGAAGCAATAGCATTGCGAGAAGAAGCAGCAAGCCCTAAAGCAGATGAATATGAACTAGATAGATTTGAAGAAGAAGCAACACTGGCTTGGCACAGGCAATACGGAGAAATAATGACAGCCAACGGGGAGGCAGAAATAGCACTCTTGGTGGAGAAATTCGGTCTTCTTCAAAAAGAAAAAGATTTAAAAGAAGAGATGCTTGTTACAAATGAACAAATGGCTCAAGCAATGACAGCAGGGATTATGGATGTAATTAAGGGTGCAAAGTCAATGGAAGAAGCGTTTGTGGGCATAGTCTTACAACTTGTTGAAATGATTATTCAAGCAGTCATATACAAAATGATTATGGGGGCAATGGGCGGTATCTTACCAGGCGGAGGTATAGGTGCTGCTAGACAAGGCATGGTTCTGTATGGTGGGGACATGCAAAACTTCGCAACTGGTGGCGTGGTTAGTAGACCTACCATGTTCCCAATGGCTAATGGAGGCGTAGGATTGATGGGAGAAGCAGGAGCAGAAGCAATTATGCCACTCACCCGTATGCCTTCAGGAGATTTAGGTGTAAAAGCCCAAGGCGGTGGTGGTAAAAATGTTATAGTAAACATGAACATAACCACACAAGATGCAGACTCATTCAGAAAATCAAAGAAACAAATCGCAAGGGATATGGGAAGAGGCATTAAAGGGGCAGAAATGTAAATGGAGTTAATGAATGTCGTTTTATGAAATACGGTTTCCCATCAACATATCTTATGGCTCTTCTGGAGGTCCTGGATTTTCTACAACTATTGTTGGTCTTGATACAGGAGCAGAGCAAAGAGTATCGAGATGGAGTAAGTCAAAAAGACAATATGATGTATCGTATGGCATAAAAACTTTTCAAGACTTGCAAGATGTCTTAGAGTTTTATATGTCTGTTAAGGGTGCGGCGTATGGTTTTCGCTACAAAGATTGGATAGATTTTACAACGGCTACTGATGGGCGTTCTTCTTATGAAGATGACTCTGCTTATGTTCCTCTGTTCACTAATAGCACAGGGGAGACAATAGAAGATACCCAATACCTACAATTAACCAAGCGATATAGTGTGGCAGAAGATGATGGTGGGGATACAACTGTTGTTATCCGAAATCTAACAAAACCTGTTAAGGGTAAAGTTAAGATTGCTTGGTGGAATACTGCCACAAGTGCTTTTGTGGAGTTAGACGAAAATACTCTTGGTGGTTGGTCAGTTAATACAACAACAGGTATTGTTACTTTAGTTTATGACATTCCTGACGGCGTAACAGTTTATGGTGCTTGTGAGTTCGATGTTCCTGTTAGATTTACAAAAAGTATGGATGAGTTACTTTCTGTTTCCATTGACACTTTTGATACAGGGAATACGGATGCAATTGAGTTAGTAGAAGTAATTGACCACAGTGAACACTTTGATGAATACTTTTATGGGGGTTCTTCAACAATTACAGTGGGAGCAGACATAACAATAGCGTTTGGTCAGGGTAGAGTAATAGCATTAGACCCAGACGCAAGTGGACACACAGTTGTTTTACCTGACCCATTCTCCTTGCCACCAGGAGGACCTTATTTTTACCTACTAAACCGACACGCCTCTTATACTATGGAATTAAGTGATGCTCGTGAAGAAGATGATGAGCATGATTCTTATGCGTCCGAAGGGATAAGTGGTACTTTTGCAGCAGATTCATCAACGACAATGTGGATAAGCGAGTTCTCAGATGGCTCAAGGCAGTGGAACAGGTGGGATACTAACCCATGACTCTTACTCTTCCAAAATTTTATGGGGGGTACGAAAAGTTTCAGTGGACAGGAAATAAGTATTTAGGCACACTGTCAAAACGATTTTTAAGAGTAGGTTCAATACAACATGAGGGTTCTTTGTTCCTCCCCCCTGCTAATGTGCTTCCTATAATTAGGGGTGGTGCGATATTCACAATTTGGAATGTTGGTTCTCACAATATACTTCTAAAAGATAATCAGGGTGGTAGTGTTGGGTGTATTCAGGGTACATCCAGAGAACCCGCCACACCTGCTTGTTGGACAAATGTTTTTTTATTAGACTCATCTACAGCGGCGGGTGTGTGGCATATAAATTGCGTTACTTGTTCTGACCCAACCAACTCAGATACAGATGATACTACATTCACAGATGACTGTGTACCAGGTGTAGACTGCGTTGACACAACAACAACCACAGAAACAGATGATGACGGAACGGTGCATGTACACCAACAAATATGAGTGACATTGAACTAATAAATGCCGATGCACAATTCTCTTATTCCGTTGTTATCCCTACGCACAACGAGATTCGTGACCTTGAGGTAACAGTTGCAATGGTTTGGGCTAGTGAGCCAAGACCTATTGAGATTATTGTTGTTGATGATTGTGGGGATGATGATGTTAAAGAAAGATTAAGTTCGTTTCCTGATGTCAAAGTAGTTAGAACACCAAAACGATTAGGTGCGGGCGGGGCTAAACGATTCGGGGCAAACTTAGCAACGGGTGATGTTATTGTAATAATGGATTCTCACATGAGAATGCCGTACAATTGGCTATTAACAGTGGATGAAGCATTAGACCGCTATCCACAAGCGATTTTTTGCTGTGCTTGTATAAACTTCAGGTGTAAATGGGTTGGTAGCGGAGCAAGATGGGGTAGGTCTACAACAGAAAAATCCTCAGATGTTTTTATGAAACAATCATGGATGAATAGGGGGGAACACGATGTAGTAGACCGTTGTGATAGTTTGCTTGGTGGTTGCTATTTCATACCTAGATATATCTGGGAAGTCATGGGAGGATTAAACCCCTCGCTTTATGGTTGGGGATACGAAGAACATGACTTGTCTTTAAGGGCTTATATGATGGGGTTTGAGGTAAGAAGAATAAATAGCATTGGCATACAGCACAGATTCCAAAAAGAACTAAAAGAGACTAAAGAGGGTTTTCCAAACACATACGCAGATTTCAACGCTATGGCAGTTACATCTTGTATTTTTGAGGATGGTGTGTTTGAGAAACTTTATTACCCATTCTTTAAACAAGTTGCTCCTATCCATGCAATTGTTCAGTTTGAAGATGCTATTGACGAAATAAATCAATTTAGGGATTTTGTCCAAGCCAAACGAATGTATTCCGATTCTGATTTACCCGCACTTTGTAACTTCCGACTCCCGACACCAAGGGAGCAACAGGAAATGGTTGATTGCATTCTGAGGCACAGGGGAGAAGCAACTAAAGAGTGTAGAAGAAAAAGCAGAAATTGCAAGGATTGCAAAGAGAAAGAAAAACAAGAAGTAGTCAAAGCATGACAGTATCCTTTACATCCCAATTAAAAACAATTAACGAGAACACTGTTCATCGTTATGCTGTTATTTGGCGGTTGATAAGAAAAGATGGAACAATTTTTAGATTCACAGACCATAACACAGACATCACTTACAAGAGCCAAGTATATAAATCGGCTATAGGGTTTGCTGTTTCTGCAACACAACTAACTAGCGGGATGTCAGAATCAAATAAAACAGGCACAGGAATCCTCATTCCTGTTGGTGTTACTGAAGTAGATGGGTTTACGGAGTCAGATATTCGTGGGGGTAAATATAGAAGTGCCGCTATCACGGAGAAACTGATTGATTGGCAGTACCCTTGGTTAGATGAGTTATATATGACGAGGTACACTCTTTCAGACATTGTGAATGATGGTTTTGGTTGGAAAGCAGAATTGATTTCACAAGCAAAGTTTTTAAGGCTTCCTGTTGGGAAGATTTACAACAGAAATTGCCGTCATAATTTAGGCTCAAAACACCACCATAGAGCGTCTAATGGAACAACACTAACCAAGTTTAATCCTGGTTGTGGGGTAAACTTAGGCGGGAATATGGAAAGTACAGGTTACGGCGGTCTGGCAATACAACAAACAACAACAGTTACAAAAGTAACCTTAGCAAGAAATAAATTTAGCGTTGATGAGGACGATGTTGCTACTGGTTACATTGCCCAAGTTTGGAGATATGGAACTATTAAATTCACAAGTGGGCTTAATAATGGAGAAGAGTTTCCTATTGCGTCCTCATCACAAGCAACTGGGGGTGGTGTTGATGACCACAGTGTAATTACTCTTTTCATTGATACACCATACGATATAGAGGTTGGTGATACTTGTCTTATGACTGTTGGGTGTAATAAAACACACTCGGCTTGTGCGGGTAAGTTTGATAATTTAGAAAATTTTGGTGGGTTTCCTGATATTCCTGGTATGGATAGAGCCATGTTCATACCAGATAGAGTTTGAACATGATTAAAGAAACCACAAAACTATTACCTAGAATGGCGGTTGTCGAAGCGGCAAGAAAGTATCTCGGTCATCCGTGGGTGTGGGGTGGAAGAGGTAGGGGTGGTACTGGTCTTGATTGTGGTGGGTTGTGGATAGTAGTTCTTGAAGATTTAGGTCTTCAAGATTTAATGCCTCATTACAACATCACAAGCGACAAACGAATGATGAAGTTTACTGACGAGGATATTAAGAGTCTATATGGGCTTGTAGCAAAAGCATGGATTGAAATACCGCCAGAAGAAGCGGGGATTGGGGACTGCGAGATGTATTTCCTTCGTGACCGCAATGTTTCTTGTCATTGTGCAATACTGACCGATAAGGGCTTTATACACACGCACGAGGGTGTTGGTAAGGTTGTTGAAACAACAAGATGCCGATTTTGGAATAAGAGGCTGACAGGTGCGTTCCGTTTCGCAGGAATAGAGGACTAACTCATGGGTAGTGGTAGTAGTTGGGGAATGATAATAGGTTTTGTTATAGGGGCGGCTTTTATGATGATGGGTCCTGCGGGCGTTGCTCTGTGGTCTACTGGAATGTTCACGGGAGCGGCGATTGGTGGTGCTATTGGGGGTCTGGCGGGGGGCATTATTGACCCAATGGAGTTCCCAGAACACCACAGTGAGGGGCAAAGATTAGAAGAAATAAACATAATGGGGGTTACAGAGGGCGAAGGAATAGTTGCTTCGTATGGCAGCCAAATAAGAATTGCAGGACAACTAATCGCTTGTAGTGGAGTAAACGAGACAAAACATACATCACAGAACCCAACAGGAGGTGGTGGTAAAAAATCGTTTCTAAAAGGCACTCCAATTCGTATGGCAGACGGAACAGATAAAGCAATAGAAAAAATTATGCCAGGCGATATTGTAAGGACTGCTAGGTTCTCAAAAACACGGAAAGGTAAACTTTGTTTTAGGGATAAAGAAGTAACAAAAAAGTGGGCAAGCACAACAGAAAAAGCATTGCGTGTAGTAGGGGATGGTTTTGATTTTACTTGTACTCCTGAACACGAGGTATATGGATTAAAGCCAGACCATGAAGCACATTGGTTTCAAGCGCACAGTTTAAGGTCGGGTGACAAATTACTATCTGAGAAGGGTTGGGTTACTGTTGACTCAATTGATAGGTTTGAAATCAAAGCACCCACTTACAACTTAACAGTAAAAGACGATGAAAATTATTTTGCTGATGGCGTTCTTGTACATAATAAGAAGAACAACACCACAAACACTGGAGGTACAACGACTTGGTATACCTATGACTGTGATTTTGTTACAGCACTATGCGAAGGTCCTATTAACTATGTAAGTGAAGTTTATTTTAACGGGAAAAAGAAATATAGAGCAAGTGTAGATTACCCCGTTAAGATAGAAGGGTTGCTCACTTCCTTTACGGTAGATTTTGGTGCAGAGTGGACAGGACCTACTGACGGTGTAGGTAGTCCAGATTATGACTCTTGGATACACAAGATGAAAATTACTGCAAACGGAGGCGGCGGTCACTTTTCCGATTATCTAGCGGGTCAGTATTGCGTAATGGAAGATGGTGGTAGTCCTTGGGATTGTTCTCATGGCACACATAAAATCCTAGAGGTTAATAATGACGACAACTATATTGTTGTTAAGGTGTCAGCAACAGTAACATCAAGTGGTGATAATTATGTCCACACACTAACTAATCACGGTGGAGAATCGTGGACACAATCCACTTACCCAGACAGCGGCGGAGGCGGATTCGTAGGTTCATCTAACACTTGGCGACCAGTAAGTGCAAGTTGGGGTGGGACGGGATACATTGAAAACACAAGTGGCGCAAAAGTCACAGCATCAACTAACACACACGACACTACTTTAGTTAAAGAATTTAGATTTTATATTGGGGATGACGGCGACTATAATGGTGCTTATGGGTTGGGGGAAGTAACTATTAAAGACCATTACAATAACGATGACGCAGACCAAGTATTAAAAGATGTAAGATTCCCCTCCCCCCATTACAAAGGGATAGCATATTGTGCAATTGAAGAGATGCAACTCGCTGACTTCGGAAACCAAATACCCCAGTGTAATTTCACTGTTCAATCAATACCTCGTGAAAACGAAATACTAACGGGAAACCCCGCAACCCAAGACTATGCAACAGTAGGTCAGGTTATAGATAGTATTTTAATAGGTCGTGGGTTTAAAAAAGAAGAGGGTGTTGGGGGGGACTACACCTCTGGAGATTCTTTTAATACAGATGTTCTACAAACAGTAACAACGGCAAATAGAGTCCGTGGTTTCACTGCTAAGGGTGCAAAAACATCCCAACAACTAATAAACACACTTGTACTAAGATTTGATTTAATGATAAATGAACGGCAGGGTGTCTTAATTTTCTCAACAAGAGACACAACAACAACAAAAACACTCTTGCCCACAGATTTAGGTTCGTATGCTGACCCAGAAGGAAATGACAATATACCTTTATTTACGCTTTCTGATAAAGAGAGCAGTGATTTACCTAATGAAATAAATGTATCTTATTATGATATTAACGATAACTACCAAAAAGGCAGCCAGAAAGCAAGGCTACCTGTTGGGGGTATAAATAGAGCAAAATTGATAGATATACCAATGGGGCTAAAAGCAGGAGAGGCACAAACAATTGGCAATAGGGTTCTATACAAAGCACATGAACAAAGACAACGCTGTAAATTTAATATAGCCCCCTCTTTTATTGACATAGAATCGGGTGATTTGATTTCTGTTACAGCAGGAACAAGTGAGTATGAAACATATAATGTTCGTGTACTAGAATTAAATAGGGGTGCAGACTATACCCACGAAATAACAGGTCTTGTTGAAGGTTCGGGTACAAGTGACTATACGGGCGATGCTGATGAAGACCAAGTTGTTGATGTTCCATACTCGCCACCACCTATGAAAACCTTGGTGTTTGATTCTACTGCTTTACACAGTGGGGGAACAAACGCTCAAGGACATTATATTATGTCTTGTACAGAAATTGAAGACCAAGAGTTCACAAGCGCAAGAATTTGGAGAAAAATAGGTGGTAGTGGTACTTTTACTGAGATGGCAAGTATTCAGTCTGAAAGTATGTTGGTAAGAACAGATGCGGTTATCCCCGATGGACCTGTGGGTGTTTGGGACGAAAAAACAGAAATACTGGTAACGATTTTAGGTCCTGTCAGTACAACTTCTCCCGCTAGTGAAACTGAATCAAATGTATTTGCTTTCAGTAATTTACTGTATGTGAATGGAGAAATCATTTCATTTAAAACTGCTGAAGTGGTGGGAGTCACTAGGCAATATAAACTTACAAACCTTATACGAGGAAGAAGAGGCACTAGCGACAAAACTGGTTCACACACAGCATCGGAGTACACTGCGGGGATTATTTCTTATGATGAGGGGGCTGCTGTATCAAACATCGAATACCAACAGGATGACTTTGGTGTTTCTATGTACTACAAGGTTGTTGCTTCAGGAGCAGAGGTATCCGATGCAACTCAAACCTATGCACAAGCAAGTAGCACTAGGTTAAAACCGTTTCCTGTAGGTGGAGTTCGAGGATACGAGATTCCTACTGGGGCTACAGGTGCGGGTGATTGGATTGTTGATTTTGCAAGAACAGATAGGGCGATTTTCAAACTTTTCTCACAAGCGTCTAGTCCTGACACAGACGGTATTGATGAGGAGTATCGGTGTAATATCTACAAGGCAGACGGGACTACTCTATTAACAACCTTGTCTAGTGCAGCAGACACACCAAATGGCTCTGGTATTGCTATCACACAGTTTAATTCTGACGGCACTATATCCGAGTTCCCTCGTGTAACATATAAGGTAGCAGACTTAACAGCAGACAACGATGATGTAGCATACACATCATCAAGTATTCATATTGAAATCCAGAAAATAGGCTCACACATGAACGGGATTGCTAAATTAGTAGAAATTACAGATGAAAGGTTATATTAAATGGGAGTAACAGCAAACAAGGGTCTATATTTATTAGCCGAGAATCAACACGGTGCTGAAGTTACATTCAACGAAAGCATGTACAAGTTGGACTCGTTAATACATTTGTCCCCATTAGACCAACTAAATGCTCCGCCTGGCTCACCTTCTCATGGAGATGTTTACCTTGTAGATACTGCGGGTAGTGGTGATTGGACAGGCTACAACAATTACATTGCTTACTATTTAAATAACCAGTGGAAGTTTGTTGTTCCCCGTGATGGGATGCGGGCTTACATGCAGGACACAGACGAATATCTTTTTTACAACGGTACGACTTGGACAGACTTGTATGGTCTGGAAGACAATTTGTCTGGTCATATTGTTAGCCCGTTTGCAATTTACTATACTTTAATTCTTTATACAGCCGAAGCGTTTACCATTACAAAACTATCTGCCGTTGCGGGTGTTGGTTCATGCACTCTAGGATTAAGTGTAGACGAGGTTGCTCCAACGGCTACTTTAGCGGTAACTAACAGCATTGCACACCTAGATGACTTTGTAACTGGGGGTGGAACAGACACTCTCGCTGTTCCCGCAGAGAAAAAATTAGAATTAGTTGTTTCTAATAATGTAGATGTTTTAGATTTACAATTCACTATTGCAATTACTAAGGCTACTTTGTAATGGTCACATACATAAATGGCATAACTACATTAGCAGAGAACGCTGCTGAATCTCACACTAACTTTAATACAGCAATGTATCAACTTGATGCACTGGCTCAGATGAGTGTAATAAGTATACTAGATATGACCCCTGGCTCGCCCTCAGATGGGGATATTTATTTAGTTGACTACACACCCGCATCCCAACCGTGGAGTGGTAAAGGTGACAACATTGCTTATTACATAAACTCAACAGACCCAGAGGTTAGGGCTGAGTGGATATTCGTTGCACCTAAAGAGGGTATGCAGTTGTTTTTAGAAAGTGATAATGTGTGGTTACATTACAAGGGAGGTACTGCGGGCATTGGTGGTGGTGGTTGGCACTCACAATATGTTACTGAAATAAGTGGTCATATCCTAGAACCCTATGAAGGCTCATCAAGCCAAGAACATTCTTTTAACTTGTGTTTGAATGAGAATAAGAAATTTGAAATAACTTCTTTTTATGCGACACTTAGAAATTCATCATCACCCCTTGACCCACCTGCGGCTAGTGACCTCGGAGAATTATCTGCTGTATTAGCCGTAGATGGTGCTGCTGATGCAACTTCAAGAATAGTAGAAACAGACCTTATAGAAAATTTAGGTGGCGGTCTTTACAGGTATTATGCACTTGTTTCTAAAACTGGTTTAAGCATCATAGTAGAACAAGGGGAAACATTAGCATTAAGTATTTATGACTTGTCGGATGAAGGAGATGGCTACCCAGAAAACTTTCGTTTTAGCGTCCATATAAGAGAGGTACAAACATAATGACAAATAGAACTTGGATAAGTGACAATTATTTTGACATCACTGAACAAACACCTATGGACATTGAGCAAACAACGACTGACAATGTAATTGAATGCACTGGTTGGTGGAAGGCAGGGGACTTCGACACAGCCCAGTGGGTAGCGGATAAGGGTGTTGGTGATGACGAGTATTACATTACACAATGGGATGATTCAAGCGGAAACGGGAATCACTTAGTAGATGAGGCTACAGCATCGGGGAATGCGATTGGACAAGGACCTAGAGCGTATGGCGGAGGTGCTAATGAACATGGCTCAGTAAGTGATGAGGTTGGTAATGCAACAGAAACTTTCCCTGTCGTACACTTTGAAAATATCACAGGTGGCGAAGCACAAGGTCAGTTGTATCTGGTATGTGTTCCCGATGTTTCAGATGACTTTGGGGTAAAACATGTAGGGGGTGAAGCAAATCCAAAACACATCACATGGGTAATAATGGGCAGACACCACCAAACAACAGCCGTTAATTTAGCACAGCCTTTTGTTGGCAACCTATTAGAATTACCAATGGGTGGTTCAATCACGAGTAAGCCTATTCGTTTGATGGCATATTCAACTTTATCGGGTTCGCCCACCACTAGATTTGTTTCTGACTTAGTTCCTGCCAATTCAGAAACAAACGAATCGTTTCCTGGTAATACCTATAAAATAATGTGTATGACGGCTACAAGAGAGGATGGTAATGCACCCAGTGGTAACTATGAGGGGATGGGCATATACGCTGCAACTTATTTTAACTCCTATTTTATTCCTTATGATTTGGGTACATGGGATAGTTCCACTATTGGTCGTCATGGCACACACCACATAGTAGGGGGGACTAACATGATGCTTTCTTGCGGCAAGGGTCACGTTCACCAGTCGGGTGGTTCGGGTGTTCCTGATGAAGAAAATTTAGATGGTCGAATCGTTGAGATGGCGTGTTGGAAATCAGATTCCCCTATACCTATGTATAAACGGGCGGGTGTATTCCAATACTTCAAGAACAAGTTCAGTGCTGACATTTGAAAATAACCGAAAGAGAACCTATGAAGCAAGAACAAAAAATAAGACCTAGCCAACACCACGCCTGTTTGGGTGCGATACTTTCAAATATCGTTACATGGTCGGTGGTTGGTTTGTTGTGTGGACAATCATACGCACAAGACACGACTGAAACAGTTCATCCTGCTTTGACTCACGACCAGATTCTAGTTACGCTTCCTGTCTTTATCTCTTCCATCATTGCAACAGCATTTTTCACATGGACGATTGCTCAGTATGACCGCAAGCGGGATAAGCGAATTGACCAAACCAATCAACTGCTATCAGACTTGACACGCAGAATGGGCGATTTAGAAACTAAGGGTTGACTACTCATTTTTAAATAGCCCCAAGAACCATGTGCCTAGACCTATTGCATCTGCGCCATCAAGAGATTTGTCTCTAGTAGAGTTATATGTATCGGGGTACAACTCTCTAATCCTCTCTGCCCTCTTCTCTTTTGATTTGCACTTACCCCCTCCCAATCGTGTCCATTCCCCTGCGTTTACAGACACAACCCTAAAACCCAAAGCGGTCATATAAGCAATAATCATCCCAACAGCCATGCCAAGTGTCACAAGACCACGAGAGTATGGTCTATTTTGACCGCCAGGTGTTTCTACAACCACTGTTACTGTTCTATCTGCTCCATCAATCTTTTCTAAGATACCACCTATAACAGTTTCAACAGCCGAACACATATTAAGACATCGTTCCACAGGGTCACGGCTCGTAGGTACTTTAATCAGTTTCCAATCAAGAAGAGTATCTCCTGCAAAAACCGCAATACCTGTTACTCTTGAGCCAGGGTCGATAGAAAAAAGAATGGGTTTTTG
>Ga0114906_1000624_pt1 | contig 19548 bp, 20 predicted proteins | sample MalvirDeepMed_M9_FD_89687 | JGI IMG/M metagenome (GOLD analysis project Ga0114906, IMG submission 89687) | Marine viral communities from the Global Malaspina Expedition - Malaspina viral metaG DeepMed_M9 | ecosystem: Environmental > Aquatic > Marine > Oceanic | place: Mediterranean Sea...
AGTTCTCAAACCTCTCGGATACATATAATTCTTTCGATTGAGGAGTTCAACTCGCATCCTCTTTATGCCTTCCATGAAATCTTTCTCGGATAGTTGTGTTCCCGCAACATTTGCTCTCATCATATAGGTATAATATTTGGCTCTATTGATTATTGTATCGTGAAAGCGTACAGGAAGTACGGGGATATCCGTGTATTCTGAAAGATCACTGTGCGTCTTATAATATTTATACGTTACGCTCAAGATTCTATCGGGTATTGGTGATAGACCATACTTACCATCCGTGGTTTCATAAACATACATTGGAATGGAGAATTGATTCTTAGAGGTTTGATTAAGATCAGTTTCTGAGAAACTCTCGAACCATTCATCGTAGGACATGTACTTTAGTTTTCTGGGTTGTTCATTTTCTACAACCTCTATGCTGTCAATTTCTACAGTATTGCCATCGCTCTCTGCTAAACCAATATACGTTGTTGTTGCCGATGCAGTAAATTCGTTGGTCAACCATTCTCCGTCACCAGTATTTGTAACACTGAGCGTGGCACTTAGCTCCTGTGTGCCACCAGAGGATGTTCCAACTTTTAACGATACGTCCTCGGAAAATGTTCTGGTGCGTACAATATATTCTTTATTCTTGATGGTTTGTACGATTTGTGTAACTTCTGCGTTATTAAGCTGGAGCGCCCCTGTAACAGTAGCACCAGAATTTGTCTTATCAACCTTTATTGGTGATCCAGAAACGATAGTCCAATCAAGAAGATTTGTGTCAAACGATCCGTTCAATAATAGATTCTTGGGACGTAGCATAAAAGAATCCCAGTCTACTTTACGATAATCGGAAGGAAGAGTGTATTCTTGTGTTCCCGCTGTAAGTGTATCTGTTTTACTTTGTATCAAAAAGGGCCATTCTATTTCAGAATTATAAACATCATTAATAGCCTTATTAACGACATTCTTTACCATTGTTTGAACACCACGAGAAGAACTAAATGTAGAAGAAGTTAATTCTATTTCGTTAAGTTCATTAAGAACTCTATTCACAAGCGTAAGATAATTTGCCATTATTTACTCCGAACAATCATCACAAGAGCAATCTTTACAAACTTCAATATTCTGATTTCCAACATCTTCTGGAAATTCTCTGAATGGTCGAAGCTCTTTCAAAGCCTTGGTAAGTACTCCATCACAATGAGAGGAATTCCCGCAATTTGAACAAGTAGCCATCCTTTTTTTTTCTTTCTCTCTCTCTCTCTCTCTCTCTCTAGGTGGCTGCAAACACGCGCACGTTGGCGGTGCTACCAGATCCATTATAACATTCTATGCGATCAATTGTATCAGCCGTCCAGGTCGATTCCCACGTATCAATTTCCGTTGTGTAGTTACTCTCATTTAATGTACCCGCAACATCTCCTCTGTTACGACTTGCATCATCCGCCAAGACAAAAGGTATCCCTGCCGCAAGTTTTACAACAAATGCATTCTCCAGATCACTACCTGATATGGAGCCTCCTTCGTTACACATAAGTTGCAACTCTACAGCTTGGTCGGATTCTACCCACAAAAAATCAAAATCTGTTAACAGACTATCATTCCATACTTCAGTTAAAGCTGAATTTGCGATAGAATATCGTCTATCAAAGTAATGAGTGATAGTTACGGAATCCGTAGACGTTAAACTGCCACCAGAGACAGAGTGAGTATCATCATCTGGAATATCTACAGTAAAGTATGTTGTTAAACTTAGAGTTGCCATTTATTTACCCCATTCTTTCTTTAGGTAGTTTTGTACAAGAACAGATTTGGTGAAGATATCATAAGGGTTATCTTTACTTAAATACTGATTTATCTCATACAGATTCTTTAATATAAAGTGTTGTTCATGCGATATATCAGAAGATATCCATCCCAGTATATTTGTCCTGGTTCCTTTTTTTACTTGGTAAACACCGTGTGGATAAAATATAGGGAATATCGCTGCTTCTCCCGCATTTAACTTTTTTGCAATTGATCCTACTTCCGTTTGGAAGTACATCTCCCCACCTTCATAATCATCTTTTAGATTTACAGAGAAACCGTAGTCAAAAAAGACATTATTCGATTTTGGATACGCTTTAAAATTATCAATATGAGTATTGTAAAAGTCACCCTTTTCGTATTGGTTATAAAAATTAACCGATACACGCTTTGGGCAATATACAGAATCTATATAGTGCGTATCGTAGATTTTATTTATTATTAATTTACGTACTTCTTCTGGTACGTCTGTTGTTTCTTTATTCTTTTTTACAGATTCTAATGGTTGCGTCTTATCTCCGCTATCAAAAGAATTATCTGTTATTGCATTATAACAAAATGCAGCTTCTTCATCTGTAAGAAGTTTAATAAACATTGTACCTCTTTCACAAAACACTTGAACACAGCAAGAAAGGGTGTGGAGTTTTTATTTAACAGAACTCCACAAAACTGCGTAGTAGTACGTGTGATTACGTACCAGAAGACACCGTAGCCGATTCGACAGGATTGACGGACATGTCAACCATGACAACGTGAATACGGAAACGTGCCGCACTTTCACCCGTTGAACCAGCATCGATGATAAGTGCATCGATAGTGTCAGCCGTAGTGATAATGCCTCCCGTTGATATAGTAGAACCACTAGCCGTGTTGGCAATAGCACCACTAACCGCCGAAGAGATGAATGGGCAGAAACCCGCAGCCAGAACATTGGCATCAGCAAAGCAGTCAACATCACCGCCAGTAAAGCCGATATCCATAGTAATCTGACTATTGCCCCTCGCCTCTAAGACTTCAAGACAACCACTGATGATCATCGTATCAGCGGGAACATCGACCAATTGGACGATATCTCCACCAGTACCACCATCAGCGGTATCCCAAACAGGGGAAGTGACAACGTAAGCTTTAGCTAAATTGGCAGGATGTCCAGCGGTACCACCGCCCGTAACAGTACGATTATAAGTAGCCATTATTCAGTCCTCCCTTTAGCTATCTAGATCCATCAACCCTTTGAAGACACCTTTGAAGCCAGTGCCAGATCCACGAAGAACTTTGCGTCCGAATACGTGGAGACCACGCACAATATCGGCAAAGCTATCGGGATCACGAATGACTTCTGTTTTGGCAATATGCGAAGCAGTAACAACTGCAGACTTATGCCCAAAGATAATCAAAGTGTGTCCAGAGGTTGCAGAATCGTTGAAGATATATGTTGCCGCTGAACCAGTAGTTCCGACACCAATTGCATTGGACTGATAAAGATCGAAACCGTGAAGTTTCTGTTCCGTTACCTTTCCGTTAAGCAATGGTGATTGGCTACCACCAGTCACCGACATATCCATGACTTTAGAAGAAGCATTACGAAGTACTTCATAAAAGCCAGGTGCCGCTACCAGCCAACGATTCTCTTCAGGAACGTCATTCTTGTCCAGTTCCGCTGCAGCCTGTGCTACCAGATTGGCGATTTCATCACCAGTGTTAGCGGAGGTTGCTTGGGTGGCAAGTGTTCCTGTAGGAGTCGCAGCATTATCGGCAATGTTCTTGAGAACATTATAGTCAAACGCCTTCTTGAGAGTGTAAGCTCCCGAAGAAGTAGCAAGCGACTCAAAGTTAAGGTGTGAGTGACGTTCTTCAATATCGTCCACCTTAAAGGCAAAGTAATTGCCTTGATCTACAGAAAGCGTTACCTGATCATCAGCCAGGGCTTCCGTATTTACTGTAGAACCGCGAGTATACGAAGAAACCGTAATAGCAGGTTCCTTAATAATATTCACAGTGTCGCCAAAGTTTTCAATCTCTCCAGAATAATCGGTGTTGGTAACTGCTTCCGCTACCGAAGCTCTGCGAAAGAATTTGAGAACCTTTTGACTGTAGATTGCAGGTACAAAATTACCAGACGGTAAGTTTGCATATCCTGCAGCAGTTGAAAAAGCCATTGTCTTTTTCTCCCTTTTTTTTTCTCTACATCGAAGTTAATCGGTTACAGAGAATCTACAATCCTTCCATCTTTTGCTGCTCTGTCAATATCTTTTTCTAGAGCGGCAAATTCGTGAGGTTTGAGTTTAGAAATCTCTGTTACAGTCCAAACTTTAGTATCGTCCTGAAGATCTTCGATGTACCGCCTTTGCTTGGTACGTGTTACAGCTTCAGCAGCACTTTTCTTAAGAGGCGTACTTTTTTGTTTGGTCTGTTTTCTTGACCTCGTTTTAGAAGGTTTTCCTTGATCAGCCTTGAACAAATCAATAACTCTCGCGGCCCATTGGGAATCGGTATTATTCTTATAAATACCATCTGCTATATTGGCGGGTTGTGAATCAAGCCAATCAAGAAAATTTTCATCTTCTCTTAGATTTTCAAAATCAGGATGTAGGCTTACAAGCTCTTGTTCAGCGGTCTGAATAATTGCTTCCTGCTCCTTAACTTTTAAATCCTCAAGTTTAGATTCAATTTCTCTGACTTTATCACTTGCCTGTAAAGCCGAGATAGTTTCGACTACATCATAAACTTCTGGATACTTTGTACGAAACTCTTCAAGTTCTTCTTCGCTTTTTGGCAGTTCTGGTAAAGAAGAAGATTGTTCTGCCATACTAAGTTGCGCTTCAAGAAGTTCGTGTTTCTGTTTCCATTCGTTTAATTTTGTATCATAATGGTTCTTCAAATCCCCGTAGCGTTTTTTGTAGTCGTGGGTATTCTCTGTCGCATTATTGTCTTTTCTATCAACCAGACCTTTCTTTTTGTTGGCAGATCGTTGAGTAGCCATGTCAACTGGGTCTTCGATCTCTCCATCATCGTCTGGATCATTTAAGCTTCGCCTGTACTCATTTTCGTATGGGGTAGGCTCAAGTTCTTCTTCATTCTCCTCTTGATCATATGGTTCAACTTCATTACGTACAGTCATTTTACCTCTCTTTCGTGGGGCCACAACATCCTTTTAATAACTAATAAAGACTATGTGGGTAGCCATCGGTAGGTTAGCAATGGGGCCAAATAACACCGCGCTATTCGGGTGGCCATTGTCTCTCTCTTTAAAGGAACATCTCAGCAAATGCTTTATTACGATGTTCCAATTCTTTCATAGCGCCAGAACCGTCACGGTAATAACGCTTATATTCTTTTTTCATTGTATCAGAATCATGGTCTAAAACGGCAGACACAAACTTAGGAAAACGTCTAAGGCCGTTAGAACCAAGATTAAAAACAAAATCCGTAAACATTTCTTTGCATTTTTGGCAAAGATCATCAAAATCACCACTCCCGAATTCTTCAATTACTTCTTCAGCATTCTTTGCTGCTTTTTTTAAATCTTCTTCAAATATTTTCATTACGTAGTCATGCGAAACGCCAGCTTTCATCCACTCTTCATCATTCTTCAGTTTGTGACCGTATCCAATGGTATCGTTGCCGCCTTCTGGTGATGCATGAGGGGTCCAGACACCACTTTCATAGCCAACCTTACTGCCGTTTTCGACAAGCATTACATATTCCCTAAATTCATTACGTAACTGCATTAAGGCATCCTAGGTTGTGGTGCGAAGCCTTGTTCTTGTGGTAAAGACGAAGGCGGTGGAAGATCAGTAATTATATCCTCTGGAGGTTTTTGGATATCACGCAACTTTCCTATTTGCTCTGAAAGATTTTTTGACCAGTTCAGTGCTTTCTTTTTATTTTTAAACCTTACATAATCTTGTTTATCCAGAGCTATGGACAACGCTTTTTGGTCTTTATGTTCTATTAGATTTTTTCCCTTCATTCGTATTGAAGGAAATACAATCCAATCTCCATTTGGCATTGGGTGCATCATAGTTTTTACAGTAGATTCTGTTCCATCTTCATTTATAATAGTTGGAGTTTTAGGATCTAATGCTCTGTTTGCCCAATCTGGTAATGGTGGCTTTGACTTAGGTTCTGCAGCTTGTGCAAGATCCCTATCTTGTTCTACTACGGCTCCCTTTTGATATCCCTGGGGTGCGGCAAAGCCCTGCGGCTTAATCTTACCTGTAGGATCTACCATTGGTGGCTGTTGCTGCTGCTTTTGTGAGCGCTTCAGTGCTTGCATCTGATTGTAGGCAGATTGCTGCACTTGGGAAACATCGGCTTCCAGTATCGCTTCGGTTGTTGGTAACGTACGTTCTTTTGAATCCAGAACAAAACCGCCCTTCTGCATCATAGAAACTTCCTGTGGGATTTGTGATTCCGCAACGGGAGGAGGAGGTGGTGGGGCTTCTTGACCAGCAGCTTCAGCGGGAGCGGCGGGTTGTTGTTGTTGTTGTTGCGGCGAAGGTGCGGCGGGCTGTGATGGTGGTGGCGGTGGAGGTCTACCAGCGGATTTTTTCTTTTCTTCAGCAAGACGCTTACGCAACGCTAATCCTTCGTTACGTATCTTATCCAGGTATTTCTTACCACCACCAAAGAATGGAACCAGTACTTTTGGTATGTGATACTCGTAGTTACTTACTACGATTGGAACATCATCTGTTGGATCAAGATCGGTTCCGCCCAGATCAATATTATTCTTTATCGCTAATTGTATGGCTTCTCGTGCGTATCGATTAAGCTGCTTTAGCCCCATTATCAAAACAGTCTCGTAGGGTAGGATGTAATCACCTGCATCTGCTTCGCGGGGAATATCGTCACGTACTGATCGCTGGCCACCCCTTTGTGGTGGAGATGCTTGTTCGTCTTTGACTATTCCCAGATTAGCCATTTCTCCCTCTGTTTCGTTGTTGCCGCCATCGTCATCATCATCATCTTCCATCATAGCATCATCATCGTCGGTCAAGGGGATATCTCCACCTTCTTGCATACCTACAAGACCTCCTGAATGCCAATAACCACCAGCAGCGTCCCAACTGTCCTCGGTTCCAGCGCCAGTATCCTCCGCTCCATCAACACCATCAACACCATCATCAGTACCAGGATCACCTTCCGTGTCCACGAAGGTATGTGGTGCATCTGGGGGGGTTTCTGCGGGTGTATCTCGCTCAAAGGATTGGGTGTGTAGCTCGGCAGCATCATCAGCAGACCACCAAGATTTCTCGGCATCATCATCATCATCAGCATACCACCAAGATACGTCACCGAGCCCTTTGCTTGGATCTCCTGGATCACCCCCTATAAATCCATATCCCCAGTCTAGCCCTGGATCTGTATCGTCTGGAGCCGTTACATCATCATCATCATCAGCGGGAGCAGACCCACTTTCAGGCTTTGCACTTTCTAGTTGGTCCCCCCGCGCCACCCCTTCACCAGACAGACTCGGAATTGATCCATCATCAGTACCAGGATCACCTTCCGTATCTACGTAAGCACCCTTATGACCAAAGGCACCTGGTTCTAAGGAGTAATCTTCAATACCACCAGTTGTTTTTTCACCATCGGTTAAGGCATCGATGAAGTCAGTAGGTAGATTATTTTCTATATCACCAGCCCGTATTTTTACGGCGAGGGCCGTGGTCTTTGCAGCGTCTCTTACGTCTTTTGGATCATGGGGATTATGGGTATGATGCTTGAAATACCCATCTTTTGCAGTCCAGTAGCCCTTTTTGGTAACACCAATTCCCTCCGCAAATTGTTCCGCTTTTGTTTTTCCCTCTAAATTGTATATATAACCTATTACATCTGAAGGCATTACGGTATTTGGATTAAAAGTTGTTCCTGGTTGGGTAGATCCTTCAATAGCTGCTTCAAACCAACTTCTTTGATCTGCAGGACGAGCAATATTTGCCTCTATTTCTGTAGTTATTATGTCTTGTATATCTCTATTATCTTCTTCTTTTCCGAGATAATATGCCGCCGCCGAGCCATAGTCGTCTTTCCACAGCTCTGCTTCCTTCGCCCGTCTTTCCGCTTCGTATCTCGCTCCTGTAACTTTTGTTCCATCAGCGGCGTATTTTCCACCGCCGCCCCGCATAAATCCTTCAAGTTGTTCAGCCGTAATTTCACCACGACTATACGCTCTTGATGCTTCACCTATATCATCCAATTGAGCATACGCTTCGTAGCCACTTGGTGGACCGCCAAGACCTTCATATATAACTGCCGCCATTCCTTGAGCTACCCCTGAAATTGTACTAACTAGTGTTCCAATACCAGGAACCATCCCAAGAAGACCTACTGCAGGTTGGGAGTCAGGACCATAACCAATTACTCCAAGATCTTCTGATTCGTCATCTCCTCCGTAGGCGCTTTCATTCATTTCTTGTTCTAAACCCTTAATGTGGGAAGCCAATACTTTATCATCTTCTTTTTCTGCGGGGCTTCGTTCTTGGACACGAGCGCCAGCTATGTCCCGTTTAAAATTAGAAAAAGGCATCTGGGAAAAAGTTGTCGGAGAAATCTTCGTTGCCCGATAAAAGGTTGACGCCGTTATATCTCCCTCTTTCGGTACTTCTGGAAGAAGTTCTCCTTCGTTGATTGGTTCTCCGTCCTCAAACCTAGCTACAATTTCAGCCCAAGACAATCTGTTGGACACCGAATATTCTTTGGGTTTTAAGCTTATAGTCTTGCCCGTTTCCTCAAAGATACGATCTTCCAACTGTTGCGTAATTTCATCTAGTCTCTGCTGAGTTGCCATTCTTGTATGCCTCTATCGTTGCATTCGTTGCATCTTTAAGATTAGTTAATATTTCCAGTAAAGCCAGCTTCCCCTGCAATCGGCGCACTTCCAATTCCGATTCCGCCACCACCAACTGCTGTCTCATCATTAGGACCAGTTCCTGCAGGTAACTCTCTAGCCCCTCCCATGCTGGCTGGTTGTTCGCCAGTGGCAGCAGCTTCTTCGCTTGTTCCTTGTTTATCATTCGGCATTAATCCCTTTAGAATTTCTGCAAATATCGCCGCATCATTCACATCGTTTACCAGTTCATCTGGTTCGATATCTTGACTTATAGCAAGTTCTCGTATCAGATTTGGTATTTTTATAAATGGTGCCAGCATCGGATTAGCAACAGTCTGGAGTAAAGCTGTTAATCGTTGTGTGCGTACTTCCTTTTGTATTACAGCACTGGTTCCTTTTGGTTTTATTTCCAGGTCACCAATCTTTTCAGGAGTGCGCTCGTTAAATTGCATATTCCACTGAAAGAATGCTTCACCAAGAGGCTTTAAAAGAAAATCATCTACATTCTTGATGACGGTCTTGATGCTTAGTCCTGCACTGGACATCAACATACTTAGGCCAGCGGCTGTACGTCCTGTTCCCGATACACCTGTTTGTCCGTGAATGATGGAAGGTATTCCCGTTTGTTCGTCTGCTAACTGTCGAGCTTTGTCGAACATCTGAATATTCTCAACCGCCGTACTCGGGAACTTAATTCCGTTCACGGCTGTTCCTGTAACACCAGATTGCCGCCTGAAGATCTTCCCAGGATACACGTCCATCGTCTGTCCAGGGACCAACTGTGTTTCATCAATATCAAACACTAGATTACCCGCCAAAGCTAGATTGTCGATTGCCATCCTTATGTGGCCATTCATCAGCATCTGGCTATCTTCCATATTTTCAGCCACACCAACTCCAAAGAGTTGATACGGATTGAGTTCATACGGAAAAGCTTGGTAGGGGATACGAGCAGGTAGAAACGGATTAGCTACAAACCGAAGTATCTCGTTTCCTGAAATCCAGATATTAACTTGGATGGAATCATCGTTCTTTTTTATTTCTCTTGGAGCTTCGATTCCAATTTCTTCAGCAAACTTAGCATCAAGCGTACCCCAATACTCAAAGATTTCAAAACGACTTCCTTGGTAATTCGGATCATCATCATTAGAATAGAGAGTAGTTTCATAATACTTCTCTTCATAATTTGGACCACTATCAAGAACATGATTTATTGCTTCCTTGTTAAAAAATGGGCGGTTAGACAAATCCCGTACTTGTTCCCTGTTCAGTCTATGTCTTTGAATAACATAATCTGCATCTTCCAAACTTGTAGCACTCGGATCTGGATAGAAATCCCAGCAACTAACAGCCTCTATACGAGGAACGGTACGGTCAAAAGGAACGTACTCGCTTTCTTCCCAGTTGTGGATAACTTTATTGTAATTAAACGGTCCCTTTATAATTCCCGTACCAAGAAGGGCGCACTCAAAGATAGCGTGTCGTAATACAGTTACGGCATTGGTATCTAAAAGCTGATCGTGGATGCACTTCTCCATTATACGGGCAGCTTCAGAAGCAGGGCTAATCTGTGGTTCGCCAAGCCTGGAAGGACCAGAAGCTAGATTCGTAGCTCCTTTATATTTATCTGATAGACCTCCTAAATTCGCTGCTAGTGGACCCTCTTGTTGTTGTTGTTGGGGTGGTTCCATTTTTTGGGTTGCTTGCAAGGCTCCAGGCAACAGTTCTTTGCCATCCCCTTCGAATCCGTACGGACCCCCTGGAGCCATGTCATCGTCTTTTTGACCCTCTTGCACAGGTCGCTTCGACAGGTGTGCAAACTCATCAATGCCCACAGGCATTGGAGTAGCTTCAACAGAAATAGGAAACTTACTATTAGCAAAAAGGATGTCTATAATCTGACCATACGCCGCAAGAACTTTTGTTTTGGTGATCTTTATAAAGACTTGACTACGTTCGTTATTTCTGTATTGCGTTGTCGAGTCGTAAATACCACGGTAGTTCTTGTAGGACTTCAACCATCGTACTTCGTCGTTTCTACGCCCTGTTTCTGCATCAGAGAAACGAGCTTTAATTGTTCCGACTATACTATTGAAGTCTTCGCGGTCATTGTCTAGATTAATAAGTCCTTCTGTCTCGTCTAAATCGTCGTTATCCGTGTCCAGAAAAGATTTATCAGCCATTAATGCCCTTTTGTTTATCAGCCGCCATAATCATGGCACTGCTGCCCATGTGCTTATTGCCGCTTTCGGCAGGAAAATCTTCAGTGAGTTTACCCTGGTTAACTCCAGGCTTGAACTCAAGCTTTTCCCGATACAGAGCGTCTTCCTTTACTTCGGACATATCGCCCTGTTTCTTCATCTGGCCCATAATGTAGCCAGATTTATATGCTTGCTCGTTACCATATGGCATAGTGTTTACTCCCTTTTTTTAGTGCTTCGAGTTGTGGTGGTTAAAAATCTAAAAAAGAATTTTGTCGGTTATTACGTTGTTGTTGTTGTTGTTGGTCTTGATCTTGATCGTCTGGAGTTGCAAACTGCTTATCTATATCTGCAAAAGCTTCCTTCGTCCTCGATTTTTGTAATTTCATAAAACCTTCAGATGACAGTGGTTTTGAACGAACAAGAGAATGATATCTTGCGCCCGTTTCTCTAGAAATCTTTTTTGCTGCTTTGTGTCTTGCTAATCTTTCTCTATCTTTTTGTTCTCTTTCAATATTCCTTCTTTGTTGGCCCGAAGGAAAAGCACTTCCACCCCAAGTAGGATGTAACCAGTCTTCCTCGGGTGATCCCTTAGTTATTGCTAGTGCTTCTCTTAACTCTTTAGTTGTACGTTCTTCCAGAGGTGTCCCTATGTCGGTAGGCTCAAGAGCTACGTCAATAGCAGCGTCAGCGGCTCTAGCAGCTACTAAAGTACCTCCTCCAACAACGGCTCCAATTATTAATCCTGGAGCTTGTCCTTTTAATTTTTTTATAAGCTGCTTTAGAGCCTCAGAGCCTGAAGTACCTTTTTCTATATCTATTGGTGATTTAAGCCGTAAATTTGGCTTTGGTGGTTGTTTTGGAGCATCTGCTTCTGGTGTTGTTGAAGATTCACCTCCTTCTAAATATTCTTGCCATGCTTTATTCTCATCTGCCAATTTTTTTGCAGCTTCTTCAGCAGAAATAACTTCAGGTTTTTTGCTTGCAATTTGTTCTCTTATGTCTAAAGCGTCTAATTCAGACTGCGCTGTAACCTTTTCTAATTTGGCCAGTCTTAATTTTTCCGTTGCCTTTTTCGCAGCTTCTTGTTCGGGTGTAAGTTCTACTACTCTTTCTACGGAGCCTATAGTTATTTCAGGAACAACTAAACTTTCTGCTCCCTCTCTTGTCAGATTCACTGCTGGTACTTGAAATTCATCAGGTAATTCATTTAAGGTAATCAAATTAAGATTTTTAGCGATCATAATTTGAAGTGTACGTAAACCTCTACTTTCTAAAGATTCTGTACCTTCGTCAATGGGAGAGGCATAATGTCTTGCCGTTTCTCTAGCAAGATCAGCAAGTATGAGTTCACCCTTATCGTGACCCATAATGGCACTTACTACTCTTCCTTCTGCACCTAATTGATGAACTAAAAGGGAAGGAATAAGTTTTCGTATATCACTGGACCCTTTTATAGATCTTCCAAGAGTAGCGAGGTGTACTTCAAATAAGTCTTTTAAACCACCTGATTGTTTTATTCCCTTCGTCATTTTTGCTGTAGTGGTATTAAAGATTTCTTCCCGTCCCTCCCTCTTTGCATCTTCTGCAGCATCTCTCAATATCTCTAGAGCTACGTCTTCTATCATTAAAGAAGGTCTGGTTTTATTACCTCTTGTCCACGCTTTTATGAAACCTGTTTCAAGATCCACATCAGATAATTTTAGACCTGCAACCTCTCCAGGTCGAAAAGGAACTAAAACATTAAAAGCAACCGCTCTTCGAGCATTTAAATCTTTTATTTTTGAAGTTGCCTCTACTATCTTGGGTATAGATATTGCAGCTTTAGGAACTTTATATAGTTTTAATGATCCTCTGAGTTGCCTTGACTTTTTGGCAAATCCAGATTGTCTAGATGATACGGGGTCCACTCTATTTGCAATTCCGCCAGTACCAGATATTTGTAAGTCATTAGCTAAAGTAAATGCGTACCGTCTAGCATCATTTACTAATTTTTTATTACTCCTGTAAAATATTGTATTCTCTCGTTCTATTTCTTGAATGTTTTGAAAAGTCTTAGCTGAAATTATCTTTTTTTTCCCACCAGGAACCGTATCTGGAAGTGCGAAAAGCTCAGTAATTTTATCGTCAGACGCAAAGGATTTCCAAGGCATATCAAGATCAACACCTGCATTACTTAAATTACCTTTTACAGCCTTAACCGCCGCCTTGATTTTTTTGTGTCCTGGCTGTTCTGCTGCTTCCATAAACTCTCTTATAGTTATGGTTTCATCAGAAATTTTCTTTACTAGCTGTCTTTTTCGTTCGTTATCCATTAGTATCCAAAAACTCTATCCGCTGGTTGAAATGTATCTTTCTTGATCTGGTTAAACAGGGTGTGCTGTGGTAATCCTGTTGGTCTTGTCATGCACATATATCTTAGTGCATCGTAGGCGTGATCTTCTGCCTTTGTATCTACATCCTCGCTGTTCGTCTTTGAAAGTGGGATTGTGGGTAGCGTTCGTATAAGGTTTGTACAGGTTGCGAAGATTTTTAGTTTGGGTTCTTCAGTACGTTCGTCCACTGCTAAACGACGATGCAACTCTATCTTTCCTGGGAGCCTGTTCTTGTCCGCTGGAATCCACCTTACACCGTTCCGAATCATGGTCTCCGCTATGCTGGGTCCAGTACCGTGTTTTGACCAGCAAGATCCATCAAGAACGGATATCTGCATAATAGGATCGTTGTCTTCCAGTGCGCTTACTAGATTTGCCAGGGACTCACCCGTGTAGCCTTTATTGTACAGTTCCCGATAAATCCATATTGTACCATCCCAATCTACTGCCCCCCAAAGAACACAACTAGGGCTACTGTACCCGTAATCTGCGGCTCGTAAGCGAGGCCAATTATAAGGAATCTCAAATGGCTCAACAACGTGCTTGGTCCTGTCAAACTCTGCAAATGCCGCACCATCCGCAACGTCCCAATCCCCTTCCAAGAGCCGCCTTCGTTCCACTTCGGGTAACGAAAGCAGCATGGCTTCATATTCGCCGCTCTCCATCAAAAACGGATTGTCCGTCAGTCGCGCTGGAATGAACCGTCTTTGGTACAATGGCTTATCTGCGTGGATCGGATGATTAACACCGTATCGCAAGATCTTGCCACTTTCTATGTCCGTAGCCCAAAAGGATTCGTTGGGTGGGGCTGGGTCCACGAACATTTTCTTTAACCACCATCCCCCAACACCACCTGGGTTGGCGGAAGCTCTCATGTACGTTTCTATAGAAGGATCTGTTGTACGTAAACGAGAACGAAGATAATCCCAAACATAAGATGAAGGGTACTGGCCCAGTTCGTCAATACCTATCCACGTAAAACTCTGTCCTTGGTAGCGTGTAACGTCCACATCCTTGTCAACGTAACTGAACAGAGCGGTAGCTCCACTGGGAAAAGACCAAGTATTCTTGGACTCACGAAAGATCGCACCTGGGAAAGCTTTAGGATACAGCTTACGTGATTGGTCTACAAGTTCCGTAAGTTCCGACAGAGTACGTCTAAGAAGCAGCGCCCTGTGGTTGCCGTTTGAAGCGTAACGTAGTAAATCCACCAACATTGCGAATGATTTACCACCACCTGCCGCTCCTCCGTACATAACTTCCTTTTCGGGAGCGGCCAGAAAGTCAACTTGTGGTCCTTTATTAGGACGAAAGACAATTTCCGTGTTATCTTCAATGTCCTCCCGTATGTCTTTGGGGAGTTGACTTATGAATTCTTGAGTGGTTGTACCCCCAAAACCTGCCAATTTCTGTCCGTTTTTCAGGGTATCTTGGCTATCTTGGAGCCTTTTAAGCCTAGCTTCGGTGGCTTTTTGCTTTTGTTTGGTTTGTTTTAGTTGCTTTTGGATGTCACGCTTCTTGCTTTCGTTACGTGACAGGTGATAATTACCCCTTTCCCCAGGCTTTAAACGAGGTCGTGCCACCTACTAGTAGTCCAAAAGTTTTGTCTTGCGTACACCGCCACCGTTGGCATATTTCTTTTTATTTATTACGTTTCCGCCAGAAGCTAAGTTATATTCCTCTATTGGTCGATATTTACCCACCCCTTCAGGTTTTTTACCTCTTTTCTGGATACCCCTTTCCGTATCATCAGGATAGCGAAGATTCTTTTTATCGGCGTCTATTTTTCTTTTCTTTTGTATGTTGTCTATAAACATTTGCAGTTGCTCATTTGTTGCACCCTTTGGGATATCTTTGTGTATGCCCAACTTACGAATTATATCCATGAGACCAGCGCGCCTTGAAACAGAATCATCTTTTCGACCCCTTGTTCTGTCCGCCTCTGTAAAATCTGTCATTATACGCGCTGCCCTTCTCGTTGTTCTTTTCTTTAGATGTTGTATTTTGCTCTTCGCACACCACCACCGTTGGCGTATACTTTATTTTTTCTTGTCTTTTTTCTTTTGTCAGGCATCATTGCCCGCTTGGCGACACGACCACCATGAGCCAATAAAAGTGGCTCCCCACCTGGACGATCTTCCAAACTTCGTTGTTCAGCGGCTAGTTCCAGATCTCTGAGCATCTTCTCCAGTTGTTTGTTAGAGAACTCTGTAGGGTTTAATGTCGGACCTTTCATTCTTTTTCCAGCCCGAAGCTCCTCAATTGCATTGATAAGAGATGCTTTTTTTGTACCGCTGCTGGTTGGAAAAGCTACACCAAGATCCTTTGGGTCTTCATCTGGTAATGCCATTGTTCTTTTTATACCCCCTCTGGGCTATCGTCGTTTTCTTTGAGGGACGACGAATTGATTACGATCTCTTTGGGTCTGTCTTTGGAAGGAAGCATGACTATGCCGTGCAGGATCTGCCCTTCCATCTCTATCTGCTGCTTCTTGCCCAATCCGACCCTGTCTAGAACGCTTTCGGCGGTCTTTAATCGCATGTCCATCTGATTAAGGGGTACGGTGCCGTCTGCATCAAGACCTTCAATAATACGGTTTGCAGCTTTAACGGAATTGGTAGCCAACATGCTGCGCGTACGCTCTATGATCTCATTTCGTAGAGTTCGCGTCAGCCAAGATCTGGATTGTTCCTTGTAACCAGCAGCCATAGTAGCGTTCTTAACGTGTCCTCCGTTGTGAAGGAGTTCGTGTAAGAACTTTTCTTGCTTTTCAGTCAACTTTCGCCGCTGTTGTTGTTGTTGCCGCTGTAGGTGTGGTTGCTGTTGCTGTTGCTGTGTGGTGGTGGTGGTGGTGGTAGTTGGAGAATTAATCATGTCAATTTATTGGTTCTTCGTTGTTGTTGTTATCGGTAAGAAGTTCTTCAGCGTTGTCCCGTATAGTATTTATTATGGATTCCTGGGTCATCTTATTCTGGATACTCATAATGGAAATATTGCAGTGGGTTGTTTTCAAGGAATCAGACATGTGGCCAAGCTTACACGCTATGGGTCTGTCTTCATATATACTACATAGATTATCTTCAATTTGTAAATATTGACAACGAACAATACTGTCTGTGCTGGGTTCGTATCTCATGCAACACATGCCACACTTGATACACTCCCAAGGATCAGGAATAACATATTCCGTTGTTGAATTGCGTAGGCAATCTGTCACGTGTCGCTAACTCTTCCTGGTGGATGATAAAGAAGCAGAGAGAGCGTCTTATGGACTGCGCTTCTCTTGGTAGGTGGATACGTCTTACGAACTGCGCTTCCTTTCTCATCATCCACAGATAGCGGCCTAGTAGTATAAGAACAGACTGCCTACGCAAACTCTCTCTCTCTCTTTCTCTTTCTGTCTTTCTGTCTTTCTCCGTCCGTATGCTTATACGGAAAATAAAGAATAACAGGTTCTCCTTTTCTCTTTTCCGTTCTTTGTAAAAATGAATTATTAATAAGTGGTAAAGTGTGAGACCTGTATCTTCTCTACCTGCGTGTGTATATATACTATTATAACGCTGTATACCACTTTGTCAAGTAAAAAATTAAAAAATTACAAAAAAGTTCATTTTTTACTTGACAGATCTGTCAGGAGGGTTATAATAGAGGGTATACCCGATGGGGGAATAGACCTATAGATATACATAGATAAGTACTATGTAGTTATATGTCTTCTTAGATCTTCAATGTGCGTGTATGTGCGTGTATGTACGTGTATGTGGGTTGTCAAGAAATAGACCCTTTGTAGATTGTTATTATTGTTGTTAAAAATACAAAAAATGTGGCGGCTGTATATATAAAGCATAGGCAGGGGGGTAATGGCCCATTCGGGGGTGTTCCCTTTTTGTCCCGCGCACAGCTTCGCCGATGCTGATCATGTAGCTATATAGGGGAGAACCCAGCCCCTTTATAGTTCCTGGACGGGGCAAGCCAGTTACGCCACGTGCGCAAGTTCCCATAAGTTCACCTGACAATTTAATAGTGGTCAAGATTTCCTCGATGCATAGAATTTTGTGGACTATGTGGGGCAGGTGGGCGCTACTAAAACACCCCTTCAATAACAACGCTATCCCACTGGCTCAAGGACTTGCTGGGTTATCCGCAAGCCAGACCCTTTCGATAAAAAGAACCCCACATACCATAGTCAGTATGTGGGGCTAAGTTTAGGAGGGTGACAGGGAAACTAGGAGGTAATTTCGGTCGTGTCGTCAACTGGTGGGGGATATAAGAGGTCAACCGTTCGTTTGTGGCGTCTAGGTTTTACCACAGCCACCAAGCAATCGTCGCAGCATACTTCGCCGCCGATATCCGAAACTGGCCAGGGACAATTACCCCGTGAACCCGCTGGCCAAATGGGACCACGACACACACAGCATTGTTGGAATACGTCCATTTTACCAAGCTCCATTCTACCAAGCCCACACAAGCGTAAAGAAGCACCAAATGCTTGCCCAAAGAAAAGCCAGACCGATTGGCTCGACTACGGCCAGCATCACGAAAGCCTTTCGTTTTGACCAGTTTGGATTGATCATTTTCCACCCCCTTCCCCAGGTTTTATATCGTCAAATATGGCCATGATTTGCTTGGCCACATTAAACTCCCAGCCAACTGCTGTCGACTTCTTCTCCCTTTTCCACATAGTTGCGTCCAGTATCAAGGATGAAGGAATCAACTGTGGCTTAAATACTTCATCGTCGTTGTCGTTGTTGTTGTTGTTGCTATCACTCATCGTTCGGACCTTTCGAAAAGACGCTATCTTGGCAAGGTTGGCACATACCCGAAATATTATATTCCTCGATATCCCGCTGGGTTCTGAATTCGGTAGCTGATCCGTCACAGATAACGCATTTGTCGCGCTTGATCGTTTCAACGCGGTTGCGCCCAGTCATATCGTTTAAGAATTGCTCGATGGCAGGTGCTTTATATGTTGGATTTCCCATTAGTTATGTTCTCCGATGTTGTTGTGTTGTGAAAGGTATCCTGGCTCTATTGCCAGGACACCCTTCGAGTTTTACCCAAATATTATGATTAACACAAGAACAATCGCTACTATCATGGCAGTGCGATAAATACCAATAAGAATGCCATTCATGCAGCAATTACGCAGTCAGTAACTCTTTGGCTTTTTCCATAGCCGCTGTTTTCGGATCATTCGTTGGCCTACCATAAAAGGCGCTGTCCAGTTTATGGTCGATACCAAAGTTGCGCACTGGCTTGTGGTCGGTCATATAGCTGACCGTGTTAAAGGCGCCCCACAGTGTACCTCTGGCACTGGGAAGATCCCATCCAGGATTGACTTCTGTGGAGGCAACTTCGATAAGTTCGTTCTGTATTTCATCGACACGCTTACCCGATGTCAACGCTTCGATTTCTTCCCGCATTCGCGCAATAATTTGGTTTTTGGTTTCCTGTTTATGATCACCGAGCGGCTTAAATTCTTGGCCACGAAAATAAGCCATCGCCTTTCGCACGCCCTCCGAATGGGTGATGACGCCATTATCGGATACCTTCTCCCGTCCACCAAACACGGTGCGAAAATAGTCAATTTCCTCGTCACCCGAAAGGGAACGCTTGGCCATAGCGATTGCCAATTCCTCCAATTCGCCGAATTGCTGGGAGCTAATACCCAGCGCAACCTTCAATGCTTCGGGATCGAATACGGCACGGTGGTTATGCGTCACGATATCATCACCATTCGAAAGGGCAAGGCGCATCGTATTGGCGCAAACAACACGAATGGGCGTTTGCAATGCACTGTTCGCATGTTTGCCAGTGTGCGAAATTGTGAACAACAGATTGTTTACAACCTCGTCATCCTTGCCCAAACTAAAAGCCTCTTTAGTTGTGGCCATGCACCAAACCTTGCGACCATTGTGCAACGATCCCGCCGTGTGCAGATACATTGAACCGTTGTCGATAAACTCTTCGAAGAAGTTAAACAATTCGATATTCTGGACGGGTTTATAATCGCCAGCGACATATTCACCGAGAATGGAACCGTCCAGGGTACGCTCGATAAAGTGGCTCCCGTCGATGGGTTCGCCTGGATGCTGGGCGTGGTTCGGCGGATAGTGGTTTTGGATTAACTGGACTTCCCAGTCACAGCCCGCTGCCGTCATCATTTGTTCAGGCGATAAAGTGTCATCGACTGGGTTACCCAGACCGTGCCAGGGCGTCTCGTTGGCAAAAGCCATTGTCTCGACTTGATGTGACATATTCATTTCCTTTTCGTATGTCGGTTAAAGTGTGGATTATCAAATTGGACTGGTTCGCGGTGCTTTGCAAGTCTTTTTAT
>Ga0114906_1000627_pt1 | contig 19511 bp, 24 predicted proteins | sample MalvirDeepMed_M9_FD_89687 | JGI IMG/M metagenome (GOLD analysis project Ga0114906, IMG submission 89687) | Marine viral communities from the Global Malaspina Expedition - Malaspina viral metaG DeepMed_M9 | ecosystem: Environmental > Aquatic > Marine > Oceanic | place: Mediterranean Sea...
GAACGAGCGCCCAGGGCTCGGGCACCGAACTCCAGCTTGCCAAAAAATATACCAATAACACCACGCTTATCAAGCATGTCGGCTATTACATCAGATGAAACATCCTCAACGATCTTATACTTAGCGCCCAAATTATTAGCAGCAATAAATGCATCAATTTCGGCCTGTGAATACCCCTTTCCCAGATAGGCATTGTTTACGGGCTTAATACTTGTATGTGGCATTATTAAAGAGCTTTCATGATACGCCGCGCCGATGCATAAAGATTCGTCTGCGCCGCTGGGCGGTACATGTAGAGTTTTTAGTTGCGGGATTTTAGACACCTCCATCATTGCTTTAACGTTCATAGACACACCACCGCTAAAAACAATATTTCTCACCCCAGTCTCTTCAATTGCATTTTGAACCCATTCGACCACTATTTCTTCTAAAAACTTTTGAAGACCGCCGGCCACGGCATCAAACCGGCAGCTTTCTAGCTTTTTCTTATAGTGAAAGAAAAAATCTTTTGGTTTTTCCTTCAGTTTAATCTGAACTCCTTCAACCTCTAGCAACTTTCTAAATATTTCATAGGGCTTGCGCCAGTGATATTCGGTGGCATATGGAGCGAGACCCATTACTTTGTACTCGTCTTCCAAGGGCTTCATTTTAAGATTTAAAGTAGTAAATCTATAGAGGCGCCCCAAAAGCGCCTCGTCGGTCTGCATTAGAAGGGTACTTTTGCCCTTTCCATCAAATAGCCGCAAGGAGGCACACCAATAGTCACCAAAACCATCGGCAGTAAAACTAAGCACCGGCTCATTGCGCACCGGAGAACCATAATAAGCATAGGAGCTATGACATAAATGATGTGCTTTGAACTCTATTTGTTCTAATTCGATCCCAAGGTGATCGGCAACTAGTTGCTTTCTTAGTCCCTGAAATTGTTTTATCCTTATCTCTTTGGGCGCGCCAAAATCTATCTGATTCCAAAAATGGGGGCCCGGGTATTGCTCGAAGTCGGCAGTTTCCGGGAAGACGCGTAGATAATTTAGGTCTTTATCTTCATATATTTTAGGATACCAGTACTCATTCTGCTCACGCATGCGTTGTTCTACATCACGACGCGTCCAGTGAGTTAATACAAGCAGAGGATCCATCTCTATCGAGGGGAGCAAAACCTTATCGACCGTACCCCCTAATGCCTCTAAACAATATTCTACGGCTTTTCGGGGGTATCCCACATAATTTTTTACTTTATTAAATCTTTCTTCCGATATTGCGGCAACTAATTGCCCCTCTATCATCGCACATGCACTAGAATTGGCATCAAGCGTTATACCCAATATTTTCATCGTTATTTAAAGTCTCCTTGTTACACTAAGATATAATTTATCATTAGAGAACTTATCAAAGTATTCTGTGTTATCATACCGAAAGTCTATATCTTTTATTCTATCAATATTTTCGGCCATTTTTAACCACATTGTCGTTGAGAGTTCGCGTTCAAGCGGCATCTTTAGATAATCACTTAAAATGATCGGGCATGCCCCCATTGCCATAGATTCCCATATTCTTATGGTTGAGGGGCCGGTGCCGCGAGGGCACAAGCTATATTTTGTGTCCCCCAAGATCTCCACATAGCGCTTCTTATTTTCCTGTTGGCGTTCTGGTGTTCCTTCAAAATGCCAGTTGCCGGTTGACTCCACCAAACAATCCTCTCTATCTTTCAGAATTTCATAAAGTTTAGCTCGAATAGGATGCGTCATAAACGAGCCTATAAAGCTAAACGTATACTTTCTGTCTTCCCATGGTGTGATCCTGGAGAGGTCATAATTACAGGTGTGGTGAGGAATGGGCTCATAGGAGTCCAGTATTGTTGCGTGAGGAGTAAAAACCAAGTTGTTATGAAAGTTTAATTGGTTAACTAAAATGTGTTGACATACGAAAAAAAGATTTTCGTTAGAAAATTTATTACAAATTTCATCCAATAAATTTTGAGTAATCATTAGGCCGGCGCGATTAATGGTCCAGGCCAGGGGCATCGCAACATAAATATATGTGGTTTCTATGGTGGCAGCATTTTCAACAAGCTGTCTGTAGATAATCTCTTCAGTCTTGACCGGATCATCAACTTCTTCAAACGAACCAACATTCACGATGCGCATTATGAACTATGCCCACTCCGACAAATAGCCGGCGGCCTGAGGAATTGATGCAAAATATTCATAATCCTTTGCATATACTATGCCCACTTTTTCTCTTATCTGTGGCAGGTAGGGCTCTAGAGATACCCCAACACGGTCGCTTTTAAATTTGGCAATCTGCGCAGATCCTTTCTTGTATTCAGCAAATGAGCGATAAATGGTATCCTCTGGCCTGAGTGTTCGATGCCACCGATACTGTGTGCTCATATGCGCCGGGACCTGTAGCGAATCAATATCAAAAGAGGTTGAAAGTATAAAATCCAGAGTTGCTAGGGGGCTTTCCTTAATTAAGCGTCGCTGCTCTATATGATCTTGCCGAGGATCGTCTTTATATGTTGTCGTAAACATATAATAACAACTTAAAAATCTATCGACCGGGCACCTCAAAAATGTCACTATTTTAGTATCTGGAGGATGCTGGTCAACAAAAGCGTGGCCTTTTGCTACTGTATTAAGCTCCTGCTGAAGATATGCACGGCCGGCGGTCTTTGGGATATGATAAAAATATATCGTAGGGGTTATAGGGTGTAGCATATTATTTAAGACCTTTCGTATAGTTCTTGACCAAATCTTTGGCGCTCCCTTGAAATTGTAAATTGTGGAACATCACCTCTTCGCCTGTTATAAGGTTTTGGCACCAAGGAAAGCCTTCCTTAAAATAAATCTTTTTAATACCTTCTTTTACTTCGTATTCATCAAGATAGTAATTAGCGCCGCCTCGAATGTTGTGATTGAAGGCGCTTTGGTCGTCAACCCGAGTTAAAAGAGTATGAGGAGTTTGCTGAACAAAATGCCACAAAATTGTCATATCGCAAATTCCACCACCCACTCTTTCCTTTTGGTGCCAATTCCACTTTTTTTGGAGAATTTCAAACCAATCCTCGTCAACATAATATCGTAACATAAAATCACAAAACATTTTTAACACTTCAAGAGACCAATAAGAAACGGCGCCAGTAGCGACATGCCTAAAAGGAGGCTGATGATAGGGTACCGATAATGCCAAAGAGGGTGAGCCAATATTTTTATAAACCTTAGACAGATCGGAGTAGATAAGATTATCAGAGTCAGAATAAAAAAGAGCATCTATACCCAAAATTTGTGCTACATTGCGCGTGATAATCCACCTGACATAGCACATTAGTTCATACTTCACACTGCTAGAGTTGAGATGACAATAGTTTGTGGCGAAGTTCTCGACGCCCTCCTGATAATCTGATGCAAAGTAGTGTTCAACATTGTCTAATTGTCCAAGATGCTCGTTATCTTTATCGCCTATAAGAATCACCCGATTATTTTGGCTGGTTTGACGAACACATAGGCCCAAATAATCTTGATAACCGTAATGATAAAAGAACACAGGTATGTTCATCTACCCCCTCCGGATTAACGTTATTTCGGCGAGGGAGCCCTCTTTTTTTGGATAACATTCTTCAAAGCCCAGCTTTTTTATCGACTCTATAATAGTTTGTGTATCGTCGATAGTATACGAAGAACAAAAATGATGAAATTCTATGCATAGCTGCTTAACGGAAGCGGGCACATGTGTTAGACCCTTTAACACATCGTATTCGGATCCCTCAATATCCATCTTTATCAAAGAAATATCATCATATTGGCCAAATAAGGTATCTAGGCTGATTGTTGCCGCATAGTAATAATCATAATCCATAACGGAGCCATGATTTGGCAATATAGATTCTGAAACATGGTGGGGATTTTTATTCTTGTACATCGTAACAAGCTCTCCATCTGTAGTGTGCAGAGCATTTTTTAGCAAAGTAAAGTTAAGAAGTTGTTCTTGTTTTTCTATAAACTGATGGCTCTTGACAGTTGGATCGATTCCGACTATGTGACACTTTTTTTGTTCGATTAGGGCTCTATCAAAACTAATGTCTTCTCCCACTCCGGCCGCAACAACTGTTGAGCCGCGCGGCACAAGGGAAAGGTCAACGAGCCAGCCCCCATAGTCGGTCCCCAAGTAACTAAGCTCCATCAATAATCTCCAGTAACTTTTTATAATTTGGATTGGTAGTAACCGAAAAAAGAGCTTTTAATTTATCTACGAGAAATTGTCCAAAATTTTCATACTCTAAATCACGACTCGTATGAACATGGAAATTAACCGCTGGTCGATCCCCAAAATAAATTTTATCATTTTTTACATGAAGTTGTTGTAGGCGCGCCTGGGTTTGGGGGGTGTTAAAGCGCCACCATCCAATGTTATAATTAATGGGCAGGTTTAAAGAAACAAAATTTCTTTGAACATATTCGAGCGGTTGTTGCTCAAAATAAAATCCATGTTTTTTATAGTCTTTAGAGAGGGCCTTCCAGGCCTTAAGAAAATCGCGGCTACGCATAAAAAACATTCCCCCATTGAACAAACCGTGCTGTGCTTCTACCGGCCAATTGTTTGTCATGTGTTGACAAATAGCCGCGTCAATTTCGCGGGTTTCAAATAGTGCTAGAACTTCTTTTTCAATGGGATTAACAAAAATCATATCTGAATCTAGGAATAAGGCGCACCCGTAAGACTCCAATAATGCCGATACTGCGTCAAATTTTGTCATCATGACCTTCATCCAGTTATCTTTTTTCTTCTCATCATTAATGTTGTGATCACAGTCATCAGATTCAATCAAGTTTAAGCACTTTATATTCTCAGCTTCCTTATAGTGTTCATAGGCGCTAGTATCACACGCAATGACCCATTCGCACTCGTGATAAAATTCTAAAGATGTCTTGAGTAAATCAAATTCCGTTATGGTCTTCTTCGTTACAACGGAAGCAACTGGAATCATTATAATACAATTCCTTCTTGTTGCTCCTTCTGTTGTTCTTCATACTTCTGTCTATACTTCAAGAAAATTTCCTTTTCTTGCTCAATTTTCCACTCATTGGTTTCTGGGTTAGTAGAAATGCCGCGGGGGTTGAAATAATACACCCCGAGAATGTCAGGATGTTTTACAAAGGTTTCTCCTTGGAAGGCACATCGTAACCAAAAATCCCAGTCGGCCGCGGAGCCATATTCTTCATTAAAATAGCCATAAGCACTATGAAGGCCTCGTCTCCACATTGGGTTATTGTGGGGTAAGTTGCCGCGCAACATGGCCTCAACCGAGAATGCATCAAAATTATATCTTTGAGCATTAGGCTCGTTAGCAACTTGCCACGTCACATTGGGTTCTCGTACCACATACGAATCATTATAAACTAAAGCCATTTCTTTCTGGGCCACAAGTGTTTCGGCCTGCTTGCGCAATGCATCCCGCTCTCGGCGATCATCGCAGTTAATATTAGTTATAAATTCACCGGTAGACATCTTAATGGCTTCATTCCAGACTCCATAAACCCCAGGATCAGTATCCAGGCGTTTATATGTTATGTTTGGATATTTTTGTGCATATTTTAAGATAACCTCTTCTTCAAAATCATCTCCGGGCGCATTAACATTAAGAAGAATCCATTCACACTTTTCATCAAAAATGGTTTGACTCGTAGTATCTTCCATTAATTGTTCAATATGTTCGCTCGCCTTATAAACAGATGTTATAAGTGAAATTTTTGGTAAATCTTCTACACTAACTCGATTGACTTCTTTTCCATAAACAAGCTGTACAAACTCAGCATATAACTTTTCGGCAGTAAAATTCTCTACAATATGTTTTTTGAGGGCGGCCGCTTCTAGTCGATAGTGAGTATGTTTCTCTAAGCAATTTTTAAGGCCGCGCTTATAGGATGATTCTTTTGCGTATGCCCACATAGAATCCTCTCCCAAAACGCCTTTCCAGACTGCCTCTTTTTGAATTTTTTGTATATCATAGTCCACCCGGATAACTCTTGGTACCTGCTTTCCTTTTTTGTTAGGTTTACAAATAAAATCCATCTGTCCACTCCATGTAGTGGTTATTAGCGGCAATCCATTATATGCCGCTTCAAACAAGGGAAGCCCATACCCCTCCCCGTGGCCAATATTGATTAAGGCCTTCATCGTAGGATGCTGATAGAGCCATGTAAGCTGGGATGGTGTGATATCGCCATGGACCAGGTATATTTTACATTTACGGTCAGGGTAATCCCCCAGCAAATTCTGTAGCCTCGTACTGGTATGAGTCCTGTCCAATATGGTATCGGCAGCGGTGTTTGTCTTTAGAACAAGACCTGCAGTCTCATCATCTTTAAAAACATCCAAGAACCATCGTACGGTATTGTCTACGTTTTTACGGGGGCCCCACTGAGAAACAACTAAGAAATTGTTATCTGTCGTGAACTCAACATTTAAGCTTTCAGGCTCAACTTGTCGGACTGGGTAATTCACAGTATGTACGGGAGTTTTTATTCCCCATCCCGGAACTGGATTCCCCTGATCATCTTTAACATCGTATTTTGTATTCTCAAAAACCTTTTTAGAGTGATTTGATACAACGAGAACGCGATCGACCATGGTGTTACATCTATCAATCCATTCGGGCGTAACTTTGGTTGTCTCAATTCCTGCCGTATATCCAATATTAATTGGCGCTATCTTCTCAAACTCATTTGGAATCGTAATTTGGAGGGACATATCGAACTGCGCGGTGGGCTGCTGCTGAGTGTACATCATTGTTTTAAGAATACATTCATCAATCCATTTTCTTTCGGGGTCGGTGCTCGTTATCTGGCCGGTATGGCCCCATCGAATATTGATAAGATATATATCAAAAAGGTCCTCACGTGATCTCAAAGCCCGGAGGGCGAATCGCGACTGTTCGCCATATCCCGATCGAGATAGAATGGGAGCCTTCACTAAAATCTTTTTTTTCATTTAAAATATCCTAACTTCATATGGTTGGTAGCCCGTGCGTGTTTCCCATGAGCCTTTGTTATTGTGGACTTCGGTAAAAAGCTCGTCCCACGTATCGATAAAATTATCAAAATTAAACTGCTTCAGGGTCCACTCTCTGCCGGCTGCTCCGAGGGCTGTTCTTTCTTCTTCTGTCATCTCATATAATTTTACTAACTCCTCAATAAAGTCTTCCTTACTCACCCTATCTTCATAAATGTAAGGAACCTGTTGAGATCCGATAATTGCCTTAGAGGTAGGCACCAGAGCGCTTCCAAACCAATTTTCTCCGTCCGTGACCTGGTCCTGCAGGCCACCGGTCATGGTGACAAGTATGGGAGTTCCGCACGATAGTGATTCAAGTGTTGCCAACCCGAACCCCTCGGCATCAGAAATATTAATTGTTACATCTGCCATATTATAAACCATGGCAAGATCTTGTTGTTGAACTTTATCTCGGGAAAATAATACTTCTCCGTCGGTAAGCCCCACTTCGTGGATAATCGCCTCTAAATCTTGGCCATGGACGTCCTTTACATCTGTGTGCATAACCAAAGCCGCTTTATCGTGCCCGACGCGATCTAAAAATTCCTTGAACCACCAAATAAGGGTACCCGACTGTTTGCGTCTGGCATTTCTATTATTCCAAAAGCACACGAATTTTCCACCGAGGCCACGAGAAAGTCTAAATTTTAACATATCTTGTTTATCGATTGGCTTGAATATATCTCCATTAACAGCATGCGGAATGTAAGAGGAATCCACCTCCGGTGCCACCGTTTGGAGTATATCGTAAGTTAATCGTGAGATACATGCCACATGGTCATTTGAACGATAATAGGGTTTATTAAAATTGGGATAAGGATAATTATCCCAAACATGGTAATAAATCATGGGTACATGAGCCCGAATTTCATTTTCAATTTGCCATAGCCATCCATAAAACCGAGGATCTGTCATAAACCAAAGTATATCGGGTTTCTGCTGATGAATCATGGCTCTAACTTGCTCTTGTGTACCATACCCATCTACTGGCCAAATCAACCAATCTTCTCCCCATTCTTCAGTTTGTTGTGGTTGGTGATTTGGGTGCTTAATAGCGCCCCCAAACGAAACAAATCGATATTTTCCTGTTTTTAGCATTCCCTCAATAATATATTTAGTTTGTGTACCAACCCCCGAGGGAGATAGGGGATGATCACTAATCGTAAAAATCTTAATTTTATCTGACATATGTTAGTTCCTTATGGACAATGTGTTGTCTTGTACAATTTGCATGGCCATGGCTTAAAACACGAGAGACGGTTCTTAATATGGAGGCCTTTTGAGATATTATAAATCGCTTGATATAAAAGTTTAAGTGCGTTCTCCGTTTTTTTCTTCCCGCTCGTTACTTTAAATATTTCTACTCGGTTCTTTTTGGCTGTTCTCTTTAATAGGGCAAAATGGGTTTCAACCTTTTGAGGGTCAATTTTGTGTTTTTGGCAGAAAAAGTGCTTGTATAACGTGAGTTGATAAGTTACTAGTTTCTCAGCCTTTCGCCTTGAGTCCCATCCCCACGAACAGGTCTTCCAATCAAATAGATGATACGTGTCTCCCACTTTTACAACTGCGTCTACAAAGCCTTTGAAATTGATATTGAAATTCTCAATTGGCACATAAAGCATTTCTTCCGAAGAAAACACTTCATAATCGCCGAAATAGTCTTTGAGTGCCCCTTCAACTTCTGCTAAGATCGCCGGCCCAGCAGATCGCATTACTTCTACGTTTGCCTCATTTACCTCGATATTTTTTTCTATTAGTTCTTGAAGCTTCTTGTCGAAGCCAATCTGAAATACTTCCGCTTCATCAACATCTTCTTTCAAAAGCTTCTTTTCGCATACATCATGGATGACTGTTCCGAAGGCTGTATATTCGTTGCCCTCAAACGGGGCGACCTTTTCAATCCAAGCCTTCTTGTGATAGTGCGGGCACGATGCCCAATCTTTTAGCTCTGAGTATGATATATGTTCACGCTTCGTCATTTAAAATTGATTCTATCTTTCTATACAAAATGGGACTTACGGTCTTAATAGAACGCGGATCCTCTAGCAAATACTTTTCGAAACCATTAGCAAAATACTCCTGGATTGATGTTGCTCCATAGGGTGAGGCAAAAAGCCCCATTGTTAAATTTAAAAGGGTTGGATATCCTACATCGTGGGCTAAAAAATTATCAAATTGTGCGTTATATTCAATAAAGTTACAGAGCCGATCCGAAACATTATATCCGTGCGCTTTCAAAATATTACAAAGTCTTTGTCTTTTTCCTCGGAACTCATTCAAGAAATCTTCAGAATAAATAAATTCACCATACGCAGGCTCGAGGGAATGTGCCACTTCGTGCACAAAGTTCTCTAACATATCAAAGTTGGTGGGCTCGCGCCCAGACATATATATGGCACCGTTCGCATAAGTTGCATTACGTCCATTAAGCTCTGGAAAATCTCCCACATATGTAACATCAATATTGGTTAATAAAGAAGATGTCAGTAGGTCCTCCGCATCTGTACAGAACTCAGGGAAATCTAAATTTTCTTCTGGCTCCCCCACAACAAATACTGGGACGTTGTGGATATAATATTGTCGGCCTAGTGGATTCATTTCATTGTGTTTTCAACGTCTACAAGTGCCTGTTCATATCCACGCAAAAAATTTTCTTCTGCAACCGCCATCAGAAATTCGGGAAATTCGGCGGCAAATACTTGAACTGCCATATCAACAGTCACCTCTTCTGGTGATTCAAGCCGGCTGCCGATATAGTTTACCACTAACTCCTTAAGTCCAGTGTGACAGTCAACTGTCTTCTCTAAATCAGGGTTTTTCTCTTCCATTTTTTAATCTCACAAGTTCTGAGCGGCGAAGGTTGCAACTTTCGAGCGTTCGCCCTTATGTAAAGTCACATGCGAAGCAAGCTCAAATTTCTTAAACTTTTCGACCGCATGGGTCAAGCCGTTAGAGGTCGCATCAATATAGACATTATCAATTTGCTCGACATCACCAGTCAACACGATCTTTGTCCCTTCTCCCACTCTTGTTATTATAGTCTTTAATTCGTGGGTTGTCAAGTTCTGTGCTTCATCAATTATGATAAAGGCATTCGAGATTGAGCGCCCGCGAATATAAGTCAATGCTTCTAACTCTATTGTACCCTTTTGCATGTAAATGTCAAGGGTTATCTTATCATTTCCCATTAAAAACTGAAGGTTATCCTGAATTGGCATTAACCACGGTGACATTTTCTCTTCCATGGTTCCCGGCAGGAATCCAATATCCTTTCCAAGGGGCTGTACGGGTCGAGAAACGATTATGCGCGAGTATTCGGCTGAGTCTTCATCTATAGTCTGTTCTAGGCCTGCAGCAATCGCACATATCGTCTTACCGCTTCCTGCTTTACCAATAGCAGTGACGATTTGCATAGTAGGATCCATCAAGGCATCCATCAAAAATTGCTGTTCTTTATTCCGAGGCTTGATTCCCCAAATCTTTTGGCTTTTTAACAATTGACGAATGGGCATCGCGTCACTTGTATAGCGACCTAAAGCTGTTTTTTTTTTCGTTGGCATTAGAAACCATCATCACATATTGGTTAGGATGAAGTCCTTTATTTTCTAGATACACATTTTGTTTTTCATAAAACCGATCAATTATTTGGTCATCTACTAAAACAGTCGTATACCCTTCATAGATATTTTCGCTGTTGTCAACAACCTGATTATTCTGGAAATCTTGAGACTCAAGTCCTACCGCATCAGCAATGACGCGCATATTAATATCCCGTGAGACCAGAACCACTTTACGTGTACTTTCGCGTTGAGCCTTTAGCGCGGTTGCAATAATTAAATGATCTGGGATTTTGATATCCAGATCTCTAGGGAGATCATCGTCAAGAATCCCAGAGGCACTAATAGATTTTACTATACCCAATCCTTTGCGGATTTGCACCCCCTTATCGAGGGATCCACTGCAGCGAAGGCCGTCCCAAATGCGAATAATCTTTCGCGCTTGGGCCCCCACAGCGTCTTGACGTTTCTTATGTTTATCAATTTCTTCAAAAACTTTCAGAGGTACGTGAATATCGTGAGTTTTGAAAGCATAAATACATTCTGCATTGGTAAGATAAACACTGGTATCTAACACATAAGTTGTTTTACGAGGCATATAAACCCTTTACTAAAATAAATAGACAGAGAACTCTAATAATCCCCCTTCTTTGCTACGTCGCCACCAGTGAGGATCTCTACGCGGGAGGGAGTAATATCGACACCATCTATTTCTGTAGTCTCTGTATCGGGTTGCAATCCAGAATCTACAATTAAGGCAGAAGAGCTTTGAATTTTGCTTCCTCCTACGTTCCACAGCATCTCAATGCCAAGCTCATTACAAACATCCATCTCTGGAGTATTGTTGGTTTTCCTGTCACCGCCGTTTGCAAAATAATGCGGCTTAAGTCTTCGTAGAGCTTCACAGACTGTGTCGTCTTTGTCGTTAACGTAAGAGGTTGATGCAACACTTTTAAAGCCCTTAATTATTTCACAGCGCTCTTTAAAAGGCATAAAAATATAGCCCTTTTTTCTCATTAACCACTTATCTGAATTTACAATTGCTATTACATCTCCATATTTAGATGCTTCCTGCATCATTCGAAGATGGCCAATGTGTACAGGGTCAAAGCCCCCGGATACACAGATTATTTTTTTACTCATATTTTGCTCCTTCACTCTTTTCAATGGTGCCGACACACGGATTCGAACCGCGGACCTGTTGTTTACAAGACAACTGCTCTGCCAATTGAGCTATGCCGGCATCTTTTTTATCTTTTAGATTTATGTGTCTCAGTATTATAAGTTACTATCGTCCTTAGGCCCTCGTAAATCGGCGGCACGTGGGCCCTTGTGAGGGTAGCCTCTCTCTGGGTCTTAATGTGTATATATAGAGTCGTACCTAGCGTGCCATTTCTTATTTCATATAAATGGTCAGGTCCGAATTCTATAGCGCTTTTTAATATAATATCATCTTGTTCCAGTTGTGTCACTAACTTTTCTTTCTGCGAGTTTTTTTATGAAGCTTTTCAAATAAAAGCTTTTTCCAAAGGGTGTCCTCAATTTCTTCTGGACTCATGTCAAGAGCGTAGAGGCCCGCTAATAGTAGCCGAATTTCCCTATGTGAAAGATAGACGGTTTTTAAAAATAATGGCCTTTTTTTATCGTTTCGTTCTTCCATCTGCTGTTCCCCTCAATAGTAAATAGTTAAAGGGTCTCTCATTGGCTGGATACAACTGTACTGCTTTGTTGCCTCATATAATAATATATTCGCTGTCTGGGATGTATTTAAGCAAAATCCTACCCCGGGCATCTCTATATATACTACAGCAGAATTTGAAATTATTTCAGCAGGAATTCCGGATTCTTCGTTACCCACCACCAAGCAAATATCGCGATCGAAATTGAAACCATAAGAAGTAAGAGACTCTGCTTTTTCCACCAATTCTGCAGACACGACTTGAATGTCTTGACTTTTTGCATGGTCCAAGAAATCTCGTGGTGTCGCAAATTGTATAATTTCCACATAATCAATAAGACTCCCCGAGGGAGCCTTTAGATGGCTCCGCTTAGGGAGATGCCCAACCACGTAAATCCGCTTTGCACCAAAGCAAGCAGCACTCCTAACGAGATAGCCAAGGTTGTCATCGACACGAAAATTAATAGCGCAGAGACTAATCGGATATTTCTTGGCAATTTTAAGCTTGTTATCATAGCGCTGTCTTCGGGTTTCTTCCCTCACTTCTTGCGGCGTTTTTTATTAAGGCGGGCCTTGCGGCGCTTTTTTTCCTCGCGCCGGGCGCTGGCGGCTTCCTCAATAGCAATCGCAGGATCGATACGAGTTTTGACTGCAAAATAACGCTTATTTGCAGCTCCTTGGTAGTGAACTTTTATTTGCAAATCAGGCTGCGCTGAGATTTCTTCTCTTTTGCGATCCGCCTCCTCGAATGTTAAAAATTTTCCTATTATTTTCCAAGGAGGGCCTTCTGGTAGAATTTCTTCGCATTGTTGTGTACTCATTATTTCTTGCCCTTTCCTCTCTTGCCGCCCTTACTTCCTTTTGCGCGAGAAAGGCGCTTTCTTTTTCCAAACTTGCGTCGCCCTTTACCGTGACCATTTCCGCGATGTTGGAATGCTAATACTTTCATTTTGTTTCCTTCCATAAATATGTTGCCGTGTCAGGCCAATAGAGTATCTGACCGGTATCTACTACTAGTATTTTATAGACTGTGACAGATTTGTCAAGTACTAATCCAACAAATCTTTTGCCCCACGGAAAAACATTCCGCGACACTAAGCCATGAGCAGTGTCGACGCATATAACTATATCGCCTACTCTCGCTTCCTTTCTAGACCGTCTGTATCCCAACCACCCATTTCCCACATTTCGTTCATCAAATGATTTATCTTATTAAAATGTAAAAACCCCAAAGCGTGTCCAAGTTCATGTTCTAATACAGTCTTTTTTACATCTGCTCTTAGATAGATGGTTGCCCATTCTATTTCGTTTGTATTATTGTCCACATAAAAACGAGTTTCTGCCAATGAGGTAGGCGGTATGGGTATTCCATCGGTTATAAGATGAATCGTAACATACCCTGTTGGCTTTTTTTGATCACAGGGCGATGGTTCCATAATGGGCGACTGTAAATGTAAAATTTTATAGCCTAGTCTCTGCCAGAAAGCTACCGCGCTACGAACCCGTACTTCATCAATAGGCGCATGCTCACAGATAAGCACGGTGGGAGTACTCTTCCATTCTGCTATCTGGGGTGGTAAGTTTTGAATGGCCGGCGTACGTTTATAGTTTGTGATATAGTCGCTTGTGTATGCGGGAGATATTAAGGCCCAATTTGCAAGGGAGAATAATATAGAAAAAATAGCTGTATGCTTTCCTAATCTTAGAATAGTTCTCATATACTATTTAGTTAAAGTATCCTGTTTTATAGTAAACAGACCCCAAAACATAGTGAGAATCCTCTTTTTCATCAACAAAAAGAGTTAAAACCTTATCTTTCTCATCTTTGGGGCGCCAAATTATCTGAAGCATATTATGGGTATCTTCCCATACCCAGTCAAATTCATCCCCTAAGTTTCTTTCGTAAGAATTAATACAGTTATAGTTATGTTCTGTCAGCGCCGGAATAATGGTGTCATGAAGATGATGTCCTGAATTAAGCATTATGTTTCTACCACATATTGAGAAAAACTTTTCACCGTTCAGATCTTCTTCAATCGCCAAACTAATATACCCTGATATTAACTCTGTTGCAACTGTTTCTGAACAGTGAAAAAGAGTTGGAGCGATTAGTTCTTGATTGCTCCACCAACAATTCATAGTGAAATATAGTTCACCGTACTCTTGAATCCGAATGTCTTCTTCAGTGAGCTGATTCCCGCACGTGCACATGCAAAGCATTAAGAGAAAGGTCAACAATCGATACATCTAACTTCATTATAATATAATATATAATATATTTGTATAGGCTAAATAATTTTTATATATGGTGGGGGCGGTGGGAATCGAACCCACGTCCAAAGTATTTATCCTTCAAGTCGTTCACAAGCATAGTACCATTTTTTCTTAACGGACAAAATAGTCAATTTGATTAAGCCGCTCACACTGACAAAAGCGCGTTCTTTTTTTTGCTCCTCTTGGACACTTGGTATGAAGAGCAACCAAGGATTAAGCAGCTAAGGCTAAATCGTAATCTGCGTCGTTGGCAGTTGTGTTGGTTTTAACTGAAGTTTAATGTGTTTATAGTTAACTTACACAGCTTGCACTCATATAGAGACTCAGTACTCTGTCTAAACCGGTCGCCCCCTCATATTTTCCTTGACAAGGGTCCCATAATAAGTTATTCTAAGTCAATGTCGCCATCTTCTCTTCTTCTATATTTTCTTTTCAAAGATTTAAACGTTTGCTCGTTAATGCCTAATATTCTACAAGCTTCTTTATTTGTGCTAGCAATACTTATGGTTGCATTATATAGTCCTTCTTTGATAATATCTACAATTTTCGACCAGAGATTAAAACCATATAGCTTGCCATTAGACACGCGACTGGCACATTCCAATTTAAGTCCGATAATTTGTTCCAGAGTTAGTGTTGATAGCATTATTTCGAATGCTTCGTTAGATTTTCCTTCTTGTCTTAATTGGGTAGAAAAAGATAAATCTTTGCAGAAACCCTGGTTGTTGGATTTCTTTTCTATCATTTATAATAAATTTTCAACAATATCGTCAATATCAAGTAATTGCAGAACTTCTTGTAATTCAAACTCAGGTACTTCAGTTTCTTCGTCGCCCACTGCTTCTTCGTCGCCCATTTCCTCTTCGGGCTGCAGCGGCTCGTCTGGTTCTGCGCTAGCTGCTTCCGGGGGCTCTTCTGCACTAACTTCTAGCTCACCCTCGTACTTGTCAAAATATAATGCTATATTCTTAATAAGGTATTCTTCAAAAAGGGAAATATCTTCCGGGTTGTCCAAATCATCAAAGGCGGTTAAAATGACTTTTTCTACATTTTTCCAATCAGTAAAAGCCCTGTTACGTCCTGTTTTGTCTTCGCCATTTAAACCAAATTCTTCCTTTTCATCTACTTCTACTTCGCCTGTCTCCTCAACATCGATAAAATCGGGATCGTCTTTGGGATCGTCAGAGATTGTAATGTCGATTTCTTCGGTTATTTCAACATCTTCGCCTGCTTCTTTTCTGGACTCCTCGGGTGCTAAAGTTTTACCTACAGCACTTAGAATGTGGTTACGATATGAAAGGCGCTGTTCTTTATCGGTGGTTAGTGATTTATATCCAGTTTCTAAGACGGATAAAAGGTTTGTATTTTTGAGCAAATCTTCTAGGGCATTAATCCCCGTGCTGTCATGCTTGGCTACATCTGCCACCGCAGCCTGTGCTTCCTTAATCAGATCGCGTAGAACCGATCGGAGTTGTTCCTCTTCCTTCAGTTCTTTTAATACGCGCCTCTCTCGCTGTAATACAACAATTTTAATGGCTTTACGCACATTTTCGCGAAGCTGCAGTTCTTCGGCCAATTCCTTACGATTAATCATTTTTAGCCCACCGTTATACCTATTAAATAGTCAGCTACTTCACTAACTATCTCTTCTTTTAGGAACTCATCCGCTCCTCGCAATCTAGCGTTTCTCTTTTGAATTCGATTTTCCTTGTCTACATCTAAATTATGCCAGGGGCCCCTTTTACTACCGGTGCCAATCATACCACCGGCGATATTACCGCCGGCCATTGTACTAATTTCATCTAAGGTGCCCCCTAATATTGCAATTATATCATTTATTTCGGAATCATTTAGTTCTTTAGGTAATCCTTTTTTGAAAACTTTATTTTTGCCGGCTCTTAAGGCACTACGCATCTTTGTTGCACTAATGCCCCCCATTTGGGGGGGTACCGGGACAATTCCAACACCGATGCCTTCTCTGCGTCCTTCAGTGTTGTCGAACCGCCCACCTTGAATATCTTTTTCGCCAAGAACTAGATGGAGATCATCGCCAACCTGGGCTTCTTGGTCTAAGTATTCATAAACTGCGCGCACCGGGGTTATATCAGAGATCCTTATTTCAATGTTCCCCGGTAAATGCGTTTTATAAAAATCCCAGATTGCTGCTGATTGTTCTGCGGTGATTCCTTCATGCTCTTTAGGTGATATAAAAACAACAAGTTTATCAACATTTGGGTTTTCAACGACCTGTTTGACGACATTGAAGTGTCCCCCGTGCGGGGGCTTAAATTTACCGGGATAGAGAGCAATATTTCTTTTCTTTAAGCGACGATGGGGCACATAACCAGACATATCTTCTCGCCCATAGTTTCTACGCCAATCCTTATCAAGGGGCGCCCACTCTTCCTCAACGATGCTCGTTCCATGTGTGGAGGCGAGACCTTGAACAATGAAATCACCAGTAAGTTTAACTAGAAAATCTTCCATTCCTCTTAGAACAACACCTTCGTGTTTGCCTACACTTCCTGCCGCACTGGTGAGGGCATTTTTGACAGCTTGACCCAGTAAACGCGTACCGTGGTAAAAGATGCCGCCGTTAATGGCATCCTTAACATCATCCTGCGAAGAGAGGTAATCGCTCAGTGGGACACCCCCCTCTTCGGCACTGCGTAAAACAGCCATATATATATCTTTGCTCAGAGCCCCCACACTTCTGCCGTCGGCCTTCGTAACTTTGCGCGCTTGGGGGTGTTCGACCATTCCTAGCCACTCGCGCAACGTATTGGTTGCGACACCACCCGGAGTGATTTGTACCGAAATCGGAGTATCCAAAACTGCGTCCAGATTCAATTCTACGTCAGGATCAAATCCCACAGGAACATCTCCATAAATCTCAAATCCCGCCGCGGCAGCTATTGGTTGAACCTTTTCAATGAGGCTAGCTAGTGCTTCTTTGTTATAAGATATTTCAATGCCGGTCCCCGTGACGAGCTTACCGGTTTTAGGGTCGATGGGTCTCTCTAACCCGGGCCGATCCATCGAGGTGCCCTTGTGTTTGCGCCATTCCTGAGCTCTTTTTTCATAAAATTGATTTATACTATGAATAGCTAAAATATTTTGCTCGTATTCCTGAACATTGGATTTTCCTTCTTCGGCAGATGTAACATACTCAGTATTAAAGTATTTTGTAGGATCGTCCCACATTCCCAACTCTTTTAGTTCGGGCTCAATCAGAGGAAGAGCTTTATCAAAGATTTTTAAAAGTTTCACAATGGCTTGGGTCATCCCATGTTTGGTACCCCATTTTTCTAGAGCAGACTGTGCATTAAACCCGATAACAGATCCAATTTCGCTGGTTCCTCGGTCCATACGAAATTCTTTCTTGCCATCATCGGTGGTGATAAGTTTAAAACTGGTGTTAATCCCATCCCACTTAACGCTGCCGGCGATTTCTTTGTTTTGAAGACGCAGAACGGCATCATTAATATAATCAATTAAATCCTGACCAGTTTTAACCTTGTCTACATCAAAAGGGTGTGCCATATGGCCTGGGGTGCCCACGAACTTACTCCTTGTTTTCTTCTAAAACATGCACCTGTTCTTCGAGTATGGTTACACGCTCTTGCAATCGACGCATATGTCGCCGTACCTCTGTTAAGTTTGCTTTAGCTACTTCGATACGGCGCATATCGGTTTGGGACCGAGGCGTAATAGCCTGAAGAACCTCTGATATCGACTGGATATAGCTAGCGATACTAGGAGGCCTAGCCTCTCCTAATAAAAATTGTCTAGTAAGACGCCGATAATCCATCTATGCCTTCCTAAAGCTTGGGGACTATTTTTTTAGTTCTACGCTTTTTGGGTACAACTTCTGGGGCTACTTGTGGTTTGGCGACTTCCTTAACTACCGGGGCCGCAGGTGCCGGTACACTGGCGGCCGCTGGCGCCGTTGTCACTAAGGCTTCTTTTTCTTTGGCCGCTTTACGACGGCGCCTTTTAATCCATGGTGCTACCATTTTAATTACTCTCCTTTTTTATTCTTTCCGTAATTCGTCGAGTGATTTCTTTTGCCTCGCGAATCGAGATTTTGCCTTCCCTGAACTGCCCGGCAAATGCTTTTCTCCACCTACGTCGAGCCGTTCCGAGACCAACTTGGTGGCCACCGCGGCTTGGCTGACGCGTATCCCGCCTATCATCGGGGTGCTCGGCAGTGGGATCCCAGTCGACTGCTGACCTCACCGTATCCGGAGAGAGTCCCAACTTTAGAGCCTGATCCTGAGTCATATGCGCCGCCGGATCTTTCTCATAGTCCAATCTTTTGTCTGAGCTAGTCTCTGTATCCCTGTGTCCCTTGGGCGTGAGCTTCATGAGAGGATCGCCCTCTTCGAGCTCTTCGGCGGCATCTTCGCCCATGGTCATAACATTCTTAGACCCAGCCGCAACAGGCGTGTCGCGCTTGCCTCTAATATCGCTCTTTCCACGAACTTTCTTCCCCCATTCGCCGCGCTTTTTCGTGCGCTTTTGCTGTAGGGCCGTAGCGGTAGGAGCATCTGTGGGATCCTCGGGCGCATCAGCCATCTTGGCCCACTTGTCAGCGCCTTCACGAAAATGATCACCGTGCTCGCGACGATCCTCATGATCTTCGTCATAGTCCATATCCCGCTTTAATGCATCAATATGTGCTTTAGTCGCGTGGCGTCTCACAAGGTCGTGTAGTTCTTTTTCGTCGTGACCTTCGGCTTCGCCGTAGTGGTAGGTCTCTTCACCCTCGGAGTCTTCCTTGAGATCCATGTCTTTCGCCATGGAGGGGCGGTTGCCCTCTTCATCATCATGTTCTTTCGAGCCAATGTCTTCATAATCTTTCGGACTTAAGGCTTTGAGGGGATTATCGTGCCGTCGCGACGTGCGCCCTGTGGGATCATCATCGTCTTCATCTCGATATCCCCACC